>Ga0187885_10004990_pt1 | contig 10547 bp, 8 predicted proteins | sample June2016WEW_20_1_3_FD_132970 | JGI IMG/M metagenome (GOLD analysis project Ga0187885, IMG submission 132970) | Peatland microbial communities from SPRUCE experiment site at the Marcell Experimental Forest, Minnesota, USA - June2016WEW_20_100 | ecosystem: Environmental > Terrestrial > Soil >... | reverse complement strand
GTCCGGATTTTCAGTCTTGGGATCGCTCGGGCGGGACGGCTCTGGAGAGCCGTCCCCACATGTTCAATAGCGGTTCTCGGCTTCCCTTTGGTTGCGGCCCGGCCGCGCTGTGGAATCCGTGGCGTTTTTTGTTTTTGGGAATGTGGATGGTGCCGAAGGGGGGACTCGAACCCCCACGAGTTTCCTCACCACCCCCTCAAGATGGCGTGTCTGCCAGTTCCACCACTTCGGCACTTGGGCGGGCCGTCTGAAAAACGGCCGAGGGACCACCTGAAACTAATCTTCTACTTATTAGGAGGTTGCTGCGCAGGCGCAGTCGGTTTTTCAGGCTGCTGTTGGGCAGAGCCGGCGCCGGCTTTGCCCGCCGCCTTTTGTTTTTCCAGCTCTTCCACCCTTCGATTGATCTGTTCCGGTGTGGGTGTTGCCACAGGAGCGCTGGTCGGGGCAGGCGCTTTCCTTGCTGGTGCACTCTGCCTGGTTCTCTCGAGAACTGATTTAGCTTCCGTTTTAGTAGAGATCAGCGACAGCCCGATACTGGTCAACATAAAAACAATCGCAGCGATCGTGGTCATCTTTGATAAAAACGATGCCGGGCCCCGGCTTCCGAAAGCTGTTTGTGTCGCCCCTCCGCCAAATGCGCCCGCCAGGTCCGCACCTCTCCCGGACTGAAGCAGTACCACCAGGACGAGAATAACACACACAATTACATGCAGCGTTGCAAACGCGTAGTAAAGAAGCATATGATTTTGAAAACCTACTTTCTGCCGGCCATCAGGATTTGAAGTGGACAATGCGCAGGAAGCTGTCGGCTTCCAGGCATGCTCCACCCACCAGTGCGCCGTCAATGTCCGGCTGCTGCATCAAGACATCGATGTTATCAGGTTTGACGCTGCCGCCATATAAAATGCGAACTTCCTGTGCCTCGTTTCCGAACCTGTCAGAAAGCCATTTACGAATCAATCCGTGCATTTCCTGGGCGATTTCGGGGGATGCCGTGCGACCCGTACCGATTGCCCATACCGGTTCGTAGGCGAGAATAATACGCAACATGCCCTGGGCTGTCAAGCCGTCCAGTCCGCCTGCAAGTTGTTGCGCTACTATACTATGATGCTTTCCGGATTCCCGTTCCGATAATGTCTCTCCGACGCAGACAATGGTTTGGAGCTTTGAATCCAGCACCGCGCGGACCCGTCGGTTGACCGTGAAGTCTGTTTCGCCAAAATATTGCCGCCGCTCCGAATGTCCGATGATAACCATACCGCATCCGGCATCCTCGACCATTGGAATGCTGATTTCCCCCGTGAAGGCGCCTTTGGATTCCCAATGGACATTTTGGGCCGCGAGAATAAGCGGGCTCCCCTGAATCTCCTTATAGACGGATGTCAGGGCAGTAAAGGGAGGCGCCAGGACAACCTGACGGCCAGACAGATCCCCTATTTCGTCTTTGATCGCGCGGGCCAGCAGGCGGGCTTCACCCGCTGTCTTATGCATTTTCCAGTTTCCAGCAATAACAGGAATTCTCATGGACAATCTTTTTCAGCCTTCTTGCAAGCCGAGAGCCAGGCGTCTGGCTATTTGTTACTAAGAGCGGCAACGCCGGGGAGGACCTGACCTGCCAGAAATTCCAGCGATGCTCCGCCTCCCGTGGAGATGTGAGTGATCCGATCCGCAACCCCTGCGTTTGCAACTGCCGCGGCTGAGTCCCCTCCCCCGATGATAGACACGGCTCGGGAATCGGCGACCGCCCGTGCGACGCTGACGGTTCCTGTCGCAAAGGCATCCTTCTCAAAAACGCCCATCGGGCCGTTCCAGACAATTGTCTTGGCGGAACGGATTGCCTCCGAATATTCCGCTACTGTTTTTGGACCGATGTCCAATCCCATTTCTTCCGCCGGAATCTCTCCGGATGGCACGACGTGCGCGGAACCCCCATCGTCAATTCCTGAAGCGGCAACAGCATCCGTCGGGAGAACAATGCGCCCCTGAGCTCTTGCAAGAAGCTCGCGAGCCAGATCCAGCTTATCGTCTTCGCACAGCGATTTCCCGATGTTTTTCCCCTGGCTCTTCAGAAATGTGAAAGCCATGGCGCCGCCGATAAGAAGCCGGTCCACTTTCCCCAACAGATTTTCAATTACTTCGATCTTGTCGGAAATTTTAGCGCCGCCGAGGATGGCAATGAAAGGACGCTGCGGCGCTTCCAGCGCACCTCCAAGATAGCGCAGTTCTTTTTCCATCAGGAACCCGGCCGCAGCCTGCTGTACAAAGCGAGTGATTCCCTCGGTCGAGGCGTGGGCCCTGTGGGCGCTCCCAAATGCGTCGTTGACGTAAATGGGAGTCAATGCCGCCAACTGCTTCGCGAACCCGGGATCATTGGCTTCTTCTTCAGCATGGAAACGGAGGTTTTCCAGGAGGATCACGTCTCCCGGTTGAGCCGCTGTCACGGCTTTTTCGACTTCTGGCCCGATGCAGTCCTTGGTAAAAATCACCTTCTTACCTAATAATTCGGAGAGCCGCTCGGCAACGGGAGCAAGAGAAAATTCCGGTTTCGGCTTGCCTTTGGGTCGCCCCAGATGCGACGCCAGAACCAGAAGTGCACCATGCTCGATGCCGTACCTTATCGTCGGGAGGGCTTCCCGAATGCGCAGGTCGTCCGTCACTTTCCCCTTGTTGATCGGAACGTTAAAATCCACACGCACAAAAACCCGCTTCCCCTTCAGGTCGAGATCCTGAATCGTTAGCTTTGCCATGATCGCCTTCCATCGCTTGAGATCCGGGAATTACACACCGATGTACTTGACAAGATCGCGCAGCCTGCAGGAATACCCCCATTCGTTGTCGTACCACGCCAGAGTCTTGACCAGATTTCCCATGACTTTGGTTTCCAGCGCATCGACCGTGCCGGAATTGGAGTCCTGCATATAATCGGTTGAAACAAGAGGCTCCTCGGAATAACCGAGAATGCCCTTCAGCGGGCCTTCGGATGCCTCTTTCAGGGCCTTGTTCACATCCTCCTTTGTAGCCTTTACCCTTACGATAGTCACAAGATCCACAAGAGAGACATTCGGGGTCGGAACTCGAATTGCCAGCCCGTCCAGCTTGCCCGCAAGTCTGGGAAGCACCAGCCCTATAGCTTTGGCAGCTCCTGTGGTGCTGGGCACCATGTTGATCGCGGCAGCGCGCGCGCGCCGAAGATCACGATGCGGCAGGTCCAGCAGATTCTGGTCATTCGTGTAACTGTGAATCGTCGTCATAAAGCCTGATTGAATTTCAAACTTCTCGTCGAGAACTTTGGCCAGCGGAGCAAGACAATTTGTGGTGCATGAGGCATTGGAAATCACGTTGTGCTTGGCCGGATCATACGCATCCATATTGACCCCAATGCAGAACGTGCCGTCGACATTCTTTCCTGGAGCCGATATGATGACCTTCTTAACGGTACCCTTCAGATGAGCCTTTGCTTTCTCCCCTTCCGTAAATAGCCCCGTGGATTCCACAACGACTTGGGCACCCAGCGAGCTCCAGTCGAGTTTTGCAGGATCCTTTTCGCTGAAGATCTTGATCGGCTTGTTGTCGACCACGAGATTCCCATCCTTCAGTTCCACCGTTTCACCGAATCGTCCCAAAACCGAGTCGTACTTGAGAAGATGAGCCAATACTTCCGGTTGGGTGATGTCATTGACGCCAACGATCTGGATTTTTGGATCCCGAATGGAACAACGCACGAGGTTGCGTCCGATTCGACCGAATCCGTTGATGGCGAGTTTGATTGGCATGATGTGTATTCCTCCGCCTTGAAGAAGTTTTATATCACATTAGAATCATCCAAAAGGGCATCTGAGGGGAGTTTAAAGCCCAAGTATCTAAAAACCGCTTCCGAATCGCGCCTCACAACACACCGGAAAAATCAAAGACCCAGGATTCGGAAGCCCCCTGCATCAACTCCTATTATCGCCTGAATTCTGTATTCTGGTTCAGAAATTTTAAAGTTATACTGCCGCGATGACCCATAATCCTGCGAATCTCGAAGAGGTACGCCGCATTGCATCCTGTTTCGCTATTTCGGAACCCTTAGAAGTGAATGATTTCCCAGGAAAGGGAAACATCAACCAGCATACCTACTTGATCACCGCGGGGTTGCCGGATAACCGAATCCAATACCTTCTTCAACAGCTGAATCCTGATGTTTTCAGTATGCCCCATGCTGTCATGAGCGCAATGGTTTCATGCATCCGCGCACAGGAAGCGGCTTTGTCGCACGGGATAATTCGCGGCAGTGAATGGGAAACAATCCGGCTGGTTCAGACGAAGGATGGGAAGCATTGCTTCAATAGATCCGGCGCATCCGGAAACGAATGCTGGCGCATGATGGTCAGGATCGGCCAGGCGTATACGGTCCGAAGCTTGCGCGAAATCGCCGATCCCGGCATGCGGCTGCGAATCGCGGAAGAGGCGGGGAGAGGGCTCGCTCTTTTCGGATCGCTGACGGCTGGAATGGATGTTTCCCGGATCGGTTGTCCACTGCCGGGCTATCGGGATACGGAGCTTTACTACAATCAGTTGCTGTCGGTTTTGTCCGGCGCGCGGACACCGTCGGAATGCGAGGCATCCCTGCCCTCCGATCCGATCGTGCGGAACAGCACCGAGTCGCATTTTCTCATCCGGATCAATCCAACCGAACACCGAAGGAGGCTGGCGGACCCACAAGTTCGCCGAATTACCGAGCTCGCACTGCAACACAGGTCGTTCGGACTCACGCTGGTCAGAAAACTAAAATCAGGCGAGTTGAAGACGGTCGTTGTTCATGGGGATACAAAGCTGGAGAACTTTCTGTTCAGCACCCAAACAGGAAGTGTCAAGGCTTTGGTTGATCTGGACACCATCATGCCGCATACGTGGCTCAGCGATTGGGGCGATATGGTCCGTTCGCTGGTAAACCTCGCAGGAGAGCGGGAACAGGATCTGGAAAAAGTTGACGTCGATGAGGAGGTATTCCGGGCACTTGCCAAAGGATTTCTCGGTTCCGCTCGCCATGCCGATTCGCGGGAGATTGAATTGATGGCGGATGCGGCCCAAATCATGGCGCTCGAACTCGGAGTGCGTTTTCTAGCAGATTATCTGCGAGGCGACACCTATTTTAAATTGAAACCTGAAGAACCGCCCGACCTGAACAAGTCCCGGGCATTGGTGCAGTTTCGTGTTTTTGAGCGCTTGCGCAGCACGTCCGATTCCGCAAAACAAATCATAAAAGCATTAACCGCGGATTTGCACGGATCTAAAAAAAGGGGGACGCTCCCTAAATAGGGGAACGTCCCCGAAGTATTTCTAGTATTTCTAGTCGTAGTCCTCAGGCATTGGGGCGGCTGTTTTCTTCTTGGGCTCCGGCAGCTCGGTTATAATCGCTTCGGTCGTTAATAGAATTCCTGCGAGAGACCCCGCATTCTGCAGCGCAACACGGACGACTTTCGTAGGATCGACGATGCCTTGCTGAACGAGATCGCCATACTCACCGGTCTCGGCGTTATATCCAAAATCCCCCTCTTTTTCGAGTATTTTCGAAGCCACGACCGCGCCGTCCAACCCGGCATTCTGTGCGATCATCCGCACAGGTTCCTCCAGGGCAGCCTGGATTATTTTTGCTCCGGTTTTCTCATCCCCTTCGAGTTTCAACCGATCCACAACCTTCTGAGCCCGCAGGAGTGCAATGCCGCCACCCGGAACAATCCCTTCTTCAATGGCTGCACGTGTTGCATGATGCGCATCCTCGACCCTGGCTTTTAGCTCTTTCATCTCGGATTCAGTAGAGGCGCCGACTCTGATGACCGCGACTCCCCCAGCCAGCTTCGCCAGGCGCTCCTGGAGCTTCTCGCGGTCGTAATCGGAAGTCGTTTCTTCAATTTGTTTCTTGATGCTTGCGATGCGGCCCGCAATCTCTTTGTTTTTGCCTGCGCCTTCGATAATGGTCGTATTGTCCTTGTCGATGATCACGCTCTTGGCCCTTCCAAGATCGCTGATCTGTGCCTTTTCCAGTTTGATCCCCAAGTCTTCAGTAAGGAACTTACCCCCGGTCAGGATCGCGATATCTTCGAGCATTGCTTTTCTCCGGTCGCCAAATCCGGGAGCCTTTACGGCCGCACAATTGAAAGAGCCGCGAATCTTGTTTACGACCAGGGTTGCCAGCGCTTCTCCCTCAACTTCTTCGGCTATGATCAGCAACGGTTTGCCGAGACGCGTGACCTTTTCCAGCAATGGCAGCAAATCGTTCAACGACGAGATTTTTTTCTCATGGATGAGGATGAGCGGATCTTCCAGCACACATTCCATTCGGTCCTGGTTTGTTACGAAATAAGCAGACAAATAGCCCCGGTCGAATCGCATGCCCTTAACCACTTCAAGCTCGGTTGCCATTGACTTTGCTTCTTCAACCGTAACCACTCCATCCTCGCCCACCTCTTCGATAGCCTTGGCCAGCAGATCCCCGATTCTCTTGTCCCCGTTTGCGGAGATTGTGGCGATATTCGCGATGTCTTTATTGCCCTTTACGCTTTTGCTCATGCGCTTGATCTCGGCCACAACCTCATCGACCGCAAGATCGATTCCCCTCTTGAGGGCGATCGGATTGGCGCCGGCAGCGACATTTTTCAGACCTCCCCAATAAATGGCCTGCGCCAGAACCGTCGCGGTGGTTGTTCCATCCCCTGCAATGTCTGAGGTTTTGCTCGCGACTTCGCGTACCATGCGGGCGCCGAGGTCTTCCTGTTTGTCCTTGAGCTCAATATCTTTGGCAACAGTCACCCCGTCTTTTGTAATGATGGGAGAGCCGTACTTCTTGGAAAGCATTACATTGCGTCCTCGAGGACCCAGCGTAACCTTCACGGTATTCGCCAGAGTATTCACCCCGCGCAGGATCACGCTTCGTGCATCTTCACTGAAAATCAATTGCTTGCCGGGCATAGATATCCTCCTTACAAATTAGAAGGAGCTATTTAATATCTGCGTTATCTGATGTCAAGTAGCTTTAGTCTCCTTTTCGTTTACGCGTTTACGGGTTTACGCGTTTACGGGTTCAAAACGCGTAAACGCGTAAACCCGTAAACGCGTAAACGTTTTTTAGGTGATCCTTTTTGGCGAAAAGGTGTACAAACTTATTGGCCGACTATACATAAATATGATTGTCCGCATTTGGAATTAGGAGAACCATGGCGGCTATATCGGATCCGACAGGATGGAATTATTCTCTGCCGACTGCCCACTGCCGGCTGCCCACTATCTTACTCATGGCATTTGTTCTTGCTCTAGCGCCGACAAATCCGGCCATTTCAATGCCGGCTCAAGACAGCAATAAAGAGCAGATCCGCACCGAAATTAAATATCGGGATGGGACTGTGATATTGCTTTCGGATTCCCAAAGCAGAATTACCCAAACGCGTTACCGCGCCGAAGGACATGTAAAGATCACTTTCCAGGATATGATTGCAACAGGCGATGAGGCCCAGTACGACATGGACACTCGAGAGGGCTTCATAGCCGGGCATGTTCGCTTCAGTCAAAAGGATCAATGGTTGGCCTGTTCCCGGGCTGAGTTTAACTTCAGCTCCCAAACAGGAACTTTTTATGACGCCTCGGGCTACACCGACCGGCAGTTTTCAATTAAAGGTCATACCATTCTAAAGACCGGCCCGGACACCTACAGGGTGGAAGATTCATTTGTGACATCTTGCCAGGAAAAACGGCCCAAGTGGGTTTTCCAGGCCTCCAGGATGGACATCCGGGTCGATCACACGGCCCGCTTGCACAATACAGTATTCAGGATCAAGGGCATCCCTGTTTTTTACGCTCCCTATCTCGTGTTGCCGATGGAAAAGAAGGAGCGCAGCAGCGGTTTTACCCCGTTTCACACCGGGACCTCAACCTCTAAAGGCCGTGTTCTGAGCGACGCTTACTACCAGACACTCGGGAAAAGCGCGGACGCTACAGTTTATGGCGATTATTTCACCCTTCGGGGATTGGCGATCGGAGGCATTTTCAGGGCGAACCCTAATCCGGAGACTCACTTTTACGTTGAGGCTTATGGCATTCACGATAAGCTGAATCAGGGCGGAGCGCAGCTTACCGTTGACGGCGTGTCGCAGCTTAAGGATGACTGGCGGGCGGTGGCAAGAGTAAACATCACATCCAGCTTCACCTTCCAGCAGGCATTTTCAGATACCTTCCGTGCGGCGACGGTTCCGCAGGAACTGGCCGCAGCATTTTTAACGAGGGATCACGACAGCTTTTCGACAAATATCGCGTTTGAACGCCAGGAAGTTCTGTTTCCAATCCGTTCGCTTGTCATCAGGAAGGTTCCATCTGTGGAGTTCCTGTCACTGGGAACGCCTCTCGGGAACTCTCCCCTCATCCTCAGCTTTCGAACATCCTTGGATGGGATGGCCCGAACGGACAGCCAGATGGAGACGCATTTCGTCCAGCGGCTGGATTTCTATCCACGCCTCACGTTGCGTCTCCCAGAAATAAAGGGCTTCTCGCTTGTGCCCACTGTCGGTGTCCGGGAAACCTATTACGGAGCCCAACTATCGAGCGACTCCGAATCTGGCGTGACCAACAGCAGCCTGAACCGTCGGTATACCGATTTGAACCTGGAGTTGAGGATGCCGATCCTGGAGGGGAATGTTTCATTTCCATGGCTCGGAAAAATGCAGCACACCATAGAACCTTATATAACCTATCGCTGGATTCATGGAATCAGCGACTTCGACAAAACTATCCGTTTTGATGAGCAGGACGCCATTGCCGATACGAACGAGATTGAATATGGGATCGTGAATCGTTTCTTCAGAAATCGCACCACCGGGGCGGGCACTAATGAAAATCAGGAATTCATGTCTTTTGCGCTTGTCCAGAAGTACTACTTCGATCCGACTTTCGGCGGCGCTTTCCGTCCTGAGCAGCCCAATTCTTTTTATCCATTGGATACCGTAACCGGCTTCTACCAGACGGGGACCTTGAGCAATCTGGCGCCCGTCAGCGCCATCCTTCAGGTGTCCCCCCAAAACGGCATTCATAACGACGTAAGAGTGGATTACGACACCAGGCTTCAGCAGTTTCGTGATGAAAGCCTGTCTTCATACTGGCACCAGGGAAAATTTGTAATCTCGGGAACTTACTTCAGAAACCAGGAACTGGAACCGAACATGCTCGCCGCAAACCACATCCAGGGGCAAATCGGATATAGCTCCCCGCGACAGCAGGGGTTCGCATCCAGCTTCACTGTCAGCTACAATCTCAAAACCGGACAATGGCTGAACAGCAACACGCGTGTGAATTACACATGGAATTGCTGCGGCGTCGCCGTGGAATTCGATCAGTTCGATCTTGGGCTTCGAATCGAATCAAAGTTCAGCTTTTCTTTCATGCTGAAGGGAATCGGCAACTTCGGGAATTTGAAGCGCCCGGAAAGTTTGTTTTAATTCCGAGAAGCCGGAAGCGAGAAGCCAGGCGCCAGAATGGGATCTCAGAAAGCCTATATCTCAGCGGGATCAAACCTCGGGGATCGAAACTCGAACCTGGAGTCTGCTCTGAAGTCTCTCGCATCGGGAACCGTTGTGAGAAAAGTATCCTCGTATTTCGAGACGGAGCCTGTCGGGTATCTGAATCAGCCGTGGTTCCTGAACATTGCAGTCGAGGTTGAAACCGAGCTTACCCCTTTGAAATTGCTGAATCTCTGCAAAACGATTGAGGAGTCCGAAGGGAGAATTCGGACTTTTCCAAACGCCCCTCGGACTCTCGATTTGGATATTCTCCTGTACGGGGATCTTGTGGTGAATGATGCAGGCCTGACCATTCCTCATCCACGGATGGCGGAACGCAGGTTTGTGCTGGAACCGTTGGCGCAGATTGCGCCGGATGTAATCCATCCCGTCTTAAGGAAATCGATTCGACTGCTGCTGGATGCCTGCCCGGATACTTCTCAAGTTTTGAAGAAAGATGCTACGGATTCCCCAGCGCGGCCAATAGCCGCAACCAAACGAAAGCGCAGAACCTCTATTTAAACACGTGGGGACGGCTCTGGAGAGCCGTCCCGCTCGAGCGATCATAGGACTGAGAAATCGGACGGGTCTGGAGACCCGTCCGCACATGTTTTTTTGAGACAGCCTCTCGAGAGACATATGCTCAATAAAAACTTACATAATCCGTGGAATCCGTGGCGTTTTTCGCTGTATGATTTTCCCGCATGGAAATAATCAACCGCGTTTCCCGGATGTCTTCAATCAGCGCCAAAACTCTTATCACTGATGTGAAAGTCGGCCTGGTCCCGACTTCCAGGGCAATTACTCCCGGACATCTCAGCCTCGTTCGGGCGGCCCGTAATATGGCGGACCTGGTCGTAGTCTCCATTTTCGTAAACCGTTTCGAGTTTTCCAGCGAGGAGGAATGCGCGCGCTACCCCCGAGACCTGACCGCCGATATTGATCTCCTGACGCGCGAAAATGTGGATTACGTTTTTATCCCGACGGAAGATGAAATCTTTCCCCCTGGTTTCTCGACTTTTG
>Ga0187885_10004988_pt1 | contig 10548 bp, 7 predicted proteins | sample June2016WEW_20_1_3_FD_132970 | JGI IMG/M metagenome (GOLD analysis project Ga0187885, IMG submission 132970) | Peatland microbial communities from SPRUCE experiment site at the Marcell Experimental Forest, Minnesota, USA - June2016WEW_20_100 | ecosystem: Environmental > Terrestrial > Soil >... | reverse complement strand
GCACGCGGAACGAGGCGCCCCGCGCGGATACCGTCACCGAGGTTGTCTGCGCGCTGGTCCCCAGGCGGATTCCGGCGATGTCGAAGAGCGCGCCGCGGGCGATTGGTCCGCCGGGGAGCACGGAGGGCGTGCGGCTGGCGGCGTTGACCACGCCACCGGTACGGATGGCCGGCGGCTGCGCCCACAGCTCGGCCGCGGCCAGGAAGAAGATCGCGCGCGCGCGCATTCCTACTTGATGGTGACGTGGCCGGGGTTGGCGGCTTGGCCGTCCACCGTGATCTGAATCGTCACGTCACCCTTCCCCGCCAGGCTTTGCGGCAGCAGCACATCGATCTGGTCGAGTCCAACGTACTGTGGTTGCGCGCCGGCGTAGGCAACGGGCAGGCTGATGCCCCGGGCGGTGACGGTGACGCTATTCGATGCGGCGCTGTGACCGCGCAGGCCGGTGGCGAACAACTCCAGGTACACCTGGTCGGTGGCCGGGCTGAGGTCGATGGGAACGGGAACCAGCCCGCCGCTCGAAGTGACCGTGTAGTTGTTCTCTATGGATTGCGAGTTGTCGGCGTGGACGCGAAGCACGTCGCCAGCCACCAGATTGGTTCCCGAGTACAGGAACAGCCCCGGCCCGATGGCTGCGATAGTGACCGAGCCGCTGGCGACGGCCGCGCTGCCTACGGAGACGGTGACGGTGGCCGGTCCCAGGGCGGTACCGTTCGGGACGAGGTAATTCAACTGCGTAGGCGAAACATAGGACAGCGGCGCCAATCGCTGGACACCCAAAGCGTCGGTAACCGTAACCGAGGTCCCGCCGAAACTCGTTGGCAACGGAAGCCCCGACTGTGTCACCGTAGCCAAGCCGGTGCCGAACGCAGTAGCCCACGAATTGGGAGCCATTGAACCGGACAGAAAGCTGGCGCCATTCACGTTGGTGATCGGCGCCGTGGAGATGTTCAGGAAGACCGCAACGGCGCTGCCGAACCCGCCGAGGCCGATGACGAGGTCCGGCTTACCGTCGCCGTTCAGATCCGCTACTTGCAGGGTGATGGGAGAAACGCTGGCCGCCAGGTGCACGTCCGGCTGGAATGTGCCGTCGCCGTTGCCGAACATGAATGTGGTATCGGTTTCTCCGCAGCAGTGCGCGATCGCTAGATCCGGCTTGCCATCGCCGTTGAGATCGGCCACCGCAATCCAGGCCGGCCCATAGTCCGTGCTAAACGAGGCCGTTGAGCCAAACGTCCCGTTCCCTTTGCCCAGAAGGACGTCTACGTTATAAGTGAAGCTAGGCGCTGTGGTAGCCACAATCAGGTCCGGAGCGCCATCGCCATTGACGTCCGCGGCCGTGATGAAATTGGGATTGATTCCAGCGGGGTAGTTTACCGGGTTTTGAAAGCTGCCGTTCCCCAGGCCAAGAAACACCTGCACGCCGCCGTTGTCGGGGCCGTAGCCGTAGCCCGTGGAGCCCTCAGTGGCCACGGCCAGGTCAACCTTGCCGTCCTTATTGAAGTCGCCCGCCACCAGCCAATGCGGTCCGGCGCCGAACCCGGGGAGGCTTCTAGCGGATTGGAAAGTGCCGTTGCCGTTGTTCAGCAGGATGCCGGTATTGGCGGCCAGCGAAGAGCCTTTACTTACGTCCATCCCGCAGGCTGCAATGTCGAGTTTGCCATCGCCGTTGAAATCGGCCACTGCGATTGAGGAAACCTCGCCACCGGTGGTGTACTGCACCGGCGTCTTGAACGTTCCATCGCCATTTCCCAGGAAGACGTAGACGCCATCTGCGCTGGCGGTTCCGACCACCAGGTCCTGTTTGCCGTCGCCGTTGAAATCGGCTGCAACCACCGAAACGGCCCGTGCCGCGCCGTTCGTAGACGGCATCGGGATGCGAACCGGGGTCCTGAAGCTGCCGCCGCCGCGCGACAGGAGGATCCAGACGTCTCCGGCAGCGACGGCCACGTCGGGCTTGCCGTCGCCATCGAAATCGGCCAGCACCAGAGCGAACAGAGTACCGACCCCGGAGCCCATCGGGTACACCGGCGGCCCCATGAGGGTGCCGTCGCCGCGGCCAAAGAATGCCATGACATAGGTGGAATACGCGTTTGGCGCCAGCACATCGGGATGGCCCGTGCCAATCACCACGTCGAGGTTGCCATCGCCATCCAGATCCATGGCGAAAAGGCCGGTGGGTTCGTACCCGGCTACGTAATCGTACTCGCTGGCGAACTTGCCCGTTCCATCCCCCAGAAGAATGGACACCGTGCCGCCGCTCGAGTCCGTGACCGCGAGATCGAGCTTGCCGTCCTTGTTGAAGTCGCCGGGAGCCAAGCCGGTGGGGCTAATGGACAGGGGGAGATTGCTGGCGGCGCGGAACGTGCCGTCGCCATTGCCGAGCAGCACCGAGAGATTCTTGCCGCCACCCACCACCAGGTCGGCTCGTCCGTCTCCGTTGAAGTCCCCGACTGCGATGGAGGTAGCCCCCGCCGTCGCCGGGTAATTCACGGGAGCGGCGAAGGTCCCATCCCCGCGGCCCAGTAGAATCGAGACGTCGCCCGATCCCGAGTTGACAATCGCCAGATCCAGGTTGTGATCGTTATTGAAATCGTACGCCAGCGCGGCAGCCGGGTTGGTGTGTCCCGTGTAACGCACCGCCGCTTGGAGTGTGCCGTCGCCTTTGCCGAGGAAGACCGAGACGGAACCCGGGTCGGAACCGGAATCGGGACCCCTGCTGACCACCACGACATCCTTCTTGCCATCGCGGTTCAGGTCTGCCACCAGCAGACCCACCGGGTTCGTTGGAACGGGATAGTAAGTGGGGGACTGCGGGCTGCCGTCGGAGTTGAGAAACCCCACCAGCAGGCTATCGACGGCCGGCGCCTGGGGATAATGGGTGCCGCCCGAGACAACGGCCAGCCCCACCGGCGTGCCGTTGCCGAGGAAATCGGAGGCAACCATAACCTGCGACGCCGCCCCCGGTTGATCCGCCAGCGGAATCCATCCCGGCGGCGTCTTGAACGTACGCGCGCCCGCCCCCGAGCAGTTCACAAAAGCCGATTGGTAATTGGCGATGGAATCGAGCTTCTTGTATGTAGACTGGAGAGAATAGCGTTGCCGGGTGAACGACCCATCCGGCTGACGTTGAAGGCCGGCAGCGCTGCCGGGATAGTTGCTACGGTCAAACACCGTGACCGAGCTGCCCTGCAGGAAATTCGGTGACGGACAGGTTTGAGCGTGAACCGCGGAAGCAGAGAGTCCGGCAGCGACCAGCCAGAGCATTCGTTTCATAGCAACCTCCGGGATCTAAACTAGAGCCTTTTCACCGATTATTCAAGACGGCGGCATCTGAACCCGGCCAGGGCGCGTGATAACCTTCCATTTCGTGCGACAGGACGCATTTGCCGATGATGGCCCGTAGGCAGAGGCTCTCGTGGATATCGTGCAAGATCGCGTGGCGCGATCTGCGTTCCGGACGCAGGCATTTTGTGGTGGCCATGGCATCCCTGGCCGTGGGGGTAGCGGCCATGAATGCATCGCGTGCGCTCAGCAGCGAGTTCTCCCGCCGCCTCAACGGCGACATGCGCCATTGGATCGCCGCCGACGCCGCCGTCACGCTGCGCCAGCCGCCTTCCGAAGAACAACGCGGCGCCATGGTCGAACTGGCCCGCCAGGGCATCGAAGAGAGCGACTCGCTGGAAACCCACAGCACGATCTCCTCGGATCAGGCGGCGGATCCGGTGGTGGTCTCTGTGCGCAGCGTGGATGCCCGGCGCTATCCGTGGTACGGCACGGTGGAACTGGAGCCGAACCGGCCGCTGCGCGAGGCGCTGGAACCGGACACGGCGGTTGTCTCCCGTATCCTTGCCGAGCGCCTGGCGGTGGCGCCCGGTGACCGGGTGCTTCTCAACGGCGTGGCTTTCCGCATCGCCGCCGTTCTCCTGGCCGAGCCGGATCGCCTGGCGGCGGCGCCCAACCCGTATCCCCGGGTGATGCTTTCCGACGCCGCTTTTGTACGCACGCGGATCGCCCGCCTGGGCAACGCCATCGTCTTTCGGCTGCTCTTTCGGGTTGGCGCCGGCAGCGACACCGGACAGCTCAAGGCCAGGCTGCAACAGCTCTTCCCGGACGGCCAGATTGTCGACTATCGCGACCACGGCGACCGGCGAGTGGCGGCGGCGCTGGATGCCACCCTCACCTATCTCGGCCTGGCCGCGTGGGCCGCCCTGGCGCTCGGTTCGCTGGGTGTCGCCATGGTGACCTACCTGCACATGGAGCAGCGCCTGGACACGGTGGCCATCATGAAAGCGCTGGGTGGCCGATGGCGCCAGATCCTGTGGATCTACCTGCTGGAAATCACTTGCCTGTCGCTCGCAGGGTGCGTCCTGGGCGCCGCCCTGGCGGTTCCCCTGGAGCGCGTCTTCCCGCTCATCTTCGCCGACCAGTTGCCCTTTCCCCTGGCACTCCCGTGGCGCTGGACGGAAGCCGCCGAGGCCGTCGGCCTGGGTCTCCTCTCTTCCCTGGTGGCTACCGCCATGCCGCTGGTTGCGGTGCGCACCGCGCCGCCCCTGCTGGTGCTCCGCCGGTACGTAGAACCGTCGCCTGGGCGGCGGCAAATCGGGCGTATGGTTGGGATGGCGTCTCTGCTGGGGATGCTGGGGCTGGCGCTATGGATGGTCCACTCGTGGAAGGCTGGCGCCGCGTTCCTGTTCGGCCTGGCCGCCGGCGGGCTGATTCTGCTGGGCACCGGCCGCGCGCTGCTGCGCCGCCCGGCGCTGGCGGATCGCCGGCGTCGGCAGTCTGAGCCGGCCGGGACGCCGGGCCGATACCCGATTCCTGGCGCTCGCCGTAGGGATTATGGTCGTCACCGCCTCCTGGCTCGGGCCGGCGGCCGTGGTTCGCGCCATCCAACAATCGCTCCCCTTACCGGGTGCCGATCGGTTTGTCTTCGGCCTCGGACCAGGCCAGACCGCCCCGCTGATGGAACTCCTGGCGGGCGATCCGGACGTGGTGCAGCCGGTGAAACTGCTGCCCCTGGTCGTCCTGCGCCTGTCCAAGGTCGCCGGTGTTCCGGTGCCCGCCACCACCCCCGGGCGCTGGGTGGCTGCCTGCTACAACCTTGCGCCTTCCGGACCTCTTTCGGCGGGGCGTTGGTGGCAGCCCAGCGGCGCGCAACCGGAAACCGTGGTGTCGGAGTCGCTGGCTGGCATGATGGGCGCGAAGGTGGGCCAGACGCTGGAGTTCTTCTCCAACGGCAGGGCCCTTCCGGCGCGCATCGTGGGCCTTCGCCGCCTGGACGCTGTCGACGAAGTGATGGCCGGGCTGGTTTTTCCGTGCACTGCATTCGCCGGACTAAGCGTCTTTTACGAGGCCGGAATCTCGGTGAAGACCGCGCGCGCGGAGGCGGTCCGGCGACTGCTTGCCGCCAGCTTTCCCAGCGTCCCGGTGATTGACCGGCGGGAAATCACGGCGGCCATTCAATCGGTAGCCCACGACGCGCGGTGGATTCTGCGTGCCGTCGCCCTGCTGATTCTGCTGGCGGGAACTGCCGTCCTGATCCTCATGGTGCTGGCAGAGGAGAAGACCCGGACCCGCGAGATCGCCATCCTCAAGGCCCTGGGCGCCCGGCCCGCTCAGGTCAGAAACGCGCTCCTGGCCGAGTTTGCCTGGCTGGGCGCGCTGGCGGGCGCCAGCGGCGGCTTGATGGGGAGCGCGTTCGCCACCCTGCTGCTCTCGGTGGCGTTTCGCAAGGCGTCGGCGGCGTGGGACGCGAGGGTGCTTGCGGGCGCCGTTCTGCTGGGCATTCTGACCGCGGTCGGGACCGGGTGGACGTCGAGCGCCCGCATGGTCCGCCAGAAGCCGCTCGCCATTCTGCGCGACGAATAGCCATAATAGGAACTTGATTCAGGTCCGCGCCCTCACCAAGTCCCTCGATACCCGCACCCGCCGTGTGGACATCCTGAGAGGCATCGACCTGGATATCCCCAGCGGCCAATTTGCGGCCATCATGGGACCCTCCGGCAGCGGGAAGACCACGCTGCTCGGTTTGCTGGCGGCCTGGACTCGCCGACCAGCGGCCGGGTCCTGCTGGACGGAGAGGACATCACCAAGCTCTCCGAAGACCGGATGGCCGTGCTGCGTGGCCGCAAAATCGGTTTCGTCTATCAGTCGTATCACCTCATCCCGACGCTGACGGCTGAAGAGAACGTGCTGCTTCCCATGGAGCTGGCCGGCGAAGAACCGGGCGATGCGGCCCGTGCCCGCGACCTGCTGGGTCGAGTGGGCCTCGAGGACCGCCGCGGCCACTACCCCGTGGAGCTTTCCGGCGGCGAGCAGCAGCGCGTCGCGCTGGCGCGTGCGTTCGCACGCCGGCCGTCCATCCTGCTGGCCGACGAGCCGACCGGCAATCTGGACAGCGTCAGCGGCCAGATGGTGCTCGATCTGCTGCTCGAGCTCAACCGCGAACACGGCGCCACCCTGGTGTTGGTTACGCACGAGCCATCGGTGGCCCAATGCGCCGGCCGCCGCGTCCTGCTGCGCGACGGTCTCATCGTCACCGAATGAGCTGGTCCTCGTGCGGGATATCGATCCCCTCCTCAATCCCCCTGCTTCACCGTCACCGTCGCCTCCCCCGCCTTCAGCACCAAGCCAGCAGCCGTTCGCCACGATCGCCAACGAGCGTCTCGCGCTATTGCAAAAGCATGACTGGTCTGCTTGAGAGCGCGCTTCGGCGTGTGGAGTCTCTCTCGCCGGAGGAGCAGGACGCGATCGCATCCCAGATCATGGAAACTCTGGACGATGAGGAAGCGTGGGGGTGCAACTTCCGCGAAAGGCCGGCTCTATTGCGGTCCCTGGGCCGCGAGGCTCTTGAGGAACACCGGCGGGGTGAGACGCGCCCGCTGGACGAACTGATCGGATGAAGTCGTTCGCGTCGCGACGCCTTCGCGAGGCGTATGGCAATCTCCCGGATCAGGTGCGATTGCAATACTCCCCCGCACTGCTGCGCTACTTGCTGAAAAATGGATGTCCGGCTACCGGAGGATTGGGCGTTTCGCCCCTTGTCTTGCGGACAGTCACATCCTCGAACAGCAGCGAGGGTACCGCCAGGCTGAGCGCGAGCGAACCATTGTCCACCGCCGAGGATGTCGGAAGCGCCGACCGCGGACGGTACTGCACAGTGATAATGTTCTGGTCCTTGGACGCCGCCACAATGTCCTTGAATGCAGCCGCGTTTAGTCCGGAGAATTGCACTCCCCGAATCAGTTCCTCGCGGCCATCCGGAAACACTTTGTAGGCCATCACCGGAGACGTGGCGTTCCGCATGCGGCGCACCAAAATCCCGAATTCCTTGTTGCGTTGTTTCAGCAGGTCCAGAAACTTCGCGCGGAGTTCGGCCGCGGTCAGGCCGTTGTCCGCCGTGACGAGAATGTTGGACGGAGAAGCCTGGCCCAAATGGCGGCTGCCGCTGCTGTGCGCGATACCACGCACCGGATCGCGCGTGGTCAGCAGCGTCTTCAGGATGCCCTTTTCCACCAGCCTGGTTTCGCGGGCCGGAATTCCCTCGTCATCCATCTTGCAGAAGCCACCCAACTTGACTCCGCCAAATTCGGCCAGCGTGGGGTTGTCGGTGACGCTGAGAAAATCCGGCAGCACACGAGCGCCGATCTTATCGACAAACGGATTATCGAGTTGGCTGGCCATCTGTTGGTAGCCGGGAAAATCCGAGAGAAAGCGGCGCGTGCCCAGTAAGTTGGGCAGGAATTCCAAGCGGAACATTTGTGCGGCGGCATCGGATTCCAGCAGCACGGGACCGTTGTAATTCTCCAGGGTGGAAGCGGCGCGCAGATCTTTCAGGCGCCCGGCCAGGGCGCGCACGCGGCCCGCCAGGTCTTGCTCGGAGGGCAAGTCGGCCAGAGACCGGCCGTGCAACCATCCGAAATCGTCCAACGGCGTACCGTCCGCGGCCTGCGTGGCGGCGTGCGCGTTGAACGTCACACTGGGTCGGCGGCGCGTGTACGACGTCCCATCGCTATTGACGTAGCGGGTGTAGATATTACCTGCGGTCAGGCTGACGCCGGACGTGTTTACATCGGGCATCTGCCGGAACAAGCCCGACAGGTTGCGCGCCAGCACCTCCCATTTCGCGCGGTCAACATGGACGGGAGGCGCGTCTTCGGCGGTGGTGGCCGGACTTTCCGTGGTGAAGTCGGGAGGTTCGTCGACGCGGCTCTTGTTTTGCAGGACCGATCGTTTCTTCGAGAGGTCCTCCAAGGCCTTCTTATAGGTGGCGTCGGTTGCCAGCCAGATCTGCCGTCTGAGTTCCTTATAGTCGTCCTCTACCGTAAGCTGCGCCGAGCCGTTGTACACCTGTGTCATGCTCGACATGTTGTAGTTCGGAGAGAAGAAGTTGGTGTTATCCAACTGGGGGCTGCCCACCCGCACCTCGATGCCGATCATACGGGAGCGGCCCTCCGAGCTTTGCACCAAAGCTCCGAAACTGGCGGAGACGTTAACGCTCTCGTTGTCCATTACGCGATAGGAGATGAAATAGGGTTTCTCCAGGTTTTCCAATTGAAGCTGTTTGATGGAACGATCCAGTTCGTCGCGCATGGCCTTCATGACCACGTCGTCCTGCGCGCCGAGCGGGCACGCAGCGGCGAGAACGCACCAGGCAAGCGATGGAATCGCAATCCGCATGTCAATTGCTCCCTTCAAAAGGCGCAGGCAGAACGGGAGGCCGCTCCTGCGATTTCTGCTTTCTCTGCACTTCGATTTGCGAAACGAAGATTCCGGGAGAGACGGCGGAAACCGGGACAGATCCCGACTCCGCGCCGCAAGTGCCGTTGAACACGGCCAGGTTCTTATCCGCGGCCACGATTTTGCTGAACGCAGTCAATGGTGTACCGATCAAATCTACACCACGCACCAACTCTTCGCGCCCGCTGGGATAAATGCGGTAGACCATCAAAGGCAGCACGTTGAAGGCGTTGGGGATGGTACGGCCGGTGAGGGTGAAACCGCCCTGGATATCGTCGAAATAGAGACCGAACGGCAAACCCTGCTTCTGGACTTCCTCGATCAGCAACTTCTTCAAATCGGGCCGCACGGCTTCAGGCGCGACCTCCACAATCAGGTTGGATTGCCGCGCCACGGGGTTCAGCCCCACCTGCTTGCGGCCGTGGCCGTTCGACTTGGGAAAACCCTCGATAGGCGTACGCGACATCAGGAAGGTCTTGAGAATGCCGTCTTCCACCACCGCGACACGCTGCGCCTTCACGCCCTGGTTGTCGAAAAGATAATGGCCCATGAGGTCCGTGTTGGCCAAACGCCGCACCGTGGGGTCGAAATAGACCGAGAATCCCTTGGACAGCACCGGCTCACCGATCTTCTTCTTGAAGGTTTGCGCCTCATTCTCGAGCTTCTGCCGATGTCCTTCCACGCGGTGTCCGAACACTTCGTGAAAGAACACGCCGCTGGCGCGGCCGGAGAGCACCGCCGGTCCGGTATAGGGATCCACCATCGGAGCCACACGCAAAGCCTCCAGATCCCCGACTATTTTGTCCACCGCCTTCAGCACAGTGGCGTCATCCGGCAGGTCTTTTTCCGTGAAACCGAAAAACGTTTCGTAGCGAGGCAATTCCGACCCATCGTCGGCCTTGGTGTAAGCAACCACAAAAAGTTGATAAGCGGGCTCCGAGGTTTGGATGCGGGCGCCCTCGCTATTCACGAACCATCGAGTCTGGGCCGTGGCGACGAACGCCGCCATCGCCTGATAGATGTTGGTATATTTTGCGAACGGCGCGCTATATTTGCGGATCTTCTCTTCCCACGCTTTGCGGTCTACCTGGACATCAACCGCAGGTTCACTATATTGCTGCGGCTCTTCGTGCGAAAAATCGGTGGACTTGTCCTCTTGCGCCACTTTCACCTGCACGTTGGTCTTGACCTTGGTGAATTGTTCCAACGCGCGCTTGTAGCGTTCGTCGGTGTGATACCACAGAACGCCCCGTATGGCATCGGGATCGTTTTCGATCGGCACCTCAATATTCGAGAGGCCGGCGTATGGCGAGACTGGCATGCCGCCGCGGATCTCGCGCGTATTATCCATGTCATAGCTGCCCACGCGCAGATCGATATCGAGCTGGCGCCGCCGGTTCTCGAAGCTGTTCGTAATCTTACCGAAAGCCCCATAGACGCCGATATTATGGCTCTCGGTGACTTCATAACTGAGAAAGTAGGGTGGTACCGGCTGGGTCTTGAGCTTTTCCATGGACCGGTCCAGTTCGGCTTTCATGGCCTGAAGCACCGGGGACGAAGACTGCTGGGCGGCAGCCGGTCCGATCGCTAAAGCCAAGAACAGCGAACAGAACGCCATCAGCCGATGGCGCGTCGAAGCGCGGTTGTGAACCGCGAAGGATCGTCGCATATTCGGATCTCCTGATCTTGTCCAAGTATACTTGGAACACCTCCGGAATGCGGTGCGCGAGCGTGAAATGCCTGACGGCGGGAAAAGCAATATGATTGCCGCGGCTGCAACCCGATCCCCTCCTCCAAGCCCCCTAT
>Ga0187885_10004986_pt1 | contig 10549 bp, 8 predicted proteins | sample June2016WEW_20_1_3_FD_132970 | JGI IMG/M metagenome (GOLD analysis project Ga0187885, IMG submission 132970) | Peatland microbial communities from SPRUCE experiment site at the Marcell Experimental Forest, Minnesota, USA - June2016WEW_20_100 | ecosystem: Environmental > Terrestrial > Soil >... | reverse complement strand
TGAGTTCCGGCATCAGCGCGCCGTACGCGGTTTCAAAGAACTTCCGCGACGTGAGCATCAGGAAATAGAAACCGATAAACCACGCAAACAGCCCCGCGCCCCGCAGCGGCGGCGGCGAGAGCAGCAGGTAGTAGCAGACCGCCATCGGAATTGACGCGATAAAAAACGGCCGGCGCCGTCCCGACTTGAAGCGCGCGCGATCGGATATATTGCCAACCAACGGGTCGGTCAGCGCGTCGACCACGAGCGCCAGGAAGAATGCAAGCCCGGCCAGCGATGGAGAGAGCCCGTTGCGATCGGTATAGAAATAGAGCAGGTGAAGCCCGAGCAGAGTCGCGCACAGGTTGAGGCCGGTCTGCGCCTGCGCGTAGATTAACAGGGGACGAAGGCCAATCTTCTCGCTCAAATCCTGGTTTGACACAGGCCGCAGAGACTACCCGATAGACATGCCTACTTACAAAGCGATTGCAATTTGCGGTCGGACTCGACTATCGAGATGGCGATGAGAACCGTCGACCGCACACCGATCCGTGAATGCCGACTGCTACTGTGGCCGGTCGCACTGCTTTTGACGCTCGCGCTGACGACGCAGGGATGCTCGCAGGTCAAGTCGCTGTGGGGTTCCGGCGACGACACCGATCTCGACGATGCGGCCTACGCCAACGAAGGTGAGCCGCTGCCGCCTCCAATCGCCAACGTCGCGATCAGCTACCGGCGCCCCGGCGATGCGCTCGCACGCGCGACCGTAATCAAGTACTTCGGCGCCGAAGTGATCGCGAACCATCAGCGTGACGCGTCGCATACCGAGTCGGTGGTGCGATTCGATGGCGGCGTACCGATCTGGGAGTTCAAAGCCGACGAAGGCACATTTGGTTCGATCACCGGCGTCGGGGCGGCCAAGTACACGCTCAACAATATCGAGTACGCGAAACTGCCCCCGCACTTCACGCAGATACTACCCGAGGAAGGACCGCCAGAGCCGCTCGATCGCGGCGCTTACTACGTCTTTCAGATCGAGCGTCAGTCGGGCTCGAGCAGCTACCAGGCGGTCAAGGTGCAAGCCGATGGGTCGCTTCAGGCCTACAACGCTCAACCCCGGGCGGGCAGCAGTTACCTGCTGTGTTGCAACGTCACGGTGGATTTCCCCGAGCCGGTGATCCTGCCCGAGACCACTCAAGACACCGGCGCCGGGAGCGCGCCGCCCGATGAATCTCCCGACCAATCCGGTGGTTCCGCGGGTGGCGCGCCATAGCGGTTTTGCCGCTCCTTCTGACGAGTAGGCACCGCTTCACGCAGACCAAGCAACGGTAATGAAAGAGCTTCTGTTTACAGCAATGGTGGGCGCAAGCGTTGGGTATTTGATGGTCAGCATCACGGCGTGGGAACTGCGCTGGCATAACGCATTTCGCGCAACTGGTCAGGAGGTCAGTGCCGGTTTCGACCTCTTCCGATTTGCGCTCCCTGGGATTGCATTTGTGTTGATTATTGGGTCTTGGGCTTTCCTCGACTTTTGCGGCATCCCGATTCGCGGCCATGCCCCCATCGTGGTCTGGACAATTTCTTTCTCCGTTGCGTTTTTTCCTCGGCGGATCATCTTGGAATTAAAAAAACGCGCGGAAGACGCCGCTCGCATTCGCGCCCATCCGTATGATCCACTCAGCGGCAAAGTCAGTGGCATAGCCAAAGATGATCTATATAGACATCGATGCTAGGAATAAGGCTTGCCCTTAATCACGCCTTTTCGCGTACTCACAGGGACTTTTATGGGCTGGTATCAAGTTGCTTACAATCCCCCTCTTTTCCAGCCGCCGACCGCCTGATTTGAGTCCCACTGATTTCGAAATTCTCTAATGAATCGGCTTGGTTGGCCGATCCTGAGGGGTATCTCATTCATGAATCTATATTCAGTAATGAATCAGTAATCGTAATTGACTCACGATTCATTTTCGATTAATAGCTGGATTAGTGGGTCAAGTTAATCGAGAACTAAGCGATGCTCCGAATCGATTCGATCGGCGCCGTGAGAAGACGCGTGTCGATCTGATCGAGGCGGCCGAATGCGTCATCTCAAGGAAGGGGTACCATCAGACGCGAATCGCCGACATCGCGACTGAAGCCGACGTCGGGCTGGGCACCTTCTACCTGCACTTCAAGACCAAGAACGAAATTTTTATCGAGCTGATCGAGCATGGCGCGGCCGAATTGCGGCGCGAACTCGCCGAGGCGAAGGCTGGGGTCCATACGCCCGCCGAGAAGCTCAAAATCACGATCGATACGATTCTCGACGCGGCGGCCGAGGCGCCCGAACTGTTTCGGATAGTGTTCGGCCACAGCCCTGCATTTCTGGATCTGATGGTCCGCGTCCACGACGTATTCATCGACGACCTGCGCGACGAGTTGGCTCCCGCGGTCGGTGAGCACGCCGATGCGATTGCGCATCTCACGATCGGGATGTTGTCGCAGGCGATTTCATGGCTGCTCGCCAGCGGCGATCTTTCCCACGCGGAACTGAAAAACGTCACCGTAAATTTTGCCCTGGGCGGACTCGAGCGCGCGGCACGGCTCGGCGCCCCTTGAATCTGGAGGATTCTCACAATGGCTCAAGAGCGCACCGTTATTAACACACCACTGGAAAGCATTTTCCACTGGGACTACAGCGTGAAGTTCCCGCAGATGGACCGGCTGTACGAGAACGCCAAACGCGATCAGTGGAACGTCTCGACGACAATCAACTGGGACCGCCCGATCGAGAAGGAAGTTCTGGACATGACCATGATGCCGATGTTCCAGACCGAGCTCTATCGATCGCTCAGCGAGGAGAACAAGCACCAGCTCGGCCGCAAGTTCGCCGCGTGGCGGCTCTCGCAATTCCTGCACGGCGAGCAGGGCGCGCTGATGGTCTGCGGACAGTTGGTTGACGCGGTGCCGGACCTCGACGCCAAAATGAATGCGGCCGCTCAGGTCTTCGACGAAGCGCGTCACGTGGAGGGCTTCCGCAAGTACATCACCAAGCTCGACCGCATCTACCCGATCGATCCCACCCTCGAGCGGCTGCTGCGCGCAGTCCTGGAGCACGATCGATGGGAGCCGAAGTACGTCGGAATGCAAATCGTCGCCGAGGGACTGGCGATAGCGGCGTTCCGTTTCATGCAGCGCGAGACCAAGGACGAGCTGCTCAAGGAACTGCTCGAGTACATCATGAAGGACGAGGCGCGCCACATCGGCTTCGGGATGCTCGCGCTGCGCGACGCCGTCACCAAGCTCAAGGGCAAGGACAAGAAGGACCTCGAGGACTTCGCCTTCACCGCCTGCGACATGATGGTGACCAAGGTCGTTGACGGCAAACCAAAGGACGGCTTCCTGTCGGGCGCGGAAGTGTTCGCGGAAGTTGGCATCTCAATCAAGGACATCGAGGACGAGATGCACCGCGATCCGGTGTGGGCGGCGGCGGAGAACGACATGGAAAAGCAGTTCAACTCGTTCCTGTTCGTCGATACGATCATCCCATGCCTGCGGCAAATCGATCTGATCAACGATCGCACCGAGTCGTGGTATCAGCAGCTCGGCGTGATGCAGATGGCGTCGGCCGCATAGTCGCAACTGCCACAAACGCAATCACGAAGGGCCGGTCATCCTCGACCGGCCCTTCTTTTTCTGAACCTGCTGAGATGCTGATGCGCTACTTGCGAAACTTCGCCAGCGCCGGGCCGGAGAGCGAATAGTTGGGTTCGCCGAATTCCTCGTCAATGCCGCCGGTCAACTCGAAGCCGAGGCTCTTGTACAGCGCCGCGGCGTCGGTATTGGCGCGAAAGCAGGTTAGTTGCACGGCGCGGCATCGCGGATAGCGCGCGGCGATCATCCTGATCGTCTCCGCCACTGCCGCGCGTCCGTAGCCTTTACCCTGATGCTCCGCAACGATCATGATGTCGTCGATCCAATAATCGTCGGCACTGGCCGGGTCGCATACGGTCGTCGAGTATCCGACCACCTCGCCTGCGGCCACAATGAGATGCGGCAGATGCTCGAATCGGTCGCCGAACAGAGACACGTAGCATCGCGCAAGCGTCCATCGCGGGGGCGTGACGAAACGGGTCTGCTCGGGCCGAAGCTGCATCGTGAACAGCTTGCGGTAATTGCGACGATCGACCGGCTCGAGAACGACTTCGAGATCGGTCGGCTTCATGATTGCATTTGCACGAAGATGTCGCGGGCGTGCTCGTCGCTGATGCGCTTGACGGAGGTAATTCGATCCACAAATTGCGCCAGCGACGAAATCTCGGCCGATCCCACGTCAACCAGCACCGCAAAGATCGAAAAATCCAATTCGTCCTTGCGCTCGCGTAGCCGCGCCAGCCAATCCGGACTGACCTGCGATTCACCGTCGGTGATAATCACAATGTCGCCGCGCTTGAGTTTCCTTTCGCCGAGCAGTTCGACCGCCGCGTCGATTGGAGCCTCGAAGTCGGTGCCGCCGCCGGGGAAGTATTCGGCCATCTGGACGATTTTGGCCAAATCGGGCTGGTAGCGCCGCTCGCGATTCAGGTCGAGGATCTTGAGGCTCACGTCGCCCGAGGAAAACATGACGGCGCGGAACAGCCGGCGCTGGCGCCGCGCGATATCCATCAGCGTCAGCGCTACGGCCTTGGACCACATCTCCTTGTCGCCCTCCATCGAGGAGCTCACGTCGATGCACACGACCATCGGGCCCCTGCCCTTCTGCTCGTCGTCGCGCAGCCGGTACTGAAGGACGGCGCCTTCGAGTACGCGGCGATGGAAATCGCGCTTGAGCACAGGATGATGCATCGCGAGCAGCTCGGCGGGAATCAGGCGTCCGAGCTCGGAGCCGAGCTCGATGTCGTAGGCTTCGGCGACGCCGCGCTCGAGCGTTTTGCGCTTCAGCGCGCGCGCGTCCTGCTTGAACCGCCCGACCATCCGCGCCAGCTCGCCGAGTTTCTTGTTTCGCGCCAGACGCCGCCCGAGCTCGAGGCGGGCACCGGCCGCTACGCGTCCGCCTTGGCCGAATTCGCGGCTGAAGTCGTGACTGTCCTCGGCGGCTTGATCGATTTCTCGGGCCAGCTCGGCGGTCTTGAGCTGCATGCGCTTGAGCGCGCTCTGGTCCGCGCCTTTTAGTTGAGTTTCGAACTGCCGCGACTTCTGATTGAGACGCGCCTCGGAAACCTTGGCCGCGCGTTCGGCCGCATCGGCCATCTCCGCGAGCTCCTTTTTGGTTTTCGTTGCCCGCTCTTTTTTTTCTTCGCCGGGAGCGGATTCGTTTTCGTTGTCTTTCGATTCCTGGATTTCGCTGACGGCCTTCACCGCCTCGGCACGCGCTTCGAGATCCTGTTCCTGGCGCGCGAGATCCCACAGATCGAGCATCTCGCCGCGATTGACGAGCTTCTCGGATTTCATCATCTCCAGCGCATGCTCGCTCATCACTATCGCGGCGATCGCGGCCTTGTCTTCTTCGAGTGCGGTGCGCGATCGCAGCGCCTGGAACGGCGCCGACGGAACGATTTGCTCGAGGATGGTGCGGTTGAGCGCGGCCGCGTGGCGCACGTCGCCGGATTTGCGGAAGACCGGATTCATCTTGAACAACGCGAAAAAGAGGTCCTGCATCAGTGCGCCGAAATGAGGAACCAGCCGCTCGCCGGATTCAGCGAGATCGGCGATCGAGGGCGCGTCGGCGACGATTTCATTCCACGTGCGCCGGTCGTAGCTGTCACTCTCGAACCACGACGCATTGGTGGGCACAACCGGGACATATCGGCGTCGCGGCTGGATGATTTTGGCTTTGCGCGCCATCGGGATCGATCCTACGTCACTGAAAACCGGCTCGCCACGGCTGAAATCGCTGCCATTGCGTCACGATGGTGCTTGAATGTATCGCTGGATGCGTAACACAATTGAAACAAGCGCTGCGCCGCGGATACTAGGGCCCGGTGAAAAAGTGAGCTTCGCGCGCCAGCGCCAATGAGATGACTCAGGAATCTTCAAACAACGCTCTCTCGAACCGGCAGCACGCGTTGATCCTCGCGGCGGTGCAGGAGTTCATCTCGACTGCCGAGCCTGTCGGTTCGGCGCAGATCGTCGCGCACCATCAGCTGGGCGTGCGCGCCGCGATGGTGCGCAATATGATGGCCGAGCTGGAAGACGGCGGTTACCTGCGTCAGCCGCACACGTCGGCGGGCAGGGTCCCGACCGAGAAGGCGTTTCGCTATTACGTCGATCATCTCGCCGCGGCGACGAGAATCGGCTTCGAGGATCGCGCGCAGATTGAGCTCCATTATTCGACCGCCGTGCGCAACTTGGGCGAAGTCCTGCGCGACACACCGCGGCTGCTCTCCATCCTGACGGGACAGGCGGCGCTGGCGATGGCGCCGCGGCTGGAGGCCTCGATTCTCGAGCGCGTCAACTTCGTGCGCCTGCGCGACAAACAAGTGCTGGCCGTTTTCGTCGCCGCCAAAGGCGCGATGCAGAACCGGATTGTCGATACCGAGCGCGACCATTCGCCGGACGAACTCGATCGCATGGCGCGCTACCTCAACGAGTCGCTCGAAGGACGCACGCTCGACGAGGCGCGCAGGTGGATCGAGGCGCAACTGCGCCAGGAGCGGGCCAGCTACGATCGCTTCATGCACGACGCGCTCGCACTCGGCGAGGCGATCGCGGACTACGTCGGGCGTCCGGAGCTTTACGTCGAGGGCAGCCTGCAGGCGCTGGAGCAGCCGGAGTTCTCGGATCGCGACAAGATGCGCGAGCTGTTGCGCGCGCTCGACGATAAAACCGCGCTACTCGAATTGCTCGAGCGCAGCCTGACCCACGCCGGGCTGACGGTGTCGATCGGGTCGGAGAACTACGACCCGCGCCTGTCGTCGTTGAGCGTGGTTGCGGCATCGTACGCCAGTGGTTCGAGCGCGCTGGGCAGCCTGGCGATCGTAGGTCCGGTGCGAATGGACTACGACCGGGTGATACCGCTGGTCGAGTACACTGCGCGTGCATTGTCGCGCTTGATGGAGTACTGAGTTCCCCCTCTTCGCCCGCTCCCCTCATTCCTCTGAGTTTGTAGAGACCGCGCCGACCCAAAAATTGGCGAAAATCCAACGATTCCGCACTTGCCGGCACTGGCACGAGCGTAAATCATGCTTACGTTTAGGTTTGGTCAAATGAACAAGCGACACAAGCAACCGCAGGACGGAAATCCCGCCATGGACGCGGGGTTCGATCAGGCGGAGGTCGGCGCCGAATCAGTGCACGGCGAGGGCAGTCACGCCCCGGCGGGGATCGAAAGCGACCTGGATTCCTTACGTGCGCAGATCGCCGAAAAAGACAAGGAAATAGCCGAGCTGAAGGACAAATATCTTCGCACGCTCGCCGATTCTGAAAATGGGCGCAAGCGAATCCGCCAGCAGAGCGAGGAGTCGATCCGCATCCAGCGCGAGGCCATCCTCCGCGACCTGCTGCCGATCATCGACAACCTCGAGCGCGCGCTCGCGGCCGCCCGCGATGGCAATGACGCCAGGACGATCGTAGATGGCGTCGAGATGACGGTGCGGGCGCTGATCGATTTCCTGCGTGCGCACGGTGTGACACCGCTGCAGTCGGTCGGCCAGGCGTTCGATCCCAATCGGCATGAAGCGGTCGATCACGTGGCATCGCAGGTGTATCCGCCGAACACCGTCGTCGATGAATTCCATCGCGGCTATCTGATCGGTGACCGAACCTTGCGTCCGGCCCGCGTGTCGGTTGCGAAGGAGACCGGGACCGATTCTGGAAAGCGAAACGGAGGCGAAAGCGATGTCTCCGACATTGAAAATGACTGAAGCATGATTATCTCAATATCAGAGGATCTTTAGGAAAATGGCAAAAGTAATAGGTATCGACCTGGGCACGACGAATAGCTGCGTCGCGATCATGGAGGGTGGTGACCCCGTAGTTATCGCCAACTCCGAAGGCAGTCGTACGACGCCGTCCGTCGTCGCATTTACAGAAGCAGGCGAGCGGCTGGTTGGCCAGATCGCCAAGCGCCAGTCGATCACCAATCCAACCAATACGGTATCTGCGATCAAACGCCTGATGGGCCGGCGTTTCGATGACGCCGAAGTTCAGAAGGCGCTCAAGGTGCTGCCATACAAGGTCGTGAAGAACGAGGATGGCGCGGCGTGGGTCGAAATCCGTGGCAAGAAATATAGCCCGTCGGAAATTTCGGCGTTCGTCCTGCAGAAGATGAAACAGACGGCCGAGGATTATCTTGGCGAGAAAGTAACCGAGGCCGTTATCACCGTGCCCGCATACTTCAACGACGGCCAGCGCCAGGCCACCAAGGATGCGGGCCGCATCGCGGGCCTGAACGTGCTGCGGATTATCAACGAGCCGACGGCCGCGTCGCTGGCCTACGGTCTCGACAAGAAAAAGGACGAAAAGATCGCCGTGTTCGATCTCGGCGGCGGCACGTTCGATGTTTCAATTCTCGAACTGGGTGAAGGAGTGTTCGAGGTCAAGGCGACCAACGGCGACACCTTCCTGGGCGGCGAAGATTTCGATCAGCGGGTGATCGACTACCTGGCCGACGAGTTCCGCAAGGACCAGGGATTCGATCTGCGCAAAGATCGGATGGCGTTGCAGCGGCTCAAGGAAGCCGCCGAAAAAGCCAAGACCGAGCTGTCCACCGTGACGGAGACCGACATCAACCTGCCCTTTATCACTGCGGATCAGTCGGGACCCAAGCATCTCAATATCAAGCTGTCTCGCGCCAAGCTCGAGGCGTTGTGCGCAGACCTGCTCGACAGGCTCGACGCGCCATGCGTGACCGCGCTTCGCGATGCCGGCCTCAAGGCGAGCGAAGTCAACGAGATCGTGCTCGTCGGCGGCATGACCCGGATGCCCGCGGTGCAGGAGCGCGTGAAGCGCCTGTTCGGCAAAGAAGGGCATAAGGGCGTCAATCCCGACGAGGTGGTCGCGATCGGCGCCGCAATTCAGGCGGGCGTGCTCAAGGGCGAAGTGAAAGACGTCCTGCTGCTCGACGTGACTCCTCTGTCACTCGGAATCGAAACACTCGGCGGCGTGTTCACCAAGCTTATCGAGAAGAACACGACCATCCCCACGCGCAAGAGCCAGGTGTTCTCGACCGCGCAGGACAATCAGACCGCCGTAACGATTCGCGTCTTCCAGGGCGAGCGCGAGATGGCGTCGGACAACAAGCTGCTCGGCCAGTTCGACTTGATCGGAATCCCACCTGCCCCGCGCGGGCTGCCGCAGGTCGAGGTCACGTTCGACATCGATGCGAACGGAATCGTGAACGTGCATGCCAAGGACCTCGGCACCAACAAGGAGCAGTCGATCAAGATAACCGCGTCGTCCGGACTCAACGAGGAAGAGATCAAGAAGATGGTGCGCGAGGCCGAGGCGCATGCCGCCGACGACCATGCTCGCCGTCAGCAGGCCGAGGCGCGCAACAAGCTCGACAACCTGATCTATACGACTGAGAAGACGCTCAAAGAGCATGGCGCCGAGGTTGACGAGGCGGGACGCAAGCAGGTCGAGGACGCGCTCGCGGAAGCCAGGACCAAGCTCGAGTCCAAGGACGCCGACGAGATTAACCGCGCGGCCGAGGCGCTCGCCAACGCGTCGCACAAACTGGCGGAGGCGATGTACAGCAAGACTCGCCAGGCAGGGGCTGGAGCGCAAGCCGGCGCCGGCCCACAGGATGGCGCCAGCGGGAAAACCGGCCCTCAGAGCGGAAATGGCGAAAGCGGCGCGAAAGAAGACGTAGTCGATGCGGACTATAAAGAAGTCAAGGATCAGTAGCGACAGGCGGGGCCGCGCAAGTGGCCCCGCTCGTATGGAACCGACAATGGCGTCGCCTCGGATGTTCGCATAGAATCTTTGCGCGATGCCGCCAGCACATAAACGCGACTATTACGAAATCCTCGGTGTCAATCGCGGCGCCGGCGAAGACGAACTGAAAAAAGCCTACCGTCGTCTCGCCATTCAGTTTCATCCCGATCGCAATCCCGGCAACAAAGAAGCCGAGGAGCGATTCAAGGAACTCAACGAGGCTTACCAGGTCCTTTCCGATCCCGAGCGGCGCGCGGAGTATGACCGCTTCGGTCACGCCGCCTTCCAAGGTCCGCAGGGTCCGGGCGGATTCGGCGGTTTCGACTTCAGCCAGGGCTTCGAGGAAGTTTTCTCCGACATCTTTGGCGATTTTTTCGGCACCGGCCGCGGACGCTCGCGTTCGCGCACCCGGCGCGGCGACGACCTGCGCTACGATCTCGAAGTCGAGTTCGAAGAAGCCGCGCGCGGGATCGAAAAAGTCGTGAAGTTCCAGCGCCTGACTCAATGCGAAGCCTGCAACGGCACGCGCGCCCGCGGCGGCTCCAGCGGCGCAAGCCAGTGCCCCAATTGCCGCGGCAGCGGCCAGGTCCGCACGCAGCAGGGATTCTTTTCCATCTCGACCACCTGCGGGCAATGCCGCGGCGAGGGCATGATCATCTCCGACCCGTGCCCCAAGTGCCAGGGACAGGGGCGAATCCGCAAGCACGAATCGCTC
>Ga0187885_10004981_pt1 | contig 10558 bp, 7 predicted proteins | sample June2016WEW_20_1_3_FD_132970 | JGI IMG/M metagenome (GOLD analysis project Ga0187885, IMG submission 132970) | Peatland microbial communities from SPRUCE experiment site at the Marcell Experimental Forest, Minnesota, USA - June2016WEW_20_100 | ecosystem: Environmental > Terrestrial > Soil >... | reverse complement strand
TTATATCGCTAAACCTGTTTCGACTGGGATATTCACAAATAAGGGGTTATACAATCCGTTGAAAGTAATATTTACGATGCTTCTTTTCCCGGAGGGTATTTATATACCGCATTTTAATGAACGATACGCCTGTGATTTAGAGGAGTTAGTGAGCAATCCGGGACTAGAGCTAGGATTGTTTACGAAATTGGGAAATTGTTCTCCAGAGACCATAAAAGCAATTAGAGAGTGGCAAAAGGAAATGGTAATCACGATGAATAGATGGAAAGAGAAAGGCGCCATCGAAAAGAAAGGGGATTATCTTCGTATTACCCCATCGGCACGATTCTCCAAAGAGATGTGGGGATTGTATATGTCATCGATATAAACGTCATCCGTGCCTACCGGAACCAAATAAATGGGCACCGCTTCATCGATATTGGGTATACTTACGTATATATTTTTATTTCATTAACATGATCAGTCTTTTAAATTTCTTAATCGGGCTTTGAGTGTTAACCGAGCAGGCGTGAAGTCCAAATTTACGCCATTTTTGGGGAAAAGGTTCTCCACCACCGTCTCGATGAGAACGGCAATAGCCGGGTCTCTCGCCGCCTGGTCTAAGACTTCCAAAGGTACCGGCGCCGCCAGCAACTCCGCCGCCAGGGAGAGGCCGAGGAGGACGATGCGCCTCAGGCCAGCTTCTTGGGCGCGCCTCAATATGTCCGGCCAGTCCCAGCGCCCCTGGGACTGCACCACCCGGGCCACATCGTTGATATCGCCGAGTTTGGACCAAAGTTTGAAGGTACTGTTCAGACAGATCGTCAGAAGAAGGTCCACAGGCGCCAAACAGCGCACCGTTTTCCCTGCCAGGTTCACGGGCACAGCGCGCCGGATGGCGGTTTCCAGGTCAAGGGTGCTGCCGTAGCAACCGGTGGCAAATCGCCGGTGGATTTTCAGCAGCACCCCCCCTGGGCGGTTGAAACTCACATCTTTTCCGTGCCGTATGGCAGAGTGCCTCTGTTTTTCGGTCAAGTTATCAAAGAAACGGTATCCCGCCCCCAGGAGCAGATCCTTAACACGGCCGAAGTCCTGCCGGCGCACCAAGACATCCAGGTTCGCGAACTGCCTGAGAGTGAGGTCCCCAAAGGCCACCTGGGCTAAGACAGGTCCCTTGAAAGGGACCCCCACAATGCCATGGGATTCGAGGTGAGATAGAACTTTGAGCAACTCGGCGGTTACCCGGAGGTTGCGCCTGGCACGGGCTCGGTAAAGATTCTGCATATCGGCCAGAAATTCCGCCGGCACCGCCTCGGGACAAATATCTGCCACCTGCCGGTACAGGGAAGGGAGCACGCCATGATTAATCGCGGTCTGAAGAAAATAACCCCACTCCGTCACGCTAGCCAAGTCGTCCCTGATCCTGTTTAGAGCCGCAGCATCAGTCACCGGGCGAAGACAACGGATAAGGACCTCATGTTCCACCTGTATGGAACTGCATAACATTCCCAAGGTTACCTGACATAAAAAGTCTGCACCCGCCGGGATCAGATCTGTATATTCTGCGTAGCGGTCCCCCTTGAAATCCTTATTGACCGCGGTGAAAGGCAGATAATTCTCCGGGTAGATGTCATTCGGAGGGACGATCTCTTTCATGGACCCAAACTGGTCTTTGCAGACCACCTGGATTCCAGTTTCGGGCATCTTGTGAAGCGGGCACCACAACGCCGTCCACCCTGATGTCAAGCCAGTTAGGTAATTGCGGAGCCGCTTCGAAAGGACATAAGCATCCGATTCTATATGGATGATCCGGTCAAGTCCATAATGTTCGGCCAAAAGAGGGGCGAACAAAAAACTTCTCCACCAACCCTGAAAATAGTTCCCTTGCCACCCTTTGTGGTCCGGAAATGTGAATATGGAAACAGCGGGCAATTCTGTCGGCATCTCGCCCATGAACACAGGAAGTCCAATAGCCGATAAAAGCCTTGGACTGCTTCCATCATCAATAAAAACCGCATGGTCGATCCCCATGGACCAGTAATTTCGGTCTAGAAAATTCAGGTACTTCTGATACCGCTGCAGGCTGGCCTCATCGCGCAGATACATGGTGGCGAAGAGTAGGGTCTTCATGGCTTTTTGCTTCAGGAATTCTTGCAGGGTGACTCTCTGATCCAAGACTATAGAATAAAGTTCATAATTGGCCAGATCGGCCTCTTGAAAATTATCGGGCTTTCTGACCTTGATAAATACTCCCGGATCGCAATGGTCTTCGCGGATCGCCTCAAAACTACAATCGGCAAAGATGCTGTTCATGTCCTGCGACTGGAAGCGCCAATAGTCTTGCGGGTAGCCATGATATGGAAATCCTTTAGACCTGGTGGTGATCAGAATGATGCCCCCCTTCTTGCAAACCCGCTTCAGGTTAGAGATGACGCGGGACCAATCCAGCACATGCTCCAGCATCTCCGTTGAAATCACTAGATCGAAGCGGTTTTCTCCGAACTGCCACACCAGGTCCTCGGCGGCGCACACCACATCCACCCCTGGTCCCGGCTGGAGGTCCACCCCAATGTATTCCGCCGGCTTCCAACTCTCTACCATGGGCCGGAGACTGCCATTGACATTGTAGGCCCCGACCTCTATCACCCGTCTATTTTGGACTTCATAAACGGACAGGCTTAGACGGCCAAATTCAAGGCAACTAGGGGTGCACACGCTTTAATTCCTTTATAATCCGCTCCGGCGTAAACAACCTCATGCCCTTGGCCCCGAACCCAGGCAAGTTTCCTCTTCTGTAGTCAAATTGTCTTGTGGAAGGCATAATAGCACAAACTCTTAAGTTAAAACTATTGTAAGTTATAAAGGCTGGGGCCTATCCCTGGGGATGGCAGGTTCCACTTGGTTTTAGCCGCCGAGGAGTTGGCGCGCCGCGGTTAAAACCTCCTGAACGGTAATTCTTCCGGAGAGGGATTCTAGAAGAAGTAAGCAGCCCGGTCTATCACGATAGGGAAACCAAAAATCAGAACTTGCCTCCCCGCGATAAATCCCCAGCACATTAACCCCCACTGCCGCGGCAATGTGGATCGGTCCCCCATCACTCGAGATGAGCAGATGGCATTTTTTTACCAAAGCTGCATATTTTCTGATCTCCAGTAAAGGTACCAGCCGCGCCTGATGCTGTGTTGCCTGGCAAACCGATTTGGCAGTTTCCTCCTCACCAGGTCCTTGGAAAACCAAGACGCGGCAACCTGAATCGGCCATTAACTCGCCGGCCACCTGGGCATAGTCCTTCACGGGCCACAGTCTTGCCGGGAGTTGTCCGCCGGGGTGTAATCCCACCACTCGCGTGGCTTGAGTCAACCCGCAGTCCTCCCAAAAAGAGTCAGCAAAATCCTGTTCCTCCGGGGTTAAGAACAGCTTTGCTTCTCTTCCGGCATCTTTCAAACCCAGCGCCCTGGCAAAGCTCAGGAAAAAATCTATCGCATCGCCGCCGGCTCTGTCTGCGTCGGCATAAACATTGTAGGCTTTGAGGTGGCCGAATTGGATATATTGGTTTTTAATATATACCCGGTATTTTGCCCCCGACAAGAGGCAGATCGCATGAGTCTTGGAATCAGCACTTTCGAAATTAATCGCCAAATCATATGCGGGTTGCCTGGCAACCCGGCGCAGTATGTCTGCATCGAAGAGCATCAGCTCATCTATATCGGGATTATTTACTAATACGTCCTTTGCATGGGCCTTGATGATATAGGTCAGGTGGGACCTGGGATAAGCCCTCTTGAGGGTTCGCACCACGGGATTGGCTACCAGCGCACCTCCAATCGGGACTGTTCCTACAACGAGAATCCTCTTGACTGCTGTGAGGTGCATGGATACCCCCGCGTACCACGCTTTGTTAGAGCATATCTAATAAAAATCTATTCTTCTTGGAAATGCAACCGCCGGAAAGAAAAGGCGCCGCCCGACGTTTTGGGTCTCAGATAAACAGCATTCTTAATTATGTGGAAAAATTCTTAAAAGACTCCTGCCAAAGGGCAACTCCCTTAAAACACATATCATTAAATTTTTTCGGGCTTTTGGGTTGAGAAAGGAAAACCGGGCGGCTATCCTCATTACCGGAGTTCAAATTCAAGAGAGGAGATTCGTCGCTTTATATGGACGACCCTGGCGGTAGTAGCACAATAAGTACAAATTATCTCTGACGGCGCCACTATACATTTTAGGGCGTTTCATGCCAAGTTGCCCCTTCACTTCAAATTGTAAGGTAGCCATAGCCCATCCCCCCCATACCTGCCAGCATGTCGCGGATATTTCTGGCATCCAGGATAATATCGTGTTTGTTAAGTAGCCAGACGATTTCGTAGAACTCGCTTTTCGTTAGACTGACCGCGTGCTGATCACAAAAGCGTTGACGAATCTCCTGCAAGGTGTCTTTGCTGTCGAACAGATGGATCAGGCGAAGGAGAAGATCATCGTCCAGTTGGGGATACTGAAAACTGTCTCTGGTGTTGAACTTCCCACGTGTGCCGACCATTTTTTTGACAAAGATGATCTCTTTCTTTGCATCCAGGTAAAAAACCGTATGCAGTTTGACTAGTGGATGTAAAACGAAAGTCATATCGTCCCGTAATCCCTCAATGAAATCATCCCTCTCCATCTTTATTGCAATGGTTTTAATGGCAATATCCTTCAGGCTTTCTATCCTAAAAAAGTATCCCCTTATGTAACTGTGTATTCTAGACCAATTCCCTTTTGGTATATCTTTCAAACCTCTTTGTACCGATGATTTGATGCGTTTCATTTTCATTTTTATAGGGAAAACCATATTTCTTAGAAGTATATATAACAACCAATGTAGCTTAAGTTGCCGCATCTTCTGATTCGTCAGCAAAAACATTGTTTTCGATGAAATATCAAATCCATTGAAAGCATACTTATGTAGTAATAAGAATATGTTGTTCAGATATGTTCCATTAACATTTAAAAAGTCTTTACGATAAACATCTTTCACGTCATCAGTTATTATACCATCCATTTTTGCTTTTATATATAACTCAGTCCCTGGGTAATAAGCTAAAGAAAAGATACGTAAGTAATATGGAGTTGCGAGTTTTGATAATAACATCAGCGTTTTAATTAAATCTTCCTCAGTTTCCCAAGGGTTATCTAAAATAATATCATATTCTACCTCTTTGATTCTATCTTTAAACTCATTTATTATCTTGGCTCCTCTTTCAACTTGAAGATTGGTATGACGGCGATTGTACAATTGTTTTGTGCGTTCACTTCCTGTCTGTATACCCATTTTAATAAAATTCAAACCTGCATCAACAAGGAGTGATAATTTATCTCTAGTTAATGTTGAAGGGGTTGCTCCTGTAACAGCCAATGGTAGACTTACATTTTTTTTATACGTTTCACAAAATTCCTTTATTTCTTTTACAGAAAGGCTCATGAATGCATCATCATCAAACTTAATGGATGCTATAAAGGGTAAGAGTTCTTTTGCTTTTATCAATTCTTTAATTATATTGTTTATACTTCTCTTTCTTAGCGGTTTTTCATTAGGATGCATTTTATTGATCGTATTGTTGCAACAATATGCACATCCAAAAGGACATCCCCTTGTAGGCATAGTCACATAGACTCCGCGTAAATACCTGTTTAGTAGTTTTATATCCATCCGATGAATGCGTTCGTTAATCAATATATAATGAGTTTCATAGTTATAATCTGGAAATGGTATATTATCCAAGCATTGCGTTAATGGTCGGATTGGATTTGTAATTATTTTATCTTTATCTTTGAACCAAATACCGCGAATATCATAATAATCTTGTCCACCATCAAATTTATTTGATAGTTCTACTATACTTTCTTCACCTTCACCTATACACACAATATCTGCATAATTAAGGCATTCTTCAGGTCGTATAGTTGGATGGATACCTCCCCATAATATGGGAATATCATAATTCTCTTTTAGCTTTTGTGTAATTTGAACAGCACTATCAAAATAATTGGTCATCAATGAAATCCCAATCAAATGTGATTCTTTTGATAATTTAACAATCTCATTCAGTGTTTTGATTCCATACCGTTCCGTAAAATATTTCGCTAGAAATAATAAGTGCACATCGTGACCTTCTTGTTTGAGACAAGCCGATATAGTTCTTATCCCAAATGCCTGAAGGTCTGAATATGGAGAAATTAAAGTTATTTTCATCTTTTAGCCATTTAAAAACTTTTTGCAGAATTGGAATTTAGTCTAAATTATCCGAGATTATGCCGCATCCATAAGCTATTTTTGTCATAACCTGAGATTATGCGACAGGCTTAGCCACCTCATTTTAAAAACGGTTAGCCTTCTTAGGTGCCATGGCCTCTGGGATCATAGCGCCGCCTTCCAAAGAAGCCAGGACATTGTAGCCGAAATTATGCCGCAGTCTTGGCCATTGCCGTCCAAAAATGGTTTTTTGTACCTCTTTCCATGAAAAAAATCCCTCAAAATTTATGTTCTTAAAGCCGAGTCCTCTTGTCAACCATAGCACAAGTTTCCTTTTATTATAAGGAATTGCGGGCAGTGCCCAGTTGGTGTGCAGTGTGCACTCTAAGTTTATTTTCTTAAACAGCGCCAGGCCGGCATGATTAAACCTTGGAACGCCAGGCGTAAGGGGCGGATAACGAAGTATAACCCATATAAAGAATCCGGCAGGGAGACCCACTGCCAATCCTCCACGGTGGGGATCGCCAGGCGGCACCACACGTGGTGGACCTTATCTTTGATAGAATCCCGAGTCTGCAGATAAAAAGAGGTTTGTTTTAAGAATCCCAAATCTTCCCCATTCCTTACCCGCAAATTTTGGGCCACCCACCGGCGAAGCGCCACCACGCTCGGGTCCGCGTCAGCTTCCTCCACGACCTCCGGAGGGACCATGGCCCCTAAAAGTTTCCGGGCCAGGGAGAGGCCCAGGAGCGCCTGGCGGCGCAGGCGCGAATTTTTCGCTCTCTGCAACACCCGCGGCCAATTCCAGCTATTTTGGGAATGAATCAGGTAGGCGACGTCGCTCACCGTTGACAGGGTTTCCCAGGAGTCCAGGGTCCCGTGCTGGCAGAGCAGCAACAGGTTGTCCTCGGGAGGCAGGGTGTACACCGTCTTGCCCAGGATCTGGAGAGACCTCCGCCGGGCCAGGGCCTCCTCGGGGTCCAGGCCGCCTCCCAGGTAGTCGGGCACCAAACGCCAGTGGACATCCAGGTTGGTCCGCCGCGAATTTTCGAAGGTAAATTCCACGGAATGCTTCAGATGCAGACGCTCCTGTTTCCCGGTTAGGGCTGGACATATCCGGTAACCCCCGGCAACCAGCAGCGCTCTGACCTTCTCCATATCCGCGCGGCGCACCAGGATATCCAAATCCACAAACTGCCGGAGGGTGGGGTCGCCATAGGCCATCTGGGCCAGGACCGGACCTTTGAAGGGGAGAGCGGCAATGCCATGGGACTCAAACAGGGCCAGGGTTTTGAGCAGTACGCCGGTGAGCCTGAGGCTGCGGCGGGCGTGCACCTGGTAAAGCCGGCGCCAGGCGGCCAGAACCTCGGGGGGCGCCGCCTCGGGGCAGGTATCCGCCAGCCGCCGGTAGAGGGAAGGGAAGACGCCGTGCTTAAGGGCGCCCTGAAACAGATAATCCCAATCCGCCACCCCGGACAAAGCACCCCTCAGCCGGGTGAGTCCATCCTGCATCTGGGAGAGACCGCGGAGCAGGACTGCATACTCAGGCGGGGGTTGCAGATCACTTTCTCGGGGGCAGGTCACTTACTATCCAGCCTGGGCTGACCCCGGGGAAGACTTGGAATAGCTCCCCGGAGGCCATCCAGGGACCCAACTTAAGGATATAGAAGGTTTGGCCGCCCTAACCTGCATAATAAACCATAAACTTGAGGAGCCAGGGTAATTAAGTTTGGCCTGAACAATAAGTACCACAGCTGGAAGTGGTCCCACAAGAATTATGATGAGCACCGACGGATCCGACAATTGATGACTTACAAGTAGCCAAAATGCACTCATCCGCGGTTCCTTTGGCGAGAAGGATGAGCTGGGGTTTGGACCAGGATTTTCCCTTATTCATATGAAACCTCCACCCCGAATTTCACTTTTCCTGAATAAATTTAGTGCACCTTCCCTTCATTGTCAAGGGAAATCTGAGGTTTTCAGGCGCCTGGATAACCAAGCGCCCGGGCCCGGGCGTGGGCCACCCGGCAAAAGTACTCCACCCAGGCATCCAGGGAGCCGGTCTCCAGGCAAGCGTGCGCCGGGCACCAGAGGCAGAGGTTGACCAAAGGACAGGCCCGGCACTTCTCCAGGAATTCCCGGTTTTGAGAGGTCAAGGCTCGCACCTGGGGGACCAGCCTTTCCCAGGCTGCCCCCAGGATGAGTCGCCGCAGATCGTAAATGCAATCCGGATGCCAGAGCGAGGAACAGAGCCGGAAAACCCCGCGATCGCTGACTGTGAAGCTCGTCTTGCCGGCGCCACAATGGAAGAGATGGTGGCAGCCGGGCTGGGAGCAATGCGGCCCGATCAAGGTATCGCAGCCCTTTTTCAGGGCCTGAAAGCGTTCCGGGTCGGCCTGCTCGATGGTGGCGATCTCCTCCGGGGAGAGGCGCTGGCCCCGGATTTCCGCATTCCGGGCCGCATCATTGTCGAAGCGCAGGTGCAAATGCGGATCGAAGCGGAAGTAGTCCCTGGTGCGCGCCCGGCAGAAGCGGGCGATTTCGGGAAGCTCGTGGACATTGGCCCGGAGGGCCATGGCCTTGAGGCGCACCGGCACGCCGTTCCCTAGAAGGAGGTCCAGGCCCCGCCGAAAGGCCGCAAAGGAGCCGGGCCGCCGGGTCACCACCTCGTAAGTCGCCGGGGTCACGCCGTACACACTGACCTCCAGGACCCGAGGGGGAAACTTTTTAAAAAGCCGGACGTGCTCCGGGGTGATCAGGGTAGCGTTGGTGAACACCGACACCAGGAGGCCCAGGCGCTTCAGGCCCAAGTAAATCTCCGGAAAATCCTCTCGGAGCAACGGCTCCCCGCCGGTGATGAGGCAGAGCACGGCACCCAGGGAGACGGCCTCTCCTGCGATGCTGCTGATTTCCTCCAGGGAAAGCTCGGCGGCCCTGGCCTCGGCATCCCCCGCAGGCAGGTTGATATAGCAATGGCGGCAGTCGTGGTTGCAGCGGGCCGTGACCTCCAGGTCGAAGGCGAGAGGCCGGCGCCGGGCCGCCATTTTCTCCCAGAGGTGAAAGCTGGGCAACGGTACGATGGAGACGTACTCCTGACTCAAACAAGGCTCCTTCAGGACGGCCGCTGTAGGACCGCTCCCCGCACTTGGCCGAAATCCTGGAAATACAAGACCTCAAACCCGGCAGCCCTAAACTCCGACTCGAGCTCGCCCTCGGACAGAAATATGTGCATGAACTCCCTGCCCCATATGACGTCCCCCGGCTCATGGTCGCGGTTTCCCCAAATGAGCAAGGCAAAGGCCTTTCTGGCCAGCTCAGCCCGGCGGTTCGGTTTTTGGTCAGGGTCTAAGATAAAATGGCACAAAAAATATCCTTCCGGCTTGAGAGCAGCCTTAATTCTTTGCAGCATCTCCACCCGTCGCTTCCGGGTAGGGATGGAAGAGTACATGGCAGAAAAAATGATCGCCAGATCGAAAGAGGCGGAGGGGACCTCCAATTGGGAGAATTCCTGCACCAGTCCCTGTACGGAAACCCCATGCCGGCTGGCATTTTCTTCGGCCTTGGCCACCAAATCCTCGATAAAATCAACTCCCACCACATCAAAACCTATCTTTGCCAGGGCAATGGCGTCTCTTCCGCCTCCCAGTCCCAGCAGGAGCAGCCGGCCGTTTTTTATGGGCAGCCGGGCAATCAGGTCATGTTCTCCGGGAGATAATCCCAGGTCCACGCATTCTTCTCCCCAAGAATAGATGGCCGCATGGTCGCCATATCTCAGGCGGTTGAAATCCAGGAGATCAGCAGGACGCATCACTACCACCGCGAGCGACTCGATAAATTTTCCTGATCTTTGTAAAAAGCGTCCTAGTTCCACTCTAAGCTTCATAATAGCCTGGCCGCCAGTTTCTCCCAGAGTCGAACCTGAGGGAGAGGCTGGGAAATGACATAGGAAGTGATCATGCCGCGAAACTCCGCCGCAGGGGGTGAAAGCTGCGACTTGATCCATTCGCGGCGATGCTTGGGTGTTCAAGGGGCAGGGCAGCTTCTCTAAATCTCATATCGCCAAAGGTTGTGCCCGTCCCCAAAAACTCTCCGGGTGAATTTACCCAAAGTTCGTTTACTCCCCACCGCCTAAGGACTTCCTCCGCTTGTCGCAAAAGCCGCTTTTCCAGGCCAACGCCCCGGTAACCAACTCGCACCTGGACATCCCCGATCCACCAGCCGGCAAACGGACACTCCGGCGGCCGGGAAATAAAAGTCATGATCGCCGCGGGGCGATTATGGCCGCTTATAAAAAGATCCAGAGCAAAAGAATCCTGGCTGCTCAAGCCCTCCGCCTCGGAGGGCGAAAGC
>Ga0187885_10004967_pt1 | contig 10577 bp, 9 predicted proteins | sample June2016WEW_20_1_3_FD_132970 | JGI IMG/M metagenome (GOLD analysis project Ga0187885, IMG submission 132970) | Peatland microbial communities from SPRUCE experiment site at the Marcell Experimental Forest, Minnesota, USA - June2016WEW_20_100 | ecosystem: Environmental > Terrestrial > Soil >... | reverse complement strand
GGAAATTCTGAAATACAATGTCAGCCGGGTGGATTACGTGGAACTCGACCCGCTGATTCTGGAGCTGGGGCGGAAATATCTTCCGGAGAATCTGGCGGACAGTCGAATCCGGGTCATCAACACCGACGGGCGCCTGCTCATCAAACAGGCTGGTGGAAAATATGACGTCGTCATCGTGGACGTGCCTGATCCTTCCACCGCGCAACTCAACCGGTTCTACACTGTGGAGTTTCAGGCTGAAGTCAAACGGGTGCTTTCCAAAGACGGGGTGTTGTCCTTTTCGCTCGGACATTACGAAAATTACGTCAGCAAGGAACTGGCGCGAATGCTGGCGTCGGCTGATCGTTCGTTAAAGCTGTCGTTCCAAAACGTGCTGGTGATTCCCGGTGGACGGGTTTTCTTTCTGGCATCGGACGGCCCGCTCTACGAGAACATTGCCGCGCGAATCGGGCAACGGCAAATCCCGACGAAACTGGTGAACCGGCATTACCTTGACGCGATGCTGACGGCCGACCGGAGGGCGGACCTCGCGCGCGCCACAGCGCAACCGGCGGCGGTGAACAAGGACTTCAATCCGGTGCTTTACTACTACCACCTCCGCCATTGGATGAGTCAGTTCAAAGCCGGGTTCGGCGTGCTGCAGACGTTGCTGTTTGTTTTGCTTTGTGTTTACCTCGTCCGGTTGCGCGGACCTGCCTTGGTCCTGTTCGCCTCGGGCTTTGCGGGGTCGGCATTGGAACTTGTGCTGTTGCTGGCGTTCCAAATTCTCTGCGGTTCGGTTTACCACCAAGTGGGCGTAATCGTGACCGTCTTTATGGCCGGTCTGGCACTCGGTTCCATTATGATGAATCGGCTCATGCCACAGGCGAACCGGGGAAGCCTGGCTCTTCTGGCTCTTGCCGTCGCCGGTTACGCAATCCTGCTTGCATTTTTATTGCCGCTGCTGAATCGAATGGGTGGAACCGCTGGGTCGCTCGTGCTGGTCAAAGCGGCTATTGCATCACTGACTCTGATTCTCGCCGTGCTGGTGGGAATGCAATTCCCGCTGGCGAATCGGTTGGAATTTGACGGCACTGTTACCGGCGCGTCCTGCCTTTACACGGCGGATTTTGTCGGCGCATTTCTGGGTGCGTTGCTGGCAAGCACCCTGTTGATTCCGTTGATTAGCGTGGCGGGCGTCTGCCTGTTGACTGCGGCGCTGAATTTCATTGGTGGCGCAATGATCCAATTTCGAAAGGCTGTAATATGAGCAAACTCAACTTTGTCCTTCTTAAAATGGAGCGCTGGAGCGGCTGGCTGTTGCTGCCGGTGGTGATGTTGTTCCTGTTGACCGGCTACATCATGGCCGGCCGCTACGGGTTCGGCACACTGCTCGACGAGAAATCCGCGCTTACGCTCCACCGCATGCTCCACCTGCCGTTAATCGTCCTCGTGCTGGCGCACGTGGTTCCGGCGATGTATCTTGCCTTCCAGCGATGGGGCTGGATCAAACATCGCGAAGAGATGTGAACGTGAAACCCGAAGTCCAAAGTCTAAAGTCCAAAGGGCTCTCCCGCCGTGAAGCCATCGGCCTCGGCGTCGGCGGCATGGTCGGCCTGGCGGGCGCGGCATCGCTGTTCGATTTCTTCTCAACGTGGCGCGAGTCCGAGGCACCCGCCGACATCTTCAAGGGCGACGCGCCGACGGGTGAATTGTGGGAACTATGGCAGAAGCGCGGCTGGGTGAAGGAGGCGCGGCATTACCTCAAGCTCGGCCACAATGTCCAGTGCAAGGTCTGCCCGAACAACTGCATCCTGGAGTCGGGCGACCGCAGCCATTGCCGCAACAAGGTCAACCTAGACGGCACGCTTTATACGCTGGCCTATGGCGACCCGTGCACGTTCCACGTTGACCCGGTCGAGAAAAAGCCGCTGTTTCATTTCATGCCGGGCACACTGAGCTTTTCGCTTGCCACGTCCGGCTGTGTCTTTCGCTGCCTGAATTGCCAGAATTGGGAGATTTCGCAGAAGAAACCCGAGGAGACCAAAGACCCGCACGGCGAGGAACTTCGGCTGAGACCGCCGCTGCCGTCGAGTCTCACGCTCGATCAGATGGCGCGGCTAAGTTTGTTCCCTGAGGACGCCGTCGCCGTGGCCGAATCACTGGGTTGCCCGTCACTCGCCTACACCTACTCCGAGCCGGTGGCGTTTTACGAATACACGCAGGATTGCTGCAAGGCGGCGCGCGCGCGAAAGCTCAGGAACATCGTCGTTACCTGCGGCTCGATTGAGGAACGGCCGGCGCGCGACCTCTATCAATTCGCGGACGCCGCGCACGTGGACCTCAAGGGCTTCGACGAGGAATCTTACAAAAAGCTAAACTCCGGTAAGCTCGCCGCCATCCTCGCGACACTGAAGACGCTGAAAGATCTCGGCGTATGGTTTGAGATTGTCAACCTCATCGTGCCAACTTACACGGACAACCTCGACACCATTCGCCGGATGTGCGGCTGGATCGTGAAGGAACTGGGGCCGGACCGGCCGTTGCATTTCTCTCGATTCCATCCGGCGCACAAACTCGCGCACCTGACGCCCACGCCCGTCGAGACGCTCGTCAAAGCCCGCGACGCCGCCCGCGCCGAGGGCCTGCGCTACGTTTATATCGGCAACGTGCCCGGCCTCGAAGGCGTGGAGACGACGTACTGCCCCAACTGCAAAAAGGCCGTCGTCGAGCGTGACATCTTTGCCGTTACCGCGCTGAACCTCGACGCCGGCAAGTGCCGTTTCTGCGGGACGAAGATCGCCGGGGTGTGGGAGTGAGTCGCGCCGCCCCCGACTTCCGGATTCCGGTGACAATCAACTCAAGCGCACCGGCAGGCGGCGGGCGCCCCAGTTGCCGGGTTTTTCCTCGAAGTGCCCGGCGATTTCAAAGCCGCAGAAGGAGCAGCGGTTGCCTTTGAGTTTCCATTCGCCAAGGACATACCAGTCGCGCTCGATCAGAAGTTGACCACAACCGGGACACCAGGTGCTGCTGCCATTGCGGTCGTGGACGTTGCCGGTGTAAACGTAGCGCAGGCCCTTCGAGCGCGCGATCTCGCGGGCCCGCGTGAGCTTCCCGGGCGGTGTGCATGGTTTGTCGAGCATCTTGTAATCCGGATGAAAAGCGGTGAAATGCCACGGCACATCGGGACCGAGGTTGGCGGAAAACCAGTCGGAAGCCTTTTCGAGTTCAGCCTCGCTGTCGTTCTCGCCGGGGATCAGCAGTGTGGTCACCTCGAACCAGACTTTTGTCTGGTGCCGCAGATATTTCAAGGTGTCGAGCACAGGCGCAAGTTCGCCGTAACACTGATGGTGGTAGAATTCCTCGGAGAAGCCTTTCAGATCCACGTTGGCGGCGTCCATGTGCTGGTAAAACCCGGGGCGCGAGTCATCGGTCATGTAGCCGGCGGTGACCGCCACCGTGGCAATGCCGAGTTCGTGACAAGCTTTGGCGACGTCAATGGCGTATTCGGCGAAAATCACCGGGTCGTTGTAGGTGAAGGCGACCGACTTGCACCCCAGCCGTTGGGCGGCGGTAGCAATGGTTTCCGGCGAAGCCTCATCCGCAAGCCGGTCAAACTCGCGCGCCTTGCTGATGTCCCAGTTCTGGCAGAAGCGGCAGCCGAGGTTGCAACCGGCTGTGCCAAACGAGAGGACGCTCGTGCCGGGATGGAAATGATTGAGCGGCTTCTTTTCGATGGGGTCAACGCAGAATCCACTGCTGCGACCATAGGTGGTCAGCACCATGCGGCCACCGATGTTCTGGCGCACAAAGCAGAAGCCCCGCTGACCGCTGTGGAGTTTGCACAACCGCGGGCAGAGGCGGCATTCAAGACGCCCATCCGGGAGGGGCGTCCACCACTTTGCCGGGTAATCGGATTGTGCGACAGGGGTGCCCATGGGTTTTCGTTGTCAGGCCGGTTCTTCGAAGTGATCCACTTGAAAACGCTCGACTTTCACCGGTTCGTCCGGCCCGATCCAGCCCTTTTCCCGGGCGAGGCGCAACTGGGCCTCCCCGGTGTTGATACTCTCAATTCCCGGCAACAGAACACCGCAGCGTCCGTCCACTGCGGAAACGATCACGCCGTAGCGCCGTGGGTCAAGTTCGTACGGCGGCAAAACATCTTCCCTCGAATGAAGCACGCTGACATGGAAACGCAGGCCGGCAAGCTCCTCCGCCGCGACGGACGGAAAACGTGTGTCCCGGAAAGCCGCCAAACGAGCGTTGCGCCAGGCTTCCGCGACCAGGTTGGCGCAGACCGGAACAGGTGTCCCGACACAACCCCGCAGCTCCCCGCCCCGGCGGCGCACCGTCACAAAGACACCGCGCCGCGCACTCAGATACTCGCCGGACGCCGCCGGAGGAGACTCGGAACTGCCGCGCAGCTCCGCCTCCACCGACCGGCGGGCCAAACCGGGCAACACGGCCCCGTCGCTGCTGCCAATAGTCGCCGGAGTCGCTTCCGCGCCCTGCGACTTTGGTTTTTCCGCAAACAAAATGGCAACGCCGTAGCCAACCCCAAACGGCCCCTCGTAGCTCAGAACTTTGTGGCCGGTTGCGTTCCAACCCGCAGCGGCAGCCGCGACCAGGGTGGAATCCACCGCGTCTTCCGCCGCAACTTCTCTCAGCTCGGAATTGATGCTCTGAATACCCTGGTAGTCACCGGCGCGGACGAGGCTAATGAAGGTTTCGTCAAACCGGTGCGCCCGCGGATGGAAACCGCAGGGAGCATTCGCCGTCAAACGATGACTCATGTCGCCGCTGGCGATGATCGCGACGTGGCGGTGCAGCACGTTTGCGGCGGCGGCAATGGCCTCGCCCAAGCTGGTCAGCCCCCCTTCACCCGGATAATTGAGACTGAGAAGAACCGTCGGCCCTGCCCACCCCGCCTGTGCGAGGAACCAAAGCGGCACGAGGGCGCCGTGATCGAGACCGTGGTTGTGGATCTGCCAGGTTTCCACACCACGGGACTGCGCCTCCGCGCCGATAGCGTTTGCCAGGCGACGGTCGTTTGGCAGGCTCACCCGCGCCTGTGGTGCGTCGAATTGTTCAAACGAGCCTTGGAGGCGGTCGTCTGAGCACAGGCCAAAAGCTCCCGGTTTGCGCGGTGAGTGTGGCGAAATCACGACAACCGTCTCCGGTTGAAGTCCCATCACGCACGCGGCGGCCGCGCGCATCGCCCGGCAACTTGCCTCCGCCAAGCCGCCCCTCTCACCGCCGACGTCGGGCACAAGGATGGGCGCGTGCGGCATCAAAACGGCGCAAATACACGCTGGGCAAACCATCGGTTCTCGCAGTCTGTGTTTCATTTTATATGGGCCGCGGATATTCTCACGAAGAAACCGATCCATTCCCGGTAAACCAATCGCTAATGATTGCAAGTTCTCATAACCAAGCCCAAATCTCAAGGGGTCTCGATGCCATTTGTCGGGATGGGCTCCAGCCTGCTTGGCCCGTACCCGCTGTCACGACCTTGAACCAGCCCGCCTGCGCTCGCGCTTCGGCGCGGCAGCCCCGAAAGCATTCGGGACTGGTGGTAGGTGATGGATTCGAACCATCGAAGGCGTAAGCCAGCAGATTTACAGTCTGCCCCCGTTGGCCACTTGGGTAACCTACCAACCAAAAGGTAGGGCCGTGCTGCCGCGCGGCCTTCCATTTCGGCGGCGCAGCAGCGCCGCCCTACCTGTGCAAGGCCGTATAGTAAGCCATGCCAACGTTCGATTGTCAATTTTGCTGCGTCTCCACGTCCTCGCCTCGGCGCAGCCTTTACGCGGAGCCTGGGTCTGCGGTAAAATAGGCGAATGTTCGATTCGTTAAGTGGCAAACTCCAGAACACTTTTCGCAACCTGCGCGGGCTCGGAAAAATTTCCGAGGCCAACGTCACCGACGCATTGCGCGAAGTCCGCATGGCGTTGCTGGAAGCCGATGTAAATTTCAAGGTCGCGCGCGATTTCATCGAGCGCGTCAAAACCAAGTCCATCGGCACGGAAATCGTCCAAAGCATCCAGCCCGGCCAGCAAATCATCAAAATCATCCACGACGAACTTGTGGATTTGCTCGGCTCGCAAAACGCGGGGCTAAATTTGAGCGCCAATCCGAGTTGCATCCTGATGATTGGTCTGCACGGTTCGGGCAAAACCACTTCCAGCGGCAAACTCGCGCGGTTATTGCAAAAGCAGGGACGACAGCCGTTGCTCGTGGCTGCGGACGCAAACCGCCCGGCGGCAATGGACCAACTCGAAACGCTTGGCAAACAGCTTGAACTGCCGGTGTTCGTGAAGCGCGGCGAAACGGATGTTTTGAAAATTGCGCGCGAAGCACTCGATTTTGCCGAAACGAACCTGCGCAACGTGCTCATTTTCGACACCGCCGGGCGTTTGCAAATCGACGAGCCACTCGTGCAGGAACTCGTGCGTCTGCGTGATCTTGTAAAGCCGTCAGAAATTCTGCTCGTGCTCGATGCCGCCACCGGCCAGGAAGCCGTGAACGTCGCCACGCATTTTGACCAGGCGCTCCAAATCACCGGTTCCATTCTGACCAGGCTCGACGGCGATGCGCGCGGCGGTGCGGCATTGAGCATGAAGGCTGTCACCGGTAAACCCATCAAGTTCGCCGGCATCGGCGAAAAGCTGGACGAGTTCGAGCCGTTTCATCCGGAACGCATGGCATCGCGGATTCTCGGCATGGGCGACGTCGTCAGCCTCGTCGAAAAGGCCGCCGAAGCCGTGGACTTGGACGATGCGAAAAAGCTCGAGGAAAAGATGCGCAAAGGCGAGTTCACACTCGAAGATTTTCTGGGGCAATTGCGTCAGATGAAAAAGCTCGGCTCACTCGAAAGCGTTGTCGGTATGCTGCCGGGTGGCGCGGAGATGTTGAAACAGCAAGGTGATTTGTCGAAACAGGAAAAGGAATTCAAGCGCATGGAAGCGATGATTTGCGGCATGACGCCGAAGGAACGGCGCAATCCACAAATCCTGAACGCCAAACGCCGCATCCGCATCGCCAAAGGCAGCGGTGTGAGTGTGACGGAACTGAACACCATGCTGAACAAATTCGGCCAGATGCAGCAGATGATGAAGAAAATGGGCAAGTTCTCGAAGATGATGGCAAAGATGGGCGGTGGTTTGCCGGGAATGTTGCGCCAGTAAAATCCCATGCGAAGTCACAAAGCACGCAAAGCTTCACTATACTGCGCCTTTGCCGAGTCTCGGTTGTTTGCGCAGGAACGTGTCGAGCAACTTTTCCGTCCGGATCATGATTTGAATCCGCAGACTACGCGGATTGGATGGATTTTCAAATTTGTTCAAGGCGCGCCGTGTGTTAAAGTGAAGGTGACGTATGACCAAACTGGTCTCACATCAGCCCGCGCTGCCGCGCCGGAAATTGCCACGCTCGTTCAAGGATTTGACGCCGTCCAAACATTTCAATCCACGCACGTTTTTCCGCGAGCTGGTTTGGAAAGCGCTGCTCACACCGCGCGTCGGACGATCACGCCGCCCGATTTTCCCGAAACTCATCCGCGGCCAGGTCGCCATCACGTGGATTGGCCACGCATCGTTTTTGATTCAGTTCACGGACTTGACCGTTTTGATTGACCCGAATTTTGCGAACTGGCTGTTCCTGCTCAAACGCATCAAACGCTCCGGCCTGAAAATCCGAGACCTGCCGCCTATTGATCTGGTGCTGCTGACGCACGCGCATTTCGATCACTTTCATAAACCGACGTTGCGCCGGCTGCCACAGCCGAAAATCGGCGTGATGCCGCGCGGCGTCGGCGATCTGGCGCAAAACCTCGGCTTCGCGCGCATCATCGAGCTGGATTGGTGGGAAAGTTTTTCGCAACGCGATTGGAAGGTCACGTTCACACCGAGCCGGCATTGGGGGGCGCGGGTGCTGCGCGACCAGCATCGGGGTTACGGCGGTTTCCTGCTCGAACATCAAGGCCGGAAAATTTATCACGCGGGCGACAGCGCCTATTTTGACGGCTTCGACGAAATTGGCAGACGGCTCGCGCCAGAAATCGCGTTGCTACCCATCGGCGCATACCATCCTGAATCGTTCCGGCGCATGCACATGGGGCCGGATGAGTCAATAAAGGCGTTTCGCGACCTGCGCGCGCGCTGGCTGGTGCCGATGCACTACGGCACGTTCAAATTGTCGTTTGAGGCAATGGATGAACCGCTGCGTTGGATGCGCGAAATCGCCACGAAGGAAAATCTCACACGGGAGTTGCGAATTCTTGACGAAGGCGTGCCGGTGGTGTTCTAGTCGCCTACAACGGGTTGTCGCTCAATGGCTTTAGAACCATTCCCTGCGTCCATCCACATAAGTTCGCACGAACTCTTCGTCGGGCTTGCACAGATAAATGATGCCTTCGATGAGACCGATGATGTGCATGATGGGAGAAAGGATGAAACAGGAAAGCACGGTGACCAGCAGCATGACCAAACCGGCGCCGGTATAGCCCAGAATGAATTTATGGATGCCCAAGCACCCCAGCAGAATTCCGAAAATGCCTGCCGGAATTTTGCCGGATGCACGCGATGTGACGGTGGGCGGCGGAACCATCGGCGGTGGAACCACCTTCAATTCGGTCGCAAATTCGGAAAATGAACCCAGCGGTTTCCATTCCGATGCGCCTTCCATTTGGGCAAGCGTTTGCCATTTGACACGGTTCTCGGCGATCCAGCGCCGGATTTGCTCCGCGTTTACCGGGCCGTATTGCTGTCCGTCCACTCCAATGATTTTATACATAACGCGCCTTTCTGGTTTTGGTTGCAGTCATAAAAATTTCACGGTTGTTTCGGGGGTTTGCCGGACAAATCCAAAACAGGAGGGGAAATGGGCTCCGTTTCCAAACTTTCGAGCGATTCCAAACTGTTCCTCGATGCTTCGCGCAACAGGCTGAAACTGGTCACCGCCGCCCAAAACCACGACCCGGCAAACAAAATCGCGCCCCATTCGCCAATCCACCCGACCGGATGCGGCTGCACATCGCCGCTGATCTGGCCGTAATACTGAATCATCTCTTCAAAGAACCACACGGTAATCATCACAAAACCAGCCACAGACAGAGCGAGTTGCCCGAAACCGGCGAGCCATCGCCCCGCTATGAGCGAACCGAGACCGGGTGTGGCCAGTTGATTGACGATTACGGCGTTGCGGGCGGCGGCGCGGCTAACTGGCTTGCGACTGGGAGAAGATGGTTTCATACGCATACATCAATGCCGCCAAGCCGATGGGCAGAGTCACAAAAATCCCGATGCAACACGCGATGATTCCCGCCATGCTCAACAAACCATAAACCAGCAAAAATGCAAACACCAGAAACCAATGTTTGTTGACCATCTTGCGACTTAACTCCATGGCCTGCCAAAATCCCATTTGCCTGTCTATAACCAATGGGATGGAAAAAAACCACGCCACAGCCAGATAAATCCCGGGAATAAGGCACAAGGCATAACCGATCATCATCAAAATGTTCATAACCAAACTGAGCAAAACCAACTGCCCGATAGAATGACCAAAGCCTGAAAACGCGTCGCCAATTCCCGCACTTTCACCACGAATTAGCTTGAGATAATATTTAAACAACCCGGCTACAAAAACGGCGTAAATCGGGCAACTAACAATCACCGTCAGGACAATAATGAGGATTCCACGCAGAGAAACGCGGTGTTCCATAATCATAGCGTTAATTATCGGACGGGTGAACAGTCCAAAAACCTGATTGATGGCCGCCGTAATCAGCATAATCAGAGCTGTGATACCTACGACGGGCCAAAAATTATTTTTGACCAGCTCCCATCCGCGGCTGATGCAACCGCCGATGTCCAATTCATAATCACGCTCCTGCCAGTCAACAGGAATTGCGACCGATGGTGACGTGTCCGGCGTTGCAGACACACCAGCGAGCGCGTCGGCAAACTCGGGAAATGCCGAGAGCGGTTTCCACTCGGCGTCGCCGTGCGCTTGCACGGGTGATTGTGCATTCAGCCGGCCCTCGGCAATCCACCGGCGTATGTTGTCCGCCGTGACCGAGCAGTATTGTTTCTGGTCGCCTCCGATGATTGTGTAGTCTGCCACAACTTTACCAAGTTTCTTCAGGTTTTAGTCTGTCGGGTGTTGTTATGCAAGCTCTGGTTTGTAATTACGTATTCCGCACGAACAGTTTCCCCGGCAGTTGTTTGATCACGCGCTTCATCTCCAGACCCAACAACGACACGCTCACCGCCGAACTCGGCAAACCACTACGCCGAATCACCTCGTCAATGCTTGATTCCTCATGGCTCAAGGAGTCATAAACGCGCCTTTCGTTCTCGGATAATTCCAGCGCAGGCAGCACACCGGTTTCTCCCGGCGACGGCGGATGATTGCTCGCCGGGAACAAATACTCGAACTCGCTTAAAATATCCTCCGCGCCTTCGCAAAGTTTTGCGCCCTTTTTGATCAAATCATGACAACCCTTGCTGCGCGGCGAGTCAATCCGCCCCGGCACGGCGAAAACCTGTCGGCCGTATTCCGTCGCAAAATTCGCCGTGATGAGCGCGCCGCTGTTC
>Ga0187885_10004949_pt1 | contig 10599 bp, 10 predicted proteins | sample June2016WEW_20_1_3_FD_132970 | JGI IMG/M metagenome (GOLD analysis project Ga0187885, IMG submission 132970) | Peatland microbial communities from SPRUCE experiment site at the Marcell Experimental Forest, Minnesota, USA - June2016WEW_20_100 | ecosystem: Environmental > Terrestrial > Soil >... | reverse complement strand
GAGATGACCAGGTTGAAGTCGTTCAGCAAAGAGATGCCCCGGATTCCTGCGGAAGGTAAGCTCGTACCTTAATAGCTATCTTGGGTTCCCCCTCGAAGACAGCGCATTATTTCCAGTCTCCCAATCGGTCCTTCGCGGAGAATAGTGAAAGTGGGCTGAGTGAGGTCGACCACCGTCGAGGCTACGCCCAGGGGAGTAGTACCCCCATCTAAGACCAAGTCAACACGATCTCCTAGTTCCCTAGCTACTTGATCTGCAGAGACAACTGGCGAATTTCCGGTTAGGTTGGCGCTAGTCCCAACCAAGGCCCCTGAGCACAACCCGAGAAGGTTCAAGCAGACGGCGTGCTTCGGGGAACGTAAACCAACCGTCCCATCCGGGACAAGGATGTTCGGGAGAACTTCGAGGGCAGGAAGTACCATCGTAAGCGGGCCCGGCCAGAATTTTCGCGCAATCTTTCTTGCGCGGTTCGGGATTTGAGCCAGTCGTTCGGCATTTTCAATGTCTTTCACCAATACGGGCATCGGTTTAGTCCGGGCGCCCTTTACCCGCATCGCTCGTTCAACTGCTGAAGAGTTGAGTGGATCGCAGCCCAAGCCGTACACTGTGTCGGTGGGATAGCAGATGAGCCCCCCCTTTCCGACCACATCTGCGGCTGCAGTCAGGCCTTCCAGGTCGGCTTTCAAGACGCGTACCAACGAAATCGACGAACCTACCGACGCTACCAAAGCCGCGAATTGCTTAAAGATTAGTCTCCGAGACTGACCCATTCCTTTCGCAGTTAACGCGGAAGATAAGAGGCCACAGATGTGAAAACCGGCAAGTCTGGCAAGATTATTGTTCATGGTGGCGCAGGATTCTGGAGGAGCGGCGTCAGAAGTGCGTTGATCGGCGTCCGAAACGCAGCGTCCTCTGGATCGAGGATTCTTGGGGATGGAGGCTCTGCTCTCGATGCTGTCGAAGCGGCTGTTTCAGTTATGGAGGATGACCCTGTATTCAATGCTGGCAGGGGGTCATCTTTGACCTTTAACGGGACGGTCGAGATGGATGCAGCCATAATGGATGGAAGAGACCTTTCCGCTGGGGCAGTAGCGCTCGTTCGCAAGGTCAAGAACCCAGTCCAACTCGCGCGGTTAGTTATGGAAAGAACCGACCACGTACTTCTGGCAGGGCGGACAGCGGAGAAACTGGCGAAGGCCCACTCACTTCCTTCGACGGACCCGATCACTCCGGAAAGGCGCCGAATGCTTCTGAGACTAAAAAGAGGCCCTTTGGACGCACGATCGGCGTGGGTCCGGAAGAACCCGATATTGTTGCGAAAGCATCCTGAAATCATCAAACACGACACTGTAGGTGCAGTGGCTGTGGATGCGAAGGGGAATTTTGCAGCGGCGGCTTCGACGGGGGGAACAACTATGAAGTTGCCTGGGAGAATCGGGGACACGCCGCAGATTGGATCAGGGGTCTATTCGGACAACAGGTGTGGAGCAACCACGGTGACTGGTTGGGGAGAAGTAGCTATCAAACTGACTCTTTCGAAGGCTGTGTGTTCGGCAATGGAGAGGGGGCTGTCAGCGCCTAGGGCTGCAGAACTGGCGGTGAGGACGGCGTCAAAACGCTTGAAGGGCGATGCCGGCGTCATAGCGATCGACCGCCACGGGCAACTTGCCGCAGTTCACAATACTCCCTACATGCCGTGGGCGTTCTGGGCAACCGGGATGCGTGCCCCTAAGGCGGCCTCGCGGGGAAAGATAGTGGCTCGGTTGCACTAAGCGTCGAGGCATAGAGGAAGACCCAGTTTCGCGTCCTCCAAACCTGATGAGAAGAATCAAGAATGATTCAAAATCGGCAAAAGTTTTAAAGCCCCACCTTAGGGGGGTTACTCCGGCTTTTGTCACAGGAGTTTCTTCTCTTGAGTGAAGATACGAATTGGGATAATGGAGAAGAAGACGACTGGACAGATGACGAATGGGGAGAAGACGATGGCTGGGGAGAAGAAGAGGAGTGGTGACTGAGCCCAGCTTTAATTTCCTTGTTGCTATTCAAAGCCATTGACGAAAGGAAGATCCCCAGACAGCTTAGAGGTGTTTTCGATTGCTACGTGTAGCCACGCTGGACAAGGAACATTGCAAACCAGATGATTGTGGGATACCCTGCTATCGGTTTTGCCCAGAAGTCTTGAACAGAAGGTACGCAATCAAGTTCATAGCCGGACAAGAAAAAGCGATCATAGATGAAGACCTATGCACAGGCTGCGGAATCTGCATCAAGAAATGCCCCTTTGACGCCATAAGCATCGTAAAACTCCCGCAGGAGCTGGATGGTGAGTGCATTCACAGTTACGGCGTCAATGAATTCAAACTATTCAGACTGCCCGTCCCACAAACTGGAACCGTCATAGGCCTAATCGGCCGAAATGGAACGGGGAAAAGTACCGCCCTTAGGGTGTTAGCTGGGGAGCTGACACCTAACTTCGGTTCGCCTGAAACCTCAACCAACTGGGACACAGTCTTAACAAGATACCGAGGCACATTACTGCACGAATATTTCAGCAGAATTGCAGCCAAGAAGCTGAAGGTTGTTCACAAACCCCAGCATGTCGACAAGCTTGCCTCAGTTCTAAGAGATAGGATAGGTCAATTACTCAAGAAGGTTGACGAGCGCGGCAAAATCGCAGAACTCGCTAAGGACCTTGAGCTGGAAACACTTTTCGAAAGAGAAGTAACTGTTCTGAGTGGAGGGGAACTGCAACGCGTCGCAATAGCCGCGGCAATCTCGAGAGATGCAGACGTATACATTTTCGATGAACCCTCCAGCTACTTAGACGTCTACCAAAGAATGCGGGCTGCGCGGAGTATAAGGGGACTTGTGGACGAGGGCAAGTCGGTGATTGTTGCAGAACATGACTTGGCAATGCTCGATTACCTGTCTGACGAAGTCTATTTGGTCTATGGGCAACCAAGCTCGTATGGAATCGTCTCGCACGTTCACCCCACTAGGGGGGGTATCAACGATTATCTGATCGGGTTTCTGCCCGACGAGAACATGCGCTTCCGAGATGAACCTATTCGTTTCCACGTAAGGCCACCGAGGCAGACCGACGCAGAATCCCAAGTCAAGCTCGAATGGCCACTGATAAGCAAAAGCGTCGGAAAATTCCGCCTGCGTGTCGAGTCGGGCTCCGTAAACTCGGGCGAAATCGTGGGCGTTCTGGGTGCCAACGGAATTGGCAAAACTACTTTCATTAAGGAACTCTTGGAATACTATGCAAAATCAGGCCAAAACCAGCTTCAAGTAAGTTACAAACCCCAATACATTTCCTCTGACTACGATGGGACGGTTGAAGGGCTCCTCACAAGTGCAGCTGATGATTACTCCTCGGCCCTTTTCACCGATGAAGTAATTCGTCCATTGTCCATAAGCAAATTGCTAGATCGAAAGATAGGTGAACTCAGCGGTGGCGAATTACAGCGTGTTGCAATTTCGGCTTGTTTGGGCAAGTCAGCTCAAGTCTACTTGCTGGACGAACCGAGCGCCTTCTTGGATGTCGAAGAGAGGTTGAATGTGGCCAAGGCCTTGAGGCATTTGGTGGACTCACGCCAAGCTTTCGCTTTCGTAGTCGAACACGACATTGTCGCCCAGGATTTCCTCGCGGACCGCATAATGGTTTTCAAAGGATTGCCAAGCATCAGCGGCCAAGGCTCCAACCCAATGCCCCTGCGTGATGCGATGAATATTTTCCTGTCCGATATGGGCATTACATTCAGGCGTGACCCTGAAACCAAACGGCCGCGCATAAACAAGTTAGACAGTAAGCTAGACAAAGAGCAGAAGGGTTCGGGCGAGTTCTACTACGCCTCCGCGACTGAATAGGCTGCTACAGGTTTAACTAGGGCGTCTCCAACTTACCCGAAATGGAGACCAACACGCAAGTGACAACGAACTACTGTCTCGAATGTGGTGGAATACTAAGCTACGACAGTGCACTGAAGCACTATACTTGCAAGAGCTGCGGTCTCACTGTTAGCGCGCAGCAATTGATGGAGGGCCGGCTCAAGATTCGCGAACGCGAAACGCCAGAGGAGCAACATAGGCGTAAGCAGAACGAGTACTTGAAATGGTGGCTCTCCAAGAAAGAATAGGATTCCGCCATACCCTGTTACGGAGATAACAGGTTCCCGTAAGTTTTCCCAGAAGCGATACCGTTTAATCGGCAATGTTTGATTCAGCGCACTACTTGAGCGTAAGCAAAATTGCCGTGCACTGTAGAAATATTGTCGGTTGGAAACGAACTCTTACTTGGGAATACGGTCAACACGAACGCCTCGTGGATTGCGACCCAGGTTACTAGACTTGGGGGTAAGGTAACTCGAATAACGACGGTTGCAGACAACCTTGGCGAAATCTCTCGATCAATAAGCGAGGCTTTAGGAAGGGAACCTAACTTCCTAATCTCGACGGGTGGCATTGGTCCTACTTTTGATGATATGACCCTCAGGGGCGTCGCAAAAGCCTTCCACCTGCGGATTGTATTGAACAGGGCGGCTGTTGAAATGATTCGAGCCCATTACGCCCGAAGATTCCCCAGCCGAAGAATAACTTTAACCAAACCTCGACTCAAAATGGCATTAATCCCAGTCACATCTGTCCCCGTGTTCAACCCCGTTGGGACAGCCCCCGCCGTGTGGTTGACCGTGCGCGGTACGGAAATCTTCTGTTTACCAGGCGTACCCAGTGAAGCAAAAGCGATCTTCAAAGGAACTATTTCCAAGGCTGTTAACGCAAGGGCAAATGGCATGGTTTTCGTAGAGAAGTGGCTTAAGGTTCAAGGCGTCATGGAGTCTTCGCTTGCACCGATTATCGACCGAGTTATGCGTCATTGGCCCGGTGTCTACGTAAAATCTCATCCGAGAGGGGTAGAAGCAAGTGGCCGCCCGAACATTGAACTACACCTTTCAAAATCCTCGACTTCGGTGCTGAAGACGAGGCAGTCTATTTTCGGTGCAGTTAAGGACTTGAGAAAACAGCTGGAAGATTACGGTGCGCGAGTTACACCCTTAGCGTGAACGCTGGCGAATCTCAGTCACATCGGTAGAGTTTTGTTATCGTGACTTCGAAAAACGATTAAGAAAACTCGCCCGAAGGCGCGTTACGCTGGGGGACTGTCGCCAGTCTGAGCGGTATATATCAATGGTCTAGTCAGAGTTTTTCGTAACGTTGGACGTTCTCTCCTATGACTTTCAGGCTGCTCCGCCAGAAATCGGGTGTGTGCAAGTCGATGTCAAACCTCTTAGCAAGTTCCGCTGGGGTCGCTTCGCCGGTGCTGGCCAATAGGGATTCATAGTCTTTCACGAAGGAACGGCCGCGCTCTTTGTAGATTGAATACAGTCCCGTCCCAAAGAGCAGGCCGAAGGCATACGGATAGTTGTAGAAGGAAAACGATGGAATGTAGTAGTGCCCTTTCCACGCCCACATGTACTTGTGCAGGAAGCGTTCGTCCAAAGCCTCGCCGTAAGTGGCCTTTTGGCATCTGAGCATAATCTCGCAGAAATCAGCCGAGGAAAGCTCCGAGTTGACCCGACGTTCGAAGACCTCTTTCTCGAAGAGAAACCGGGAAGTTATGTCGACGATCACTGCCGTCGCCCCGGCCAGGGAGGTTTCAAGGATGGCTAGTTCCTCTTCACGGCTTGAAGCCTCCTTCATGGCCGCGTTAGTGATTATGGTCTCATTCATGATTGACGCGGTTTCGGCCAGAGTCATAGGAGTAATTCTCTGCAGCATCGTTTTGCCGACTTGGCATTCGTTATGGAACGCGTGCCCTAGTTCATGGGCCACGGTCGAGACCTGGTCAAGTGACCCATCGAAATTGCACAGGATGCGTGACTCGTCCACGCCGGGAACGCCCATGCAGAATGCCCCTCCGCGTTTGCCGTTGCGCGGTTCTGCATCAATCCAATGATTATCGAAGGCTCTCTGCGCAAGCGCGGCTAACCGGTCGCTGAAGCTGCGGAATTGAGTTACGATAAAGCCTACCGCCTCGACCCAAGCGTATCGCCTATTGCTTTTGCCTACAGGCGCGTCCAAATCCCACCACGGAAGCTTCTTCTCGCCGAATAACTTGGCCTTGGCTAACAGGTATCGGCGAAAGACGGGGAAGGACTCCTGCATTGCCGCCATCAATGTGTTCAAGGTTTCGCGATCAATCCTTGAGGTGTCCAGTGAAGCATGAAGCGCGTCGGCACGGCCCCGTCGCTTTTCCAGCGTGTTGGCGCTGCCTTTGACGCCGTTAAGGGCTGCCGCCAATGGCTCACGTACGGTCTCCCAAGCTGCCAGCTCAGCCTCGTAGGCGCGGCGGCGAACCTCAGAATCTGGATGATGGTTAAGATTCTGCAGCGCTGTGATCGGCATTTTTTGAGTTTTGCCGTCCAATTCGAAGTCGACAGTAACCTGTGAGCAAACAGTTCCTTGCAATTTACTCCATGCGTTCGACCCGCTGAGCTCAAGCTCGGCTGCCAGAGATTCCTCCGGATCGCTCATCAGGAAACGACTCTGCTCCGCCGTCTCACGAAGATAGAACGCATGAGCCTTAGCTGCGCCCTCCTGGGCCAACACAACAGGTAGGACATCCCTGACGCTTCCAACCCAACCCTTGAAGAACACCTCTTGCTTCTGTAATCGGACACCAACCATCTCCAGTTCCGATTCCAACCTTTTTGCAACGGTGTTGTAGGAATCGGTCGAAACGTACGATGCCACGTACGCGTTAAGAGTTGCGAATAAGCGGAAGGCGGCGTTGGTGAGGGCCAAATATTCATCGATAGCGGATTTCGTTTCTTTAGCAGTTACCTTTGATTTGTCGGCTGTCGTCCTGGAAATCTTGTGCTCGACCAGGTAGGCGTCAAGAGCGTCGATTTGGCCCGTCAGGTTTGCCACAGCTTTCTTGAACTGTTCTGACTCCAAAGCCGGATAGACATTCGAAAGATCCCATCGTGGTAGCATACCCAAATTGTGACCTACCAAACACATGTTCACCTGTTCTTAGCATACCAAGGAAGGCCGATGAATGGTTTTGGTCTCCAAAAATTTTTCTATGGTACTCCAAATAGCCTTGGACGCCATCTAGCCGTGGTTGAGAAGGGCCTGAGTGTGACTAACACTGTGTTTATGGTTGGAATGGCTGGCTCTGGGAAGTCGTCTCTCACGGCTGCCTATTCGGAATGGTTGAAGGGAAGCGACCAGGATGTTCTAGTGGCTAACTTCGACCCCGGCGCCACAGCCTTACCCTATAATCCGGACATCGATGCGCGCCAATACGTGGATGTGGAGAAATTAATGCTCGATTACAAGCTTGGCCCGAATGGCGCGCTAATTATGGCCTCTGATTTGCTCGCCGACAACCTTGAGGAGATTCGGGGGGAAATTCAAGACGCTAACCCCGACATACTCATTGTGGACACGCCGGGACAGATTGAGCTGTTCGCCTTCAGGGAAGGCGGCCGTTTCATCGCTAACCAGCTGACGGAAGAGGGCCGTGCAATAGTCTATTTGATGGATGCGCCCTTCACGCGTTCCCCGCTCAACTTCGTCTCAAACATATACCTCGCCGCCGCGATTTACAGTAGAATCATGCAACCCCAAATCTACGTCCTTTCCAAGGCCGACCTTGTTTCGGACCAGGAGCTTGATACGATTGTCGCGTGGGCCACTGAGCATGAAGCTTTCGAGGAATCTCTGCGGGCGGTTCAGGAACAAGGCTTTTCAATGATTTCGATGAATTTGGCGAATGCGGTCTTCGATGCCGGACTCTTGTCCGAGCCGATTCCGGTATCTGCAAAAGATAACTCAGGATTGGTGGAACTCAACGCGGCTGTCACAAGAGTGCTAACCGGCGGTGAGGAGCAGTCTTCGTGAGCATGCAAGATAATCATAATATCCACGAAGATATGGCTTGAGCAAACGAAATTCGGTTCAAGGGACAATTGAGTCGTATGGCGCCGGCGGCAGTTGAACGGATTCTTCAATCTGTGCGTGAACAGAACAGGAGAACCCTCCTTGAACCTGAGGCCAAAGAAATTTGTCTAGCCTACGGGATGCCGACACCAGCTTTTGGCGTCGCGCAGAATCCTTCTGAAGCCGCAGAATTGGCAAATAAGGTACAGTTCCCCGTGGTCCTGAAAGTTGTCTCGCAGGACATCTTGCATAAGACCGAAGCGGGCGGAGTTTTGCTCGACCTGAATTCAAAGGAGCAGGTTGAAGATGGGTATAGTCAAATCATCGGTAAGGCCCGAGCGTACAATGAGAAGGCTCGAATTTCCGGTGTCCTTGTGCAGCATATGGCTCCCAAAGGTGTGGAAGTGATTGTCGGAGGCCTTCGAGATAGCCAGTTCGGCCCGACCGTTCTATTCGGCCTGGGCGGGATCTTCGTCGAAGTCCTGAAGGACGCGAGCTTCAGGGTAGCCCCATTAAGTGACCTTGACTCGCGTCAGATGATCCGAGAGATTCGCGCCTATTCAATTTTGCAGGGCGTCAGGGGTCAACCTGCTGCAGATGAGGAAGCAATCATGCAGATTCTGCAGGCTACCTCAAAGGCCATGATGGAAAACCAAGCCATAGAGCAAATGGATCTCAATCCAGTGATAGTGTATGCAACGGGCGCCAGCATTGTAGACGCCAGGATCATACTTGGCGAATGAGAACATAGGGATTCCACACAACGCATTATATAGAGCGGCCAGACTGTTTTCACGCATCCCAAACCGCGTGTTCACATTGAAGTTTACAGGCACTCATGAGAGTTCGTTTCCGTTTAGAGGATTCGCCTGCGTAGCGGCAGGGAGGGAGTAGACTGGAATGGATTCGAGCACGATCCAGACATCCGTCGAGGACCTGTACCGAGAGCTAGAAGCACTCAAGGAAAAAAATGCCACGAAGAAAGCGAAGATAAACCTTCTCAGAGGACGGATCGAAGAGACCCTCAAGCGACGTGACGAACTCAACGCGGAAGTCAAGCGCACATCTGAAGAGATAAGGAAAGTCAAAACGAAACGAGACTCACTTAACGCGAAGGTAAAGGAACTCAAAGAAAAGCGAGACGCGCTAAGAGGAGTGGCTTCCCAAAAGCGAGAGGCCCTTTCAAAGCTTCTCGAACGGGCTAGGCAGATTTCAGAGCAGCTACAAGGGAGCATGTCCGAACTTTCTAGGCAGATCAAGGGCCTAGAATGGTTCATTCAGACCAATCCGCTTTCCACCAAAGCTGAAAGGAACCTTGTCGCCAAGATTAGTGCATTGGAAGTAAATTTGGCGAAGCATAAAGGTCTGAGGAATGTGAAGGATAAGCTCTTGCAATTGAGGATTGAAGTTGGGGCGCTGAGGTTGCAGGCGCAAGCCACTCATGAAGAACTTACAAAAGTGGCTGAGGAAAGCGAAAAGGTCCACGAGGCCATGCAAGAACTCGTTAAGATTCTGGTAGTGAAAAAGAAGGAGGCGGACGTGAAGCATTCGGAATACCTTGAAGAGAACCAAGAACGGCGCGATGTGGTCTCTGAGCTTAAGGCAAACCTAGAGCGTATGGACATGATTCGAGCTCAAATAGGCGAAGCTAAGACAATGCCAATACTGAAAGGAGAGAGGCTGAAATCGAAGTACAAAGAGGCCGCGAACGAGAAGCTTCGGACGGGTGGAAAATTATCATTCGAAGAATTCCAGGCGCTAATGGAGGACAGCGGTTCGGAAGATGATGACGACTAACGCCAGCTTTGATGGTTCATGCCCAGAATTGCAATAATTGGAGGAAGCGGCCTCGAAGGACTGCTTCAAGGTTCACGCACAATTCAAGTCGACACACCATATGGACCTGCCCCGCCAATATCCTTAGGTTCGGTCGGCAGTGAGGAGGTCGCATTCCTACCGAGACATGGACCAAGTCACGACCTTCCACCTCACAAGGTCAACTACAGGGCAAACCTGTCCGCGCTTAAGCAACTCCAAGCGGAACGGGTCATAGCCACCAACGCGGTCGGCGCCATAAACGCAAGCTACGGCCCAGGCGACCTGGTCGTCGCCGAAGACATCTTGGATATGACCAAATCCAGAATCTCAACGTACTTTGACGGTGCACCCGTAACGCACATCGATGTCTCCCAACCGTATTGTCCCGACCTGCGCGAGATCCTAATTGAATCTTGCAAGGACGAGGGGGCGAAAACGTGGGAGAATGCGATCCTTGCTGCCACTGAGGGACCGAGGTATGAAACACCGGCTGAAATCCGAATGCTGCGAATGCTAGGAGGCGATGTTGTTGGAATGACGGGAGCGCCTGAGGTCTTCTTGGCTAGAGAACAGGAGATGTGTTACGCGACGCTATGCTTCATTTCAAACCGAGCAGCTGGAATGCAGGAGAGGTTGTCGGCTAGGGAAGTCACGGAAATCGGAAAAAGAGTCATGCCTGAGGTGCTCACCATCATACGTAAAACTGTCGAAAGCATCCCTATCGAGCGGAAATGCCCATGCAGAAAGGCGATGGACCAAGCCCGAGTGTGAACCAATGTTACCCACCCTCCTCAAGGCAATAGGCGCTTATACCATCTATGAGAAGTGGCT
>Ga0187885_10004943_pt1 | contig 10605 bp, 5 predicted proteins | sample June2016WEW_20_1_3_FD_132970 | JGI IMG/M metagenome (GOLD analysis project Ga0187885, IMG submission 132970) | Peatland microbial communities from SPRUCE experiment site at the Marcell Experimental Forest, Minnesota, USA - June2016WEW_20_100 | ecosystem: Environmental > Terrestrial > Soil >... | reverse complement strand
GATATCTTTAAAGGGGCTGTCCGGGAGGTTGAGCAGCTTATAATACGTGAATCGAGCCATAAATCTCTGCTTGTCGCTAACGTTCCAGTCGACCTTCTCGTTTAACTGGTCGGTGTCGCCCCCAGTGCCATAACCCGTTACGAAGTTGTACGGGCTCGTCGCGCTGGGAACGGTATTCGGCAGAGGGTAGTAACCCAGAAGGACTTTCGAGGCCGGGTTAATTTGGCTCGCGGCAATCAGGTTGGCGGTACCGCTGCCACCGGGCTCGAGGCCAACTTGCGTTCGGCAGGTCCCCCCGGAAGAGGTACAGTTGGTGCTGGTCATTGGGTCATAAATGTTGGTGCCCGATCCGGTAAAGTCGCCACTCCTCTCCGCAACGGTCGGGAAGATCCCGTTGGTGAGGGCTGCGGACGATCGCACGCGGTAGCCCTCATAGCTCGAGAAGAAGAACAACTTGTCGGTGATAACTTTCCCACCGAGGTTGGCGCCAAACTGGTTCTGGGTCCAGGGACCCACAGGGGCTCCCGCCTCGTTGAGGAAAAAGCTGTTGGCGTCCAGAACCTTGTTGCGGAGGAATTCATAGGCGGCGCCGTGGAAGGAGTTACTGCCCGACTTGGTCGTGAGGTTGATGATCCCGCCGGCAAAACGGCCAAAATCGGGTCCCATGGCGTTAGTCTGCACCTTGAATTCCTGGATGGCATCCTGCGTCGGTATCATGGTGATGACGTTCAGGTAGGAGCCATTGGTCGGAACACCATCCACAAATATGGCGTTTTGACCGGCTTGGCTTCCACCTATTTGGAAGTCGCCAGCCGCAAAGGGGTTAGAGCCGACGGGGTTGCTCATCGAGGAGTTGCCTCCTGATGGCGGGCCCTGCGGCTGGATGCCCGGTGAGAGTTGCGCCAAGGAGAGAACATTGCGTCCGTTCAAGGGCATTTCGGTAACCGTACGCGATTCCACCACTTGCCCCAAGTCGGAAGTCTGAGGCTGGAGCAAAGGTGTCGCCGCCGTGACCTCGATGGTTTGAGTTACGGCTCCGACTTCCATCGCCAGATCGATTCTGAGCCCGCTTCCGACCTCCATGACGATGGGCTCGCGTTTGAAGTGCTTGAAGCCGCTCTTTTCCGCATCGATCCGGTAACTGCCCGGCAGAATGTTGACGAATGTGTAGGCCCCCGCCGCATCCGACTCCATGGTGCGCTTATCCGAGGTCCCGAGATTGGTCAGTGTAACTGTCGTGCCTGGAACCGCCGCTCCGCTGGAGTCCAGAACGGTTCCGGCAAGGGATCCATAGACAGTCTGGCCGCTTGCAGCTTGCGGCCAGAGTGCCACAAGGAAGACAACCGTTATTGACAAGAACTTAACTTTTTCAAAGATTCGCATTTAGCACTCCTATATTAACTGAATTTTGTCAACTCCCGACTTCTGAGTTGTAGTGCGAGTGGCGCGTCCACCGACAGGCGACCGACGGCAGTAAGGTCCGGCTGTAGTTGCAGTTTAGCGCCGCCGTCCGCGACCCGTGGTGCAACGCGCCCTGAGTATTCGTGTTTTCCGGGTTGTTCCAGGGAGGGCTGCTTGAGCAGCGCTCCGAGAGATGATTCGTAGCGTTGAGACCGTTGTTGCATGCGAATGGAGCGATCACAACCGGCGTGACGGAACTGCTGAATACGCGAGCTCGGTCAACAGAGGCCCCCAACCCGCTGAGAACAAGCAAAACTGCAAGTGCGCGCAGTCCATTGAAGGAGCGTTTGCTCTCTCGACACTTGTCCCTGCTAGTTGACCCGATTCGAAAGGTGTTGAACCAGCCCCCGACCCGCCGTCGCCCGTGGCGGCAACGCATATTATCCTCGTGATCGAAGGCCCGACGCTAATGAGAAACGCCCTGTGCCGGTTTCATACCACAGCCGGCAGAGTGCGCAAGGTACCCGCTGTCCCGCCTGCTTAAGGACTGGACAACGGCAATTTGAATCACGGCGTTGATGGGCTGAGCATTGACTGCATCCCTCCTGGCAACATCCAGCAAACCCTCGAACGCAGCCTGCTTCTGCACCCACGAACACCTGCGTGCACAGCAACTTTTACCAGAAGATAAGCAGTAACGCAAGATGAATCCTGTTAATGTTTGAGGAATTCCTGTTACTCTTGTAACCCTTGTTGTTTCAATCATGTACATGTCATGTTTCACCTGTAACGGCTAAGGCTTCCGAAAAAACCATTCTAGTGGTACACTCAGCCTAGATTTCCCGCATCGGAACAGCGGGTAAAGCCATGCGAGTTTCTGATCATGGAGAAAGAAACGAGCTTGAGCATGTTCTAAGCTCAGGCATCTTTGCCAAGGCCCCGCGACAGGCAGGACTGCTGAAGTACATTTGCGACGAATACTTCCAAGGCAGGGCCGACCAAATTAAGGAATACACGCTCGCCATCGAAGTCCTGGGAAGAGAAGCGGACTTCGACCAGAACCGAGACGCCATCGTGCGGGTGGAAGTGCACCGGCTGCGTAAGAAGCTGAAAGAGTATTACCAGGGCGAGGGTGCGGCGCACTCCCTCCAGATTGTGATCGACCCCGGGAAGTATGTCCCCCGGTTTGTTCCCCGCGAAAAGGACCTTTCCCTTGCGGCTGAGGCGAATTCGGAAGCTGCCCATCCCCGGGCAAGTCGGAACCATGAGTCCCCTCAACCCCCGCGCCGTGGGGACACAGGAGGTACGAAGGGGGCGCGTTTTCGCGCCTGGCCAATAGCCCTGGGAGGGCTGGCTCTCGCGGCAGTGGCGGTTGCAGTTTTCCTGAGGTTCGGGACCCACCTGGGAACTCGGGTGAAGGTATCGCCTACGCCCAGACCCTCAGCGCTGGCAGCTTCGACGGGGATGGCCGGATCGTTGGATTCCGTGCGCATCCTGTGTGGATATCCCCAAGACAAGTATATCGACCGCGCGGGGAATGTCTGGCTGGGTGACCGGTACTATTCCGGTGGCCAGACGTCTGTTCAGCCGCTGCAATTTCCGGCGCGCGCCCCGGACGTGGCGCTGTATCAGAGCTTCCGCTTTGGAGATTTTTCTTACGACATCCCACTCCGGCCCGGCAACTACGAACTCCATCTCTACTTCTTGGAAACACACTATGGGCCGGGGAGCCTCAGCGGGGGAGGGGAAACCAGCCGTATGTTCAATGTTCTGCTGAACGGCCAGCCCCTGCTCAAGCTCTTCGACATCATCAAGGACGCTGGGGGGAACAACATTGGGGACGAGCGAGTTTTCAAAGACGTGACCCCAGCGGCTGATGGTCATTTACATCTGAACTTTCGGGGACTTCTCGACTCGCCGCTTCTGAATGCGCTCGCTATCGTGCCGGCGCCCCGCGCCAAGATCAATCCCATTCGGATCGTGGCTCAAAACAACTCCTACACCGACCGTGCGGGCAACATCTGGAGCCCGGACCGCTACTACCGGGGGGGCCAATTGGCCCTGCATCTTACTCGTACACCCATCAGCGGAACCCGTGATCCCGGCCTTTACTCCAGTGAGCGCTTTGGCAATTTCAGTTACACGATTCCGGTCCCGCCGGGCAAGTACAAGGTCAACCTGCGATTTGCAGAGACTTATTGGGGCATACAGAATGCTCCCAATTTGCCGGACCAGAACGACTCGCAGGTCGGGGGGGGTGGGAGCCGGGTTTTTGATGTCTACTGCAACGGCATCGCCTTGCTGAGAAATTTCGACATTTTCAAAGAGGCCGGCGGTGCATTGGTGGCCAGGGACAAGACTTTTCACAATCTCGAGCCGGATGCTCAAGGCAAGCTCAACCTCAGCTTTGTCCCCGTGCGGGATTACGCCTGCGTGAACGCCATTGAAGTTGAGGATGATTCGGACTAAACCGCGTTGCTCCTCACCTCAACAAGAACTCAGACTCCCCATCCGGTTCGAGAATCTTCGAAAAGTGAACTGTCGCCTGATTGTGACGGCAGATGGATTTGAGCCCTACCAGGAGTATATAGACTTTGCTTTGGGGGCAACCCTATTTATTCGCAACATTATTCTGAGACTAGCGCACAAGGAAAAAGCGAGCCTTGTCAGCGCTCCGGCGCGTTCGGGTGACCTTGCTCCGAAGAATGCCAAGAGGGAGTACGAGCAAGCCGCACGCGATCTTGCCGCGAAGAACCTCGAAAGAGCCAAGGTGCATCTGGAAAACGCGGTGAAAGAATTTCCCTGTTACGCGCGGGCGCAGACCGATTTGGGGATGATTCTGGAAGCGAGTCACAATTTGGCAGGCGCCGAAACGGCGCTAAAGAAGGCCCGCGAGTGCGACCCGATTACATCGACTCGGCTATGAGGAAGATCCAGACCAGCCCCAATCGCCACAGCGAACCGGCCCCCTTCTTCCCTTGCGGTCTCGAGCTTCCCATAGTTTCTCCCCTGGCCGCCGCGTATTATGCCATACCACCTTATCAGTGAACACCCGACAAAAGAGTCCAGGCCCCGGGCTCTCTCAGGTCGTAAGCAGGCCCTGAAGTGATTCGCTACGAAAGCGGGCAGCCACGTTTAGTTGTGCCACTGCAAGCGTCTTGCCTCATTCATACCGTAACGCCACCATTGGATCCACGCGCGAAGCTCGCCTCGCTGGGAGGTAACCCGCAGAGGCGGCCACGGCGATCATGACCGATGCGGACACCGCAATGGTCAAAGGATCGGTCGGCTTGAGGTCATACAACATGCTGGAGATTACGCGCGTGGCCGCGAGCGCCGCCGGAATCCCTATTGCCACACCCAGCGCCACCATGATGAGTGTTTCGCGCATTACCATTCCTAGAATGTTGTGCCGCTCGGCTCCCAGCGCCATGCGAATGCCGATTTCGTTCGTCCTTCGCGCCACAGCATAGGACATGATGCCGTAGAGGCCCACGCAAGCGAGCGCCAGAGCCAGCAAGCCAAAGAAACTCGAAAGCTTCGCAAACAAACGCTCTTGGAACAGGGTTTGATCGATTTGCTCAGTTTGGGTTTTTACCTCCATGAGCGGCAGATTCTCGCCGAGCGATTGCACGACGCGGCGCACGCTCGTCACCATGTCCATGGGATTGCCTGCCGTCCGCACCTCGAAGTGCATCGGTCCTAGCTGCTTCGGTTGTTGCAAGTAAGGGAAGTAAACCGTGGGCGGGACATCCCCGCGCAAATCTGCATATCTCGTGTCTCCCACCACGCCCACAATCTCGATGTCTCCACTCGTCTTCGCATCGCCGCCAAAACGCCGCCCGATAGGGTTGGAATTTACAAAGTATCTGCGCGCGAGCGTTTCGTTAATCACGGCGGCCTTGGGCGCGCCGGACGTATCTTCGGGCCCGATGGTGCGACCCAGCACGAGTGGAATTCCCATTGTTTCAAAGAATCGTGGCCCGACGCTATTGAAATAGACTCCACCCGACGCGTCACGGTCCGTTTCGGTCCGCTCAGGGGCGAATCCCTGGATAGAGATACCGCCGATGCTAACGCTGCCACTAATCAGCGTGTGACTTGAGACGCTGGCTGAGCGCACGCCGGGCAGCGCCTCAAGGCGCCGCTGCAATTCCTGGTAAAAGGATGCCAGCTTCTCGCCTTGGTAGCCGTTCTGGGTGGGATCGATTCCGAAGAGCAGGATGTTGTATCGGTTGAATCCGAGGTTAAGGTTTTCGAGATTCTGGAGCGTGCGGACAAACAGGCCCGCGCCGGCCAGAAGCAACAGAGAAGCCGCCACCTGCGCGATGACCAGCGCCTTTCCCAGCCCCGACCGGGCGCTTCGATGTCCCCCCAACGATCCGCCTCCGGCGCTTTCCTTCAGGGCTGGAGTCAAGTCGAGACGAGTGCCACGAAAAGCCGGCGCCAACCCAAAGAGCACGCCTGTGAGCACCGAAACGGCAGCGGTGAAGCCCAGAACGCGCAAGTCCGGATGCACGCTCAGCGCGACAGGCTCCCGTCCGCTGGACATGAACGCAACCAGGAGGCTGGTGGCCCAGTAAGCGAGGACAAGCCCGATGATGCCCCCCAGCGTCGCGAGTAGCACGCTTTCCGTCAGCAGTTGACGGATGAGCCGCCGCCGTCCTGCGCCGAGGGCAAGACGCACGGCGATTTCCTTCTGTCGTGCTCTGGCGCGTGCCAGCAGCAGATTCGTCACGTTAGCGCAGGCAATCAGCAGCACCAGTCCCACTACGGTCAAGAGAATAAACAAAGGTTTCGAAAACTCCTGACGCAGATAATCAAGACCCTTGCTTGCCGGCGCGAGCTCGAGGTGAGGAAGCGCTTGCGCTCCAGCCGGAGATCCATGTTCAGAGGGTTCTTGAGGAGGGCCCGTTTTTTTCGCGGCCTCTTCCTGTGCGGCCATACTTTGCTGGAAAGCTACTTCCAGTGCCGCCCGCGCCTGCTGCTCGCCGATTCCAGGCTTCAACCGCCCCATGATGAGCACCCACCAGTCGTCTCTCCTGATAAACTTCGAGCGGCCTTCCTCGGTCCAACTTGGTTCCACCTGTGGCTGGGTATGAATTGGCAGCCAGACGTCAAGCGAACGGCCAGGTTGCAGCCCGAAGAATTCGGGGGCCGTCACGCCAATGATGGTGAAAGGCACGTTGTTGATCGTGATCGCTCTGCCCACCACGGAAGGCTCGCGTCCGAACCGCCGCTCCCAGTAGCCGTAGCTGATCATCGCTACCGGCGCGGCCCCCGCCTTATCATCCGCTTCCGTGATCGTCCGACCGACAACTGCTGCGAGGCCCAGCCCTGAGAAATAGTCACCAGAGACAAGCTCGGCGTCGGCCCATTCCGCCTGCCCGGTCACGTTGAAGTTCACCGGGTCCGGGTCGGCGAACGCAAACACTTTTGAAAACACGTCGTTATGGGCGTGGATCTGCTCAAAGGTGGGATAAGAGAACGACGTGCTCGTGAACCGTCCGGTCTTATCCTGACCCATATTCCCGCTGAGTGAGTGGATGATCCCATTCGCGGGCATGATCCTGAGCGAGCCTTGCGCGGCCCAGTTGAGCAGCGTCAGTTGCTCGGGATTCCTCACCGGCAGCATCTTGAGCATCACGGCATCGATCAGGCTGAAGATCGCCGTGTTCGCTCCGATCCCGAGCGACAGCGACAGCTCTACCACCGCCGTGAAGCCGGGGCTCTTCGCCAGCATGCGCAGGCCGTAGCGCACGTCCTGCCAGATGCTCGCGAGGAAGTTGCCTCTCCCTCCCCCGCCCGGCACAAGCGGCTCCTGCGCTGCCTCTTGCTCGACTCGCCGCAGGCCGCGCGCCAGGAGATCCTCGTCGCTCAGCTCCTCGAGCGCCACGCGACGAGCTTCCTCTTCGGTCGCCCCACCGGCGACCAGTTCCTGGTAACGATCCTCGAGGTGCTGTGCCACTTCCTCGACGATTTCAGCCTCACGCGCTGGAGGCAGATTCAAGCGCGCCAGCCGCCTCAGTACTTCCCGGCTCCAGTCCCGCATGAATGATCCTTCCCCGAGCTATTCGGAAAATTATGAATTCTAAATTACGAAAACTAACGACCGAGCCCGGTTTCATAATGCAGCATTCATAATTCACAATTCATATGGATTATTCGTAGCGCAGCGCCACCATAGGATCGACCTTCGTTGCCCGACGCGCCGGGATGTAGGATGCCGCGAGTGCGACCATCGCCAGCATGAGCACGACACCGGCATACGTGAGCGGATCAGTTGGGGTCACGCCGACCAGGAAACCACCCGCGAGCCGCGCAATTGCGAATGCGGCAAGAACACCCGCTATGGTTCCGGGCACGACAACCAGCACCCCTTGGCGGAAGATCATTCTCAGAATTTGTCCTGGCCGCGCTCCCAGTGCCAAGCGAATCCCAATCTCGCGAGTCTGTTGTGTGGCGGTATAGGAAACGACACCATACACGCCGATGAGGGCGAGGATCAGACCGACAATTCCCATGGCGGCGGCCAATCCCGCACCAAGCTGGAAGAGCAACAGCCGGTTAGGGGAGTCGAGCGCTTCCGTCATGCTCTGAACGTCGGCAAGTGGCATCGCCGGGTCAAGAAACTTGATGGTGGCCACAATCTCATGGGCCATTGATTCCGGATCTCCTGCCGTGCGCACTTGGAGCGTGACCGGCAACAAGGGCTTTTGCGCCAGCGCCATGTAAAAGTACGGCTCCATCGGGGAGTACAAATCATCCGTCCGACTGTTTCTTACCACGCCGACAACTCCCAGAGGATGATTGGGATCTTCCTTCCTCCTGAACTGCTTGCCGAGAGGGTCCAGGCCGTGCCAGAAGCGCTCCGCCATGGCTTGGTTGATCACCGCCATGCGCATGGAGTTCTGGGTGTCCGTTTCGAGGAATTCGCGCCCAAAGAGCAAGGGAATGTGCAGGGTTTCAAAATAACCGGGGGAAATAACATTGTAACCGGCCGAAGGAGCTTGCTGTCCGGGCGATGATACAAAGCCCTCGACCTCGAGAGAGTCTTCCATGCTGTCATCGCCCATGGGGACCGTGGCGGCCAGGCTCGCCGACTGGACGCCGGGAAAGGCACGCACGCGCTCGAGCGCGGTTTTCACGAACTGCTGCGCTGCTTCTTGGTCGTAACCCGCGAGCTGAGGGTCCAGGGTGATGTTGAGTAAATGCTGGGGGTCAAAGCCCAAATCCGACCGTTGGACTTTCAAGAGGCTCCGCAGGAAGAGGCCGGCGACGATCAGCAGCATCACGGAGCCTCCCACTTGGGACATGACCAGAATCTTGCGAAGACGATCCCCACTGGAGGACAGGGTGCGCCCGCCCTCGTGAAGGAATACGTTTAAGTTGACTCCGGAGGCTCGCAAGGCGGGGGCGATGCCGGCAATTACTGCCGCGAGGAGCGCCACGGCGAAGGCGTACGCAAACACTCGCCAGTCAAACGAAAAGTCCATGATAATGGGAATGGCGGTAGGCAGCGGGAGCGAACTGACAACCCGGCTTCCTGCCAAGCCAAGCAAGATCCCACCCATGCAGCCCAACAAGGCGAGGAGAAAACTCTCGATGAGCAAGTGCCAAATCAGACGACCGCGTGTTGCTCCCAGTGCGGCCCGAATGGCGATTTCACGGCGTCGGACAGTCGCGCGGGCCAAAAGGATGCTGGTAACATTGACGCAAGCCAGTATCAACACGATCGAGGCCATGGTCAGGAAAAGCGCTGCTAGCACCGCCAGTGAGTGCACGGCACGGGGATTCGGCCCGATAGGTGAAAGCGGGTAAGCTTTGAGTGTCCTCCAGTCGTCCGCCTTCGGATACTCCCCAGCGAGGCGCTTGGCAATCACCTCCAGGGTGGGCTGAATCTCCCTCTCTGTAACTCCTGGTTTCACCCTGGCAATCAATACCAAGCACCTATTTTGACGATCGTTCAGGAAATCGCTCATTGCTTGGTTGTCAACGGCCGCCATCCCTAACGGCATGTAACCTTGCGTGTCGAGTATCGTTGAGACTGGGCGGAATCCCTCCGGAGCGACCCCGACGATGTTCACCGGCCGGCCATTTACCAACGCCTTTTTCCCGACAATACTGGGATCACCACCGAAATGCGCCTTCCAGAATGAATAACCGAGCACGAGGACCGGATCGGCGCCGGCGACGCGCCCTTCCGCGGGGAGAATGAAGCGGCCAAGCGCCGGGCGAATGCCCAGCATCTCGAAGAAATCGCCGCTGACGAAGTTGGTCCACATCCGTTCGCTCTTGCCTCCTACGCTCAGGCCGGTGACACTAAACGCTTGCACTCCTGCCATATCGGAAAACAAAGCGCTGGTTTGCTTCTTGATATCCTGGAAGTTCTGATACGAGAATGTATCGCCGCCCGTATTCCCCTCGGCGGCTAGAGTGTAGATTTGTTCGGGATGCCTGACGTGAGGCGGGCGCAGTAACAGCCCATTGACCATGCTGAAGATCACGGTGTTCAGGCCGATCCCGAGGGCCAGAGTAGTGACCGCAACAGCCGTGACGCCCGGATTCTTTGCCAGCGTGCGCAGGCCATAGCGGGTGTCCTGCCAAAGGCCTGCCAGGACGTTCTTCTTCTCCCTTGCGCCAAGAACGACGGGTTCCTGTGTCGCTTGGTGTTCGAGCCTCTCCAGTCCCCTGGCAAGGAGCTTGTCCGCGCTGATCTCCTCGAGTGCTGTCCGACGGGCTTTTTCTTCCGTCGCTCCACCCGCCAGCAACTCACAAAAGCGATCCTCCAAGTGCTGCGCGACTTCCTCAACAATCTCCGCCTCACGTGCCGGCGGCAACTTCGAGCCGGCGAGCTGCTGGGTGATTTCTTCCTTCCAATCAGGCATGTTCAACCTCCGTGATGCGGTTGATAGCCTTGACAAACACTTGCCAGCCGCGACGCTGCGAAGCCAAGATTTTTCGCCCCTGCGGCGTCAGGCGGTAATAGCGCCGCCGCCGCTGGCCGCTCTTCTCCACCCATCGGCCTTGAACCCAACCGCGCTTTTCCAAGCGATAGAGCAGCGGATAGAGCGAGGCCGCGTGGAAGCGGAGCGTCCCTCGGGAACGCTGCTCGATCAGTTTGCTGATGTCGTAGCCATGCCGAGGCCGAGCCTCAACCAGCGAGAGGATCAGTAGCTCGGCACTGCCCTTCTTCCATTCGCG
>Ga0187885_10004940_pt1 | contig 10611 bp, 9 predicted proteins | sample June2016WEW_20_1_3_FD_132970 | JGI IMG/M metagenome (GOLD analysis project Ga0187885, IMG submission 132970) | Peatland microbial communities from SPRUCE experiment site at the Marcell Experimental Forest, Minnesota, USA - June2016WEW_20_100 | ecosystem: Environmental > Terrestrial > Soil >... | reverse complement strand
ATGCTCCTTCAGGACGTGTGGTTCCTTGAGAAGCTGGGTCATTTTGACAGAGAGGTCATTCCTGAGAGAAGAATGCATGCCAAAGGATCAGGTGCCTATGGCACCTTCACCGTGACCCATGATATCACAAGATACACGAAAGCCAAAATCTTCTCGAAAATCGGCAAGAAAACGGAAATGTTTGTCCGTTTTTCAACAGTTGCTGGAGAGCGCGGTGCTGCCGATGCTGAACGTGATATTCGTGGCTTTGCCATGAAATACTATACGGAAGAGGGTAACTGGGATCTTGTTGGAAACAATACACCCGTTTTCTTCCTTCGTGATCCGCTCAAGTTTCCAGACCTAAACCATGCAGTAAAAAGGGACCCTCGGACAAATATGCGAAGCGCAAAAAACAACTGGGACTTCTGGACATCGCTTCCTGAAGCATTGCATCAGGTCACTATCACTATGAGCGATCGCGGCATTCCGTTATCGTATAGATACATGCACGGTTTTGGCAGTCATGCATATAGCATGATCAATGATAAGAATGAGCGCGTATGGGTCAAGTTCCATTTTGTTACTCAGCAGGGTATCAAAAACCTGACTGACGCAGAAGCTGAAGCCATTATCGCTAAGGATCGCGAGAGCCATCAGCGTGACCTATACGAAAGCATCGAACGGGGTGAGTTCCCTCGCTGGAAGATGCTCATACAGGTCATGACTGAAGACCAAGCAAAGAAAATGCCATACAATCCTTTCGATTTGACCAAGGTGTGGTATCATAAAGACTTTCCACTGATCGAGGTCGGGTACTTTGAGCTAAACCGCAATCCCGAGAATTACTTTGCGGAGGTAGAGCAATCCGCGTTCAATCCTGCTAATGTGGTTCCAGGTATTGGCTTTTCCCCAGACAAAATGCTGCAGGGTAGACTCTTCTCTTACGGTGACGCGCAACGTTACAGACTTGGCGTAAATCACCATCAGATACCTGTGAATGCTCCTCATTGCCCCGTCAATAGCTATCACCGGGATGGTCAGATGAGGGTTAACAATAACGCAGGCAGCACAATCGGATATGAGCCAAACAGCTATGGTGAGTGGCAGGAACAGCCAGATTTCAGAGAGCCGCCACTAAAATTGAGTGGTGCTGCAGACCATTGGAACTTCAGAGAAGACGATGATGACTACTATACTCAGCCAGGAAAACTGTTTAGGTTGATGAGCCCAAGACAGCAAAAGGTACTGTTTGAAAACACAGCACGTGCGATGGGAGATAGTCCAAAAGAAGTCAAGCTAAGACATATCAAGAACTGTCTGAGGGCTGATCCTGCTTATGGCAAAGGAGTGGCAGACGCTCTAGGAATATCCCTAGATGAAGCAACATAATCTTCTTTTTTTTGTCTTGCTCCATCCGTCCGTTTGTTCGTCCGTTCGTTTTGTGCTAGAGTGGGGTAGGGTGAGTTAGTTAGATTGATACTAGCTCTCTTGCGCCTTGGTTAGGTTAACCTCTGGCAGTACCATATCCGGGAGGAACGTAGGCGTCCTTACCTCCCACCACCTTACCCACCTTCTGTCTTTCCCCATGCTTTTGATCGATTGGAAGATCTTCAGCAGGTTATCGCTAATCCTGACCCCCTTCAGCGATCCCTTTATCTCCCCATCCTCAACGAGGAATGTGCCGTCCCGACAAATGGTCGAGAAGTCACCGGTGCTGTAGTTCTGGAACCTCGTATACCAGTTGCTCACCATATATATTCCATTCTTGAGTTCCTTGAGGCTCTCCTCGAAGGAGAGCTTCCCATGATCAATGACTAAATTCCAAGCACTTGGCGCAATCCAACCTGCGTTGCCCGTGCTGTAGGTGTTGAACCTCTTGGCGGTGTTGACGTTATGTAGATAAGATTTGAGCGTTCCTTTTTCTAGAAGCACCGTTTTCCTGGTCGGCGTGCCTTCATCATCAAACGATCTGGAGCTAGGTCCATCTTTACTTGAACCATCATCTGCAATGGTCAGTTCCTTGGACAATACTTCCTTCCCCATTTTTCCTGTCAGACAAGATGTACCAGCCTCGACGTTGAAGGCTGAACACGAATCGCCGACGTGGCCGATAAGCTCTGCCCCGATTATTGGTCCGAGCAGAACTGAATACTTGCCCTCGGACCACTTAGCAGGGTTCTTTGCCATGCGAACTATAAAACCCGCCTCTCTCCCAGCCTCCTCAGGCGTGAGCTGGCTCATCATGGTTGCGCAGCTGAGACCCTGCCCAGAATTATCGCCCGTGAAAGTCCTCACATTCAGATCGAAGGAAGCCCTTTCGTCATATCCCTCCGCGCCATTGCTGCCAATTATTGCGTCGCGCACAATGCTTCCTGTGAAGACGCCAGAGACCCTTTCAGCCCCCTCGCGCGTAGCGGAGTTGATGGCAAGGCTCACATAATCGTTTATTCTGTTAGCATCGATCTTCTGGGTAGTCCGCCTGTCCTTGAATTTAACGCTGGTGGGAAGTGGTGCTAGCTCCTCCGATTCCTGAACAAAGCTCGATTCCTTGATGACCCTCTCGATGCTCTCTGCAAGCGCATTCTCACCGATATTCTCAAACCTGCTTATGAGCCTCTTTTTTCCGAATATGGAAAGCATATCGATGCTGATCACGCTCCAGCTCTGGACCACAGTGACCTTGTTGTTGCTGAACCTCACCATCAGGCTCTCGTTCTGCGTCGGGAGAACCATTACTTCGCTAGCTCCCCTCCTACACATCTCCTTCGAAACTTTTTCAGCCAGCAGAAAGAGCTCTTCCTTCATCTCAATGAACCCTCCATAAAACAGACATCTTAGCCTTAGAACCTTCCACATATTTTAAATTATGTCAGCAATTTTAAACACACAATTCTATGGCACTGACTTTTGCAGCAGAGCTAAATTCTCCTTGGCAGATATGTTCGATCATCGAAACGTTTTATTAAACCACGGGATAAAGAATGATGGTGCCCCAACTTCAAAATATGCTCGCGAGTAGATCATGATGAAAGTTACTACCTCCGCACCCGGTAAGATCACGCTCTTTGGAGAGCATGCCGTTGTCTACGGGCAGCCTGCCTTAGTGAGCGCCATAGACAGGCGGCTATACGTTACGGTCGAGGAGAGGGGTGATTCCTCCATAAAAGTATCGGCACTGGACCTCCATATTCCAGGTTTAATCCTAACCTTCAGAGAGGGATCCAACGACCTACTAGTCGAGAGTGACTACGACCGCATAATCGACGCGATGAGCTATGTCCGCAAGGCAATTGAACTGGCGTCAAAGCATGTTGACAAAAAACAAGGCGTTAATGTCACAATAAAGTCGGAGATGCCCGTTGGCGCGGGTCTAGGCACATCTGCCGCAATAGCCGTCGGTACCATTGCAGCCTACACGCACCTCATGGGCCACGAGCTCAAGCAGGAGGAGATAGCCCATTTGGGTCACGCCACCGAGCTTGAAGTCCAAGGGGCTGCCAGTCCCATGGACACTGCCATCTCGACCTATGGCGGCACGATCTACATTAAACCTGGCAAGTCTGCACCTCACATTGAAAAGCTGAAGATCGGGCGCAAGCTGCCCTCGGTTGTGGGATACACCGAGCGCGAGGCAAAGACGGGAGATCTTCTGAAGAGGGTCCGGGCGCTCAGAGAGGCCTCGCCTAGAGCGGTGGCCTCCATAATGGCCACTATAGGAGAGATAGTCAAGGAGGCGAAATTATCCCTTTTAAAAGGCGACTTGGAGTCCTTGGGCATGCTCATGAACATCAACCATGGTCAGCTTGAGTCCCTAGGGGTCTCCTCCCAAAAGCTCAACGACATGGTCTACTCTTCAAGGAGTGCCGGTGCTGTCGGCTCAAAGATGACCGGCGCAGGCGGTGGTGGTTGCATGATCGCCCTGTGCCTTGGGAAGACAGACAAAGTGGCAGTTGCGATAAAGGTGGTTGGAGGCATCCCCTTTGAAGCTTCGCTATCTGGCATGGGTGTGCGCCTTGAATCGACCGATAAAAACTAGACTTACTCCCTGGAATCGAGATATGCATCGATCTTCTCAAAGATCCCTTTTGATAGCCTTTTATAATCTGATGTCTTCCCTGCCTCCTCCCAGATTACGCCAGGGCAGGTGGAAGCGACAAGGATGTATCTCTCGGTTTCGAGAAAGGGATGCCTTCTGCAAGTGTCGGGCCTAAGGTCATAATGCCTGCAAAGTCCATCCTTGAGAAGAACACACCTTCCATTCTCCATGATCATCTTGTACTCTGCGCCGGTCAGGGTTCTCTCCTGAGTTGTCGTTTTTTCATAGACCCTCCCCTCGCCGATTCCCTCGAGCCTCTCTAAATCTCCATCGTAAAGCGTCACTAATTTGTGAATGCAGCACCTGGCGCACTTCCTGCATGAAAAACCAGGAATCGCATCAGTGAGCTCCATCTCTAGTTCGGGTATTAGCTCGCGCATCACGGATCGTTATTCAGAGGAGTGGAATGGCTATAAAAACAGGCTGTCATAAATGGTAATTCTTTTATATGGATGGATTAACTATCCATAAGTAGTGGTATAAAAATGAAAACTAATGTTTGGCAAATTGCTGCTTTGGTCTTTCTCGTATGGGCTATTGTAGGTTCCAGTCTTGCTGCAGAATACTATCTAAAATGGAACTCACAAACAACAATTATACAAAATATTCAGTCCTACGTAAATTCAACATCCATGAGTGTCGAGGTTAACATCGCGATAGATTACTCAAATGGCACGATTAGCTGGTATAATAATACAGTTCAGCCCATAGGTTCCAATCTCCTCGCTGCCACTTCCGCTATTGCCACAGTAAATGACACATACTATCCAAACTATGGAGAATATTTCATAAACAGCATTAATGGCGTCCTTCCCGGTTCCAATCAGTATTGGGGCTGGTCGACTTACCAACAGGGCACTTGGACAAGCGGAACTGTTGGCGCTGACAAATACCTCCTCCACAATAATGAGATCCTAGAATGGAAATTGACTGGCTACTGATCCCTCTGCTTTTTTCTTCCCTATATGAGCGCTGGCTTGATGCCAGCGGCCTATTTTTTCTATAAACAATTCTCACTTACTTGCTTAGGCAATGATCGCAGTTAGGGAAGATGAAACGCACTGTGATAATGTGGTCACATTACCTCGGTTCACAAGCAAAGAGGATAGATGAAGATTAATGCTTTACAAATGGAGAGGTAGCCACCAGCTGAAAAATACTAGGTCTATAATTCGCAGAATGGCATAGGCTGGGATATTGTCTAGATGGGCGATGCAGATTACCAGTTGCACAGTAATGAACTGATCCAGTGGCATCTCATGCAGTTCAAGTTTTATGGTTGAGATTTATTCTGCTTCTAGCTAATACAAATACGATAGACACAGTCAAGATAGTCGTTGTCGCCTCGGTGATGGGTCCCACACCTATCATATAGCCGCCTCCTGCAGGCATAAACAAACCCAGTATCCCGTAAATGAGCGCCCATAGCCATGAATAGCCCCAAATGATGTTGAGAGCCCACGAGTTGAAGATGTCGAAACCAAGCATTAGCAGATAGACCCCGATGCCGAGCTCAATCTTTTTGATCTTGTGGAATGGCCTCCTGGCCCAGATCAGCCCCGTGATGATGCCCACCCCTCCTATGAATACTGCGTTGATCACCGTCCACGGCCCGGCACCGAGAACCATGTCTGAGAGAAGGTACGATGATAAGCCAACGGTCAAGCCGACAATGGGTCCGAAGACAACTCCGCCCACGATTGTGAAGATGGCTGGGAAGTTAACAAATTGCAGCGGCCCGAACATGCTATACTTGATAATCCTCAGTGAGACCGCCAAGGCTATCAGCATAGCCGTAAAAGTGATCTTCTTCGTCCTGCTTAGACCGATCTTTCCGTTCTTCATCGTTTATCATATGGATAGTGTATCCATCCAGCTAAAAAACTCTTTGGTCTTGTTGGTGAAGTTTATAAGAAACATGGATTTCTAGAACCTTCGTATAAAGGTGGCTCTTAGATGGTAACGAAGGATGATGTGACCAATGCTTTGAAGGGTGTCATCGATCCAGAGCTCGGCATCGACATTGTCTCACTAGAGATGGTAAGGGAGGTCCGCATCGAGGGTGACTCTGTGACGGTCGTAATAGCCCTCACAACCGATGCTTGCCCGCTCGGGAACAGAATCCGGGACGATGCCCAACAGGCAATAACGCAGCTTGAGGGTGTGGGTTCGGTGGACATCCAGCTCTCGGTGATGAACGAAGAGGAGCGAAACAAGCTCATAGAAAAGCTGAAATCAAAGGGCAAGCCGACACAGCTTCCTAGCAAGCTGCCAAAGATGCGGATAAAAAAAATTATCGCTGTCCTCTCTGGCAAGGGCGGTGTGGGGAAGTCCTCCATTGCGGCAATGCTAGCCGTCGAGCTTTCGCGCAGGGGTTATAAAGTAGGCGTTCTGGACGCGGATATCACTGGGCCCAGCATACCGAAGATCTTCGGCGAGTTGGCAGAACCTTTCGTAGTGGAGGGAAAGATCGTCCCCTCGGCGTCCAAAGGAGGCATAAAGATAATGTCGATGAACCTGCTGACTGGGGAGGAGGAAGCCCCTATAATTTGGAGGGGTCCACTGGTCAGCAGTGCCATAAGGCAGTTCTACGCGGACGTGGAGTGGGGAGAGCTTGATTATCTGATTCTCGATCTCCCGCCAGGCACTAGCGACGCCCAACTGACCGTCATGCAACTCCTCCCCGTGGACGGCGCCATTATCGTGACATCTCCCCAGGAGCTTGCTGGCATGATAGTATCAAAGGCAGTCCATATGACAAAGATGATGACTGTTCCGATACTTGGGATCATCGAAAACATGAGCTATGTGAAGTGCCCCAACTGCGGTGAGGTCATCCATCTCTTCGGTGAATCCCAGGGAAAGCTTCTAGCAGAGAAGATTAACACGAAATTCCTTGGATCGCTGCCCATTGACTCTGCTCTCTCAAAGGCCTGTGACGAGGGGAAGATTGAGGAGTACAGTAATACCGACTTCAAAGAGATCGTAGCCAAGATCGTTGGTTAAAAATGGGTTGACCCGATTCGTGAGGGCGAACACGATTATGGCTAAATCTCTCCTCTATTCATGGACAAAGGTTGCCCCGACTCTAGGCGTCATCTTCGTTAGCCCTGCCATACTGACCGTAGGGTGCACCCTCGGCACGATGCTCCCATTCTGGTACGCCATTGCCACATCGATAATAACGGGGGTAACCATATCGCTGTTCATATACCTTCATGGAGGTGTTGGCGCAAGGGAGCATCTGCCCTTTACCAAGCTGATGGAGGCTTCGCTTGGCGCTAGCGGTTCAAGGTTCCTTGCCTCACCTCTTATAACAATTACGCAGATCGGCTGGTACTCCGTTGGAATTACACTTGGAGGGGAGGCGGCATCCCAGCTCACCGGGATTAACAGCTATGTCATGATAACTGCCTTCGGCATAGCAATGGCTCTAGTCACTTATTCAGGATTCAGTAAACTGTCTAACTTTACAAAGGTGACTGCATGCCTGACCGCAGCATTCTCTGTCTGGTCGCTTTATGCTGTCGTGTTACAGCAGCCCTCCTTTGTGTCGCCTCCATACTCAACCGAAGGGCTCCTCTATGCTGCTGGGCTTGCTATCGGAGGCGCAACCTCTATATCCACGGTCTCACCGGACTTCCTGAAAGATGCGAGGGGCTCTAGAGATGTCAGGATCACTAGCTTCGGCATTATAATGCCTCTGATCCTCTTCACGCTCATCTCGGGAAATATTATGGGAGCTTACACTTCGATCTCCAATCCTGTCTTCGCACTCGTCGCTATTGGGCTTCCACTGTTGGCGAACCTCCTCCTCCTCCTGGGCTCCTGCGCCGCCGCCTCATCACTATACCCTCCCTCTCTTGCCTTGGCAAACATCACAAAGATCCAGCGCAAATACGCCACCATCTTTGCAGCGATCGGCGGGCTCGTCCTTGCCTACTTGGGGATAGTGGACAGTATCACTTACTTCCTGAGGTTTATCGGGATCCTTCTCCCTCCGCTCATTGGGATGAATCTGGCGGAGTACTATCTCCTATCAAAGAGGGTTCTGACCATGAGAAAGGGCACCATGATGGCGGGTGTTCTGGCGTGGCTGATCGGGGCGCTGGTCGGATTTTTCATAACTTTGGGGATACCCCCAATAAATGCGCTGCTCGCTGGCTTCATCTCCTATTATATTTTTAGGAGATTTCAAAAAATAGCTTCAGTACGTATTGATTCATTCTAGATTCTTGAGCTCAAAAATGAATAAGCTACCTTCTTCGTCGTCTGTTTCTGGAAAAAAGGAAGTATATCGCAGCTCCCATAATTCCCCCCACGATTGGAAAACCCAGCGTTATCTGGATCGGATACATGGCAAGCGCATAGATCAACATCAATAATACGTCTACGACTACAAAAACGATTAATAAGTCATATTTTGCTATTTTGGACCAGTCGCGCCTCTGTTTCTTCAAGGATGGCCATCCCCTTCAGATGCTTATTGCAGGCAGATAAATCTTACACCGCATACCTGCCTTCCCATATCAGGCACGCTTTGCATATTTGACCGCTCGATCTGTTAGCTCCCCCGACTTCCCGATATAATTGATCGGGTCAAGGAGCTTCTTTAGCTCCTTCTCTGGGAGAAGTCTTGTCACTTCGGGCATCCTTGCAAGCACCTCGCTCATAGGCAAACCCTCCGCTAACGCTTTTTCCGAGGCCCTTCTGAGAGCACTATGCGCCTCCTGCCTCCCCATATCCTTCCTAGCGAGCGCCATCATGACCGCCTCGGTGAGTATTGCCCCCTTTGTTATTCCCAGATTTGCCCTCATTTTGAGCGGGAATATGCGCAGGTTTTTCAGCACCTTGCAACTTGTCATTAGCATCTCGTCAAGTATGATGAAGGTAAGCGGCAGCACAAACCTCTCGCTGCTCGAATCCGTCAGGTCCCTCTCATGCCATAACGGTATGTTCTCCAGCGCTGGGACCACCATCCCCCTCATCACCTTTGCCAGTCCGGATATCTTCTCGCACTCGATAGGGTTCTGCTTGTGGGGCATTGTGCTGCTACCCACCTGCGAACTCGCCTCGAAGCCCTCCGCTGCCTCAAGTATCTCAGTCCTCTGGAGGTTCCTTATCTCAGTGCTAATTCTATCCAGACTGCACGCAGTGATGGCAGCCCAGCATACAAACTCTGCTATCCTGTCGCGGCAAACCACCTGGGTCGTGATCTCGGCTGGCTTCAGGCTAAGCCTCCCCATTACTCCTTCCTCTATCTCCAGCGCCTTCCTGCCCTGGCTTGCCATGGTTCCCGTCGCACCGCTCATCTTGCCAACTATAAGCCTCTTCTTCAGCTCCTTGAGCCTCTCAATATTTCTCGCTGTCTCCGCTGCGTATACCGCCATCTTCAAGCCGAATGTTATCGGAGTTGCATGCTGACCGTGGGTTCGGCCGACCATCACGAGTTCCCTATTCTTTATTGCCAGGTCGCAGAGAACGTCCCTCAGCTCACAGATCCTTTTATCAAGGATTGAGACGGCATCCCTCATTATGAGCGCCCAGCTTGTGTCCACAATATCATAGCTTGTCGCACCCCAGTGGACGTACTTGCCACTCTCCCCGCACTGATCTGCCAGTACCTCGACCATTGCTGCTACGTCATGGTGAGTCTTCTTCTCCCGCTCCTTGACCATCTCCGGGGTTACCGTGGTTGCAGTCGCCCTGCGCCTTATTTCCTTGGCAGCACTTTTTGGGATCTCCCCGAGATCTGCGAGGGTCTCCGCCAGCGTTGCTTCGACATCCAATTGTCTTTGGAGCCTGTTATCCTCCTCAAAAAGATCCTTCATTTCCTTGCTCCCGTATCTCCCTGAATCAATGGGGCAGATCGGCATAAAAGTACCCAGACTGAGTCTTTATCTTCTGATTCTTAACATCTTTGGTTTGGAGTCCCAAATGGGCCCGTAATGTCAGTAAAGTTTCATCCTTCGGATCACGTTAGCCTTCTTCTCAGCTATATTGTCATGGACATGCTTCAGACGGAAGAGGGTCTCCCTCAATTCAGGATCCTTGACCCCGCCAATATCCTCCTCACTGATCCTCTTAACCAGCTGCTCTGCCTGATGGTACTGCAGGACGGAGCTTCTGTTGGCTATCCTTCCGAAGATCTCCCTAGCAGTATCTATGTAGACCTTGTAGTTGATCCTCCTTACCTCGAGGTGCATCTTCCTCATCTGCTGTATAAGCCCGCGGAGATCTTCATCATCGATCTGCTTTAGCATCTCGTCATCCATCAGATCGGCCATGATCTCGCAATCCTCGTAAGAGTCCATGTTCTTCGGAGTAAGTTTAATTCCCTTGACTATCTTCGATGCTCTGTTGATCAAGTCGTCTGCATCCTCTGGAATAGGAATCTCTCTGATACGGTTTTCTTATTCTGAGGTTCGGAGATTTATACACTTTAGCCCGTTTTAGTGTTCTCTCAATTAATGAGTAATGGAAGGTCATCTAAGTGCATTCCCACCTCGTCTAGAAAATATATTAGTCCCATT
>Ga0187885_10004935_pt1 | contig 10617 bp, 10 predicted proteins | sample June2016WEW_20_1_3_FD_132970 | JGI IMG/M metagenome (GOLD analysis project Ga0187885, IMG submission 132970) | Peatland microbial communities from SPRUCE experiment site at the Marcell Experimental Forest, Minnesota, USA - June2016WEW_20_100 | ecosystem: Environmental > Terrestrial > Soil >... | reverse complement strand
TTCTGGACCGTGCGCGGAGCGAACGCCATCTTGGCGTTGCGATGCTGCTACTTCAACGGCCGCTTCGAGGACTACTGGGAGGCGCGCCGGGCGGCCTGATCTCCACTTCTACGTCGCGCACCCAATCCGCTCGGCGACCGATCCCCAGTCGCCGGACTTCCTCAACTTCTCCGACGGCGGTCAGCCTCTCGTCGATTGCGGTTTCCTGTCGCAGGCACTGTTGCGGGCGCCCGCCGAGCTTTTGAAGAAGCTGGACCGCACCACCCAACGGAACCTCGCCGCGGCGCTCCTGTCCTCACGCGCGATTGTGCCGAACGACAGCAATTGGCTGCTGTTCAGCGCCATTGTGGAGACTGGCCTGGCCATGATGGGTGAGTCTTGGGACGCCACGCGAATCGATTATGCTCTCCGCAAGCACGAAGAGTGGTTTGTGGGCGATGGCCTTTACGAGGATGGGCCGCACTTTCATTGGGACTACTACAACAGTTTCGTGATCCAGCCCATGTTGCTGGATACGCTGCGCAACATTCGCCCGTATAGCAGCCGGTGGCAAGCTTTGCTCCCCGATGTCCTGGCGCGCGCGCGGCGGTACGCGGCTATCCAGGAGCGGCTGATTGCGCCGGACGGCACCTTTCCCGCCATCGGCCGCTCCATCGCTTACCGTTGCGGCGCCTTTCATCTATTGGCCCTGATGGCGCTCGGGCGCGAGCTACCCGATCCGTTGACCGGCCCGCAGGTCCGCTGCGCTTTGACGGCGGTGACGCGCCGGCTGATGGAAGCGCCGGGAACGTTCGATCGGGACGGCTGGCTGCGTATCGGGTTCTGCGGGCACCAGCCCAAATTGGGCGAGAGCTACATCTCGACCGGCAGTTTGTATCTTTGCTCTGCGGTGCTGCTTCCGCTGGGGCTCGGCCCGGCCGATCCGTTTTGGGCGGGGCCCGCGCAAAACTGGACTTCGCGCCGGATGTGGAGCGGTGAAGACATGCCCGCGGACCATGCGGTTTAGGTTTGCGGTGCCGATACTGCGCGGTGTAGCCGGGCGCCGCCTTTTCGCCCGGATCCAGCCCAGCGCGAAAGCGCGGCTATGCTGCTTCTCCTATGCGGTCAGACTCTGCCCCGGAGCCGGTCGATTTTACGGCGATCGCGCTTCGATGGTTTGCCTTCCCGCAAGGTTTCGAAGTGCGGCATCGACTTGCGCTCCTCCGCCAGCCTTAACCGCGATTCCCGGCTCGCCTCCGTTTCACGGTAGAGCGTTTGCGCAACTGCCGCTGGGCCGCGCATTTCGCTGAGCGCCAGCACCTCCAACTGAAAGTCGCCTGTGTCGTTCTTCACTTGCAACATGTCGCCGGTTCGGACCTCGCGCGCAGCCTTGGCTGGTTGTCCGTTCGACCCAATCCTGCCGAGTTCACATGCTCGCGCAGCGAGCGAGCGCGTCTTGAAGAATCGCGCCGCCCAGAGCCACTTGTCCATTCTCACGCCATTCATCATCCTATTCTCGTATCGGGGCGGGATCTTCAGTATGGCCATTCGCTGGAAAACGGCACAGTTGCGTTCACACACCCGCTAAGTATTTCCAACCCCCAGTCCCCACGGAGCTTACGGTCACTTCTCACCGCTCCGCACGCAGCTTCCGCCCAGCCTCCGTGTCACAATGAAACCGGTAGGGGCCGGGCAAGCCCGGCCCGCATCTGCTTCGATAAGGCGAGCGGCCCGAAAGTGGGCACGATTGGCCCACTTTTGAACACTGGTTTCGAGTCTTTTCAATAGCTTAGCGATTTTTCGTGGGCACGATCGGTCCCATTCGGGGCAGCGAATGGAGATGCGGGAGCTGTAGCGCCGGCGGTCTTGCCGCCAGTGTCTTGCCGCCACCGGAAACCGGCGCCGGCACGAGTGCCGCACCTCCCAATTGTGGGTGTTTCTTGACGGTCTCTTAGGCGAGCGCCCGTTTGTATAGAGCGGCGAGCTTGCCCCAGGCGCGCTCGGCATCGGGCTGGCTGTAGACGGGTGCGCCGTTCTGGGGTGCCATGTCCGGCACGCACCAGCCGTGCAGCGCTCCCGGATACACTTCGATTTCAGCCGGAACTCCGGCGGCCGCGAAGGCTTCCTTCAGCTTGTCCTTGGCATCCGGCTGACGCGCGTCGTCGTTCGACGCCACGCCGAAATACATATGGGCCCTGATCTTCGGCGCGAGCAGGTGCGGGCTGTCGGGTTTGTCGGTCACCAGGCCACCGCCGTGGAAAGACGCGCCCGCGCCAATCCGATTGGGCACCGCCGCCGCGGTCTTCACCACCAGCGGGCCGCCCATGCAATAACCCTGCGTTCCGATCTTCCTTTCCTGGTCCACCTCTTCTTGCGCGTCGAGGAAGGCAACGTATTGGGCGGCGTCCTTTTCGGCGTTGCCGGGTGCAGTCACCGACTCCATCAGCGGTTGGAGTTTGGCCCTATCGCCCGGATTCTGGAAGTTGAAGTTGGCGGGCTCCAAGTGAGGAGCTTTGGCCACGCGATAAAAGGGATTGGGCACCAGGACCGAATATCCCTCGGCGGCGAGACGCCTGGCCATTTCGCGCATCGAGGGCCGCAAGCCGAATGCGTCGGTCCAGAACAGCACGCCCGGATGGGAACCGGTCTTCGGGTGAAGGAACGCGGCGTCGCAGGTCCCGTCGGGAGTCTCGATTTCGACGCTGGTCTCGACGACGTCATCGGGCTTCGGTTGGTCCTTCCGGTCTTCCGTCATGGCTGTCTTACAAAGAGTGTATCGCTTCTTGATTGGTGCGCGTCCGCGCTTCCCAATTGCGCGGCTTGCCACCGATCACACGGTTGGTAACTTAGTCCACGCCAAAGCAGAAAGCGGTCTGGCCGCGGATGCAGCTTACGGCATACTCGCCGGGAGGCAGTGGCCCGGTACGCAGTTTGAACGAGCTATTGCCATACTTGCCGAACTCGACAGGCAGAGCACCCTGAGCCACGGTGGTTTGGGTGGACGAACCGAGCGGAGAGAAATGTCCCGTCATGATGACTAACTCCCGCTGTTTTTTCTTTTCATCCAAACGGCGCAAGGAGTAACGGATATTCGGGTCCAAATCAGACCACGCCAAATCGGATCGCACCACAAACTCCAAGGGTTTCCCAGCGTGGAACCGGACCGGGGATTTGGCGCCTGCAAATTCCAATGCGGATCTCATATTCATTACGAAGAATCCGCTGGTTTTGGAAACGGTGGCCGCGGTCTGTCGTTCCAAGGGGATGAGATTGCCGTCTTTCAGCCCATAGAACACTTCGGCGGTGTCTGGTTCGACCAAACTGTTTCGCTGATCGGTTTGAGCCTTGACGATCACCAGGCGGCTGTTCACAAATGCAACCAACAGACCCAGGGACGCCAATAGCAGAGTTCGTTTCATGTTGGCCTCCTCGCTTTAGCCGATGCCCTCACGCCTTCAGTGTGGCCGATAGCTCTTCTCCGCGCCAGACTCTTTCGAGCCATCCTCATCGTGCGGATCATCGTGCGGATCGATGGCGGCGCGCCGAAGATCTCAAACCGCCCGGTAGCTACTACACGGCCAGAGTTGCGCCGTCCTGGCGCCTGCTGCGCGGCGCCGGCCGGGGCGGGCCGATCTCCCCGGCCGGCATCCCTCGGCAGCTCATGGCTTGTAGTACGGATTCACTTCGATATTCCTAAAGGCCGCGGCGGCGAAACCCGCACCAGCAGACATATTGAACATGCCGACAAATTTGCGGGTCTTCGGAAACTTCCAGGCTACGGCATAGCTCACCAGAGCGATGCCCCCGCTGAGCAAGCCCTTCCGCACCGTACCGGTACGATAGAATCGGCCGGCATACGTCCCGGAGGATTGCGCAAGCAGCGAGTTTCCCTCCGGCTGCTTCCAACTGGTTGCCCAGTCGGCAAAACTCCCCGCCACTTGCATCGTGACGCCGGAGGTTACCCACCACCACGAATCCGGCCGAGAGGATCGACTGGGCTGAGAGGATCGACTCGGCTGAACGAATGAACTCGGCTGGACGAATGAACTGGGCTCGACGTATGAACTCGGTTGAACCGATGAACTCAACTGAGCCTGGCAAGGAATTCCGGCGAACACTCCGACCACGAGAGCGGCCATGAAGAACTTCGTCAAAGAATACATAGTATCCCTCCTCGAAGCATTGGTATGATCGTCGACCCGATGCTCGACGTACCACCAGATTGCTTGCTTCACTCACACTGATCGGCAATAACGCTTCGAGTTTTAGCTGTGGCGGCCAATTGAACCAATTGGCCTAAGCGAGGGCTTTGACAATCTACTGGCCCGCACTGATTCGCAAGTCGGGATGCGGCCGACCCTCCTGGAGAGCGTTGCTGGGACCAGTTTTGGAGATGGCGTGATTTCGGAGTAGAATACTGGTTCCGGGGCTTCCAGAATTTGTGCTGTGTCCCAAATGCAAGACCGATCATTTTCACCGTTCCCACCGGCGCGGTCTGTTCGAACATCTGGCGAGTGTGGCCGCGAGGTATCCGTATCGCTGCAAGGATTGTGGGTATCGCGTTTTACAGTCCCGCTATGCGGCAGAAGAGGCTGCTGCAGGTCAGGTTCCGAAGGACCGCGAGGTCAGAGCAACCCGCGGCGCCATTCAGTGGAGACGAAGGCGGCGGGAATTCCTGCTCTACGCCGGGGGATTTCTGCTGTTTGTGGCGTTCCTCTACTTCATCACGCGCGAACGCAGCGGGCCTTCCGAGGGGAATTGAGCGGCTAGTTCGCTAACTCCATATCGATCGATCGCAAGACGATAAACCCTGCAATGCGAGTTGTTCCCAGGCTTCGTTGGTAGACCAGCGAGAGGCGCACCAGGCGGCAACCGGCCGGAGTGGCAAAGGAAACCTGGTCCTGAATCTCTCCTGCCGCGGATAAGTCCCGCCCCTCGCCCAAGCTCCTGCCACTGTTCGTGTCCGCAATGCGCCAGGTGAGACCCGTGCCGGATGCGATCCCGGAAGTGCGGTACAGGAACCTCAGTTTGTACTTCCGATTCTCCTGAACCGGCACATACTGAACGAGCACTTCGCAACGCTCCGGTTGGCGCCCGGAGAATGTGAGCCGCAGCCCGCCCGGGCTCTCCTCACTCGCCGCGCTGATGCCATCCACTTCGGGCAGCCGCCAGTCCAAGCCCTGTGAAGTGGGCGCTACCGTGAACGCGCCATTCGTCAACGAGGACGGCAGGGTGGAACTCCGGGCGGCAAACGGGATTCGATGGGTCTCGGCGAGTCGGTTCCAAATGTCGAGAGCCTCGCTGGCACGGCCTCGATCGAGCAACCGATCGCACACGGCCAGCAGAAGCGGCGTGTCAGACTGCCGGTTCTCCTCGAGTACTCGGCGGCTCGGTGGGCCGACCAGATCGATGCGGTCCTGCCCGACCAGGTAGGAGAGGTAGCTGGCGCGTACGGACGGATTGCTTATGGTAAGGCGCTCGATCAGCTTTCCGTCCTCCTCCATCTGCCCGCAGAGGCGAAACAATGGTAACGGATCGCCATAGGCCATTGCCGCCGCCCGCTTGGCCCAAAACCAGAACCGCGGCGGATCGTTGCGCCGAAAATAGTAGTTCGCGAGCGTCCATCTCGGCAGGTACTGCGCGTCTTCTTCGACCGCACGAACCAGGCATTGCCCGGCCCGCGCGTTATCGCCACCCGCCTCGTACTGCAAGCCGAGGTCGATCCAGGAATGCGCATCGGCCGGATCGAGAGCCACGGCGCGTTTGAGCGCCGCGATCGCTCGGGCCGGGTGATCCTCGGAAGTCAGCAGGGCCAGCCGGTTATAATAGGCCGCTTGGCCGGGGGTGACCGCAAGAGCCTTCTCCGTCCCCGCCACGCTCTCTTTCCGGAACCAGTAATCGGCCCATCCCAGGCGTACCGACCACACGGCGGCGGCCGCGAAGCCGGCGGCCGCGATGGCGATGGCGAGAAACCGGGCGATTCGAAACCACATCACGGAGCCTGCTGCCGGATCAACACTGCCATGCCGGAACTCAAGGCCGCCCGGCGGCCGAACACCGTGGTCCACCAGGTCACGTTCATTTGATTCGAAGAACGCAGCGTCAGTTCCGCTTCACCCTGTGCTCCGTCATCCGAGGCCCAGGTCAGTTTGCACGATTTCCGAGTCGAGGATTTGCCCTGCGCGCGAAATTGCACCTCGGGGGAGATTGCTTGATCGGGAATTCTATACTTGGCCCGGTAATTGCCCACCAGGCTTCCATCCTCTTCCGCCAGGATAAACTCCACGTAGGTCGCCGGATAAAGATTGGGGTCCGCTTTGCCCGCTGTCTCGGGAGCGTAGAACCAGTTGCCCGCGAAGGAAACCTCATTGGCCTTCGGTGTAGGACGTGGGGGTTCCACCTTGGGCGCCTCAAGTGCCACCCGCGCAGGTTCGGCAGGAGCAATCGGGTTCGGCGGCAGGGGTTCCTTGGCGGGAACAGAGTGAGCAGGCTCCGGCGGGGCCGGTGCGGCCGCGGCTTCATCTCTCGTGACGGCGCGGCGAGCGCTGGGGGGCGGTGCTACGTGCGGCGCTATCGAAGCGGCAGGGGGCGGCGCCGGCTGGCTAACATTTGCCGCGGATTCGAGCGGCGCTTCGCCGCCTGGTCTGCCAGCGCCCACTCCGTCGGGCACGGCCTCGTTTTGGCTCGGTACCGCCTGCGCTGCCTCAGGGTTGCGCTGCTCCATGCACCAGATGCCGACGCCAACCACGACCAACCCGATCAAAACCCAGAACCAATGCCGCAGGCCGAAGTGTAGAATTTCGTAGTACCGGTACGCAGACGGAGCCGGTGACGGCGGTGCCCATTCCAACGCGGCTTTCGGGCTCTCGCGGAGGCTCTCATCATACTGGCGGCGTTTCTGCGCATCCGTGAGGATCGCCAGAATCTCGTTCAGCCGCTTCATCTGGCACTCGGCCATGGCCTTCAACCGCGCGTCCGGCTGCGCGTCCGGATGGAGCAGGCGCGCGAGTAGTTTGTAGGCTTGGCGGATCTCTTCGAGCGCCGCATCCTGCCGGATGCCGAGTTCCTCGTAGTAGTTCATGCCGCTACCTGTATAGAACAGGTTTTTTGCAGGTATGACGTTCGCAAGACGATATCATACACCCGGAGCCTCTTGTCTTTTAGCGTCTATAGGTATACTTTAAATGAGAAGCACAGTTTGTCGGAGGTTAAAATGTCGAAGTTCGCAGTTTTTCTCACTGCGGTGATTTGCCTTCTATTCGTGGCAATGGCGGCGCCCCTTTCTATCGGATTCATTAAGTCGACTGGGGAATTTCGTGTCGATGGTTCCACGATTCGGCAAAACGGAACGCTGTTCGAGGGCAACCTGATCGAAACCACGGCGGCACGCTCGGTGATCGAGCTGGCCAGCGTGGAGATCACGCTATCGCCGGATTCGCGGGCCAAAGTCTATCGCGATCACACCATCCTGGAGAAGGGTACGGGCGTGGTGAAGGAAGCCGGGAATCACGTGATCGAAGCGGACACCTTGCGCATCTCGCCCTCGGCGAAAGATAGCGTCGTGCAGGTTGACATCACGTCACCATCGAACATTACGGTTTCGGCTCGCAGCGGCGCCGCCGAAGTGCGCAGCGCTACCGGCGTTCTGGTGGCGAGCGTGCGTCCAGGCCTGGCTCTCGCATTTGGAGCGCAGGCAGGCGCTGCCACCGCTTTCGATATGACGGGTGTCGAGGAATTCAGGGACGGGAAGTACTTTCTGACCGATGACACCACTCACGTCACGGTCCAACTGGAAGGACCGGATCTGGCGAAGTACGTTGGCAAGTGTGTGGAAGTCACCGGCTCGATTATTCCGGGCGCCACACCGCCGTCCCCGGCTTCGCAGTTGATTCAAGTGGCCACCATCAAAACGACTTCCTGCCGTAAGGCCGCCGGCGCAATCCCAGGCGGAGGCGCGGGAACAGGCGCGGCGGTTGGAACCGGACTTTCGATGGGCGCAAAGATCGCGATTATCGGCGGCGTTGCCGCGGCCGGTACGGTGGCAGGTCTGGCTGCCTCCGGCACATTCAGTTCAGGCCCGTCCGCCAGCACTCCGTAATCTGGCGCGAAGCTGCCTGACGAAACACTATACTGAGGAATGTACGTCGTTCTGGCGGCACTCTTTTTCTTCGCCATATTGACACTTTGGGTGCCCGCCTACTGGCCGGTCACCGTTTTCCAAGTTGGGATTTTCGCGCTGGCTGTTTCCGCGCTCGCAATCTTCGGAATTCGGCGCATGCGGCGCGCCGACCTCTATCCGCTGGTCCCCTTATCGTTCGCGGTTGCCTGGGGCCTGCTCCAATGGGGCACGGGGCACACGGCGTACGCCTTTGACACGAAGACCGCAGTGGTCCGCTGGGCCACGTTCCTGGCGGTTTTCCTCGCGGGCATCTCTCTTTTCCGCGAAACCGAGGTTCGTCACTGGTTTCGTTCCGCGATGCTGTGGTTCGGCTCTGTGGTAGCGGTGGTGGCCACGGTGCAGACCTTCACTTCGCCTGGCAAGATCTTCTGGCTGTTCCCGACCGAGTACACCGATTACGTAATGGGCCCTATTCTCTACCGCAACCACTATGCGGCCTTCATCGAAGTCGTGCTGCCGATCGCGGTGTACGAAGCCCTGCGCAGGGACCGCGATTCGCTGCTGTACTCCGGAATGGCGGCCGCCATGTTCGCGTCCGTGATCGCGTCGGCCTCGCGCACCGGCACCATTCTGGTGACCGCGGAAACCGTGGTTGTGATCGCGCTGCTGTGGGCGCGCGGCCGCACCAGCGCCCGGTCGGTCGGCACGGCGCTGCTCAGAATGGCCGTATTGTTCGCCGTGTTTGGCTCCGTGGTGGGATGGGAAAGCGTCTGGAACCGTTTCTGGGAGCCCGATCCCATGCAGATGCGGCGTCAGCTTGACATTTCCTCTCTTCACATGACCGCCGCTCACCCTTGGTTCGGGGTTGGGCTCGGCGCCTGGCCCACCGTGTATCCCCGCTATGCCATTGTCGACTTCGGCGTATTCGCCAATCAGGCGCACAACGACTGGCTCCAGTGGACCGCCGAGGGCGGCATCCCCTTCGGCGTCGTCATAGCCACCCTCTTCCTGTGGTGCTTACGCCCGGCCTTCCGTTCGGTGTGGGGCATTGGTGTGATTGCCGTGTTTCTTCACGCACTTGTGGATTACCCATTCTCGCGGCCGGCGCTCGGCTCATGGCCGATCCTCATCATCGCCATGCTCGCCACCTGGCAAAGTGGGTGGCAAGCGAAAAGACCTGACGGATGAAGAGCGGGCCGAGTGGAAAGGAAAAGCCGAGACGACTCTCGGCTCAGCAGGCTTGACAGCCCCGGATGGTGCACGGGCAAGCCGCGCCACGGCTATAATTATTGGGTACGCTTACGGTCCTTAACTTTTGGCAACGTTGAGCGCATTGGTTGACGCTTATATTATTGGAATGGTGGGATTTGGGGCGTTGGAGAACACGGACTGGTTCGGAATTCGCGTGAAATCACGCTGTGAGGTTCGAGCGCACGACGACCTTTGTTTGCGTGGCTTTGAAGCCTTCTTACCGTTGTGTTCCGTAAGACGGCGTTGGTCCGACAGGGTCAAGACGCTGCGGGTTCCGATGTTTAGCGGATATTTGTTCTGCAGGTTTGCGATGCCGGACCGGCTGAGAGTTCTGAGTGCCGCTGGCGTGGCACAAATCGTCGGTATCGGAAATATCCCGGTCCCCATCAGCGAAACCGAAATCCGCTCGGTCCAAACCTTAGCGACTTCCGAAGTCGCGTGCACGCCGTGGCCCTATCTTCAAGCTGGTCAACGAGTATCGATCGATTGCGGACCGCTGGCGGGGGTTGAAGGCGTGATTGTCAGAGCGGAAAATGGAAAGCCGCGAGTGGTGGTTTCGGTCACCATGCTCCTCCGCTCCGTGGCGGCGGAAATCGAACGGGACTGGATCGGCCGCATTCAGTAGCTGCCACCGGCGGCAAGACCGCCGGCGCCACCAAGCTTTAGTACTTCCAGATCTGAAGATCTTGACATACGTAATTCGTTCGTGATACGCTCGCGTTTTCGTCTCACATCAGTAGATGCGGTAATTGCATTACAAACGCGTCTCCAACTCGTTTCAGGCTTTTCGAAGTCCGGTCAATGTGACCCAAAGGGCGAAGCTTAGTCCTTAAGCTATTCGTCGTACATTAATTGCTAGCTTTTTGAGCGCCCAAATCCACTAAGTCCGCAGATTAAAGCCCATGAACCCTGCCGGGGGCATTCCATGAATAAGATTCGAAGGCGTCTTGTCAATTTCCGTGTGACGGACCAGGAATTCGAGCGGATCAAGGTCGCATCGGATAGTCAGGGAGCTCGCTGCATCTCCGAATTTGCCCGCGCGGTTATGCTGGGCGGACCCAAACCAGGTATCGCATCCGATTCCGTTGACCCCATCGACTTCAACGATAAGTTGCTCTCCTTCGACCGCCGCCTGGCCATGCTCGAACTCTATGTTTCGCGGCTGGCCGATGCGCTTTCGGATTCAAACCCCGCTCGCATTCGCTCTGGAGACTAAGGTGCCGTCATGCGTTTACTATTCTCAACAATAATTTTCGCGGCAGCCGCTC
>Ga0187885_10004932_pt1 | contig 10620 bp, 7 predicted proteins | sample June2016WEW_20_1_3_FD_132970 | JGI IMG/M metagenome (GOLD analysis project Ga0187885, IMG submission 132970) | Peatland microbial communities from SPRUCE experiment site at the Marcell Experimental Forest, Minnesota, USA - June2016WEW_20_100 | ecosystem: Environmental > Terrestrial > Soil >... | reverse complement strand
GATTTGTTCAGATATCCAGGTCTTCAGCGACTGGCGGCGGCGATGCCGGTGTTAGTGTCAGTTGGGGTATCATTTTACGTCTTCCAAGGGATCTCTTATATCATCGACATTTATTGGGACCGAGAGAGCCCAGAGCCGAACATTGGTCGTTTTTCACTCTACATGATGTTCTTCCCCAAGCTCCTCCAGGGTCCGATCGAGCGCGCGGGACACCTGTTGCCGCAGTTGCGGCAGACGCTTCAAACCAACCGGGAATGCCTGACAATTGGCATGCATCTTCTGGTCTGGGGCTTTCTCAAGAAGGTAGTAGTCGCTGACACCATTGCCGGTTATGTCGATTCGATATTCGGGGACGTCCACGCTTATCCGGTGCTGTCTCATCTAGCCGCGACATACGCATATGCGATTCAGGTGTATTTTGATTTTTCCGGTTACACGGACATGGCGTTGGGGGCCGCACGACTGTTCGGCCTGCGTCTAACACAAAACTTCAACCAGCCGTATGCATCTGCTTCGATTGGTGAGTTTTGGAGGCGTTGGCATATTTCGTTTTCGCGATGGATTCTTGACTATATTTTCACCCCCCTCCAAATGCAATGGCGAGAATGGCGGGTCTGGGGAACCAGCGCGGCATTATTGGTGACGTTTTTTTTGTCAGGACTCTGGCATGGTCCCTCTGGGGGGTTCATCGTATGGGGATTGTTGCATGGAACCTACTTGGCGGGGAGTGCCCTTAGCGCGAGGGTGAGATCGCGCATAAGGGTAAGGCTGGGTATCTCGAATCCTACGAAACACACCCTGTGGAGAATCTTTCTGACCTTCAACCTGGTGTGTCTTGCGTCGATGTTTTTCCGTGCGGCGCGGGTCAAGGACGGCATATTCATGCTCGCGAATGGAATCACCACGCTTCCTGCCTATCTTTGGGAGGTCCACTTGGGACAAAGGTCTATTGTCGGAGATCTCCTGTTGGGGAGATCGGGGGCTGAATTTGCATCCGCGTGCCTGCTCATCGGTTTTGTTTTTGTTGTCGAATGGCTCGAAAGACGGCAGGGCGGGTTAGCAGGTCGGTCCTCTGAGTTTCGCTGGCTCAGGAATCTTCCCTTCTGGGCGCAGGGCGCGATTTATGGTTGCGCCTTCTATCTCGTCACGCTGCGTGGCGCTGCCGCAAAAAGCTTTATCTATCTTCAGTTCTAGGGCTTTCGCGAGTGCGGTGGCGGGGGAGAGTGAGGACTCGGGCGTTACGCGGTGCTGTATGGTAAGATAAAATTGGGGTTGTGATCGGCACGTGGGAAAACAGCATGAGCATGGTCGTGGGGTGCCAGGCAGGCGAAAGCAAGTCGGGCGATGCCGGCATAGGGGATCGAGAATCTTAATGTTTAAGGCTAGAGGGAACGATATTCTATCACGGGCTGGGTGCGAGCTGGCAGGCCAGTCCGCTGATTGATTTTGGAAACCTACAACATGCACCAAAGGACATCGGAAAGACCATGAGAGATTTCAGGCATTTGGAAGGGGCTGAGTATCTCAGGATCCCCTGGCGAAGAAAGTGGTATCTGATCATCACCACGCTGGCGGTCCTGGCAGGTGTGTCCATCTTTGCATGGTTGCGGCCCAACTACTATCGGTCGGTGACGCGGATCATAGTGGAGCCAACCACCCTCCTGGATGAGACACAATCGACGCTTCAATCGGTGTCCCGCACCCAGGAAAGGGTCGACACCATCAGGGCTATGATCGAGAGCCGGACGGTTCTGGAGAGGATCGTTGAGGAGTTCCGCTTGAGAGCTCTCAACAGCAGCATGCCCATGGAGGATGCGCTGATGACCCTCCGGACGAATCTTGAGGTTTCAGAATCCAAGAATCTATCCAATGTCATCACCATGGCCTATAGCGGCACAGATCCCCAAACGTCCCAGAGTATCATGCGCCGCATCGCCGAGATTCTCATTCAGATGAATCAGACCGGCGAGGATCAGAGGGTGCTGGATAAGGATGAGTTTCTCCAGGGCGAGCTCGTAAAGGCGCAGAAGGCGCTGGCGGATGCTGACGCGCAGATCATGCAGTTCAAGGAGCAGCACCCCGGCGAATTGCCCGAGCAGGCGATGACCAACATGACTGCTCTCAGCAACCTTAACAGCCAGCTGACGGCCCTGGATAGTGCGCTGGACCACGCGCACGATACCCAGAAGGCCATAGAATTCAGACTGGGAGAGCAGAAACGACTGCAGGAGATGGCAAAGGAGCTGCCGGGTCCGGTAACCCCGAGTCAAGCGCTCGATACCAGGACAAAAGTAGACAATAACGCGGCGCTGCAAGCTCAACTCGCGGCCAAACGCAGCCAGCTGGCCGACCTCTCCGCCCGCTACAAGCCGACGCACGCCGATGTCATCCGTTTGAGCAAGGAGGTCAGTGCACTGGAGAATCAACTCGCGCAACAGACCGCCGCAGCGCAGGCTGCCGACAACACCAATCCCCAGCTGACGCCCCTGGGAGCGCCGCCCGCCAAGACTGATGCGGATGCTGCGAAACCGCAGGGCAACCCGCAACTGCAATTGAATTTTGAAGGCGAGATTGCGCAGGCACAATTCGAGCTCGGCACCCTCCAAGATTCGGTCGCTCGTATTGAGAAAGAACGCCAGACGCTGTTGAAATCGATCTCATTTTATCAGAAGCGAATCGATGACGCGCCCATCATGGAACAGGCCCTGGCAGGCTTGATGCGTGACCGCGACGGCAGACGCATGGCAGTCGACAATCTTTCGCAAAAGCGGTTTACTGCACAGATGGCGGCGAATGTAGTCGGAGAGAGAAAAAGCGAGACCTACCACAGTTTGGACGAGGCCAGCCTGCCGGAAAAACCGATGACCCCCACAAAGCTCCAGATCTTTTTGATCGGGATCGGCGCCGCGTTGCTCTCCGGGCTGGGAGCCGCATTCGCGCGAGAGTATTTCGAATCTTCGATTACGAACGAAGACGAAGCGTCCGCATTGTTGAGGATCCCCATTCTAGTGACGATTCCCGAGATTCCGCCGTCGCCGCAGGCTCTGCTGAAGGGGGCGGAGTAGCCCCGTGGCGCAAACTCTAAACACTCGGACTGGCCGGTGCCGCTGGCCGGAAAGCGGAGGGACCATGACGAAGAAATGGCGAAGAACTCGACTTTGCGCGCTGATATGCGCCATCGCGGTACCGACAGCATCGGCACTTGCGCAGTCTTCGGATACCACTCCACCCCCTCAGACCGGCACCACAACATGGCAAAAACCGCAACCCAGCGAGACCCAGCGAGTCACCCAGAACCCGTCGCGCGACAGCCGCAACTCGTTCGGTTTTTCCGTGGAAGCCATGGGGATGTACGATAACAATCCTTATGGCAGCGGGAGTCTCAACCAGCAGGATATGGCAGAGGTCTTCGCGCCGTCGATATTCGCGACTCTGAGTCACAGGAAGCTGATGATGCACGTCGAATATCAGCTTGCTTACCGGCGTTATCCGGATGACCACACCCTCACCTCTACAACCAACGACGGGGGCTTTGAGCTCGCCTATGAGAAATCGAAGCGCCTGAGCTTCTCTGTCCAGGATCATGCCCGCTCGGGGCCCAACGATTTTCTATCTCTTTCGGGAGGCGGCACCGGGTTGTATTCGATCAGCGGCTTGATGCCTACGCAGCAGGTGTTTTTTGACCGGCAGCGCATCGTGTCCAACTCAGCCCTTGCAAGCATGAGCTTCAAAGCCACCCGGAATAACACGTTCGCCTTTACCACCGACTATGAACAGAGCCAATTCAGTGTGAACACTGTGGAAAACACCACGACGGCGCGAGCCATGGCCAGCGAGAATTATCAGGTTTCGAAGAGCTGGGGCATTTCGGGAGAAGTGTCCAATCAGTGGGTGACTTCCGTCAGCGGCATTCGAAGCGGAAGGATTCTCGAATTCCTTGGAGGACTGAACATCCGGGTGTCCAAGGGTTTTTCCATACAGGGGAGAGCCGGGGTTGAGGAGGTTCATTCCGGACTGGGTCCGAAATATTCTTCGACCGGCGAGGCCTCGTTCAGCCACACCTCGCGCACCAACAATATCAGTGTGAGTTATTCACTCCGCTCGGGGTATCAGCTGGGCCTTGCGGGATTGAACCGCAACGATTCGGTCACGGGCTCGTTCGATCAGAAACTCGGCAGATACGTCACATTCCATCTCCAGTCGACGTACTTCAGAACCATCGGGCTGGCGTACTATGGACACCTGTCGACGATGGCGAGCAGCGGTGGTTTTGAGTTCAGCGTCCATCCCAGTGTGGTGCTCACATTGTCCGGAAACTACATGGACCAGAGGCAGGGCACCACCACAAACAATGCAGCAACTCTGAATGCCTCCAGGACCATGCTGATGGCGGGCGTCAGCTATCTTTTCCCGCCCGTCAAGCCTAAGCGCGGCGCAGCTCCGGTGGCACGCTGAGGCAACGGAACAGATCATAAGACTCGCAGTGGCCAAGGCGGCTTAGCCGGCCTCCCCGAAGGCACGCGAACAAGCGCTTCTGATTCCGAGAGAACATTGCAGCAACGAATAGCAACAGATCTGAAGACCAATCACAGTCTGCTATCGGCATCAGTTTCGTAGACTCGACTACGACTTCCAGTGTCTGAACCACATCTCTCTCTTAAGGAACACTAATATGAAGAGCTACAATATGCTCCTGCTCAGGCCCGATGAAATCGAGCGGGCGCCAGATGTAATGGACACCTGGAATGCGCTGGTCCAAGCGAGTGCCAACATAGGCGTCCTGTATCAATCGCCGGTCTGGTGGGAGTGTAATCGGGACTTGGAAGGCGACAATCGGATGCTGGCAGTTATGAAAAGCGGCGACGGGACAATCGAGGCGATCTGTCCGCTCTTAAGGAACGAATACTCGTTCTCCTTTGGACTTCTTGGGCGTGGCCTCCGGCCGGTTCGCGTTCCTATAGCAGAAATCCTCGGAGGTGAGCCGCTTCTGCGCGGGCATCATTGCGTCGATCCGCAGTTCTTTCGATTGCTGCTGGAGGGCTGCCCCGCAGTCGCGGGCATTTACCTGAAGAGTATCCGCTCCGACAGCAGCTATTGGAATCTCCTGCATGCATCGCGCGCTCTTCGTGCCGGAACTCTGGTGTACCTGCCGGACGGCGATCGGCCTTATCACTCCATCACGCTTGCGCCGACGTTTTCTGAGTACCTTGCGAAATTCAGATCAAAAACTCGCAGCGGATTGCAGAGAAACGTGAAACTCCTCAGGAGCAAGGGAAATGGAAACTTGGAGCTTGTGCGCATCGAAACGGAGAAGGACGTCGATCTCCTGATCGAGGCTGAGAATCAAATCTCGGCGCGCAGCTGGCAAGGGCGCATTTTCGGAATACAGATCCCTGACAAGCCGGCATATCGGGCCTTTCTCATGTGCTGTGCGAGGAGCGGCATCCTCAGATCCTACTTGTTACGATGCGGCGGAGAATATTGTTCGTTCGTGCAGGGCTATCAGTTTCAGGGCATATATTATTATAAGAAGACGGCATTCGATGAAAGCTACGGCAAATTATCCCCCGGAACAGCTCTGACCCACCTTTTGCTGGAGGACCTCACAAACGAGCGGCCAGCACGGAAAGTTAACTACGCGCACGGCGATTGGGCCTATAAACGGCTGTTTGGTACGGATCACCTCAGCGACACCTCTGCGCTGTTTTTGAGAAAGAGATTGAAATACCGGCTCCTCATCATGAGTCATGGCGCTTACAGCGGACTGCTCAGGAAAGTAAAACGCATCATGGGCCGCAATCGGGACTACGTCCGAGGGGAATAATGCAGTGTTTGGGGGGGAGGCGGATGATGCAGAGTTTTTTTTCGGTGAATCCCGAGAGCACACATAGGCTACGGCCATGACATCACGTCAATTAGAACAACGAATCGAGCAACTTAAGCAAGAACTGGCCGACATCGGGCCGATGCATCCGGGGAGCTTGAGCGAACAGTTTAACGTTTGCGGGACGCCCGGATGCCGGTGCAAAGATCCAATCAATCCTCGCAGGCATGGGCCGTACTATCAGCTCAGCTTTACATGGCGGGGCAGGAGCGGCAGCCGTTTCGTACGGTTCGAGCGCCTCGCGGAAATCCGCAACAAGGTGGCGAACTATAAACGCTTCCGCGAGCTGGTCCGCGAATGGATTGATCTTGAAGTGGAGCGGGAACGCCAGGACCGCTTGGAATCCATGGACCAAAACCCGGCCAAAGATTAAGGGTCGATGGGTAGGTAGGTCTTACATGTGATGGTGCCTGCAATTACGCCGAGTGAGCGGCGCGGAGCGCCGCAGGGGGCGGAACAGGAAAGTCCGGCCTGTAAACCCCATGAACACTAACTTAAGGTACCTCCTCCCCGTGGATCCGGACCTAGACTTGGACGATCTTGTTCTCGACACATTTTCGAGAGCATCAAATGAAAGCTCACGTTGGGCAACATAGTCCAAGTCTAGGTCCACGTGCGGTAGCGGATCACATAAGAACGTTGACCATGATGGGGTGCGGTTCTATAATGAATCTACCCCTTGCCCGGTCGCTCACGCGTGAGAGGGGATGGCTCGCGCGAGCCGACTGATGGAATTGCCTCATCAGATCCTACTGATAGTTAATTTGTTTTTGTGCTCGCGCCGATAACGTTACATGAGGACCTGCCGGAAGTGAGTCCTCGAATGACTATGCCGTTGCCGCGTGGTTCTAGCGAAGAGGAAAATGAATGAGTCAAATATTTAGCTGGCTTAAGCGGGCAGAAAGCGAACGACGGAAAAGCCCTCCAGACATGGAGACCGAGCGGCTGGAGATTCTTGTGCAGGACGATTCTCCGGCGCCTGAAACACCCCTGGAAATGCCGTTGCCCGTGATCACGCCGACCGAGATCGATGTCATCCCTGAAGGAGGATTCGATCTGGCGCGCGCCGACTTCCGTGTCAGAACGGTTCTCGATCCGCACACTGTGGCCGGCGAGCAGTACCGGGTACTACGCTCGAAGCTCGCGCAAATGCAAAAGGAACGCGGCATCAAGTCCTTGCTGGTTACAAGCAGCGTCCCTTATGAGGGCAAGACATTCACTGCCTGCTGCCTGGCGGGCGTTTTCGCTCAGGAGCCAGGCAAGCGCGTGGTGCTTATCGATGCCGATTTGCGCAAACCAAGAGTCGGGCACGCCCTGGGCATGAACGGCAATACGCCGCCGGGGGGCCTCGTTCAAGTCTTGCGCGGCCAACAGAAGGCGGAAGATGCGCTCGTGAAGACTCGCGGGGCACCCTTGTTCTTATTGCCTGCCGGGCCGGTGCCTCAAGATCCGGCGGAGTTGCTGAGTTCTCCAAATATGGAACTTGCGATTCGCACGCTGTCCGCGAGTTTTGACTGGGTGATCATAGATTCGCCGCCCGTGGCTGCCATGGCGGATGCGGCTATTCTTGCTCCTTTGGTCGATGGTGTGCTTCTCGTGGTTTATCAGGACCGGACCTCTGCAAAAATCATCAAGGAGACGATCAAGCTGCTCGGACAGAAACGAATCTGCGGCGTGGTGCTGAATCGTGGGAGGCATCTGAAGAGTTCCAAGTATTACTATCGCTATTACCAAAAGCGTTCGGATGAGGTGCTGACGAGTTGAGCCGGCGGCAACGGTGGGCTACGGGGGTGCCCTCGACGCGCTGGGTCGCGGGATCATCCGGCATGGTGAGTTTGCGCGATCAGATCCATGTGAGTCGTTGCCTTTCGCTCCATTTGAGCCGGCTTGGTTGATCGCTGACAGCTTTCATTCAAATGCTGTGTAGCGGGCTGAAGAGTTATGTGGCGAGTGTTTTTGCGCTATCTGGCGTTCCGTCGATTCGGCGCCGTCATCCTCGAAAACGTCCTGCTCGTGTTCTGCGTCCTCGACGCGGCACACATCCGCCTGGGACGCGAGGGTGGCTACCGGCAGTACCTTTGGCGCGCCCTGCTGATGGCGATCGTCTTCCAGATTTTTCTTCATCTGCGCGACGTCTATGATTTCAGGAACACCCGTTCCTTCATGAAGTTCTTCCTCCGCCTTGCTGAGGCCCTGCTGTTTGCGTCCGGCACGCTCGCATGCCTCTATTATGCCTTTCCGCAATTACTCCTCGGACGGGGAGTGTTTGCGATCAGCCTGGTCCTGATCTCGGTTTTCCTGATTCTCTGGCATACGCTTTTGCGGCTTTACTTCGGCATTAGGACGCCGCGTTCCAATGTCCTCGTTCTTGGGACAGGACGGCTCGCGCGCGAGCTGGTCAGCGAGATCCTGCGCCATCCTGAGTTGGGAATGGGTATCTGCGGCTTCGTCGACGACAATCCGGATCTCCTGGGCAAATCGATTGTGAACCCCCGCGTCATCGGATTGTGCGCGGATCTGGCGTCCGTGGTCGCGAAGAACAAGGTGGACCGCGTCGTCGTCGAGTTGCAGGACCGGCGTGGCCGGCTGCCGATCGAACATCTCCTTCAATTGAAAACCCGGGGCGTGGCGATCGAGGAGGCAACCAGTCTTTACGAGCGTATCTCGGGGAAAATTGCGATCGAAAACCTCAAGCCGAGCTGGATGATTTTTAATGCCGGTTTCCAGGTGTCGCGAACCGCCCTGTTCCAGAAGCGCTTTCTGTCCATCGCCGTTTCCGTGGTCCTTTTGATCCTGTTGTTTCCGCTGGCGCTGTTGATCATGGCTCTGATCAAACTGGATTCGGCCGGACCCGTCTTTTTTCGCCAGGATCGCGTGGGACAGAATGGCAAGATCTTCACGCTCTGGAAATTCCGCTCGATGCGCGCGGACGCCGAAAAGGAAACGGGGCCGGTGTGGGCGACGCCGGGCACCGACAGCCGCGTGACAAGGATCGGAAAAATCCTGCGTCGGACGCGGCTTGATGAGGTGCCGCAGCTGATCAATGTTTTGCGCGGGGACATGAGCATGGTGGGGCCGCGCCCGGAGCGCCCGCACTTCGTCAAGGAACTCGCCTCGATGATCCCGTTCTACCAGATTCGCCACGCTGTCAAGCCAGGCGTCACCGGATGGGCACAGATCAACTATGAATACGGCAGCTCCGTGCGCGATGCCGTGGAGAAACTTCAGTACGACCTGTTCTACATCAAACACATGTCCTGGCTCCTGGACACGGTGATCGTGTTTGAAACCATCAAGACGGTCCTGGTCAGGCGCGGATCCTAGGCGTTAGATTCGAAATTCGAAATTCGAAATTCGAGATTATCAATCTCGAATCTCGAATCTCGAATCTCGAATCTCGAATCTCCAATCTCCAATCTCGAATCTCGAATCTCGAATTCATGCGTAACGTTTTGAGCGTCGATGTTGAGGATTATTTCCAGGTGGAGGCGTTCGCTTCGCGTGTTTCCCGCCAGGATTGGCCGGGGTTCGAATCGCGCGTGGATCGCAACGTCCGGCGCATCCTGGAGATTTTTGCGCAACACCAGGCAAAGGCCACATTTTTCGTTCTGGGCTGGGTGGCGGAAAAATATCCGCACCTGGTGCGGCAAATCACGGAGGCGGGGCACGAAATCGGCTCCCACGGCTTCGGCCATCAGCGCTTGCATTGCCTGACTCCCACGCAGTTCAAGGAGGACATTTATCGAACACGCCGGCTTCTCGAAGATCTATCCGGACAACGGGTGACCTGCTATCGCGCGCCGAGCTTCTCCATCGTCAAGAGCACGCTGTGGGCCTTGGACGTACTGGTGGAAGAGGGTTTCACCTGTGATTCCTCTGTTTTTCCCACACGGCACGATTTCTACGGTATTCCGGATGCTCCCCGTTTCCCCTACTGTCGCAGGACGACTCGCGGGCACTCCATCCTGGAGTTCCCCCCCTCGACAATGCGAATTTTCGGGAACAACATCGGGGTTGCCGGCGGCGGCTATCTGCGATTGACGCCCTACCTGTTCACCAGAAGGGCCATGCGGCGGATCATCGAAAAAGAAAAGCAGCCCGTGATGGTTTACTTTCATCCCTGGGAAATCGATCCGGGGCAGCCCAGGATCAGCGCATCGCTCCGATCGCGCCTGCGTCACTACACCAATCTTGCCGGTATGGCACGGAAGATTGAATGGCTCCTGAGGGATTTCCGCTTTACTACGCTCTCCGAAGTCTGCAAAGATCTGGCAATTCGAGATTCGAGATTCGAGATTCGAGATTAGATGTTAGGTTTTGGCTCAGACGGGAGTGCCCAACGAACCGAGACCCAATCTCGAATTTCGAATCTCGAATCTCGAATTGAGGGATGACATGAAGACAATCGTGGTGACCGGAGGCGCCGGTTTCATCGGATGCAATTTCGTACGCCAGTGGCTCGCCGAGGAAAAATCGGCGGTTGTGAATCTCGACAAGCTTACCTACGCGGGCAACCTGGATTCCCTTGAGGATTTGCGCGATGATTCCCGGCACGTCTTCGTGCACGGCGACATCGGGGACGGCGCATTGACCGCGCGGCTTTTGAGCGAGCATCGTCCCGCGGCGGTGGTCAATTTCGCGGCCGAATCGCATGTCGACCGCTCCATCGACGGCCCGGCCGAATTCGTGCAAACCAACGTTGTGGGGACGTTTTGCCTGCTCGAGGCCGCCCGGAT
>Ga0187885_10004927_pt1 | contig 10630 bp, 13 predicted proteins | sample June2016WEW_20_1_3_FD_132970 | JGI IMG/M metagenome (GOLD analysis project Ga0187885, IMG submission 132970) | Peatland microbial communities from SPRUCE experiment site at the Marcell Experimental Forest, Minnesota, USA - June2016WEW_20_100 | ecosystem: Environmental > Terrestrial > Soil >... | reverse complement strand
GGCCCGCTCGGTTTTCCGGTGGTCGATCTTCACGTGGCGCTGATCGACGGCTCGTATCACACGGTCGATTCCTCCGACATGGCGTTTCGCACCGCCGGCCGCATCGGGATTGTCGAAGGTCTGCCGCAATGCCAGCCGGTGCTGCTCGAGCCGATCCATCTGGTTGAGATCGTCTGCCCCAGCGAGGCCACGGCGAAGATCAATGCGCTGATGGCCGGGCGGCGCGGTCAAATCCTCGGCTTCGATACGCGCGAAGGCTGGGAGGGCTGGGACGTAGTGCGCGCCAAGATGCCGGAGGCGGAGGTCGGCGACCTCATCGTCGAAATCCGCTCGGCGACCGCCGGCGCCGGCACGTTCACGTTCAAGTTCGATCACATGGCCGAGCTCACCGGCCGCACCGCTGATCAGATCATCGCCGCACGTCGCGCAGCCGAGTGAGTCAAACAGTACTGGTCATGGCCGGACTTGTTCCGGCCATCCACGTCTTTAGTTTTTCGCGCTCGAGATATTAAGACGTGGATGCCCGCAATAAGTGCGGGCATGACGAGAATGGGGGATTCGATGCCAGCCTATTGGGTCGCGGGCGCCAAGATCAACGATGCCGCCGAGTACAAGAAATACGCCGATCAGGTGCCGGCCATCCTCGCCAAGTACGGTGGCAAGGTTTTTTGGCGCGCGGTGGACGCTTCCAGATCATGGAGGGCTCGCAGGCGTTTCAGCGCTTCGCGCTGATCGAGTTTCCGACGTTCGAGCAGGGCGTCGCCTGCTTCACCTCGGATGAGTACGACAAGGCCGCCGCGTTCCGCCGCAACGGCGCCGGCGAGGTCGAGACCGTAATCGTCGAGGGTGTCGAGGCGGGGAAGTAAACGTCTGCGCGTCATTCCGGGGCCGAGCCAACGGGCCGCTAGGCCCGTGCGGGGCACTTGCTGGTTGAGAGGAAGTGGCGGATGTTCGTTGCATGAAGGTGCGCGACGTCATTCGTTTAATCGAGCAAGACGGTTGGTTCCTGGTTGCCACGCGAGGCTCGCATCGGCAATACAGGCATCCAAATAAGCCCGGGCGTGTTACCATTGCCGGGAAGCCGTCCGACGATATGGCGCCTGGCACGCTAAACAGCGTGTTTAAGCAGGCTCGGCTGAAGGAGCAGAAATAATGCGTTACGCGGTAGTGATCGAAAGGGCCAACGGCAATTATTCCGCTTATGTCCCGGACCTGCCCGGCTGCGTCGCTACCGGGGCGACAATCTCCGAGGTGGAAAAGGAAATCCGCGAAGCGATCCGTTTCCATATCGACGGCCTCAAGGCTGACGGTGAGTCCGTACCGGCGCCAACGAGCATCGCGGAATACGTCGAGGTCTAGCAAACAGCGCCAGGCATCGAGCAATGGCACGGCAGAGATTTGCCAGCGTCTGGGACGCTTTCGAAGATACTGCGGCGGAAGCGGCCAATATGCGGGCGCGCGCGCTGATGATTGCGGTGCGAACGAAAATCGAGAGCTGGAAGGTCAGCCAGGCCGAGGCCGCCCGGCGATTGGGCCTGACGCAGCCCCGCTTGAACGATTTGCTGCGGGGCCGCATCGACAAGTTCAGCCTCGACGCGCTGATCAATCTGGCGAGACCGGCTGGGCTCGCGGTCCGCCTGCACATCGGCGAAGCCGCGTGACGTCGTGGCTATCGGCATAGCCGGTGTGGATTTGTGTATGACAAGGACGCCAGTGCGTAGGATGGGTGGAGCGGAAGCGATACCCATCATACGGCAAGGAGGCCAATTCCACAATCGGGTTGAGCGATGATCCCATCGTCAAGCTGCCCGCCATGGCGACAGCTTGATCAGCCCGGCCCTGCCGGAAATCACCACGGCCGCGCCGTTGTTACACCACTCGCCGGGACACGATCCGAAGCGGTCGAGGGTTCGTTCCACCCGTCAGTGCTGAGTCGCACAGAGAATGGAATTTGCGCCCCCGATCGAACCCACCGATCATAGCTCTCAAACTTGAGACCAAGTTTCTCATAATTCACCCGTAGATAACCGTCGCGACCGCGCCCGACGGCCTGCGGCTCAACCTGCTGCACCTCCTGCGCCATCACGCCGACATAGGCCTTGCTGCTGCCATTGTAGCTGAACCGATAGAAGCCGAGGCCGTCGTCAAGCCGGCCGAGATAGACTATGTCGTGCTTGAGCCGGATATCGGATCGTCGACCGCCGCCACGACCGCCGCCACGACCGCCGCCTCGGAAACCCCCGCCGCCGTGACCGCCACGCAGTGCGTGCGCACCACCGCCCCCTCCACGACGTATGCCTCCGTGACCGCCAAGACCCGCCCTTCCGCCTCCACCGGGCCGCACGGCAGCACGATGTGACGGCCTCGTACCGGCACCGACCCGGCCGCCACGATTGCCGTGGCTCGGACGGGTCGTTGCACGATGCTCACCGAGGCCGCCCCGGCCGCCGCCTGGTTTAAGTACCTGTTGCCCACCACGGCCGCGAAAATTCAGGCCCTGCTCGCGTCCCCCGCGACGATTGCCGCGGTGTTCCACATGTGTGCCCCGGTTCCAATTGTTGCCAATGTTGTTGCCGCCGCCGATCGGCCGATTTACCACGATGTTGTTGCTGCCCCAGTTGACTCCGCCACCCCAATACCCACCCCAACGCCCGAGCGCATAGCCGGCGCCGAAGGCGATGCCGCTTGCGATGACCCCGGCGGCGATATAACCGGGCGCCGGCCAGTAATACGGCGGATAATCAGGATACGGCCAATCGCCATAGACGACGGCCGGGTCATAGTAAGGCACATACATCGTATCGGGCTGCGTCGGTGCAATGGCAATGACCCGCTTGCTCTCGTCTTGCGTTATGGTGACGGTCTGCTGTGGGGTCGACGTCAACTTGTTGTTCGCCTCAGCTTTTGCGCGCAGGCGCTGGATGGCATCCATTACATCGGCTTGTTGGGCAATAACTGCGTCGCCCAGCTTCTGCGTCCAATCGAGCTTCGTGCTCATCATTTCCAGTGCAGATGGTGCTGCTACCAGTGACTTGATGCTAGCATCCCAAGGCTGTTTTGCGACCGCGGCCTTTAATTCGTCCCCCTTCAGATCCTTGTGTGCGTTCGCCCAACGTTCGGCCTGCACGATTTCTAACGGATAGGTCGACGCCATGAGCACTTCGGCCAGCAACGGATCCGAAAATAATGCAATTGGCGCCACGAGTTGCTCGAGTTCCGCAGGCTTCACGAGATGTGACTCCGATGCGCCAGCGGCCGGCGCGGAGGTCTGCGCCATTGCCGTCGCACAGATCGATGCAAGGAGGGTCGTGGCCAACGCAACCGCTCGTAAAGTCTCGGATGCCATTTGCGCCTCCTGCTTCCTTCCTGAAACGTACCTTAAGCCATTCTTCTGACACCACTTCGATCGAAGTCAAATGTAACAACTGGAACAGCCAATGTGCTTATGGACATGAATGACGCAAGCCGTCATAATTGAGGTAAGTGCCACTTGCCGGATCGTAAGACTTGAACCGTCGCGCGCAGTAAGCCACCACGTCCGGCGTTATACGCTGCCACACGCTCCCACGATCGAACTGAATTGTCATGCCATCGGGGGAATAATTTGCGCCCTCGTTCCAATACTGGACCCAAATGTGCCCTGGATAATCGATCCAAGCGCGTGATGGCTGACCAACTTCGTTGACGAGATTGAGGTCCCAACCGTTCTGGGTGACGTAAGCCAACTCGGGCCCGCTGCAATTCTGAACGCAATGATATTGACCGGAAAGAAGCACCTGTGCCGAGGCAGAGGTGATTCCAACTGCACTCAACGCTACCAATGCCGCAAATACCTTCATGTCACAATTCTCCCCACTGTATGTCGGTATGTCGTCAGAACATTTCCGACGGTTGGCCTGGCGATTCAAGCCGGGATTCCCTGGATGAACGCTGAACTTGATGCGGATGATAACGATTTTCGGCGCTGCTGAGAAGTCGTGTGCCGGTTGACGGCCGGTCGCTTTCCATCCGGCCCGGGAGCGATGTCACTGTCTCGACTGCTGCGATGCACACTCGACTTCCGGAGTGGGTCATTCACGCCGATCAGCAGGTTGCAGGAAATTGCGATCAGTCCTATCAATCCCCATGGCTTCAAGCAAAGGGACACCTTTCTCCCTCTGCTCTTTTGCAAATTCAACGATGAGGATGCCATTCTTCGCGGCCAAACCGATCAACACGACCATGCCGATCTGCACATAGAGATCAAGTGTCAAACCCGCCAGAACAATTGCCATGAAAGATCCGACAATTCCGATGGTTACAGACAGCAAGACCGGCACCGGGATAGTCCAACTTTCATAAAGTGCGACAGAAGGAACAGGTAGGCCTGGTATGCGTGCTAAGGTGGCGCCTGAAGTCGTTGCTTACTGGTGACCCCATCTGGTGGTCACAGCGTACAAGAAGGGTACTATACCACAGGAGCGTGCCATGGCTTCGACAGAGGTAAAAAAGGCTGATCCGTTGTCCGGATTACCGAGTGCAAAGGACCTTATGAAACAAATCGCGCTGCGGGAGGCGGAAAAGGCATCCGCAGCCATGCATGAACAAACAGCGGCGGAGGCCGAAAAGCGGGTTTTGCTGGAAAGGTTTTTAAAGCCGTCCGGGGTCAGCAATGAAGAGCGGTTGGCGCGCGCGACCGCTATAATCAAGCGAGCCGCCAACAACGGCTCGACCGAGGTCGAGATTATGCGCTTCCCCAATCAACTTTGCACGGATCGCGGACGTGCCATCAATCAGATGGAAGCAGGGTGGGAGAACACACTTACCGGCCTTCCGAAAGAGCTAGTTGAGTTTTGGCGGGAATTTCTAAAGCCCCATGGCTACAGGTTGACGGTGCAGGTCGTCGAATTTCCAGGCGGAATTCCGGGAGACATCGGTATGAAGCTGAGCTGGGGCGGATAGCGGATGGCTATAACGTCGGCCACGGCAGTGCCTAAAACCACCAGCGCCACTGAATCGAATATCCTAATCCATGATATGGTAGCCGGCATCGACGTATAGCGTTTCCCCGGTAATGAGACGCGCAGCATCATGGGCGAGAAAGGCAGTCGCGACGCCGACATCTTCGATGCTGACGAGGCTCCGTGCAGGCGCCTTTTTTTTGGCCTTGTCGAGCAATGCGTCGAATTCCGGAATTCCGGAGGCCGCTCGGGTAGCCAAAGGGCCGGGCGAGATCGCGTGAACCCTGATTCCTTTCGGCCCGAGCTCGGCCGCTAGATAGCGCACTGCGCATTCTAGGGCCGCCTTGGCAACCCCCATGATATTGTAGTTCCTCACCACCATTTGACTGCCATAGTATGTCATTGTGAACAGCGATCCGCCATTGCGCATCAGCGGCTCCGCCAAATGCGCCATCCGGATAAAGGTCCAACAGGACACCTCCATTGTGGTGAGAAATCCTTCCAGGGGTACATCGACGACGCGACCCTGCAGAGTTTCTTTTGGCGAAAAGGCGATGGAGTGCACGACGAAATCAAGATGCCCCCAGTCCCTAGCGATGCGTTCAAACACCGCCTCAATCTGGCCGGTCTCGCGTACATCGAGCGGCATCACAATTGGAGATTCCAGGACACGCGCAAGCGGTTCGACGTATTTCCTTGCTTTTTCATTGAGATAGGTCACCGCAAGTTCGGCCCCAAATGCTCGGAAGGCCTTTGCGCAGCCCCAAGCGATCGACTGATCGTTGGCAATGCCAACGATCAGTCCTTTCTTGCCTTCCAGAAGCTTGGCTTTGACAGCAGGAATTTGGATTTTTGCAAGGCGATTCATGACGCAGGCTCTCTACCCGTCGAGTTTGGTTGCGAGTTCGACGTAAAGAAATGCAAATCTTCAAAAATTGATTACGAGTGTTTAACCCCTTCACTTTGATCTATCGCAAAAAGGATTTGATTTTCCTGGGCTAAACTTGATGATCCTTTCTTGCGTGAGGCGGCCGCGACAACTCGGAAAGTCGAAGCCGGTCCGGCGCTGTCGAGCGACCCAAGTGTCCGCCAGAGAAAGGTCGTTTTCGCCGCCCGACGTATCCTGACCCAAAAAGGAATACAATTATGGCGTCGAATCAGCGTCTTCCAACCTCAGCCCCGGCTGGCCCGTCAATTCCATCCTTTGGTTTGTTCGCCCCCGCGCTTGAATATGCTATCGACGCGGCGCAGCGCGGCGTCTTGTTTTTGGATGTAATGCACAGTCGTGGCATTCAATATCGCGAGCATTTAACCGAAACCGCCCCGCACGTGCTCCACTATGAGGTGGAACTCGTTGTCGATGGCCGCCAGCTTGATCGACCTGTTAACTACGCGCTCGCGAGGGTTCTGCCTCCTGTGGGTGTGGAACTCGATCCCACGCGGAGGCCATTCGTCGTCGTTGATCCGCGCGCAGGACACGGCCCTGGGATTGGGGGGTTCAAAGCTGACAGTGAAATCGGTGTCGCGTTCAAGGCGGGGCATTCGTGTTATTTCATCGGCTTCCTTCCGGAGCCCATGCCGGGTCAGACGATTGAGGATATAGCCCATGCCGAAGCAGTATTCCTCGAGAAAGTCATCGCCCTGCATCCGCAGGCCGATGGCAAGCCCTGCGTTATCGGAAATTGCCAAGCCGGCTGGGCAGTGATGATGCTCGCCGCCCTTCGACCGGAATTGTTTGGGCCGATCATCATCGCCGGATCGCCGCTTTCATACTGGCAAGGCGTCCACGGCAAAAATCCTATGCGCTACAGCGGCGGGCTACTTGGGGGCAGCTGGTTGACGGCGCTTGCCAGCGATCTAGGCCACGGCAAATTTGATGGCGCGTGGCTGGTACAAAACTTCGAAAACCAAAATCCGGCGAACACGCTATGGAACAAGCAATACAACCTCTATTCGAAGATCGACACGGAAGCACCACGTTATCTTGACTTTGAGCGGTGGTGGGGTGGCCATGTCAATTTGAATGCGGAGGAAATCCAATTCATCGTTGATGAGCTGTTCATCGGCAACAATCTGGCAGCAGGTAAAATTCAAACCTCGGACGGCACGGCGATTGATCTCCGCGAAATTCGTTCTCCCATCGTGGTATTCTGTTCCAAGGGCGACAATATTACGCCGCCTCAGCAGGCGCTCGGGTGGATTCTCGATCTTTATCAGAACGCCGACGAAATACGAGCCTACGGACAAACAATCGTCTACTCAATTCACGAGAGTATCGGTCACCTGGGCATTTTCGTCTCCGCCGGCGTGGCCCGCAAGGAACACGGCGAGCTTTCGAGCAATATTGATCTGATCGATACGCTGCCACCAGGTCTCTATGAGGCCGTCTTTGAAGCAAAGACCACAGATACAGCGAATCCCGATCTCGTCTCCGGTGATTGGGTGATGCGGTGCGAAGTGCGGACGCTCGATGATATTCGGGCACTCGGGGGTAACGACGCAGTCGACGAGCGCTGTTTCGCAACAGCAGACCGCGTATCCCAGACCAACCTTGCCCTTTACCGAGCGTTTGTGCAGCCGTTTGTTCGGGCTGCCGTCAATTCTCCCTGGGCGGACTGGATGCGGCAGCTTCATCCGTTGCGCCTGCAATATGAGATTTTTTCCGATGCAAATCCCGTTATGAGCTCGGTGCCTAACCTTGCTGAGCGGGTCCGTAATGCTCGTAAGCCGGCAGCCGCCGACAATCCGTTTCTTGCTTTGCAGGAAAATGTGTCACGCCAAATCGTCGCCACCCTCGACGCATGGCGCGATACTACGGAGGCCGTCGCTGAACAAATGTTCTTTTCAGTTTATGGCTCGCCGACACTCCAAGCGGCGGTTGGTGTCGATGCACGCGCAAAACAACCACCACGTCGAGCGACCAAAAGCCCGTTACACCGCGAGCTCATCGAGAAACGGATCGCCGAACTCAAAGCGCGCATTCCGACCGGCGGCCTGCGCGAAGCGCTCATCCGTGGCCTCCTCTTTGCGGGCATGGGGCGCGCCGCGGTCGACGAGCGGGGGTTCGAGGCGGTACGCCGTATTCGCAAGGCGCTGAGCGACGTGCCGCTCTCGACATTCAAAGCCACCGTTCGCGAGCAGTATTGCATGCTACTGCTCGATGGCGAAAGCGCACTGGCCGCCATTCCGTCGATGCTACCTGCAGAAACGGAGCCTCGGCTGAAGGCGTTCGATCTCATTACGCAGGTGCTGCGCGCCCGCGGCGAATATTCCGCCGACGACCGAGAGCGCCTCCAACGGATCGGCCGGCTGTTCGGCGTTGATGAGCCATTGAGTGCGGAGGGAACTCTCGCCATCGATTCATTGACCAGGAGGGAAATACGGTCAAGGGAGTCCGTTGCCTTGCCCTTGCGATCAGCAGTAACCGCCGAAGCCCCCCGCAACGCAGAAGGCAGACGCCGATAATGGTGCCCGAACAGAGCGACGTATTCCATTAATTGCCGGCGTCGTTCCATTTTGACAGGGATCAAGGGGACATTCGTCCGAACGTGATGAATTGGACGGCCAAAGAGCCACCTTTGAAAGTCGGAGTGGCGCAAACGGACAGGCCGTTCGTATGAGCAGCATTCTGGACAGTCCGATTATTGTCTTCTTAGTCTCTCTCATTGCCCAATGGCTTGCGGCATATGTCGGCGACTTCAGCGGCCGGGGACGGCCCATACGCACAGATGAGCGAGAAGACCTCGATATCGTCGAAGGGGCTATTCTGACGCTCCTAGCTCTTATTATTGGATTTAGCTTCTCCATGGCCGTCACACGCTACGATCTACGGAAGAATTACGAGGAAGCGGAGGCCAATGCGATTGGCACCGAATATGTACGTGCGGATCTGCTGCCGACCGCAGACGCAGAGAGTGTGCGTGAACTGTTGAAGCTGTATCTCGACCAGCGTGTTGCATCGTACCTGAGCCGCGAAGAGCGCGAGATCGGTCAGGCCAGCGCCGAAGGCGCAAAACTAGAAGCCGCGCTTTGGTCTGCCATCCTGCCCACAGCGAACGTCCGCCCAACACCTGTGACTGCCCTCGTCGTTGCAGGCATGAACGACGTTCTGAATTCGCAATCACGAACTCAGGCAGCTTGGTGGAACCGCATTCCTGTTGCAGCATGGTCGTTGATGGGACTGATCGCAGTCTCCTGCAATCTGCTGCTTGGCTATGGCCAGCGTCGAAAAGGCGCGCTTTTGCTTCTTTTCTTGCCAGTAATCGTGTCAATTTCTTTCTTGCTCATCGCCGACATCGACAGCCCGCGCGGCGGGATCATTCGCGTCCTACCGCACAGCCTGATCGCACTCTCGCATTCGATAAAAGCGCAATAGGTTGCTAATCGTGGCAAACGAAACTCTGACCAGAAAGCGTTTGAAAACCCCGAACGCCGCTGCTATCGCCGGGTTGCTGTTTTCCCTGCTGTTGATGGCCGCTTTCGCGCTCCTTCGCATTTCGGTACCCGCCGACCCTCAGGAGCCGGGCTCGTGGCTGCGCACTAACTCTCAGACGATCGCATTGGCGACGAACTTGGTTCCTTTTGCCGGAATTGCATTCCTGTGGTTTATCGGCGTGCTGCGTGACCGGCTCGGTGAGCTGGAAGATCGATTTTTTGCAACCGTGTTTTTCGGAAGCGGTCTTCTTTTCCTGAGTATGTTGTTTGTAGCCTCCTCCTTCGTGGATGGAGTATTAATAGCTTTTGCCACCAAACCGGAGGAAATGATCGGCTCGGCGACGTTTCAATTCGTTCGAGCCGCCATTTATGCGACGATAAACGTTTACATGGTCAAGATGGCCGGCGTTTTCATGATCACGACGTCGACGATCGCGCTCTATACTGGGATTGCACCGCGGTGGCTGGCGGTTTTCGGATTTGCATTGGCACTGCTGCTACTATTCGGCAGCTACTATATCAGCTGGAGTTTTGCTGTTTTTCCCTTTTGGGTCTTTCTGTTGAGCGTTTGCATTCTCGCTGATAACTTCCGTCGGAAGCCCGAGCGCGGTGGGGACTCGCTTTAGCATTAGGAGTGGGGTACGCGTCGTTTGAAAGAGGGACCGACGAGTGGCAACGCAGTTAGGCGCCAGGTCAGCCTGCATTCTCACCGCCGCCTCAGCCACGCTCTATCAATCAGACTATGGGGCTATCTCGCGTTCATGCCTCCGACGTCGCGGCTCGATTCTTTTGGAGAGGTCCACAAGCCCCGCGCTCCCGGACGGCGGAGGTGAGGCCAATGGCATTGGCGCTGCGCGATATCGCTTGCGCCCCCGTAAATCATGGCAGCGAGCCAAAGATGTATTGTTGTCCCCGTCCCTGTTGCTACGGTGTGTCGATGCGCTCCGGCATGATAGCTGTAGTCCGCGATCTTAACAGTGTCGGCGCGGCGAAAAAAGTACGGCAGCGTATCTTAAGGTCGGGAAATCCGGTAGGTCACGAAATGTGTTGTTTCCGACCGGATAATGTCATCGGACCGCGAGAATGGAAAAGCTGACGAAACGCGGAGGGATCGCAGCTTGGCTTCGATATTTCCCAGCGGCGGTTTGGTTGGCGGAGTACAAGGCCGCCTGGCTACCCGGCGATCTCATCGCAGGCGTTACGCTGGCAGCCTATGCAATTCCGGTTTCCCTGGCCTATGTTGGTTTGGCTGGTTT
>Ga0187885_10004925_pt1 | contig 10632 bp, 7 predicted proteins | sample June2016WEW_20_1_3_FD_132970 | JGI IMG/M metagenome (GOLD analysis project Ga0187885, IMG submission 132970) | Peatland microbial communities from SPRUCE experiment site at the Marcell Experimental Forest, Minnesota, USA - June2016WEW_20_100 | ecosystem: Environmental > Terrestrial > Soil >... | reverse complement strand
TCGGTGCTGCTGGTCGACATCGGACCGGAGGACTGCTTCGAGGCGTTGGGGGACCGAAGCAGGCGGTTCATTCGCGACGGGTTACCGTACGCTCGGTACAGCGAAACCTTGCCGTTCTCGTCGACGACCACACGGGTCAGCTGGTCTTGGACGAACGACTTGTTCGTCGGGGTCACGGCCTTTCCGTCGGAATCGGTGAACGGACCGGTGTGGGTTCCGTGCACCGAGTTAACGACGATCGCCTCGTTGCCCGAGACGATGACATTGTTGATGTCCATCGTCCAGTCGGGGAACGCCGCGAAGGCGCCGGTCAGGTACGACCGGATCGCTTCCTTCCCCTGGATTGGGGACTCGAGGTTAGGAACCTGGAACGACGCGTTCTCCGCGTACTGCGCCACGACCTTCTCCACATTTCGGGTGTTGACTACGGCGATCATTTGGCGGGCTTCTAGCTCGGTTAGCTGGGTCACTTCTTCTCCTCACCTATTTCAGCGCCGCCGAAGGGGATAAGCGAGACTAAGTGACGCCGGTGGGCGAAACACAGCATCAAGCCGGGGTCTCTCCTCGAGAGATCTATGAATATCGACTAGGGACTCCGTATCACCCCCGGACAGTGGGTGCTATCGGCAACAGGCTTATGTATCATATGTGATACATATGGTCACTAGGAGAGACAATGAAGTTCGCTGCAGGGCTAGATCCATTGCTGGGTAGCCCCACCAAACTTCGTTTGCTCAGGACCTTGCTTCCGGTTCCTAGCCGCCGTTGGACAGGCAGGGAGTTGGCCAAGGCTGCTAGAGTCTCCACGGCTCAATCAGCCCGAGACCTCAACGACTTCCTAGATGTAGGGATTGTCCTCCGGGACGTGCAAGGGAAATCGTACTCATGGCGCGTCAACGAACAACATGTTCTGGTTCCAGAGCTTTCGCGGCTTCTCGAATTTGAAGCTCATCTAAGGAGGGCCCTTGTCCGGGATGTCGGCGAACTCATCGTCAACACTCCGATTCGTCGGGCCCTCTTGTTCGGTTCGATTGCCCGGGGTGACGAGCGATCGGATAGCGACGTGGACCTTTTTGTGGAGGTGGGAACCCTGCATGACCGGCAATCAGCGTTGTCAGCACTTGAAAAGGTGCGTGAGCGGGTCTGGAATCGGTACGGGAACCCGGTTTCCTCACTCGTGTATAGCGAAGCGGAAACGCGTAGGCCCGCGAATCCGGCACTGGTTGAGACCATCGTGCGAGAGGGCCTGCGCGTAATCACCGAGAAGGGGGACGCCCATGGCAAGGATTGAGGTTCTTCCGAAAATCCGGGGCCAGGTGTACCTGCGGCGCGCCGATGAATTTGCCCAGCAGATGGACGTAGCTGCCTCCGGCCGGGCCTGGAACTCCGTCGGGTTGCTCGGAGTCCATTGCGTGATCTCCTCCTGTGATGCGTTGACAGTTGGGCTCGGGGGTCAGCGTTGGAGTGGGCAGGACCACGCGGGGGTCCATGGCATGGTCCAATCGCTGAAACTCCCGTCCTCAGAGGTCCCTCTGCGTCAGATTGCGGATGTTCTCGATAAGAAGAACCGGGTGGAATACGAAGCCCGAGAGTTCGCCGAGAAGGAAGCTGAGGAGGTCCGCAAGAAAGCCCGCAGGGTTTTGATGTGGGTGAAGGACTGTCTTTCCGAATATCCGCGATAGAATAGCTAGGTAGTTCGCGTGAGGGGCAGTATGTGCGACGCGTCTTGCAACCTCCCTATTCGTCGAGGCGACTGGTGGGGTAAGTCTTCCGATCAAAGGATGATTTTCTCTTCCTGCACCACTCGGCGATTCAGCGATAGCCGATCCAATCGATAGGCATCTCCGGAAGAGAGGCGGGCTTCGTTCTTTCCCTCGTACTTGGCAGCCACCAGCCGACCCAATGAATCTGCTTTCATGATTCCACTCCCGGTGTCACCGCCGACGAAAATCACTCCGTAGGATTCCTCGATGAGAACCGGGAGTCCGTCAGGGCTGAAGTTGTAGTAACCGCCCCAGGAGTTCTCCAAACGAACTCCCGTGGTTTCAAATCTGGGTAAGTAGGGAGTGATCGCGGGAAGAACATCGGTCCCAAAGGCTTCCCGTTCCCCCATCGCAGCCATGTTGTATTCGAGCCGGCCATCTCTCCCCGGATCTTCCCGAGTGCCGATGGAGTGCGCGACAGTGTCGACAATACCAACCCACATCTGTCGCTGCCGGAAAACGGGTTTGAGGGTCGCCCCGGTGGGCAAGATCAGGAAGGGGCACCGTGCCTTGCCATTGAGTTTGTCGATCGGGTGAAGGGGAGGTTCCCAGCCCAAGAGCTCCTGCACGCCGGGACCGGAAACCGAGAAGAGAAGTTGGGACCGCGGACTGCAAGCGGTGGCGACCCCCAAAGGATGAAGGAGTTTCTCGGCCCAGGCGCCCGCCGCGACGATGACCTTGTCCGCACCTACGGTCCTGCCGTCACCGAAGCTTACGCGCGAAATGCGCAGCCGCCCCTTCATCTGCTCTTGGAATGCGAACGGCATCTTCGATGGCTCATGGAGCAGGATTTCCTCCCTCCCCTCGAAGGAAAGGCGCTGAACGCATGAGTCAAAGACGAACTCGACAGCGAGGCTCTTGGCCTGTTCATAGTAGAAGTTGGCCAACATCTCCGGGGCTACTGTGCCGCAGTCCCGCCCGAACAATCCTCCGGTGATCGGCTCGGGAGGGTCTGCCTCGTCCCCTTCGTACCACTTCGCGGGCGAAACGTCGAGACCCGGGCACGATCGAAGATCGTCAAGGCTCACCGGCTCAGCGTCGATCGACCCCTCGCTACGTGAGACGATGGAGTAGTACCCGTCCATGAGGCTCTCCGGAAGCAGCCACAGGTAGCCATAGAGGTCCAGCAGCGGGGTAGGAGTCCGCAGCTCCTCGTGCTCTTCCATCAGTCGCCGGTAGAACGAGATCGAGTTCTTGGCCAGAATGTGGTTGTCCCACGAGCTGAACACATCCCGCACCATCGCGTTACTCGCGCCCATCGACCCTTCGCCGGGCCGTGACCGCGCGTCGACCACAAGAATCGATAACCCCGGGCGGCTCTGGATCAGATGGTACGCCGACGCGAGGCCCATCGCCCCAGCGCCCACAATGACGACGTCGTAGCTGTCCTTTCTCGGCTTACCTTTCGTCTCGGTCACGGCCAATGTCCGCTTCTCGACTCCAGGAGGCTATATGGTGATTATCGCACGAAGACCCTTCTCCGGCCGGAGCCGACTGCCCGCCCCGAGATGTAAAGGTGCAACACGTCTTTCACCGAAACTGGGTGCAATCGCGCTTGCGCCCATGGTCGAGGGCGGTTCTAGATTCTGACGTTGACAATCAGGTTGCAACCGTGTTTGCACTCATCCGCCCTCGAAACGAAACGATCTGACGCACTCCCCCGACCAATGGGGCACCCGGTCGGACCCCATTTGAGGCAATCCTAGGAGATCCCACTAAGCGCCGCTTTGAGCGCCTTATCAAATGCGTCCGGGCGGGAGAGATTGACCAGATGATCCGCTCCGTGAACCGTGAAGAGACGGGCGTCGGCGATGGATCCCGCGATTCTCTTCGCGAAGAAGTTCGACGATGGGTTGTCACGGTCACCGACCAGTATGGTCGTGGGTACCTTGATCGTAGCTAGGCGTCCCGCCGCCGGCGGCAGGGCCGTGGCATGTTGCATACTTCGATTGTCGAACACTTCGGGCGCGTTCTGTTCCACCATCCTGCGGAAGAGCTCCAGACTCGACCCTTCCAATGCTGAGCACCACAGCTGGCGAAGGAGTTCGAAGGCCGTGGACGCGTCTCCCCTCGACCAGGCTCGAGCGACCTCCTGCGACTTCTTTTCGTCGTAATCGAACGCCGTCAGCTCTTCCGGGTCGAAGGGAGGCTCGAATCCTCCCGAGAGTCCCGGGGCCACGAGAAACAGCCCCCTGACCATTTCGGGGTTCTCCAGGGCGAAGTCGATCGCAAAAGCGCCGCCCATGCTAGAGCCTACAAGATACGGTCGGTGTATCCTGAGATGGGCGAGCAAGGACTTGATGTCCTCTACGTACGAGAATGCGTCGGACGCTGGCAAGGAACCACCGAAGCCTCGCAGGTCAAACCGGATCGTCTGATGGTCCGCAGAGTAGAGCGGGAATTCACGGTCCCACATCCGACTGTCCGCGATGACCGAATGGATGAACAGCACGGGAGGGCCCTGGCCCGTGGTCTCGTAGGCGAGTTGTCCCCCGGTAACCTTGAGATTAGCTCGCGCGGGTAGTCCTTTCTCCGGCCTTCTCTCGGGACGCATGGTACCCCCGCGACGCTCCCTGCCGTTCATAAAGCGCCGGAAGAGATAGTGAAACGGCGGTTCGTCGGTCGGGTTGTCGACGAAGCTCGTCCCGGTCAGACCGGGACGCCGCCACGGGATTCAACCAACCCTGGAGAGGATCGTGAGGGCCCGGAGCGTGATCATTTTGCTCGGGCGGCCGACGGTCTCGATTACTTGACCTTCTCAAAATCGATGAGAATCGTGAAGACGAGGGGGTAAAGAGGGTCAACGTTCCCGATCATGTCGACGTTGTACGTATCCCGCACCGCGACCCACGCCTCGTGAACCTTCGCGAGTTCCTTTCCCCCGGAATCCTTGATCATGAAGTTGTGACGTACCAGATTACCGCCGGTCTGAAGTATCGGTCGCCCATCGGGAGACGTCGCGGTCGCGGTGATCCCGCCCATAACCCCCCGTTCCAGGTTTACCACAACGCAGGGCTGGCCGGCGGAATCCACCAAGGTGAATTGGGAACGGTTCGCCCCTCCTCCCTTCTGGATCGATCCGAGAACAGCTCCCTGAGCGTTCACCAACGAATACGTCATGTTCACGCTGCGGGCTGCCATGCGTCCTAGGTAAGAGTCGGCGCCACCCAGGAGACCCCCCAACGCATTGCCGCTGAGATTCTGTCCGGTGTCGCCCCGAACGGTGAACAGGTGGTTCTTTCCGGCGTCCATCACTCGATAGCTGTGTCCGAGCGATAGGACCTCGTGCTGGACAAGGAAGTTCCCTTGTCCCCGTAACCCGAGGAGCTCACTCAAGCCTCCAGCGGAGGCGACGGTCGCCGGCGCGATAGCGGGGGATGGCGGATTCCCGGCGATTCCGCCGCTGGGCAAGGGGCCAGCTGGTGAACCACTCGACCCGGAGGCAGGCGGAGCCACGATCACTGGTTTCCCGCACTTCGAGCAGAACTGGGCGTCAGAGGGCAGTGGAGTACCACAACCAGCGCAGAACTGGGTCGCCATGAACGGAATGAGGTTCTGAGAGGGTTATGGACCTATGGGCCGGACGCCTACCCCCGCCTATCGAGGGGGTTGTCCAAGGGGCCTACAAACGGCCAGTGTGTGCAACCATCATTGCACCCACTTGAATTGTTGCCAAGGGGGTTGCATCAAGGCATCTAGCGCGGACCGACAGACTGCAGAGGTCACGGTGGATCGCCCAACCGATAGGCCTCCCCTGAGTCATGGCGGACACGAATAAACGTTGGTCGAGGACGGGAGAGGTGAACAAGAGCCGCGATCGACACGGCGAGCAGGATGAACCCGAATGCCATCATGGCATACCACTCGACAGCGTCTAGGACGATTGTGAACGGATACAGTCGGACGGGGAAGAACGCGTTCCAGTGCTTGACGTAGGTGACCCAGAGCTGCCAGGTCAAGCTGTACGGTCCGAGAAAGGTACCGATAAGCGCCCCCATCGCGGCGGCTGCTCGGGAAAGACTGAACAGGGCCGAGAATGTGAGTAGGACCCCAAGGAAGAAGAGCGACAGCCACGCTGAAACTTGGACAAATGTCTGCGGGGAAAGCGCGTCGGCCGTCGCCATGAAGACGCCGATGACGACCCAAATCAGGCTCACTCGAAGCGCCTTGGTCCCAGCGCTCGGCTCGCGGAGTACGAAGTAGGTCCGAGCCGGGCGACCGCCAACCATCCTGAATTCAGATGAAACTCTATCGGCTTAAAGGTCTGGAAACATGTGAGATGCTCGCTCCCCGCTGGAAGACCCGTCATTAAATCACCCCCGGACCCCCGTCGGATCATGTCTCATCGTAGGTGACGTGACGGCAAGGTTGAAACTCAGAGCTCAAGGACTGCCGGCCGAGTTCACTGAGGTTGGGATTCCATCAAGATCGTTCGCTGTCAAGCATTTGGGTCAAGCGGCAGGTAGCCTCCTGCATCCCAGCGTGTCAGCGCTCAACTGGAGTGAGTGGGTGCAACCGAACCTACACCCACCCGATTCCTTTCGCTCATTCAACAAGCCCTGAATGCGTGGCGCCTTGAGTCACATCCCGCCAAAGGTTACTCGGGTGCGCTCAACCTCGGATCCCTAAGGGAAGTCCTGTCGTCGTACAGGTACGCGTTCAGCTTGGTCAGAAAGTTGAAAGTCTCCCGAGAGGCGGTACACACCCGCCATGCTGGAATGTCTAATCCTGTCGCAATCGGGGTTGAAGCAAGTTGTCGGGCCCTCGCCACCCCGACTAACGTGGTCGCGCCGGCGAGCGAAGGCGTAAGTAGCTGAAAAAAGACTATAGAAGTCCGAAATGGCTCTCTCCGCCCGAAGGGCCGTCGGGCGGGGTCTCGGACTCACTCTTGAATCGGACATTCCGGGACTCCGTAGTTCTCGTCGCCGAGGGGAGGGATGAACGCACGCCCCCCGTCGCCGCGTAACCGTGCCATAGGGCTCGTCATAGTCGTATCAATCATCATGCTGGGCGCCGCCGCGCTCGCCTCCGTCGGGGCGGTGCTGGCTTCTCCGTCCTCCTCCGGAGGTGCGAACGAGCCCTCGACGGTGATGACCTCACCGGCGAGTTCGACCGTGAGTTCCGTGGGCCGGACCTCCACTGTCTCGGTCGATGGTCTCAACTTCTCTGTCGGTTCCTCGCCCTCTCTAACTCCAATCCCCGCCGCTCCGAGTTTTTCTGGATCCGCGACAGCCGCCCAGTCCCCGAGCGACCCGCCCATCACGCTCACACCGACGCAGGGACCGAGCGGCACATCGGTCTTGGTAGCGGGGTCCGGGTTCAGGCCCGGCGAGACAATCACGACGACGATCGGAGCCGGTGCGACAATCGGCACGTGTGGCGCGACGGTGGGGGCAGGACCTGGGTACTTCAGCTGCACAGTGACGATCTCCGGGACGGCGTCAGGGACGCCGTACACGGTGACGGCGACGGGGTCGGGCTTTGGCCACGACACAGGGACGGCACCGTTCACGATCACGTCACCGGCGATCACGGTGAGTCCGGCGCAGGGCCCGGTGGGGGCAACGTACACGGTGACGGGGTCCGGGTTCAGCGAGATGTCAGTAGCAAACGTCGTGTTCAATTCGGTGCGCCAGACGCCAGGCGCGTGTTCGGACGGGACGCTTTCTGGGGCTGTAATCACGACGGACGCGACGGGAGGTTTCGCCTGCACGTTCACAGTCCCGAACGAGGGGCCGGCAACCTACGATGTGGCGGGAGAGGACTGGCTGACGAACACTCCGACCAGCGCGCAGACGTTCACCGTGACGACGCCTGCAATCACAGTGAGCCCGACCCAGGGCCCGGTGGGCGCGACTGTCACGATTTCGGGGACGGGGTTCTCGGTGACGAGCGCGGTGGGGCTGGTTTTGGACGGAGTGACGATCGCGAGCTGCACGAGCGGCTCCTTGACGACGGGTGGAACCGGGGTGTTCACGTGTACGTTTAAGGTACCGAGCGGGACGTCCGGGACGACGGTCACGGCGACCGGCGTGGGCGGCCAGGTCGCGACCGGGGCATTCACGGTCACGTCGCCTGCGATCACGGTGAACCCGACCCAGGGGCCTGTGGGCGCGACGGTAACGGTTTCAGGGACGGGCTTCTCGGTGACACGCGCGGTGGTGCTGGTCTTCGACGGAGTGACGGTCGCGAGTTGTACGAGTGGCTCCTTGACGACGAGCGCGGCGGGAGCGTTCACGTGTACATTCAAGGTTCCGAGCGGGACGTCCGGGATTACGGTCACGGCGACGGACGTCGGCGGCCAGACGGCGATCGGGACGTTCACGGTCACGTTGCCCGGCATCATAGTGAGTCCGACGCAGGGCCCCGTGGGGGCGACGGTGACGGTGTCGGGGACGGGTTTCTCGGTGACACGCACGGTGGGGCTGGTCTTCGACGGAGTGGCGATCGCGAGCTGTACTAGCGGCTCCCTGACGGCGGGTGGAGCGGGGGTCCTCAGCTGCACGTTTGGGGTCCCGAGCGGGACGTCCGGGACAACGGTTACGGTGACGGACGTGGGCGGTGAGGCCGCGACAGGGGCGTTCACGGTGACCGTACCGACGTTGGCACTTACTCCGACGCAGGGGCTGAGCGGAGTGACAGTGACGGCGTCGGGGAGTGGGTTCACACCCGACGGGACGATCACGTTCACGATCACCACTGGTGGAACGATCGGGTCGGCGAGCTCGTGCACGGCAACCGGAACGGGTACGTTCAGCGGCTGCACGTTCACGGTGAGCGGGGCGGCAGCGGCCTACACGGTAACGGCGACCGGGTCCGACGGCAGCTTTGACAAAGCGACGGCAACATTCACGGTCACGACCCCGGCGGTCACGCTCGTTCCGACACAGGGACCGAGCGGGGTATCGGTCGTAGTGTCGGGGACTGGGTTTACCCCCGGCAAGACGGTCACAACGACGATCGGAGCAAGCGCGACGATCGGCGCGTGCGGCGCGACGGTATCAGGGACCGGGACGTTCAGCTGTACAGTAACGATCACCGGGACGGCGTCAGGGACGCCGTACACGGTAACGGCGACAGGGTCGGACGGAGGGGCCGACAAAGCGACGGCAACGTTCACGATCACGACCCCAGCGGTCACGCTCGTTCCGACAGAGGGACCGACCGGCATCACTGTAACGGCTAGCGGCACCGGGTTCACGCCCAGCACAACGATCAACACGCTCACGTTCAACGGAACTATTCCCATCCAGACATGCACCGGTCAGACCACTTCTGGGACTGGCACCTTCTCCTGTACGTTCACCGTCCCAACCGACGGGGCTAGCAGCGTTCCGTACAGCGTCGCTGTGACTGGGAGTGACGGAGGGTCCGACACGTCTACCGCGAGCTTCACCATAACCACGCCGGAGATCGTGGTGACGCCGGGGCAGGGCCCCCTGGGCGTCACGGTGACGGTGTCGGGAACGGGCTTCTCGGTGTCGACAGTCCTGACGTCACTGGTGTTAGATTCCACAAATATCTCGAGCTGCACCGGCGGCGGCTCCTTGACGGCGAACGATTCGGGAACGTTCAGCTGCACATTCACCGTGCTGAGCGGAGCGGCAGGGACGACGGTCACGGCGACGGACGGCGGCGGCCAGACGGCGAACGGGACGTTCACGATCACGACACCGGCGATCACGGTGAGCCCGGGTCAGGGTCCCGCGGGGGCGACGGTGACAGTAACCGGGACCGGCTTCTCGGTGTCGACGCCCCTGACATCGCTGGTCTTCGATACCAAAGCGATCTCGAGTTGCACGAGCGGCTCCTTGATAACGGGCGGGACGGGAGCGTTCAGCTGCACGTTTGCCGTGCCGAGTGGGACGGCCGGGGTGCCGGTCACGGCGACGGACATCGGCGGCCAGACGGCGACAAGGGCGTTTACGATCACGACGCCCGCGATCACGGTGAGCCCGACGCAGGGTCCCGTGGGCACGACGGTGACGGTGTCGGGGACGGACTTCTCGGTGACGAACACGGTGGGGTTGGTCTTCGACGGAGTGACGATCACGAGCTGCACGAACGGCTCCTTGACCACGAGTGGAACGGGGACGTTCACGTGTACGTTCAAGGTGCCGACCGGGACGTCCGGGACGACGGTCACGGCGACGGACGTGGGCGGCCAGACGGCGACCGGGACGCTTACAGTGACGGCGTCATCGAGCTTCCAGTGGATCTGGGTCTATGTCGCAATCGTGCTCGTTGCAATCGCCGCGGTCGCACTCGCGGCCCTATTCACCCGACGCCGGCGACGCCCGCCAGCTGCAGTCGTAACTCCGATGGCGCCCTGGGACGAGGGACCATCCCCCCCAACGGGCGGCGGTCCTACCGCGGCCGCGCCTCCCCCCGCCGAAACGCCTGAGGATGTCGGCCAAACGCCATCAGCCGGCATCCCGGCGAAGACCGGCGGAGCGGCGGCCGCGGTCACTGTGACCGTCTGGGCCAAGGCGGAGTCTGACACGGATGTCTTCACGGCCAAGGTCCACAAGCTTAGTGACGAGATTTTGAAGAAGCGGCGGAAGAATGGAACGAGCAGCCAGGGCGAAGAGTCGGTGAAGGAAGGCGACAGGTCCTCGTAACGACCCCTCCAGGGTCGACCGATTGGAGTCGGTACAATTGCCGACATGCCCACAGACTACGCCACTTTGAGGTCTCGTTTGCTCTCACGACTTGCCGCCAGGGCTGAACGAGCACAATAGTCGAATCAACCAGCCCTGAATCAGTCCCTCTCTCTTCGCCTAAACAATGGGTGCAACGCGCCTTGCACCCAGCGGCGTGGCCGAGCTCAAGATCGACGAATGGCCTCGCCCCCGACGGGAACCGCGAT
>Ga0187885_10004918_pt1 | contig 10638 bp, 7 predicted proteins | sample June2016WEW_20_1_3_FD_132970 | JGI IMG/M metagenome (GOLD analysis project Ga0187885, IMG submission 132970) | Peatland microbial communities from SPRUCE experiment site at the Marcell Experimental Forest, Minnesota, USA - June2016WEW_20_100 | ecosystem: Environmental > Terrestrial > Soil >... | reverse complement strand
GCGCCACGACTGCCGCAGCAACAAAAGAATAGCTGAGATAAGCGTGCCGGCGTGGCCGATTCCGATCCACCAGACGAAATTGACGATGGCGAAGCCCCAGCCGACGGGAATGTTGATGCCCCAGATGCCCACGCCTTTGGCAAAAAGATACGCGAGCGAGCCGAAGAGCACCATGACGATGGAAAATGAGATGCCAAAGCCGAGGAGCCAGCCGAGCGCGGTGGGCCGGCTGAGCACGATGGCGCTGATCTTGTCGGTGACGGTCGCGAAGGTGTGGCCCGGCCCGAGGAAGGGCGCGGGCCGGCGCTCCGGCGAGATCGGCTTGATGGGCTGGCCGGCGCTCATCACTTCTCCCCCTGCTCGAGTTCGGGGTTCGGATTGCGCACCGCGGCGAGATAAGTGGTGCGCGGGCGCGCGTTCAATTCCGCAAGGAGGGAATAGTTGCGCTGCTCGGCCTTGAGCTTGGCCACGCGGCTTGTGGGATCGTTGGCATTGCCGAAAATAATCGCTTCGGCCGGGCAGGCCGCCTGGCAGGCGGTGACGATCTCTCCGTCGCGGATCGGTCGGTTCTGCTTTTCGGCTTCGATGCGCGCGTTGTCGATCCGCTGGACGCAGTAGGTGCACTTCTCCATGACGCCGCGGCTGCGCACGGTGACCTCGGGATTGCGCATCAGCTTGAGCGAGGGCGTTTCCCAATCCTGATACCGCAGGAAGTTGAAGCGCCGGACCTTGTAGGGGCAATTGTTCGAGCAGTAGCGCGTGCCGATGCAGCGGTTGTAAACCATGTCATTCAGGCCCTCGGCACTGTGGACGGTGGCGCCGACGGGACAGACCTGCTCGCATGGCGCGTTCTCGCATTGCATGCAGGGCACCGGCTGAAACCAGGTTGCGGGACGATCGAGGCCGCCTTCGTAATAGCGATCGATGCGGATCCAATGCATCTCGCGGCCGCGCATGACCTGGTCTTTGCCGACGACCGGGATATTGTTTTCCGCCTGGCAGGCGATGACGCAGGCGTTGCAGCCGATGCAGGCATTCACGTCGATGGTCATGCCCCAGGCGTAGCCGGGATAGGCGAATTCCTTGTAGAGCGAGAGGCTCTTCGGCGGCGCTTCGAAACCCTCGTGAGCGAAATCGGGCTCGCGGCGGAATTTTTCGAGCGTGGCTGAGCGCACCTGGCCGCGCCCTTCCATGTTGTAGTGATATTGCGTGCACGCGAGCGGATACATGTCGCCGGCCTTGCGAATATTGTTCGGGATAGCCGACCACAAGCCATTTGAAAAACGCACGGCGGTCGCGTTGAAGCCTTTGTTCGTGCCGGTCTTGCCGGCGCGCCAGCGGCCGTAGCCGAGCGGCAGCGTGATGACATTGTCGGCCTGTCCGGGCACGACCCACACGGCCGCGGTGACCTTGCTTCCGCCGATCTCGATGTCCACAACGTCGGTGAAGACGCGGCCGTGCTCGCCCCCGGAAGCACCAATCTTGTGGCCCAGGCCGAGCTGCTCTGCGGTCTTAGGGCTGACGAGTGCCGCGTTGTCCCAGGTCAGCTTGGTGACCGGACGTGGCAGCTCTTGCAGCCAGCCGTTGTTGGCAAAGCGGCCGTCGTACACACCAGAATCGGGGCGGAAGAGGACTTCGAAACCTGACGCGGCCGGATTTCCGGGCGGGATACCCGCGGGCTTCAGCTTTGGGGAAATGGAAATGGGAGCGAACGTCGTAGCGGCAACGAGTCCGTCGTTCAGCCATTTCCGCCAGGACTTCTCTAAATCTGCTGGAGAGTAGCCCTTCTTCCAGAAGTCGCGGACGATGTCGTAGCTCGACTGGCCGGGTTTGTCACTGAACGCGGCGACGACTTCGTGGGCGGTCTTGCTTTGATACAGCGGTGCGATGAGCGGCTGGATGATGCTGGCGGTGCCATCGTAGGCGCGGGCGTCGCTCCAGGATTCGAGGTAGTGCGATTCGGGAATGTGCCAGTGGGAATAATCGGAGGTCTCGTCGAAATAGGAACCCAGGCGGGCCACGAAGCGCACCTTCTTCATGCGTTCGGTGAACGCAAAATCGTGCGGCGCGTCGTAGGCGGGATTGCCGCCGAGAATGAGGAGCGTGTCCACCTTGCCTGCGTCCATGTCGGCGACGAGATCGCGTAGCGATTCGAGCTGGTTGACCGGCTCCGTTTCGATCGGATCGGTGTAGTGCACGGTTTGGCCGACGTTTCCGAGGGCCGCGTTGATGGCGTGCGCAAGCGCGTGTACTGCGGCGGGCTGCTGCTCGCCAGCGATGACCAAGCTCGCGCCGCGATGTTTCTGCAAATCCGCGGCGGCCGCATGAATCCACTTTGCCGTTTCCTCTCCGAGAGATGCCGAGCCACCGAGTCCGAGCCGCGCAGCAAGCGCGCGGGCGAAAGCCTCGATTTCGGATGTCCGCAGCGGAAGGCGGTGATCGGCAGCCGAGCCGGTGACCGATGGTGTGGGCTCGACCACGTAGAGACGGTTGAGATTTGGCGATTCTCCATTGAATCGCCGCCGGCGCGAGAACTCGCGCGCGTAGCGCACGTGTCCGGGCCCGCTGGCAAGAAAATCCGCGTCCAGCGAAAGAATCACGTCGGCCTTCTCAATTCGATAGACCGTATTCACATAACGGCCGAAGGCCAGGAGGCCGCCCTCGCGAACGCCATCCGAGCCGGCAGGTTCCCACTGATGCCATTTCGCCAGCGGAAGCCCGGCAAGAAGCGCTTTGATCTGCGCGCCGAGCGTCGGCGAATGAACCGAGCCAGTCAGGACGCGAAAGCCTTCGCCCTTGTTGGCCTTCGCGGCTGCTGCCGTTGCGCGGGCTACTTCCATAAACGCCGGCCAGGTGCTCGGTTCCCCGAGGTAAGAAACCGATTGAGCGCGGTCGGGATCGTAAAGCCCGAGGATGGAGGCCTGCGCGAAGACGTCGGTGCCGCCGAGGCTCCCGGGATGGTCGGGATTGCCTTCCACCTTCGTGGGGCGGCCTTCGTGGCTCTCGACCAGCAGTCCGATGGCATCGCCGCCGAGCGGCATGGCCGTGCTGAAGTAGAGCGGCTTGCCGAGGGTCAGACCAGCCGGCTGCTTGACGTAGGGAACGATGGTTTCTTCGGGCTGGCGGCCGCAGCCGGTGAGCCCGGCGAGCGCGAGTGACGCCGCCATCAGCTTCAAAAAATCACGGCGCTCGACGGCGTTCTCCCATTCCGCTGCCTGCCGCGGGAATTCGCGGTGCAGCAGGTCCTCGAAATGCGGGTCCTCCGCCAGCTCTTCGAGGCTGCGCCAGTACGGTTTGCCGGACTTGGCGGCGAGCCGCTCGCGCACCACGCGGAGATCGAGAGGGTACTCGCGAGGCGTCAGGTCATCCGGCTGGTCGTGTTCGTGAGAATCCATAGTCTCTGCAATCTAACGATGGCAGGTCGAGCAACTGGTGAGTTCCGCGACGCTGCGAATCTGGTACTGCTTGGCAAGCTGTTGTCCCAACGCGAGCTGATTTGCCGGCGCGCGCCAGTCCATGTTGAAGACCTGGTCGCGCGGCCGCAGGTTTTGTTCCGGATTGCGATGACAGTCGAGGCACCACTGCATCAGGAGCGGCGAGGCCTGCCAGACGAGCGGCATCTCGTTGATTTGGCCGTGACAAGTCGTACAGCCAACGCCTTTATTCACGTGAATGCTGTGATTGAAGTAGACGAAGTCGGGGAGGCGATGCACCTTCACCCATTCGATGGATTTTCCCGTGCGATAGCTCTCGCGGACGGGCTCCAAGTACGGGCTATCGGCGAAGAGCAGCGAATGACAATTCATGCAGGTTTTCGTCGGGGGGATGCCGGCGACCGCCGAGGTTTCGACCGAGGTGTGGCAGTAGCGGCAATCGATGCCGTCGTCCCCAACGTGGTGCTTGTGGCTGAACTGCACGGGCTGCTCGTGGATGACGTTTTCGCCGGTCACGTAGGGCGTGCGGGCGATGGCCACGGTCAGCGTTAGCCCCAATCCGGCGAGGAACAGGGCCGAGAACAGGCTGACCCGAGAGATAGTATTCGCGCTGCGATGAAAGATCTGCGCCATGCAGTAGGTACTTGGCCGCGCTTAGGCAGGGAGCACCCGGGGACGCAAGGTGCGAGCCTTCTCCCCCTATCCAGGCAGCGCGGAACCCGGGCCCAAGAAACAAAATAGTTTCCGATAAACGCAGCGAGAATGCAAATCGGTCGCGAAAGGGGTAGCAGGTCAGTTTGAGTTGGGTCGGCAGGAGTTGTGCCCCATGGTCTTCCCCCGCTCCAGCGGATTGCTTCCGAGTGCGCGGTGATCCGGGCACAATCCAGACCACCGCCTTCCCGGTGGTGAGTCGGAACTGATGTTCGTAGCTGCACGCTTGGGAGATGCTGCGGCAGCTCAGCCGGAAACGACAGGCCATTCCCAGGTGAACCACCTGGCGGAAGTCGTCGCCGTCGCATCAACATCAACCGAAAACGTTGCACCGATGACGCTGAAATCAGGTATTGCCGAGCTCCTTCGTGCGTCGCTCCTTGGGAACAGCCATTCAACTCGCGGCGAGACCCTTAACGGATAGGGAGCGCGTACATGAGCCCGCCTTGCGTCCAGAGGTTGTTTGGACCGCGGGCCAGCTTCATGACCGACCCCGAGCCGAGGTCGCGCTCGAACATCTCGCCATAGTTGCCCACGGCTTCGATGACGCGGGCAGCCCAGGTATCGTCGAGCCCGATAAATTGCCCATAGCCGCGCTGGACGCCGAGCAAACGCTGGATCACTGGATCGTCGCTTTTATTCATCTCGGCGAGATTTGCGTGCGTCACTCCGCTCTCCTCGGCTTGGATCAAAGCTTCAACAGTCCAATTAACAATGGTCGCCCATTGCGGGTCGTCGAGGCGGTAGGTGGGCGCCAAGGGGTCTTTGGCAATGGCGTCCGGCAGGATTTCAAAATTCCGCGCCCTGTTCTTCAAGGCGAGTCGCTCGTAGGCGAGTTGCGAGACGTCGGCAGTGACGGCCGCGCAGTTGCCTGTGACGAATGCCGCTTCCATCTCGCCTTCTTCCTGAAAGGAGAAGGGCAGCCACTTGATCTTCTCGCGCTTCATGTAACCTTCCAGTTGGACCTCGATCTCGGTGCCACCCAGGAAACAGATTTTCTTGCCGGCAAGGTCCTCTGGAGAAGTGATTCCCATCGTCTTATTCACAAAGAAGCCCTGGTAGTCGTAGAAGACGGGACGCGCAAAGCCGAAACCCGTGTTGGCGGTATTAATAAGATTCGGGGAGCCCGTGGCAAGGAGCGCGATCTCGCCGGATTTGAGGGCCTTCAGGGCATCCTGCTCGTCCCGGAAGGGTACAACGGTGAACTTGGCGTTTGGCCCGAGCACAGCCACAGCCACTGCCTTACAGATGTCCATGTCGAAGGCGGAGTGATTCCCATGGGCGTCTTGCGTAGAGTACTCCGGCAGTTCGGTGTTGATTCCGCACGGGAGTGTGCCGGCAGCTTTGATCTTATCGAGCGTGGGTCCAGCAAGCGCCGCCGGGGGCGTCCCCGCAATCAACCAGCCAATGAAAAACAAAAGTGCATAAATTCTCATCATGCAGTCACGTTCCTTCCGAGCGCCTACGGCAGGGTTTGTTAACAATAATACGGCGACCGGAGAGAAGATCCGGTCGCCGCAGGAAAGTGGTTGGCAAGAACTCTAATTCGAAGGCCAAGTGCCCGACGTTGGTAGCCCCGGGTTGCTGCTGGGACGCGGATTGAAGTCTGCTGGAGCCGGATCGATCAGTTTCCCGTGGACTACATCGGTCGGCGTGATATGCAGAACGCGGCAGCCTTCCGCACCATAGTGGGGAAGAGTCACTACCTCGGTTCGCGGAATCTTGGCGTAGTCGGCCGGCAATGGCGGCGCGAAGCCCAGCAAGCGCGCATTGTCAAAAGCGGAGAAGAGGTTGCCAACACCAGGAGTCTTGTCATCGGCCGGCCCCAGGTACTTCTGGCCGTAGGTCGTCTCGCCTAGCGCGCGCGCGTTGGCTTCATCTGGCAGATCGGCAAGCGGAGTCAGGTTGAATAGCTCGTCGATGAATTTGATGATCGAGCTATGCTCGGTGGCTTCATGGGAGATGGCGTGGGCCACGCTGTACGGCGAGATGACGATCGCTGGAATCCGGGGACCCTGATCAAGAGCGTTCCCAACGGGATCGAAGGTGCGGATCTGCGGCTGAGTGTGGTCGTAGAGGCCGTCGGTTTCATCGTAGGTGATGATGATGGCGCTCTCTGGCCAATACTTGCTGCTGGCGATGGCGTTGATAGAGTCAGCCAGAAGCGCCTCGCTGATCTGCGCGTCGGAGTAGCCAGGGTGGTCGTCATTTCCCGAGAAATCTGCCTGGACCGTTTTGCTGGGCGACCGGGGAAGCAGGTTATCCAGGTTGCCATATCCGCCGCGGACGTAGAAGACACCACCTTCTCTTGGCAGTGCGTTCGTGCTGATCGCCGTAAAGAAGTCCCCGAGGCCCTTCAAGTGCTCCTGGATTTCGGTCGGGTTATTGGCCTCATAGCCGAAATACTGCGGGCCATTGTGATGGGCGATGTAAGTGGCATACGTTGCGGTGCCGGTAGGATCGGTAGACTCGTGATCGTACCCCTCCTGGAACCAACCCCAATTCACCTGCTTCTTCTTATCGCCGTAGATCTTCTCGATGTCACTCTGTACATCCAGAAGGTCAAAGGTCGGGTCCGCATCCTTAGCCGTGATACTTTTAATCTCTTTCCCCATAAAGGAGAGAGGCAGGCTTGCAAACGTAAGATTGGAGGACGGGGTGGTGCTCGGAGCGCCCCCGCTCTCTGTGGGCTGCCTTTCACCAGCAGGGGTCGTGTCCAGAGCGGATCCCCAGTAGGGTTGGGGATCGCCGGTAACGGGCAGTTGCCCGTTTGCGTATGTACCTGTGCCCCCTATCGCGAGATTGGGATGCTTGACCCACTGCGTCTTGCCCGATTGCCCAGCGATCATGGCGATGGCGTTGGGCGTCGATGGCCCGATCACGGTGTCAAAGAAGTTGTCGAAAAGCGTGAAGCGGTCCGCGTATTGCCACAAGAATGGAGCGGTATCGCAATCCACGTGGCTGACGACCAGCTCGCCCTTTTGCACTTGGGCCTGTGTCGGGTGTGGCCCGGTGTACGTGAGTCCATCGGCGCTCAACGTCCCGCCGGTTATGCCTTCTTCTGTAAAGGCATAGCGGTCGTTCTGGGCCACGTGACTCGCATCCAGATGCAGCTTGGCGTCGATGGCGGTGTGGCCGTGATTCACGGAGTCCGTGTCCTCCGGATAGAGCAACACCGTCTTGCCATTGACGTCAGTCACCGACTGGGGAATTAAGAATGGGGAGATGGTCCCAACCGTGCCGTCTGTCTTTACGATCGGCTGGACAAAACCAGGAGTGTCGCTAGCGGGTTGCGAGAACAGTCCCCGGGCTCCGGGGTAGGTGCCGAAGTAGAAGTCAAACGAGCGGTTCTCCTGAAAGAGAACGAAGACGTACTTGATCCTCTTCCGGAGTAGCTCAAGTTTCTGGTCGTGGCTTAGATAAGGGAAGTCTTCCACGCGATGCATATATCGAGCAACCTCATCGCTTGATCTCGGTGAGATTTCGACGATCTTCCTTTGGTCGGCAACCTCGTCATTCTTTCCGTCCTGGGCCAGCGTGGTGACTGGCAACATCATCAACGCAACCCCCATCAGGGAAGCGCAACCGGCCTTCACCCATTCTTTGGTATGCATACCTGCTCCTCTCTCGAATTAAAAGCTTTGTATTGATGCGGTTCCCGCCGACGATTCCCGGCCACCACCCGAGCGGGGAGGGATTCGGCGAGGAAATATTTCGCACCACGTGGGTTAACAAAGGTATGTGAATCGGAATTCAAGCTGGCATGAAAAAGCTGATAAAAACCCTTTGAAGGACAAAATCCCTGAAGATTTCGACCTCACCCGCAATCAGCGAGGTTTGGGCGGGAAACCACATCTACATGTAGCCGCACGTCTCCGGGCACAGCAGCTTGCCAACCCCGCGTTCATGAACGGGCGCCTTAGAAAGTGGCCTTGATGCCGGGGCCCAGAACCGCAATGTAGAAGATCGAGACGGCCGCCGCGGCAAGAATCCAGCCAAGGTTGCGGTATACGAAGTCGTGCGCGGTGGCATGCCCCTCTCCGGAAACGAGAAAGAGATGAGGTACCTCGAGTAGTCCTACGGCGGCGGCGAAACTGCTGAGAGCGCCGGACCGCAATATCTCCATGGCTCCGCGAGGATCCAGCGCAGCTCCGGCGCATGCAATCAGGCCGCCCGCAACGTACGAAGTAAAGACTAATCGGCGCACGCGGAATCGCCGGTTGGCGTCGCTCGCAGAAACTATCCAACGCAGCTCAGAGGCGACGAGCCTTACCGATCCGCGGTAGAGCACGATTCCGGCGGCAACGAACAGGATCCGCCACAGCCAGAGGTACGGCATCCCTCGTATCAAAGCAAACCAATCCCCGCGAGCGAACACTCCACAGAAGATGAGGTAAGCGAAGCCCCAGAACAAACTGAAAGCCATGAGAAGGCAAAGCAGAAGGCGAAGACGTGGAGCGGAGCGGCGCAGAAGGCGTTGCGCGAGCCACGGGACACCGGCGAAAACAAGGTTCCCGAATGGCCCTCCGAGGTCAAAGATGTCGCCGCCACGATCGCCCAAACGCTGAGTTTCTATCAGTCGCGTGGTGGTGAGGATGCACGACCTGCCGCCCGCGATGAGGAAGCCAACGCCGTGCCCAACGACCTCATGAGCTACGTCGGCGAAGACAAATGCCAGAATTGCGATGGCGGCGATAGTCACTCTATCGTCGGAGTGAAGGACAGTATCCGAATTCGAATGGGCGGACATATAACTGCACAGCCTTAATGCACGAGTTGGCGTTTGATGATCGGCTTCAACTGCACGACCGTCCATTTGATATACAGTCGACTCGAACGAAGCCAGCCGCATGGTGGACCCTTGATGGACTGGCAGATCGACTGGATGACGAACTCGACATTGCTGGTTGCACCTTTGCGGCCGTTGATCACCACGAGCATAACGCAATTCATGATCGGCGATACACTTCTCATCCTAATTGAAGGCTGCGGGGAAATCTCATCTAGCGCCTCGGTGAGAGAGGGATGGGTGTGCCCCACAGGAAAACCAAATCTACGGAGTGAGCGTCCAACGCTCTGGGATTTGGAATAAACTTTGTAACGGATGATGAGGGGCAATGATTTCCGTGGTGGCCGCCCGATTCGGAGCCAATTGAATATTGCTCTTGTAAATCGTGGATTGAGCAGGTGGGTTCACCGCATGGGATGCATACGAGCGGCTGTTTTTCTTTTGCTGACCGTGTTGGGCGGGGATGTGCGGGGGCAGCAGCAACAACAGCCACAAGGGCAACAACAGGCGCTGCAGGCAAAGATCGCCGTAGAAGTGAAAACGGTGAGCGTGCTGGCAACGGTTCGGGACAAACATGGAAAGATCATCTCGAACCTGACGAAAGATGATTTTGTGGTGGAGGAAGACGGGCGGCCGCAAACCATCAATTACTTCGCGCGAGAGAGCGACTTGGCCTTGCGGGTGGGGCTGCTGGTGGACACGAGCTGGAGCCAGAGGCGGGTGTTGGAGCAGGAACGAAGCGCGAGCTACAGCTTTCTGGATCACCTGCTGCGAGAAGACAAAGATCTGGCTTTCGTGATTCATTTCGACAGGGAAGTGGAGTTGCTGCAAGACTTCACGCCCTCGCGGCCGAAATTGCAGGCAGCGTTGCAGTTGCTGCAAACGCCACAATTCGACGCGGATCGCGGAAGCGGAGGCAGCGGCGGGGGCGGGGGGCGAGGTTCGCGGCAAAGGGGCGGAGGGACGCTACTGTACGACGCGATTTACCTGGCGGCGGAGGAGTTGATGAGCAAGCAACAGGGGCGCAAGGCGCTGATTGTCCTATCGGACGGAGTGGATCGCCACAGCAAAGAGAGCTTGACGGCGGCGATCGAAGCGGCGCAGCGCGCGGACACGGTGGTGTACTCGATCTTGTTTAAGGATGAGGAGGGATACGGCCATCCGGGCGGCGGGATGATGGGACCGCGGGGAGGCGGGCGCCACGGAGGAAGATATCCGCAGGAAGAGCGGCCCGACGGGAAGAAGATCCTGCAACAGATCTCAAAAGCGACAGGGGGGCGGATGTTCGAGGTCTCGAAGAAGGAAACCGTCGACAAGATTTATTCGCAGATAGAGGAAGAACTGCGGAACCAATACAGTTTAGGCTATACGCCGGAGAAGAATGCGGGACCGGGGTATCACAAGATTCAGGTTACAACGAGGCAGAAAGATCTGGTTGTGCAGGCGAGGGACGGGTATTACGCGGGGCAGTAGGGGGGCGGGGTGGTGGGCGAGTGAGTGGTGAGGCCTGACACGCGAAATGCCGCGGGGGTCAGCATTCTTGCCGGCCTCTTCCTGACCGCTGCGGTGAGCTAACTCTGTGTGGTCGCTAGCCTTGATCGGAAACGCCTCGGCCGAGCAGTTCTCTGGAAGACGAAGAATTAAATGCGAGGCGTTTCCGATAAGGAGACTAGGAGGAAGCCGCTGGCGTTTGCGGCGGACGCG
>Ga0187885_10004916_pt1 | contig 10643 bp, 6 predicted proteins | sample June2016WEW_20_1_3_FD_132970 | JGI IMG/M metagenome (GOLD analysis project Ga0187885, IMG submission 132970) | Peatland microbial communities from SPRUCE experiment site at the Marcell Experimental Forest, Minnesota, USA - June2016WEW_20_100 | ecosystem: Environmental > Terrestrial > Soil >... | reverse complement strand
TCCAATTCGACAAATCCGAGAAAGTAATATTGTTTGTAGGTAGATTGCATCCAGTAAAAAATGTTGATTTACTACTCAAAGCATACAAATACCTTCTTGGAAACAATTGCAAGATTGTAATATTGGGTGATGGACCAGAACGCGAACATTTGGAGAAATTGGCAAAAGACCTAGGCATCAATGAAGATGTTTCCTTTAAAGGATTTCAACCCAAAAAACTTGTCTTGGAATATATGAAAGCTAGTGATGTGCTTGTCCTTCCATCCCTGGTAGAAGGGCAACCGCGCGTTGTTCTAGAGGCCTGGGCATGTAGCCTGCCAGTTGTAGCTGCAAAAAATTCGGGGCTAAATGATCTTGTAAACAATAAAAAGGATGGCATTTTATTCAATGCCCAATCGGAGAGAGATTTAGCCCACGCGATAATGATTGCTTTGGACCAAAATAATAATACAAGATTACGTGAAAATGGGAAAAGACGCTCCAAGGAGTTTGAAAAAGAGGCAATTCTATTAAAACAAATTAAGGTGATGCAAGTCTTCTTAAATAAATAAAGCAGAGAATCAAAAGTGAGAAACTTCGTTTATGCCATTACAGAACATAAATTATATCATAAGAATTAAAAAACCGATAACTATCTTTGTTATTTTATATGCTGTTTCTCTGATCAGCGCAGGTTTAACACTTTATTTTTCACAAAACAACCCTCTTGTTGGGCAAATAACATTTTCTCAAATTGTCTCTTCATTTCTATCAATAGCTCTGATTACAATCTTCCCAGGAATTGTTCTCCAACAAATTATCTTCAAAAATAATCCTATTAAAGAATTGGGGGTGGTAGGCAAACTCATTTTGTCTTATTTTATTGGGATTTCAATTAATGTTACTGCCTTGATAATTAGTTATGCGCTTTTTTATACGGTCCAAGGTATCTACAAATTTGAAAATGCGGCATGGACCGTTTTACTAGTTAATGTTGTGCTTCTTTGTTTCTTTTGGCTGTCAATGAGGAAGAAACAAAGTATCGCTTCTATCGCTATCCAAATTGACTTTCCTATTATTGCATTAATGCTTCTTTTTGTTGGCATTATGATACTCGAAATAATAATTGTCTCTGGCAATTCACCTTTGATATGGGGTGATCAATGGCAGTATCTAGGTCAAGCAATGCAAATAGCTAAAAACAATATTGATTTTTCAACTTTTACGACCCTTTATTTTTATACGTTCTTTTTGGCTTTATTGTTTAATTTCACAATCGGTCCTGCCATTAATACCTTCCTAATATTTGGGATTTTGTCCTCAATTCTTTTGTCAATGGCAATCTACTGTTTAGGAAGAAGCATATTCATCTCGCGAAAGAAAAGTGTTCTGTTCTCTTGGGTCTGTCTTCTCTCTCTCCCCTTTATTCTTCCGCTTTCATTTGCCGCTTCAAAATATGGCATTTTGCAATTACTTTCAACAATTTGGAATCTCGAATCTGATGTCACTCTAATACCCAATATCTTTGCTCCGCAGTTTCAATTCGGCCTCCCTGCTATTTTCTTGCTAGTCTCTATTCTTTTTCTTGGGAAAAATAAAACCCTACAATCCGCAATTGCTGTATTTGCCATATCCTACGTCGGTTTTGCTGCTCATATAGCAGAGATCTTCCTTTTCGAAATTTGCTTGGTAATCTTTCTTTTTCTTAAAGATGACGAATCTGATTCTTCGTGGTTCTTGCCTAGTGTTGCATTTGGTATCTTGGCTTTTCTTCTAATCGATTACCTCATGCCATTTAGGTGGTATTCAATGTATGAGGAAGGCATTCTTTCTCTTGTTGCTATAATTATACCACTAGCATTATTTGTCATCCTAAAGACCATTCCCAAATCAGCTCACATAAAACCTTTGAAAAAAACACTAAATTCATCAAAAATCATTATCCCCTCCTTCTTGATTATTTTTATAATCGTTGTAGCTGGTGCATTATTTTTCATATGGGTACAATATACAAACTTTCTTCTGCCAATCTATCAACTAATGGTTAATTATCAGATCCCATGGTTTATTTGGGCAACAAGAATAATCGTCACTTTACCTATCACTTTCCTGCTGTATTTGATTTATTTGAAAACGTTACGCGATCGCTTGCATTTGACCAGTATGGCATCAAAATTTTTAACATTAATTTTGTTTTTCATAATTTCGGTCGTTCTTCTCAGAATTTCTTACTTATTCGATGTTGGCTTCTACTATGAAATGCGGCTTGGGATCTTCCTAATGATCTCCATGGCCATTCCTACCACGCTTCTTATTGTGATATTTAAAAAATATGGCCTGAAAGAAGACAAAGTCCTTAGGTTTACTGCATTATTGCTTCTTGGAATTTTTGCCTTGAATGGTGTTACTGGCGTAGTGATGTATACAGGATTCTGGAATGGCTATGGGGTTCATATACCCAATAATTCTATTGCTGGCGCATCAGTAGCCCAAAATATATCACTTCAAGGTGGCAGTGTCCTAACTTATTCTGACTACCCCTCTAGGCAACTTCTCTTTCTTGAAGGTGTCTCAAAATTAAATAATATTGTTCCCACTGAAGCGTTTTTCTTACTCCAAAAAGAATCCTCATTTATGGAACTCGCAAACAGTTACAATTTGTCAACAATATTCCTTACCAACTATGATAGAGAATTAATAAGTTTACAGACAAACGACAGCTACATTATCAATAGCCTTCCGTACCTTCCATTATATTACAGCAATGATGGTACAACAGTGAATGGACTCCCCATAGCAGACGAATCCAATTTCTCATCTCTGCCTAAGTTAACAAATCTCTGTATTAGCCCAATCAATATTACGAGTTCATCAACCATCAATCTGTCGCTTCCCCTAGGGAGTGAGCTTTACATTTCCAACGAATCCTTTACACTTAAAAATAATGACCAATATGAAAATTTCGAAAATTCTTCATTGATAATTTCTTCCGGTGATACGGGGATGCAGCTGTTTTTCAATTCAAACACAATGGAGATTTATGGTCCTTTAGAGACAGGAAATATTTTGCTAAAAATAACAAATGCAAGCAGCATCAGCTTTTCTGCACCATCCCCCATAATTGAGCTTATTCAAAACAATATAACGTCACAGGTCAACGCTCAACAAATATCTTTTGAAAACGCATCTTTGTTTACAATTAATGCAAGTTCGATTAAAGTCAGTGTTAATGGTTCTGAGCAATTTAATGAACTCTACTACGTGAGCGAAGTATCTCGTAATAGAGGACTGGTGTGGGATCCCGATGTAGACTTTGCACATTGTACCTTCGAAGGCGTGTTCGAGAACCAGTTTATTTTTCTTGATTCAAATATTAGTTCCGTTGTATTTTCCGGGTTTTTTAATATTAATCAATGAAGTTCGCTTACCTTCAATTCACCCAAACTAGAGAAAATAATCATTTAGGCTAAAAAAGAATCGATATATCCACTATTACTTTTTCGTGAAGTCATTTTTCGCAATTGACTTTAAATGGCGACTCAATCATAGGTCAATTATCATGGAGTCAAAGAAGGTTCTATTTAGCATAGTATGCCCCACGTTCAATAGGTCAAAACTACTCAGAAGAGCCATTGATAGCGCTTTAAGACAACAACTTGAAGATTTTGAATTGATAATAGTAAATGATGGATCAACTGATGATACGCGAGATCTTGTAAGCTCATGCAATGATGAGCGAATAATTTACATTGAACATGAAAAAAATATGGGACTTAATGCGGCGCGCAATACTGGTTTTAACAGAGCAAAAGGAAAGTATATAGTAACATTAGATGATGACGACGAATTAAGTAAATTTGCCCTTCAAATGGCATTTAACATTTATAATAGATTATCTGATGGTAGAATTAAGGTATTATTTTTTAATTGCATTAATGTTGAATCGAGGTTAATTAGTGGTAAATCTATACCTGGTGAAACAATCATCAGATATGAAGACCTTCTTTGCGAAAAGTTAAGAGGCGATTATTGGGTTGTCGTCGAAAGAAGCATCCTCCCTGAAGGAAGTATCTTTGAGGAAAATTTATGGGGAAGTGCTGGAATTTTATGGTCGCGCTTGCTTCGTAATTTTGATGGATATTATGTGCCTAAGATAGCTTACTTTGCTTATAGGAAGCATGAGCTGCCTAGGCTTACAAATTATGAAGCAAACAGTAAAAATTTGCAAATCCACGAAAATAGAATTAAGATGTTTCTTAGAGAATTTGGTGCAGACACAAAATTATATTGCCCCAAGGTCTATTCCAAACAAATTGCAACATTAGCTTTTTATCAATTATTGAATAAAAATTTTCGTCAAGCAAGGTTAAACCTGATTCTCTCATTGAAGAATAATTTTTCAGTATATGTATTGGGGCTGCTGGCGCTCACATTTATTGGGAACGAAAAAAGCGCACTATTCGTATATGAACGTCTGTTTAGGACTTATTTTGCTAGAATCTTTTTTTAATTACTCGCTTTTTTACAATTTTTCTTATAGAGTCCCTCGGGGATGTAAAATTCTCCATTTTAAGAATCTTTTTTGCTTTGTCAATACTTACTTTGATGTTTTTCTTTTCATTGGTAGAAAAAATCAATGGTAAACCCTTATCGACAATTTCAATTTTAGGAGAAAGTTTACCAAAACTGAGTTCTATAATCGCGTCTCGAACGATTTCTGCTAAGTCAAAAACGGTTGTTGGCACTGGATAATACACATTTATTATATTCGAAAGGATGTCGCTGATTTCAGATGGCTTTTTGTTCAGAAGTACTTCTAGCAATCTCTCATAGGCCAAACAAATATCACTTTCATCGACAAACAACATTGGTCTGTTCATACTATGTTTGTAAGGCGTTATTGATTGATTATTTAGCCCTCTTTCAATGAAAATGTTTGCAGCCGTTTCTTTTGGCATTTCATTTCCTAACAACGTACCCATCCTGATTATGCCAAATTGCTTATCTGACATCTCGCTGTAAAACCGAACTATCGTCTCTTGGGCAATTTTAGACAATGAATATAATCTCGCTCGCTCCTCAACTTTATCTGGCCTAAACCCAAATTCCTCATCTATTACCCCATTAAACTCCCGCTCTCCGATTGTATGCCAGGAGCCCGCTAAGATCATGCCCTTAAGATTGGGCAACTCGTTGACAGCTGCACAAACATTCTGGGTGCCAACAATATTTACCTCGTAGCCTAGACGCTTTTGCTCAATGATCTTCGGAATTTGAATTATAGCAGCATGAATAACAAAAGTACAATCATCCAAATTCTTTTTCAGAAGGCTGAGATCTCTAACGTCCAAATTGCAGAATTCAACTCCTTCGCCCAAGAAGCTCGAGGGCGAATTAACGTCGATGAGCTTGATATTATATTTTTTAGAGAGATATTCTGCTAGGATCTTTCCTACGTAACCGCTCCCGCCGGTAATTGCAATCTTCTCTCTGAAACCTATCAATTTTTTACCTCAATGGTTGAATAGATTAAACACAAGATCCTATTATTGTTGTTACCTATGAAGTAATATTTCTTTAACTATTCTATGATTGAAATTTTAATATGTTTAACAGTCTGTAAGTAAAACATATTAACTCTAAAGATCGCTTTTATAATTGGTATCAAGGTTTACGCCATGAGGATACTCCAGATAAGCCCGTATTTTCAGCCCTCTACTGGAGGATCAGAATGGTACTGCCAACAGTTATCGAAGCGCCTCGCTAAGAGAGGTCACGAAGTTCACGTTCTGACTTCCCTGCTTGATAAAACCTTACGCCCAGAGGAGGAAATGGATGGTTATTCTGTGCACCGTATGCCCTGCTTTGCAAACATATGGGATTGTAATCCTGCTACTTTTCTTCTTCACAGATTGGCCAAGATAAAGGCAGACGTTATGCATGCCCACTCGTACATCTTCTTCACTTCTAATCAGGTAGCTCTGGCGAAGAGATACACCAAAATTCCTTTTGTCCTTCACCTCCACGGTGGAATTGACTTCACATCAAAAATTAATGATTTCACAACCCGTTTCAGGTTCAACGTCAAGGACAAGATTTATGACCCGACTTTCGGGAAATGGACGGCCAGAAGCGCTGATTTGGTGGCATCGGTATCAAAAAGGGATCTAGAACTTGCAAAAAAGATGTGGGGGCTAAATAAAGGCTTGTCCTGGGTACCCAACGCTGTTGATTTGAGTGATTTTCCCAAACAATCAAGTAATGGCAACAACGACTTACTGAATATCGTCTTCATAGGACGACTCGAACCCTGGAAAGGAATCAACACCTTTATAGAAGCCGCACAGCTCGTTGGGAAAAAATACAATGATGTGCGCTTCACAGTAATAGGTGACGGGAGTCTGAGTTCCTACGCCCATAATAACTCCATAAAAAAATACGTAGACTTTATTGGCAAGGTAAATCACTCGAGGATACCCGAGCTTCTATCCAAAGCATCTATGCTCGTGCTGCCCTCTTACATGGAAGGGCTCCCAACAGTATGCCTAGAGGCACTTGCAGCTCAAGTCCCGGTCATTGCATCTAACGTTGGGGGGATCCCTGAAATTGTAATCGATGGCGAGACAGGCTTCCTTTTTCCACCAGGTGACTCCAGCTGTTGCGCTGACCGAATCATCCGAATCCTTTCGGACGATGGCCTCAGGAAAAAGTTGGGAAGTAATGGGCGACAGCTTGTAGAAAAGTACTTCACTTGGGACAATGTGGTAGAAAGAACTGAGAGAGTATACGAATCAGTTCTTGCGTAGTTTTTTTTCTGCTTGTCCCCCCGCGATGGAAAAAAAGAAATCGATTTATAATAAAGCTAAATTACGTCTTTATCGAAAAGTCAAACGTAGAAGCAACTAGTGAGAGATTTGAAGACTCGTGGCCTTATCCTTGGGATATCCCTTATGGGACTTGGGGCTATTGGCTGGGTGATGGGGTTCGTCTTTTCGGGCAATTATTACCTCTCAACAGGGCACATTGTGCTACATTATCTGGGGCATCTCGCCCTTGGGATAGGCCCATCTGTAATGATTCTTGGGGGGGTTCTGTTTTTTGCCTTTTTTGTCGAGGGCTATTACCATAGGCCAGTTCCACCCGCAGATCTGCGCCCAGGCATATACCCGGTAGCAGAACAACCTCCCAACAAAAAATGTCCAAATTGCGGCACCCAAAATCCCGTAGACGCTGTATTTTGTCTTAAATGTGGTCAACAATTTTCAGAATTGATGGATGATAAGAACCTGAAAGAGGGCTTTTGAACCGCGTAACTCGCCGATTTGGGAATTTTTTGATAATGGCAATTGATCGGGCACGATCGGCTGCTGATCAAGTGAAAGTTGCCTGATCAGCGGGTTTTAGAGCTAGAATAAAATGGCGACGCGTCCGAGCATATTTTAAATACCATCTCTGCGTGTTGAAAAGTATGCCCATAGTCTTGACCCATCTTCTTTCCGGGATTATCGTTGTTGGCGTGCTGGCCTTGGCATACCCAAAGAAGCTTTCAAACCCTTTCGTGTTTGTAGTGATGGCGGGCCTTTTCACCCTCCCGGATCTCGATCACCTGGCATTCTGGCAGCCTTCGATGGTAAATAAGATCCTTCCTACGTCCTTCTGGGACCTGTTTACGGGAATGTTTGTTCCGCGCCAGCCGCTTCTTCTCCACAACTGGATCTTCCCGGCGATTTTTGCCCTAGCAGCCATTGTCGCCTACAGATACCGTTGGAATAAATGGGGCTACATTGCCATCCTCTCCATTGCATGGGCTACACACCTGCTGCTTGATGGTGTCATGCTATTCTGAATTAGCTTTCAATCTATTCCTGACTCTCTTTATCATCAAATTGTGCATAAGACGCCCTGTCTAAGTGGTCTACTGTTAAACAGAAGTTCAAATGAACAAACACTTGTCCTAAATATAATATGGATAGTTCAAACAATTTAAGCTCCTGTTAGCAACATTAAAGTTAGCAGTTACTAAAAAACAGAATGAAAATATAATCATTATCTTTGAAAATTATAATCCTGACACAATCATTATATTACTAAGTTTACAAAATGGCACTCAGTGAATTTATAGAGAGGGAAATATCATATGCAAAAAAAATATCTATATTTGACTTTAGCGATTTTTCTGTGCTTTGCAGTTGTCTTTGCATCAGGAATGACTATTGCTAACGATAATGCTTGCAAAAAAACTCTCATCACAGCCCCAACCGGGGGATCGCCAGGCACTTTTCATGTTGGTGATACCGTCTCATGGAATATAACTGTCTATTCGTCCAATACGTCAATTCCAGCTAATCCTGCGGTAATGAAGGATCTAGTTATCTATGATAACCTTCCAGCGGGCGTAACCTTTGTAACTGGCACCAACTGGAGCAGTTCTACAGCTACCTTCAGCGTAATAGGCACCAATCTGTTGAAATGGGACTTTGGCAGTACAACACTAAATGGGATGCCTCAGGCTTGGGTCAACTTTAGCGTGACAATCAACAATGTCCCGGCCAATACGGTTCTAACCAATACTGCAAATTGGACAGCTAATGTGTACGATGTCATCGCCAACGATTGGCAGTCCATATCCGTCCCTGCCTTCGATTCCATACGGATCGTTAAGTCGCCATCAACACTTACGACATCACTCAATGTCACAAGCCCAATAGCCATGGGGACTCCATTCCACGATAGCGCAACCTTGGGCGGCCACGTCTCTGGCTACGACATGAATAGTACTGCGACCATATCCTTCTACTACAGCACTGACGACGTCAACTGGATCCAGATAGGCAGCGCACAAAGCGCGCCGTCAAATGGCGGAACGGTCAGTTCAGCTGACGTAACTGGATTAGCCGTTGGTACTTACCACTTCAAGGCCAACTACACTGGCAATACCTACTACAGTAGCGTAACAAGCGCCGATTTGTCAGAAAACTTGACCATCACTCAAGCCCCGTCTACCACCACCACCAAGCTCAATGCAACGACAATAAGCAATATACCGACAATAACGCTGGGTGGAACGGTGCACGATATGGCTAATGTGACCTTCACCGTCCCGATTGGGCCATACCCCCAGCCTGCAGGAACCATTACATTCCTCATTGCCTACAATAGCAGTTTACAATGGCAAGTCTTGAGTAGTGGTCCTGGGACATGGGATCCATCGACTCATACCTTCTATGCAATCTCCGTCGACGTCACTCCGAATAGCACCGGTTACTACTACTTCAATGCGACCTACAGTGGCGATGGCAACTACTCGGCCAGCCACGACTGCTATTCGAAGGAGGTGCCACAAAGCGAGATACTGCACGTATTGAAAGCTCCTACAAACGTCACCACTCTGCTCAATGCCACAGGCCCGATAACCCTTGGCCAAAATGTCACCGACACAGCCACAGTAACTGGTGGTGTCTTGGGCATAGTCCCCACAGGGACCGTCACCTTTGATTATAGGTTCCCCAATAACGGGACATGGAAGACCTACGACACTGAGACCCTGTCCGGTGGCGTGGCAACGTCCAAGCCTTTCACGCCAACCCAGGCAGGCGTTGTTTACTACTTCAACGTCACCTACAATGGTGATGGCAACTACAGCTGCAGCACCTCTAATGTAACGAGTGAGCATATTACCGCGAACAAAGCCACTCCGACAGTTAATACTGCGTTGCTATCTGTCACTGGTGCACCCATAACGAGTATCATCCTGGGCCAGGGCGCAAATGATACGGCCACAGTAACTGGTGTCTTGGGCATAGTCCCCACAGGGACCGTCACCTTCAGTGTACAGCTACCCAATGGTACATTGGTGACCTTCGATTCAAATCAACCCCTGGTGGCAGGCTCGGCGACTTCCACAGCCTATTACCCGCTGGGAAATGGGACCTACCTATTCCAGGCTACCTACAATGGCGATGGCAATTATCTAACCGCAACCAGCAATATAACAACTGAACCTTTGGTTGTTACTGCGACTACAAGTGAAATAGACACCTACCTCAACGCGACTACGATAACGTTGGGCTCGACGGTTTACGATACAGCCAATGTTACATTCCCAGTATCGATTCCGCCGTACCCTGTTCCAACAGGGAGCATAAGCTTCTCGGTGAAGCTAATCGGCGGCACGTGGGAATCACTAGGAAATGTGGTCGGCACTTGGGATTCATCCAATAACCGGTTCTATGCGAACTCGGCTGAGTTCACTCCTAACCAGACTGGGACCTACTACTTCAACGCAACCTACAGTGGCGATGGCAACTACACAGGTTCCCATGAACAGGGCAACTCTGATACCCGACTAGAGAAGCTAGTTGTAACCAACGCAACTCCAATAGTCACCACTCAACTCAATGCTACATTGATAACCTTGGGCGCTGGCGTGACGGATACCGTCACCGTAACGGGTCTCGGCATCGGCTTCCCGGTACCAACCGGCACAGTTCAGTTTACTGTGCAGTGGCCTAACTTAACTGTAACTAACCTTGGCACACCGGTAACTTTGGACGCATTTGGTATGGCAACATCCATACCCTTCACACCACCTTTCACTGGCTCTTACCTCTTCAACGCCACATACTCCGGAGATAGCAACTACAATGCAGCCTCTGACGCCATAG
>Ga0187885_10004901_pt1 | contig 10676 bp, 9 predicted proteins | sample June2016WEW_20_1_3_FD_132970 | JGI IMG/M metagenome (GOLD analysis project Ga0187885, IMG submission 132970) | Peatland microbial communities from SPRUCE experiment site at the Marcell Experimental Forest, Minnesota, USA - June2016WEW_20_100 | ecosystem: Environmental > Terrestrial > Soil >... | reverse complement strand
TCCGCAACGCGCAGCGCTACATCAGCTTCCTCATGCGGATGGGCTTCAATCAGGACCAGATCAAGATCCTGGTGAACCGATATGCCAAGAAGGCCGGCCCCAACATGGCCACGCTCGAGCAGATCCAGTCCACGCTGAACCAGCCCGTGTTCTATGGAATTCCCGCGTCGCCGGCGGTGATCGCGTCCATCAACAAGGCTCGCCCGTTTGTGGCCAACCGCGAACAAGCGCCCGATTTGGACCGGATTTTCCGCGCGTTTGTGGACAAGGCCACCGGCGGAAAGAAGAACGCCCTCGCCGCGGGCTCTGGAGGACCTCTTGGGTAGCCGCAGCCTCGTCCGGGCCAGTTCGGGGGCCGACCGCTGGTTCGAAATCAAGAGCCAGGTCCATCACAAGCTCGTCAATTCGCTGACCTCCGAACAGCTCAGAGACTTGAACAAGGAAAGTGTCCGCGGGGAGGTCGGCGCCGTGGTGGAGAGGCTCATCCTGGATGAAGCGCTCCCCATGACGCTGGGCGAGCGCGAGAAACTCATCGAGGAGATCCTCGACGAGGTTTTCGGCCTCGGCCCTCTGGAGCCGCTGCTCAAGGACCCCTCCATCGCCGACATCCTGGTCAACGGTTTCGACAACGTCTACATCGAGCGCGGGGGACGCCTGGTGGAAACCAACGTTCGGTTCAAGGACCAGGCCCACGTCCGCATGATCATCGAACGCATCGTTTCGGCGGTGGGCCGCCGCATCGACGATTCCTCGCCCATCGTGGACGCGCGTCTCATGGACGGCTCGCGCGTCTGCGCCGTGATTCCGCCGCTGTCGCTGATTGGGCCGGTGATCTCCATCCGGCGCTACGGGAAGAAGATCCTGTCCACCGAAGACCTGCTCAAGAACGAGACCTTCACCACCGGCATGCTCGATTTTATGAGCGGCTGCGTCGAGGCGCGGCTCAACATCGTGATTTCCGGCGGTTCCGGCTCGGGCAAGACCACCATGCTGAACACGCTCTCGCGTTTCATCCCCGAGGAGGAGCGCATCGTCACCATCGAAGACACCGCCGAGTTGCAATTGCAGCAGAGCCACGTGGTGCGCCTGGAAACGCGCCCCCCCAACATCGAAGGCGCCGGCGCCATCACCCAGCGCGACCTGGTGATCAATACCCTCCGTATGCGCCCCGACCGCATCATCGTGGGCGAATCCCGCGGCCCCGAAGCGCTCGACATGCTGCAGGCCATGAACACCGGCCACGACGGTTCCATGACTACGGTGCACGCCAATTCGCCGCGCGACGCCTTCTCGCGTCTGGAAACCATGGTCATGATGGCCAGCCAGCATGTGCCCGACAAAGTCATCCGGCAGCAGCTCGCCAGCGCCATCAACATCGTGGTGCACACCGCCCGCATGGCCGACGGCACCCGCAAAGCCACCGGCATCGCCGAAGTTGTGGGCGTGGAAAACGAACTGGTGGAGATGCAGGACATCTTCGAGTTCGAGCGTAGCGGCATCAGCGCGCGGGGCAAGGTGGTGGGCCGTTTCCACGCCACTGGCGCGCGGCCCATCTGCCTGGACCGGCTGAAGGCCTACGGCATTCATCTGTCGGCCTCCATCTTCGAGGAGGAACACATGGTGAAGGAGAAGTAGGTATGCGAGCCGCGACCGTCAGAAGCCGTGAAAGAACGGGCAAGCTAAAGCATGCCCCACCTGGTGGGGCATGCTTTAGCTTGCCCATTGCCCGCTTGCGGGCGGCTTCTTCACACCTTTTAAGGGAGACGAGACCATAGATGTTTCTTCTGGCCGCGTTCCTCATCTTCTCCGTGGCGCTGTTCGGCGCCGGCTATTACGTCTGGTCGGTTCCCGAACAGGAGGCTTCGAACATGCTGGGGGCACGCTTGCGCGAGCTGCGCGCCCACATGCGCGGACGGTCAAAGGGCGCGTCGGAGCTGCTGCGGCGGGAGCAGCGCGGCACGTTCGCATTTTTGGGCGACCTGGTGGCTTGGGTCGCCATGCTGCGCCGTTTGCAGGAGATCATCTACCAGGCCAACCTGAAATACCGGGCGGCCGACGTTTTCGGCTTCAGCCTGATGCTGGCCGGCGCCAGCTTCGCGGTCCTGGGAATCGCCGGCTCGAGCCTGCTCCTGGTGCGGCTGCTGGCGGCCGCCGCCATCGGAAGCGTGCCGGTGGTCTATATCTTTCGCGTGCGCTCGCGGCGGCTGCGCAAATTCGAGGAGCAACTGCCGGACGCTATCGACCTGTTCACGCGCACCATGCGCGCCGGCCACAACATCCACAGCGGCCTGGAGACCATCGCCAACGAGACCGCCGACCCCGTGAAGATGGAGTTCAAGAAGCTCATGGAAGAGCTGGCCCTGGGCTCGCAGGTGGAGCCCGCGCTGCACGGCCTGGGCAAGCGCGTTCCCCTCATCGACCTCAAGTTCTTCGTCACCAGCCTGATTCTCCAGCGGCAGACCGGCGCCAACATGGTGGCCGTTCTGGAAGGCCTTGCCGCGCTGGTGCGCGAGCGCCTGACCATGGCCGCCAAGCTCAAGGCGCACACCGCGCAGCAGCGCTTTTCGGCCGGGTTGCTGTGCGTGCTGCCCATCGTGGTGGGGCTGGTCTCCTACATCTTCAACCCCGAGTACATCCGGCTACTGTGGACCGACCCGATCGGCGAAAAGTTTTTCACCGGCGCCATTATCCTTGAGATCGTGGGGATTCTGATCATCCGGAAGATCGCCAACGTCCGGGTATGAGGACGACATGCTGACCGACCTGCTCTTCTTCCTGATCACCGGCGCAACGCTGAGCCTGCTGATCTGGACCGGCCTGGAGCTGTTCCGCAACCAGGAGGACCCGCTGGGCGACCGTCTGGAAGGGTTGCAGTCGCAGGCCATGGTGGTGGCCGCGCGCGCGGCGCGCCGCAAGCGAGCCGGCCGCGGACTGGACGGCTTTCTCTACCTGGTGGGCCTGTTCCCCGGCGGCGACGACTGGATGCGCGGCACCGAGAAGCTGCTGAACCAGGCCGGCGTGCGCCGCAAGCAGGCGCTGGCCGTCTACACCATCCTGGTGATCCTTTTCACGCTCTCGCTGGCGGCCGGCCTGATCTACCTCCAGCGCAACAGCCCTCCGACCTCGCTGATCGGCGGCCTGGCGGCGGTTCTCATCCTCGGATTCATCCTGCCCAAGCAGGTTCTCTATCGCATGGTGAGGCGTTACCGCCGCAAGCTCCAGGAGGCCCTGCCCGACACGGTGGATCTGCTGGGCATCGTGCTCGGCACCGGCCTCAGTGTAGGATGTCAGAGTAGTTGACAAGCCACCTGTTGATTCTAAACGGCTCCCTGCGAGTGCTTGCCAGAATTGTTGGCAATTCGTGCCACGATTCCTGGCATAATCCTACTTTCGTGCCACAGTTGCTGGCATAATCCTACAGGGTGGCACTCCTAAACTGGAGCACGACGTTGTCGGCGCATGGGCCTGCCGAGCGCGGCTTCACGAACCAGCCTGTACTCCTCCCAGCGCTTTCTCCGGCAAGCCTCCACGCGACGCCGGGCCTCTTCCTTCAGCATCGTGCGGCTGGGAAACCGGGCCCGTGCCGCAATGTCCGTTCGGAGGAAGTACGCGTAGCCCCTTCCAGCAGCAGCTCTCGGGATCGCCAGCAGGGGCGTACCTGACGTTTTCAGATGAAGCAAAAAAGATCCGATGCTGAGATCGAGGCGGCGGGCGAGCACCGATGTCGACACGTATCGTTGCGCGAATTGCAGGGCCTCGCCGGCAGGTATGAGTCTGGCATAACCATTGCGATATCCGGCGGTTGAAAGGAAGCTTTGAATTGCCAGGCCGCGGATGACATCGATTCTGACCCCCAGCAAGGCTGCCGTCTCACTATAGTTGAGAAAGCCTTCCGGTGACGTCGTAAGGTCTGGCGTCGGGCGATACCGGCGGAGATCCTCGGCCCGGAACAGGTAGCCAGTAATCCCACGAAACCGCTCTGTACGTGCTACCGGCACCAGATTGCCGTCAACAACCGCCTGGATGACGGCGGCAAGCCCGGCGCTTCTACCGAGGTAGTTCTTGACAGCATGCCGCAGCGCGATGAGTTCGCCCGGCTTCGAGTATGCCTTCACTGCCACCCCATGCCGTTCAAACGCGTGTTTTACCTTGAGGACATCTTCGCGAAGGAAAAAGAAACGGCGTGTTGGGAAATCGCGGTCCGGGCCTTTCACATACCGAATGGCCCCGGTGGCAGCGACCGCAACGATGGTGTTATTCGTCAAGCCTAATGCGGCCTTCGCCTCAGGCCGCTCCATGTACGGAGCGAGTTCCGCGTTCCGCGCGGCAATCCATTGGTTTAGGGACTTCCGTCGAATCCAGCACTCGGTGCGCCTACGACCGTGGCGCATATGCAGGAATATGGCGTCGATTTGGCCCTGGCGAGCGAGGTCCAAAACCCGACAGCCGGCCACATGCGCGATTACCTCCGCCTGGTTCGCCGCCACCCACTGAGAACTCCGGCGCACGGCCTCCGAAAAGTAGCGGTGCTGCACACGGACAAACCCTCGCCATTCTTCCATGACGAACCGCTCGAAGGCTTCATGAAGGAATCCGAATTCGCTCCGCGGCAGAACTCGAAACAGGTGGCGATAGAAGTTCCCGAAGATATCGCTGAAGTTGAGATCGGCCGGATTGCCGGTTTCCGGTGGGAGCATGCGCCTCAGGACGGCGCGCAGCGACCGCGGCCAATCTTCCAGCATGGTCGCGGCAGCGCGCCCGATCTCGGTCGCCACGCCGAGGTTTGTGGCGGCGAAGAACTGCTGCTTCCGGCGCAGCCGGTCCTGCTCCTTTATGGAACCGACGAACAGGACCAGCCTGAGTAGGGGGCCCAGGCTAAGGTTATGCAATTCCGCAGGAAATCCGCACCCGGCGAGGGCAGGTTCAACCGTTTCGCCGCGTGAAAACCCTGCGGCGCGATAGATCGCCGAGTTGATCGCCAGCAGATCTCGGCCGGCAGGCTCGATTCCGACATCGCGAAAGTCGAGCCCGCAGCGGCATTTATGGACAGCGAGCCGCTGCCAAGCCAACCGCCGCCCGCAGCAAGGGCACCGGTCGAGCAAGAGACAGCTATGGACAGGGCACGCTGTGACAAGGCCGAGATCCCAGACAGCCCACCATATCGAACGTTCCCGAAGGCAAGCGGGGCAGAGGCGCGGACACCGGTAATTCAGATCATCGACGCTGATCCGCTCGCCATAAAACCATCGCTGGTTGTGCCTGTGCGGGCCGGGGACGCGTAGGTAGCACATGGCCCGCCATTCTTCGGGGTTAAGGCGCAGAAGATGGGAGAGTCGTTCATAGGCGTCAGCGTGGTCCAGGTCGCTTCCTGGCAGACCGGCGAGCCGTACCAGGGAAAGCGGGCCAATGTAGTTATGCTCATAGGCGACACGGCATAAATAACCTCGGGGACTCTCGAGCGGGATTGGATCGACCCGAAAGAGTAGCCGGACTGCGGGACGCATTCCTTCGGTCATGCGTGCAGTTCGAGGCGGACACCGGTGTTGCGGGTCAGCGCCTGCGGGATGAAAGCCCTGGCGCTCGGCAGCGCCAGCGGCGGCGCCTTGCCACAATCGAAGTTTTCGCTGAACGGATTGGGATCGTCGAGCCGTTCCGCCCAAACATGCTCCGCAAACGACTGCGCCAACGTGCGGATGGTTATTTGCCGGCGCGGATGACAGCGGGCGATCCGCGCGGCGCCCCGGATTATCTTCATGGTGTAGCCGATGAGACCGTTGGAACCGTAGTGCATGCGGAAAGCCAGATCGAGATCGGACAAAGGGGGCATCTCGTATTCTGGAAGCTGCTCCTGCGCTGCACGAAGGAAGGCCCGGTATGTTGTCCGGTCTTCTTTCAGCTCCCACTGGAAGGCGCCTACCCGCAGGGTCGCGCTGAATCGGCGCCGGAGCTGTTCATTCTGGCGCAGCACCTCCAGACAACGTTGCAGCCCGGCCACGACGATCGCGAGCCGGGCCTCTTCCACCTGCTCCTTCAGCCAATCGGCAACGTCGTTGACAATGCTGGCCCGCTGGACGTCCACGAAGTGCTGGAACTCGTCAAGCGCAAGGAGCCGCACCCGGCAGCGCTTGATCAGTTCGCGCAGGCGAATGCTCTTGCTGACCGTGTTGCCCCGGGACCACAGCGGATCGCCGAGTTGGAAGAGGAGCGTCTCCGCGAAACTCTTGACGGTCGGCCGTGCGGGGACTTTCGCGACCAGCACCGGAACTTCGACGCCCCACCTGTGATCAACGCGGGGGTGGAGGCTGGCGAAATACGCGATGATCGTGGTCTTTCCGCTGCCGCTTTCGCCAACCAGGGGGCAGCAATCCGGCTCGGCCGTAGCGTCATGGCTGTCGAAGCACGCCTGTATCCGCGCGACCGCCGTTTTGAAGAGCGGATACTTGACCAGAATCCGTTCGGAACGATCCATGAGTTCAGTCATTCGGCTTGTTGCGCCTCCCCGAGCGTCATCCGCTCCTGCTGGCGTTTTGGGGTAGATCAAAGTTCGCCTCGAAGGCCGGCAGCACATCGTCATCTGTAAAGGCATCAGAACACGCTTTCGGCGGGATCGAGGCCGCGTTCGGGTCCGACAGTATCTGCACTACCTCGACAGATGGGGCAGATTCACCTGTGTGAGCGTCCAAAAAGCGTGCATGGCGCTTCCGGCCATGAGTCGACTTTCGATTGAAATCCCGCTCTACCAGAGCCCGGATCTCGGCCTTGGCCTGCGCCAGCGCTACGATGTCGGTCCGCGTGTTCAATCCTCGCTGAGCGAAGCGGCGGATAACCTTGTGCTGCCAAAGAGAGAGGCCCTTGGCGTAGGCTTGGTCCAAAGCGGGAGTGCGAATATATGTTCCGTTCTGAGGATCGAGAACGTTGATGTGGCCGAGATCGGCCGGGTCGAACGTCAGCTCGACCTTCGTGCCGGCACTCAATCGCCGCCGCAGGGCTCCAAGGTCCTCGCCATTGTATTTCAGCCCCTCCAGTTCGATGCCGTAGTGGAAGACAACACGCTGAGCCGTCATCCCCAGCGCGACGTCCAGCTCACTGGCGCTGGGCGGCAGCGGCGGCGGCAGGGCGCTCACGTCGCAGTGCCAGCGGTGGGCTGGCGTGTCCGTGATGCCGCGATGCGGCGTCTGCAAATACACGTCGATGATCCACTTGTGCAGCATCTCCCGGAAAGTGGTCAGCAGGACCACTGCGTGCCGGGTGGGATCGTACTCGTCGCGCTCCAGGATGTTGCTGAATGTGGTCCCGGGCTCTCCGTGCATCAAGTCGTGGTTCATCGTGCCTTGGAAGCGTTCGAGCTTGCCCTTGTACCAGGGAACCAGAACCTTCGCATACTGGATGTCGGTCCCGATCTGGAGGCAGGCGCGTTCGAAATGGCTGGAGTGGAACTCGGGTGGATTATCCACGACCACGAGTTCCGGCACGCCGTAACATTCCCAGAAATTCTTGACAGAAGGAAACTCGCGAGGCACGTAGGTCTTGGGAAGAATCGCGTGTTTAAGACACCGCATCACGGACAGGCAACTCGGCGGCTCGAACCCCATGTAGAATCCCATGGGACAGCGTGTGTGCTCATCGAGCGCCGAGGTGATCGTGGGCCGCCCCAACGGCAACATGGTGTTGTCGTCCACGACGATAATGTCGCTGGGCGTGTGGTCCATCGACACGCGCTGAAGGGCGCGGGACGTCCATGGCCCGGCGCCGGATACGCGGAATTCCATTTCGGCGCGGCGTTTGCCGTAGCGCGCTTCCATCACCTCGTATGGCGGCTTGCGCTGAATCTCTCGGTATATCGTGCTCCGGCTGGGAATCTGAAGTCGATCAGGTTCCGGCCGAAACTTGTTGGCATCGCTCAGCCGGCGGACGATCTCCAGATGCACTTCGGGCACTCGTTTCCGTTCCGCCGTCATGTACAACTCCTGGATAACCTGATCGCAGGCGCTTTTCACTTCGGGCATCATCCGGGTGCCCCTTCTGCCTTTGTCGGTATGCCTCGGAATGACCGCACGAATATCGCGGCCGGAAGCCACCCAAGTGCGATAGTCCCGGCAAACCGTACGCCAGCCCGGCGGCCTGCTGTCATGAATCCTCTCAGCAACTGCCCGTGCGAGGGGTTCGATCGCAGTCTGCGTGATCGAGATCGGCTGCTGCCGGTCAATCTCCTTCAGGTACTGGATGCGGATACTTGCGAGTTCGACGACCTTGGAGGGATAGGCTGAAAGGTCGCGGTTGAGCTTCTCGGCGATGTCGTGTGCAGGACCGTCGCACTCATCGGCGGCGACAACAAACGATAGCTCCTTTCGGGAAAACCTGTCGAGGAGATCGTCGTCTTCGAACGTGCACCATTCGCCCGTAGCAGCGTTCTGCAGTTGCCATCGAGCGCCTGGAAGCCGTTGTAGTATTCGGAACATCGCGGCGTCGATCCTGACGTGTTGCCCGATTCTCAGCGCGTGCAGCGACATACGGGCTCCTCAAGAGCAGGCGGCGGAGATGGCCACGTCTGACGGCCAATTGGCGTGCGGCTGACTCTGGAATCCAGGTTGAGCGGCTCCCACCAGTCGATGTGCAACTGTCCATCCAGCACAAGTCGGAGTACGTCCTGTATCTCCAGCGAGTTTCCGCATAGTGCTCGCAGGGGCAATTCCGGTGTCGAGGAAAAGGCCCGGCGGATTCCCTCGTTGTGCAAAGCCGGCACTGCCACCGAGCGGTAGCGCAAGATCAGGGTGGCGTTCCTCAGGCGAGGCTCAGCGCAGATCTCTGATTTTTTCCACACCCGGAAATGGAACCCGTGCGCGGCGAGCAGTTCTTTTATGACAGCGAAACGAGCCTGGTGCTCCGGGGACTCCGCGTCGGCGTCCTCTTTGATCTCGACGACCTCCTGATGCTCACCCCAGACCACCAGAATGTCCGGCGTGTAACGATGCTGTGCTCCTTCGTGATGGTACTCGAGGCAGAACGGCTGCTCCTGCCACGCGTCTGAACGTCCTGTGGCCATCAAGACCCTGAACGCCTTCAGCTCATTCTGTGATTCAGCATGGCGCGAACGGCCGGCGAAGACGTCGGCCACTTTGCCTTGCACGTTCGCCTTTGACCGGGTCACCGGCTCCCGGACCCGCCGCAAGTGATCGACCGGTAGGGTCGCGAGATCCGTCAGGCAGACCGCCAGGGTCAGCCTACTTGGCTGCGGCCCTTCAATCAGCGCGTGCATTCGCCCGGAGGAAAAACGAAATAGTTCTTGCATTCCGGCCATTGGAGTTATCCTTTAAAAGGATGTCATCATCCCATATTGGGAGTATGACATCGTTCAAAACCCTTGTCAACACTAAAAGGATGGTGATATCCTAGAAAAGGACACTGACACCCATGGCCGATATCTACGAACAGATTGGCGGGAGGATCCGAGAACTCAGGACCACTCTGAACGGCAGAGGGATCAGTCAGGAGGAGTTGGCGCAGGCGGTGAAGACCACCGCCAACACCGTCTCCCGATGGGAAACGGCTACCTACAAGCCCGCAGTTGCGGACCTTGAAGCTCTGGCTCGATTTTTTGGCGTGCCCATCACCGTGTTCTTTCCCGAGGCGGGGTCGAAGTCGCGAACGAAAGCTCTCATCAGCGCAACGGCTGACCTGGACGATCGTGATCTCGAAGAAGTCACCCTATATGCGCAGTTCAGAAGGGCCTGGGCCAGGCGGAGAGCCTGACTTCTCCCAGTCCCGCACCTGACTTGCGCAGGTTCCACCCCGCAGGGGCCTTATGTCAGAAGTTGTGACATTCTATGTCACCTTCTCTGAAAACCTACACTCAGCCTGGACCAGGCCATGATGCGCGTAAGCGAGGAGATGGAATACATCTACCCCGAGCTGGCCGACGAATTCGCCACCGTAGTGATGCAGGTGCGTGCCGGGCATATTGAGCGTGCTGAAGGATTTGAAGACGCTGGGGGCGCCAGGATAGGCGCGCCCGGATGCGCGGCCGGCGCTTACGGCAGCGTGAAACGCAACGAGCCAAAGATCATGTGGGCGTGTGCCGTGGACGGAGTTCCAGGCGCAACGTACCAGGGTGCCCGCGTCAGATAGGCATACTCCCCAATGTACTGAAGCGCGCCATATCTCGGGTTCCTCCAGAAGGTGTAGTAATAGCCGAACTGGGGTTCCTGAAACTGCCGGTTCGCCGAAGATGAACCCGGGAAGCCGAACCCCAGGTAATTGCCCGGCGAAACGACCGTGTAATTGCGGTCGAAATACGCGCCGGCGTAATAACCGAAGAACTGCGATTTGGCATTGGGCGCATATTCGAAGCCGGCGATGCCGGTCATGGAATGCACCGGCGAGATGGAGCCGTCGGGACCGAGCACGAGATCGGGGCCAAGCCCTACTGCGAAACGCCCGCCGCCGCTGCTGTAAAACCCGGTGGTAATGAGACGGAAGTTCCTAGCCACTTCCAGGACGGCGTCGAAATCTCCGCCCACGCCCTGGGCGTCGAAGTACTTGCCCTGCGCGGGTGAGACGCGGAACTGACTGGAGAAGCCGGCCAGCTCGAAGTGCAGCGCCTTGCCGGATACCTGGGTGTCATAAGCGATCTTGGCGACGATGTCGGGGCGCACGTTAGGCGTCGAGGAAAGGCTCCC
>Ga0187885_10004892_pt1 | contig 10695 bp, 8 predicted proteins | sample June2016WEW_20_1_3_FD_132970 | JGI IMG/M metagenome (GOLD analysis project Ga0187885, IMG submission 132970) | Peatland microbial communities from SPRUCE experiment site at the Marcell Experimental Forest, Minnesota, USA - June2016WEW_20_100 | ecosystem: Environmental > Terrestrial > Soil >... | reverse complement strand
TTAGCCTTGCCATACTTTTCTATCGCTTCTGCCTCTTTGAGTCCGACGCTGGCAATTTCCGGATAAGTAAAGACCGCGTGTGGAACCGCGTGATAGTCGACCTTGACTCGTTTCTTCTGCACGGCATTGTAGTACACGAGCAATGCCTCGTAGTTCGCCACGTGCTTGAAGAGGTATCTGCCATCGGCGTCCCCAAAAGCCCAAACGTTCGGCTGTGACGTTTCCAAAAACTCATCGACAACTATCCATCCCTTTTCGTCAGTTCTTATTCCGGCCCTCTCGGGATGAAGTATAACCGTGTTCGATTCCCTTCCTGAAGCGATCAATATTTCTTCAGCGGCCACCTCCACTTCTTTCCCGCTCTCTCTGTTGATGGCAACCAGTCTTTTCCTTCCATCTGAAGTGTTCTCGACGCTGCGAACTTCATGGTTGGAAAATATCGTCATGTGCTTTTGCAGTTCTCTCTTTGCCAGGGCCGACACTTCGGGTTCCTCTTCGGGAATGAACTGCCGATTTCTGCCGATAATGGTAACTTTTGATCCCATAGCCGAAAAAAAATGGCCGTATTCTGCTGCGATGTACCCTCCGCCGACGACGGCTACGCTCCGAGGCAGGCTGTCCATTTTAAGAACAGTGTCGCTCGTATGATATTTGACTTTTTCCAGACCTTCTATCGGTGGGATTAGCGGTTTTGATCCGGTGCACAGAAAAATCATTTGCGATCTAATAGTTTCCTTTCCAACCTTCATAGTGTAGGGTGCGATGAATTCAGCGACACTGTTGTAGTAATCCAGGTTCTTAGTGTGAGTGAGCCCGCGTTTCATGGCATCTATTTCTAATTGAATCAGTTTTCTCATTCGCTCCATAACTGCATGGAAATCCACGTTTTTCAAGTCGACAGATATTCCGAACTCACTGGCCCTTTCAACGGTCCTCACCATCTCGGCTGGGTACAATAGGATTTTGGAAGGAATACAACCTCGTGTCAAGCATATTCCGCCAGGTTCATCCTTGTCTATAACCGCGACTCTAATGCCTGGGGTTTCCTGTTCCATCTCATTCACGATTTCCATCGCAGATCCCGAGCCTAAGACGATGGCATCATATTCCTTCACTTCAATCACCATGAGCTGGTCTTGAGATTAGGAACAAAAAAGTAATAAATGTGATTGTTAAACGCTAAGCCCGGGCTCGTCCTGAGCCCATCCGGTTTGCTTTTGATAATCTGACAAGTAATTCGGTCTTGAAACCTCGGAAATCTTTATGGGAGACCAGCGCGTGTTCGCTGGCGATGTCTTGCCTGTTGAGCTACTGGACTGGAAGGAGGAGGCTTGCACAATTGACTCTCAGTATTGATTCTGGCTTCATAAGCGCTTTATCAAATGAGCCAGCATTAGAGCACGAGTTCTCGCGCTTTGGTGCGAGACCAGTTTGTAACATCAACAGGCAAGAGGGCATTAAAGTGATTGTCAAGAACAGCTCAAGATATCCTTCCGATCAGGTTGAAGACCTCGTGAAATTCGCTTTGAAAAATGTTCCACATTCCGAAGAGTTGGAAGTGCATGTGAAAAATAGCAAATATGCGTTCTATGGACGGATCTTCGCGAGCGCAGAGGATTGTACGTGCGGTTGCAACAGCCGACGCTTTCTAATCGTAGTAAGGATAGGTAAGACAAAGCACTTTCCATACCTTTCCGTCTATCCAGACCACAAGCGTTGCCAAAAATACGCGGTAATGCTGAACGACTGGAAGGAAGCACTCGTGAAAGTCACGGCCCACGAAGGGATGCACCTCAGGCAATGGATAGATAAGAAACCAATGTGGGAACACCAAGCAGAAAAACACGCCGTGATGATTCTAGACAAGTACCGAGACACTGTACTTGCTTGCGCGCCTCTACTGACTCTAACCGACTAGTATGCGACCTGAAACGACCAACGTCTTTCTGCATTGGCAGCGTAACCTCTGTCTGTGCAAGCTTTATTACGTCAATCGTGGGTAACCAATAGGCCGTTCGTTATCTGAAGGAAGGTTGAACATGCGCAAGTACGTCCATCGTCTACCGGGAATTGTCTTAACTGACCATGAATTCACCGTGCCCTTGAATCATAGGCAGCCTGACGGTGAGATGATTAGCGTCTTTGGACGCGAAGTTGTCGCTGGTAGCAAGGAAAAGACCGATTTGCCGTGGCTCGTATTCTTTCAAGGCGGGCCCGGCATGGAAGCGCTGCGTCCTGAAAGCAGTAGTGGCTGGCTGAAAAGAGCACTGCAGGAATATCGTGTGTTCCTGCTTGACCAACGCGGGACAGGCTGCAGTACGCCCGTCAACTATCAGACGTTGGCGCGGTTTGCCACTTCTAGAGAACAGGCTGACTACCTGAAGAATTTTCGGGCGGATTCTATCGTGCGAGATGCTGAATCAATTCGACGCGAACTGCTTGGAGAGGGTGGCCGCTGGAGTGTGCTGGGGCAGAGCTACGGAGGCTTCTGTGTGACGCATTATCTGTCTGCCGCGCCGCACGGATTGAAGGAAGCGATTATGACGGGTGGACTGCCGCCGATAAATCGGCCGCCAGATGATGTTTATCGAGCCACATATCAGCGTGTCATCGAAAAGAACAAACTTTACTTTGAACGTTACCCTGAAGACGTAGATCGCGTAAGAGAAATCGTCGATTATCTAGATTCGCACGAGGTGAACTTGCCAGGAGGCGACAGACTGTCACCGAGGCGGTTTCAGCAACTCGGCATAGCCTTCGGGATGAGCAACGGGTTTGAACAAGTCCACTACCTGCTCGAAAAAGTATTCCTTCAAGACGCGGCTGGTCGACAGATGAGCTATGCTTTCCTGCGCGGCTTCGAAAACTCTCTCTCGTTTGAAACCAACCCAATCTATGCGATTCTCCACGAATCAATCTACTGCGAAGAAACTGGCTCCAACTGGTCAGCGCATCGCCTCCGACAAGAACGTTCAGAATTTGAAATCAGACGTGACCGACAAGTGTACTTCACAGGCGAGATGGTGTATCCATGGATGTTTGAAGAGTACAAGTACCTTAGACCATTAAAAGAGACGGCTGAAATTTTGGCGACATTTGACGGCTGGCCTCGGCTTTACGACAAATCGGTCCTGCAATCCAACACAGTTCCGTGCGCAGCAGCAGTTTACTACAACGACATGTACGTCGAGCGAACACTCTCAGAGGAAACTGCAAAAAACATTCGCAGCATCAAGCTATGGGTCACCAGCGAATACGAGCACAACGGCCTCCGCGCCGATGGCGAAAAAGTGCTCGGCCACTTGCTGGACATGCTCCACAACTAAAACTGACGATAAACCACGGGCGCCATTTAGAACATTACGCCTTAATACCTAGACGCATGAAGAATAAACCACACGGACGCGTCAGTATTTGAGTCTGATAGATTTAGTAGACTGGGGCAATTGTTCCCTGCATATCTAAGTCGTCAAGTCTGGGACACCCTGTCATTGGGAGTATAACGTGGTTTGTGCCCAGTGAAACCTGCAGTGTTTGGTCGGACAATTTTCCTGTTCTGCCGGACATGCACCAGAATGCAACTTGTCCTCCATACTTGGGAGTCAGCCAGATATACAATGCAATGAAATGGCAGGACGAAACCAGTTCTCCGCACCCATGTGAAACAGAGAAGGTTCCATAGCCATGGTTTACGCTCACGTCTCCGCCTTTTACGTATAGATCTATATTAGTGTTCATCTTTCCCGCGGCTGTACCGGTCACATTCAGAGCAACATTCACGTATATGTGTTTTTGCGGATCGTAAGCAGTGCCGCTAACAATCAATGTGAAGCCATGAGTCGGCTTTGCAAGGACTGTTGTGTAGCCCGTGTAGGAGGCGGCGAGCCCGCTTGCGATTAGAATGGAAATTACGATGGAAACAACCAATCGGGATTTCATGGCCTATCCTTTTTGTCGAGGACATATATGCAAGGACTGCTCACTTAAATTTTGCTGAATCGGGGATGCCAATTTCAATTCGCCATGCTGCTCTGCTGCTAAACTTCTTTCTGGCCACTCTGGCCACGGCAGTCACCTTTCTGTTCGGGCTCTTCAAGCTCATAAACCTCTTGGACATCAGGTTTTATCTTCTCTATTCTCCTATGACCGTTAACATCGTCATCTTCTCGCCCACGGTGGATCTGTCAATATGGGTTGTCTCTCTTCTGGTGGCTGTTTTGGAAATGCTGCTTGTGAACGCACTGCGAGATGTCAGTGTTCCGCGCTGGACAATATTGCCCTTCCTCCTTCTGGTAGCCTCGCTTGCAGTTTTTCAAGTTAACGGCAGCATAGCCTACTTCCTCGCCGTTCCCGCAGGACTCGCCATAGCGGGTCTATCAACCTACTATGGAAACGGCTACCTGTTGGCGGGAAGGAAAGAAGCAGCTGCCCTCACGTTGTCTTCCGTTACAGGCCTGTTGATACTCTTTGAACTCGCCTCGGCCTCATCCTGGATATCCAACATTTTCGATTATGAAGTCCCCTTCGGATCCAGTTCACGCTGGATATTCCCCACAATCGACCTTCAAATGTTCAACGTGCTGTACCCTCTAACGTCCTGGTTGTTCCTTCTTTTCCTCTACAGTTGGATATGGATTCCAGCCGTGAAGCACGCACTTTCAAGAGTTACATCTTCAAAGCGCATGGGAACGATAACCGAGAAAATCTCACCCTCTGGCATTCAAGATGCAGGTTCAACAGTGAAGTTGAACAGCAAACGCGTGACTCTCTGCCTGCTCCTCTCATTGGCAGCTGCCGCCTTCATAGCTTACTACCCCTACGTTCACCTTCCAAACTCAGCCCTGATCGGGTCAGACTCCATGGATTACGTCAACTGGTTGAGCAGCGTAGCGCAGAAGGGGCTGCAGACCGCTTTCAACACGGACAGGCCTTTCCCTATTCTACTCATGTACGCTGTCCAAATCGCAACTGGTTCTTCGCCTGAAACCGTCGTCCGCATCATGCCCACAATTCTTGCCATATGCCTCAGTCTGGCAATTTACTGGTTCGTTAAGGTAGGAACCAAAAATGAGCTTGCCGCCCTAATGTCCTCGCTTTTTTCATCCTTTTCCTTTCAAATTACGGTTGGCTTGTTCGGGTATTTCTTGGCAAACTGGCTGGCCATCATCGAATCTCTTGTTCTGATGATTTTCTTGCTGAACAGCTTCGAAAAGCAATCCTGGAAATACCTGGCAGCATCGGCAGTCATGGGCTTTTCTGTGCTTCTGACGCATCCTTACACGTGGGACGTTTTGATGGCAATTCTAATCATCTATTTTGCATGGGCGCTTATTGGAAAGAGGTCGAGAAGAGAAAGAGAGATCCTCCTGTTGATTTTGCTTCTTGCGTCCAACTTCCTCTTCTATACGGTGTATGCTTTGGCGCCGTTTGGAAAAGGCATAAGCAGTTCGGCGGGAGGGGGTATATATGAAGTTGGCTCAGGCATCAGTGTTTCAAACCTTTTGAACCTTCAGCGCAACGTTGCCATGATAGTTCAGTCATACGTTGGAGGTCTGCTTGGGAACCCGCTTCTGGTATTGTTGGCGATTGTAGGCGTGTTTTCCATGTTTGACTTTGCAAAAAGGTTCAACAAAATAATGATTCTGTGGATCGCAGTTCCTGCCTTGGCATTATTGGCCGTTTCTCCAGATCCATACTACTACCGGTTCCTCTACCTTATCCCAATCCAAATTCAAGCAGCTGTAGGAGTCGTCTGGATTATGACTAGGCTTGAAGTTGTGAAGAGCTGGTTCAAAACCAACAGGAACTTTCGCATCTTCAAGATATTGATAGTCGTGCTAATTGTTTTCTTTCTGTTCAACTACGCTTTGCGATCGGTGGATGAAGCTTTGGTTCATGTACTCTAGCTTGAAACATACGACATAACGAGCGCGCGTTTCGTTAGGAGTTTGAACCGTCTCTGCACCCGTCAGTGCTAGTGTTTATTAGAGTATGCGTAGACTAGTTAGAAAAAGGGTGGGCGTGCGAAATGAAGTCTTTCGAGGCGGGTTCGGCGTATCGTTTTATGGAAAATCTTGTCTTAGGTATTGGAAACCGGGAATCTGGGACGGAGTCGGAGCTGAGGGCAGCAAGGCAAATTAAGACGTGGTTTGAGGAACTGGGACTTGCCAACGTTAGACTAGATGAGTTTGAGGTTCAGACAAGCCGAATCCTGAAAGAAGAAGTTTCGCTTCCTGACGGCACGCAACTGGGATGTGCGGCTGTGGGCAATTCTCTGTCAACTGGGCCGGAAGGCGTTGAAGGCGAATTGGTTATGCTGGAGTCATCGTCGCAGGAAGCGCTGAAGAGAATTGAAAGCAGGATAGCCGTTTTGGGTATGGTCCTTCATCAGAAAGATTTCTTCAAGGTTCTCAAGGCTAAGCCTTTGGCCCTGATCTACCCTTCTCGAACCCCCTTGGCTCCCACTATTTACCGGTCTATCAGTGCCGAATATGTCGCAGAGGATAACGTGCCAGCTGTTTCGATGGCACACGATGACGTGCTGAACGTGTTAAAAGGCCCGAAAAGGTTGAAAATAACCACGGAAGTGCAGAGATTGACTGCTAAGAGCCAGAACGTTCTAGGTGAAGTGCCCGGACTTATTGAGGATGAGGACATACTCGTGGGTGGACATTACGACACTGTAAGAAGTGTTTTGGGGGCGCATGACAACGCCGCAGGAACAGCCCTAGTGCTCGAATTGGCCAGAATCTTTGCGGGTGAAAAACCGACTCGCACCCTCAGATTTGCAGCGTTCGGCTCCGAAGAACTTGGACTGCGCGGTTCCTTCCATTACGCCGAAAACCCCCACAACATCAAGAACCTCAAGCTCTGCCTCAACTTCGACGTTCACGGAATACTTCTCGGAACACTAAACGCCGTCGTCCTAGGCTCAGAAGAGCTGAAGTCATTCCTGACTTTCATAGCAAAAGAGCTTGGAATATCCCTTCAAGCCACCAGCGAAATGGGAATGGGAGGCTCAGATCACATGCCCCTAGCCTTTTACGACGTTCCGTCCATCATGCTATCACGAGCAGGAGGAGCAGCCATGATAATGCACACGAACCTCGAAGACCTGCGCTGGTGCGGACCAGAAGCCTTCACACCAGCGGGCAAGTTAAGCCAGACGGTTCTAGAACGCCTATCGAAGGCCGAGGAGCTTCCGTTCGAAAAAAAGATTCCGGACAACATCGCCAAACAACTTGAAAAAAGATTCGAAGACTCAGGAATCAAGAAAAAGACAAAACAAGATGCGCTGTGACAAGGCACGAGTGTACGCTGCGATAGAACAGGGAGCGCTGTTATTTAGCGCGCGGTAGCGCCCGCAAAACGATTAACTTTGAAATAAGCTTACTAATTCAAGCACAAAAAATTTGATCGATACCGAGGGAGACGTTATGACGGCAACCAACGAAGGGGCAATTCCATTAGAGGAAGCGAAAAAAGAGGTTGAGATTAGCACTCGGAGGTTAGCTCTCTTACATCTTTCTTACGCTAAGACATTGATTCAGGAGCTTGGCGAAGAAAAAGGAAAAAGATTGATTATGAAAGCCATCAAAGACTATGGAGCCTGCATAGGGAAAAGAACAAGAAAGGAAATAGTTGATCAAAAACTTGAAGCATCGCCTGAGAATTTTGGCAAGGGCAACTATCTTCGAGTTCCAAAGCTTGGCCATCATGACCGAGGCGAAACGTGCGAAGTCAATGGTGAGAAGAGAACAAGAGTATACGGTTGTGCAATGGACAAACTTTGGAAGGAATACGGAGAAGAGAAACTGGGTCGCCTTTACTGTTATGTCGACCCCGCAAAATACATGGCTTACAACTCTAGATACAAGTTAATCCATATCAAGGCACTTCCAGACGGGGATGATTGCTGTGAAATGGCAGTGAGGCTTACGACAGAGAAGGAAAGAAAAGACTTCTTATCAAAGGACAAAGATTGGTCCTATTTGGATGGGAAGAAGTCGATAAGAATTAGAGAGAGAAAACGATAAAACTTTACCACGCGCGCTCTTGGTTTAGGCAAATTCTTCCTTCAATATGTCGATTATTCTCTCGCCTGCTTTGCCATCTCCGAACGGGTTTTCCCAGTCGCGATTCTTGGCGAGCATAAGGTCTACTTTCTTGACGATTTCGTCCGGATCAGCGCCTGCGAGCGTGTTAGCTCCGACATCCAAGGTTTCCGGTCTCTCGGTGTTGTACCGCAACGTGATGCAGGGAACGTGAAGAATGCAAGCTTCCTCCTGTACGCCGCCCGAATCTGTCAGGATGAATTTGGCGTTGCTCTCAAGCTGCAGAAAAGTCAGATAATCCAAGGGTTCAATTATGTTAACGCCTTCTGATTGAATGCTGAAGACGGCAAGTTGTTTCTTGGCTCTGGGGTGAACGGAATAGACGACAGGGATGCCGAAATCCTTGTGGACCCTCATCAATCCGTCCATAATGCCTCGAAACCTTGTGAGATTGTCAACGTTTTCTTGTCTGTGAACAGTGGCCAAAGCGTAGCCGCCATTTTGAATGCCCAACTCTTCCCACACCTCTCCTTTCCTCTTCGACAGCTCCAGATTCTCACGTACAGCGTCGACGACGGTGTTACCCGTCACGAAAATGGCACACTCATCCAACCCTTCTCTGAGCAGGTTCTCTCTCGCCTTCGCCGTAGGAGCGAACAACAAGTCTGAACAATGATCTGCAACAACCCTGTTGGTCTCTTCAGGCATTTCGCGGTCATGGCTTCTCAACCCAGCCTCCAAGTGTCCAGCCTTGATTTCCAGCTTCCTCGCAGCCAAGGCGCCAGCCAACACAGTGTTAGTGTCTCCCTCCACCAGAACAACACAGGGCTTCTCCTGCTTCAACACCTTCTCTATTCCAATAAGCATCTTTCCAGTCTGTTCAGCATGGGTTCCCGAGCCCACGTCAAGATTATATTTCGCTTCCGGCAGTTCAAGCTGCTCAAAGAAGACTCGGTCCATGCCATACGAGTAATGCTGACCCGTGTGAAGAACAAAAAAGTCTAGGCCTAGACGTTCACACTCTCGAATTACCGGCGAGAACTTAATGATTTCTGGCCGAGTTCCCAGTATGATTGAAATCTTCATCTTCACTCTATCTCATACCGTACGAGCTATTCTTGACTTTTCCACTCTTAAATAGCTAGCCCGCGCTAAGCATTTAAGAAGAAAATTGGCCCCTCCTTTATGAATTTCGTTTTGGCGCGCTACATGGCGAAAGCCACCGCAAAACATCAGTAACCAGAATCTGCGAACAAGCATGCGCGTCGTGATGAGTCCTTTTTTATTATCGCGAAGGCTTTACGAATTTGCCATACCCCATTTTTCCAATCACCTGGCCTTCTTCGGCGACGATTCGTCCTCGAACCATTGTCATGACGTGTTTTGCGTTCACAGTCCACCCTTCGAAAGGCGTGTAATCGGCCACGCACTTCATGTCCTCCGCCGTGATCTTGTGCTGTTTGTGGAGATCAACGATCAGCATGTCTGCGTCGGCGCCCTTCTGCAGAGCCCCTTTCTTCGGATACAGCCCAAGGATTTTTGCCGGGTTTTCGGAAGAAGCCCTGACGAATTTCTCGAGTGACACCCTGCCCTCGCTAACCCCCTTTCCCAGCATCAGCAGAGCAAGCGTTTCGAGCCCCGGTACTCCGGGCGGAGTTTTCCAGACGTCTTGCAAACCCACGTCCTTTTCCTTTTTCTTAAAAGCACAGTGATCAGAGACGATCAGGTCTATGGTTCCGTCGTTCAGACCGTTCCAAAGCGCGTACGCGTCGTGTTTTGTCCGCAAGGGTGGAGTAGTGATAACGAGCGGACCCAGTTCGGCGTACGAATCTCTCGTCAAGAACAAGTGATGAGGACAGACTTCAGTCGTCACACGCATCCCCCGAGCCTTTGCAGTTCGAATCGACTCCAAGCTTTCCCTCGTTGACAAGTGGCACACGTGAAGCTTCCCATTCACTCTTCTGGACAGTATCAAGGCCTTGGCCACAGCCTGCGCTTCGGCCTCGTTGGGACGCGCGTCAGCAAACGCCAAAGCGTCCCCTCTTCCTCTGGACATCATCTTCTGCTTCATAGCCATCAGCAAGGAGTTGTCTTCGGCATGTACGGCTGCCACCGACTTCGCTCTTGAAATCAGCCTCAAAGCCTCCAGCAGAACCTCGTCATTCTTGACAGGCATGTCACCGCACATCATTATCTCGCCGAAACCCACCACACCAGCCCTCACCAACTCTGCAATCTCCACCAAGTCCTTCTCATCAGCGATTTCACCCCCGTACAGACCGAAGTCCACGAAAGCTTCCTTTTCAGCCGCCTCCTTTTTCCTGTTCAACATCACGACCGAGGAAATGCGAAGCTGGCCAGACGAAGCCATGTCGATTATGGTTGTCACCCCGCCAGCAGCCGCAGCCGCCGTGCCCGTTCGAAAACTTTCCCGGATAAACCCTGGATCGCACACATGAACGTGAGCATCAACGATTCCCGGAAGGATGAAAAGCCCGCTGACGTTCAGCACCTTGCCAGTCTCGGGCAGACTAATGGTCTTCGAAATTTCAACAATCTTCCCCTCGTCCACCGTCACATCTGCCTCCACGACGCCGGTCGAAGTCGCTATTTTTCCACCCTTCAAAACCATATCCACAGC
>Ga0187885_10004890_pt1 | contig 10698 bp, 9 predicted proteins | sample June2016WEW_20_1_3_FD_132970 | JGI IMG/M metagenome (GOLD analysis project Ga0187885, IMG submission 132970) | Peatland microbial communities from SPRUCE experiment site at the Marcell Experimental Forest, Minnesota, USA - June2016WEW_20_100 | ecosystem: Environmental > Terrestrial > Soil >... | reverse complement strand
TGCTGAAGCGCAAACCGGGTGGTGACGGGGCAGAGCGTGAGGCGCTCCGGGAGATTATCGAGGCGACAAAGGCAGAGTTCGAACAGGCCGCGGAGTTGCTCGGTGTGACGCCCCCCGCGAACTCAAAGCCTGCGCTGGCGCTCGAAGCGGCTGAGACGGCGCTCGCGGAGTTCGAGGCGCAGGCGGACGCTCCGCTCGGGCTCGGAGACTTCTTGACTCCGGTCGGGGTCCGGCAGGAATTCGAGAAGGTGCCTGTCCCCGAGCAGCGGCGCATCCTGCGCCAGATCATCTCGAAGGCGACCCTCTCCCCCGGTCGCGGGACGCCGGGCGCGCGACTCGCGGTTGAGTTCACTGACGGGACGGTATGGCCCGCACCGCCGACGGACGACCCGGTGCTGATCGCCCTCGCGGGGAAGACGGCGAAGTAGACTCGAAACGCGCGCATCGCACTCCCCCTCCCAAGAAACCGCTCCGGCGGCTCTTCGTCCACTCTGAGCCGATGCAAAGCCCGGCGCAACGAGGAGCCTCATGGGCCGCACAGCGAGCGCATCTCGCGCTCCACTACTTCCGGAACCTGGCACGCCTTCGGCCGAGTCGTTCGTTCGGCGAGCCGTTCGCTCGGGCTGTCGAGCCCGCGGGTTGGGGTCGCGTGGGCGTCCTCGACCCGGCACCCGGGCTGAACCGTTCGCGGGGGCTGCCGAATCCCGTAAGGGGCAAGGCTTCTCTCCACCAACCCGGCACCGGGCGGCGCGCTGCGGCGGCGGAGCCGGGGAGGATTGAACATCGGGTTCAGCCGGACGGAGCTTCGCCCGCGGGTGCTCCCTACTCTTCTGGCGGGAAGTCGGGGATGAGCGGGCTCAGGTCGATCCAGTCTGGGAGCTCCCCGTCCAGCTGCGTCAGCAGGCCGGGGCTGAAGAGGAAGTCGAGGTTGGTGATGATCGTGAAGTCCGGTTCGGGGATCAGCTCAGCCTCGTCTCGGCGCGAAGCCTCGAGGCGTTCGCTGGGCGGCGGCGGTTGGGGGATACCGGCTCGGATCGCCCGCTCCGCGTCGAACAGGGGGCAGAACCCGCAGCGGGGCAGGACGCCGTAGAGGAAGCGCTCGCGGCACTCCCCGAAGCTGCTCAGATAGAAGGAGGCGCACCAGGCCATCTCCTTGGCGTGATAGACGGAGACGGGCCCCTCTTGCTCGCAGACCTCGGTTGCCCGCCAGGGGCGCACGCGCTCCAGCAGGCGGGCAAGGCCGGTGTAGGTGTCGGCGTCGCTGCCCAGCCGGAAGCGCACCCGATACCGGCCCGGTTCCAGCTCGGTGCACTCGCCGGCCCCGCTCTGGGCCAGGGCGACCGTTTTCCCGAACCGCTTCGAGCGCGAGGGGCCGAACTCGACAACCAGCAGACGCTCCATCCAGACCAGGCGCGACGCTAGGCCGCAGCCTCCTCCAGGTCGGCGTGAGCCGTCCGCGCGCGCCAGGCACGCACACCGACGCCGCGCGCGCCCACGCTCAGCCCTTCCTCCCGCAGCAACTGCGCGACCAGGCGCGCTATCCAGTCCGCCGTGTTCTGCTCGTCGCCTCGACTCTCGAGCGTAAACCTCACCACCACGTCCATAGCTTCCTTTCCTCCCGCGTCTGGGGTCTGCGGCTTCATCGCCGGTTCCTCCTCTTGCGAACGAGCGCCTCCGCGAGAGGCGCTGTCTGTTTGCTTCGACAGTTCGTCTGGGCGGGGGCGATTGCCGCGTCGATGCACTCCTTTCCGCACGCTGCTCATATGCGCAGCATAGGTAGCAGATCACCGCTGTCAAGGTAGACAGCGATTTGCGTCCGACCCGCACCGGATACTCCACTTGATGGCCGCAGGGCGCACCGAACGACCCTTCATCGAGGAACTGCCGAACCTCCTAAACCAACGCCGGCTCAGCCTGCGCGCCCTCGCCCGCGAGGCGGGGGTCACCGACGCCCACCTATCGCGGCTGCTGCGCGGTATCGGCTACCGGACGAAACCAAGCGCCAACCTCGCCCACCGCATCGCACTCGCGCTCGAACTCTCCCCCGACTACTTCCGCGAATACCGCGAAGCCATCGTCATCGAACAGGTCAAAAAAGACCCCAGACTCCGCGAGGAACTCTACGACCGGCTCACCAAACGAAAGCGCTAGCCTCCTACAGTCGTGTCCAGAACAAGCGAGGCGCGTCGTGGTTCCCGCAAAAAGCGACACGCTCGCGGGAGCCGTCGTGTCGTCAACCACGCGCTCGATCTGGGTATCACGCGCCGCGCGGGACCGAGGCGCCTCATACAGCAAACACTCTATGCTAAACGGCGACCGTCTGAGCGCATGCTGCCCCCAGCCAAACCCCCACAAACGCGACCTGCGCCGTGCCTGGCCGTCCCCGCCCGATGTCGGCTTCACCCCACCCAATGTCAGTCTCCACACCCCAACGTGTCGGTGCGCTAAGGCTGCCAAACCCGCTCGGCTACTGGGAAGAGCCCGCGTAAGTGTCGTAATGTCAGTGCGGCCGAGGCCTGCATAAGAGAGAAGGCGCAGCTGCCTCTCACCGAGGCTAGAGACTGCCCAGCATCCTGCCAAGATGGCTCTGCGAGCCACGTCCTGTCACGCATTCCGGCGCCGACCCGAACACGGAGCGCGGTTTGCTGAGATCGCGACGCGAGTAGGTTCTAAGCTCTCGACTAGTGGCAACGTCCGCCGCCGTCTCCCGTAGCGAGTCGCTTCGCAATCACGCGGCCTTCATCTGGTCGGTGGCCGATCTGCTGCGGGGCGACTACAAGCAGTCCGAGTACGGTCGCGTGATCCTGCCGATGGTGGTGCTCCGCCGCCTCGACTGCGTGCTGGAGCCAACCAAGCAGGCAGTGCTCGCCCGCAACGAGGCGTTGAAGGGCAGCGGGATCGAGAACGTCGAGCCGGTGCTCTGCGCCGTCTCGGGCGAGCAGTTCTACAACACCTCGAAGCTCGACCTCCGCAAGCTGCTCGACGACGCGCCCAACATCGCGGACAACCTGCACGCCTACATCCAAGGCTTCTCCCCGGGCGCGCGCGAGGTGCTAGACCGCTTCGACTTCGCCGTCCAGATCGACCGCCTGAACAAATCGAGGCTGCTCTACCTCGTCGTCTCCCGCTTCTGCGAGATCGACCTCCACCCCAACACGGTCTCTAACTTGGAGATGGGCTATCTGTATGAGGAATTGATCCGCCGCTTCTCGGAACTCTCGAACGAGACGGCGGGCGAGCACTTCACCCCGCGCGAAGTGATCCGCCTCATGGTGAACCTCATCTTCATCGAGGACGACGATGCACTCGCCAAACCCGGCGTCGTGCGCACCCTCTACGACCCGGCGTGCGGGACGGGCGGGATGCTCTCCATCGGCGAGGATCACCTGCGCGCCCTGAACCCTGGTGCGCGGCTTGAGGTGTTCGGGCAGCAGCTAAACGCGGAGACGTACGCGATCTGCCGCTCGGACATGATGTTGAAGGGCCAGGACGCCTCGCACATCCACTTCGGCAACTCCTTCACGGAGGACGGCGAGAAGAACCGCACGTTCGACTACATGCTCGCCAACCCGCCGTTCGGCGTGGAGTGGAAGAAGGTCGAGGACGAGATCAAGACCGAAGCGGAGAAGCTCGGCTTCGCCGGACGGTTCGGCGCTGGCCTGCCGCCGATCAACGACGGCTCGTTTCTGTTCTTGCAGCACATGCTCTCGAAGATGAAGCCGGTCGAGGAAGGCGGTTCCAGGCTCGCGATCGTGTTCAACGGCTCCCCGCTGTTCACCGGCGCGGCAGGTTCGGGGCCGAGCGAGATCCGCCGTTGGATCATCGAGAACGACTGGCTTGAAGCCGTGGTCGCGCTCCCCGACCAACTGTTCTACAACACCGGCATCTCTACCTATTTCTGGGTGCTGACCAACCGGAAGCGGCCCGAGCGGCGAGGCAAGGTGCAGCTTCTCGATGGTCGCGAGTTCTTCTCGAAGATGCGCAAGAGCCTCGGGGAGAAACGCAAGGAGATCAGCGCCACACAGATCGACGAGATCACCCGCCTGTACGGGGCGTTCGAGGAGAACGACAAGGTGAAGATCTTCCGCAACGAGGAGTTCGGCTACCAGCGGATCACCGTCGAGCGCCCACTCCGCCTCCGCTACACAGTTGATGGCGAAACGGCCCAGCGGCTCGTGGACAGCAAGAGCTACGCGAAGCTCAGCGAGGCCGACCAGGAGAGCCTCAGCGACGCCCTGACCGGCCTTCGCGGCCTCTCCACGACGGATAGCAAGGAGGCGCTCGGCGCGTTCTCGCGCGCGCTCGGCAAGCTCGACAAGGACACGGAGAAGGCCGTCCTCGATGCGCTCACCGTCCGCGACCCCGACGCGCCCATCGTCACGAAGAAGGGCAAACCGGAACCCGACCCCGACCTCCGTGACAACGAGAACGTCCCCCTTCCCGCGATCCCCGTCGTCTACGAGGCCGCCCCCAGCGAACACCTCGCCTCAGCCGAGTACCGCAACGCGGTCGAGGAGCACGTCACAGCCGAGGTGCTCCCCTACGTCCCCGACGCCTGGATCGACCACTCCAAGACCAAGCTCGGCTACGAGATCCCCCTCACTCGCCACTTCTACCGCTACACGCCGCCAAGGCCGCTCGCGGAGATCGACCGTGAGATCAAGAAACTCGAAGCCGAGATCCAAGACCTTCTCAGCGAGGTTACGGAGTGACGAGCATCAGCCGGGAAGGCCACGTCCTTCGACTCAAGCACGTCGCCTCCATTGCCGTCAGCAACGTAGACAAGAAGTCGGCCGAAGGTGAGAGGGCAGTGCGGCTCTGCAACTACATCGACGTGTACTACAACGCCACGATCACCTCCGCGCTGGCCTTCATGGAGGCAACGGCAAGCGAGGCGCAGATCCGTCAGTTCACCATCCGGCCGGGTGACGTGCTGATCACTAAGGACTCTGAGACGCCCGACGACATTGCCGTTCCCGCATACGTCGAGGGGTCGCTCGGCGACGTGCTCTGTGGCTACCACCTTGCCGTGATTCGGCCCTACACCTCGTGCCTCTATCCGAAGTTTCTCTACTGGTCGCTCGCGTCTACTGCACTTCGTTCTAGATTCGGATCGGAGGCAACGGGTGTGACGCGGTTCGGTCTGCGCGCGGACTCCATCGCGAACGCTCCGATTCTCCTTCCCAGCCGCGAAGCCCAACAGCGGATAGCCGATTTCCTCGACGCCGAGACGGCGCGGATCGACGCGCTCGTTGAGAAGAAGCGGCGGATGATCGAACTTCTCGGCGAGCGGCGTATGGCCGCCATGACTGAGGGCATCGAGGGTCGCCTGACTGGTCGCGATCTCATCCCGTCAGCCCTGCCATGGCTTGGCGTTCGCCCTGCCCATTGGCCCGAGGTCAAGCTGACATTGATAGCGCACCTGGGAAGCGGCCACACGCCGAGCCGTGATCATCCCGAGTGGTGGGAGGACTGCACGATTCCGTGGATCACGACCGGCGAGGTGGCTCAGATGCGCTCTGACCGCATCGAGTTCATCAACGAGACGCGGGAGATGATCAGCGAGTCTGGCGTTGCGAACTCATCGGCTGAGGTGCATCCGGCAGGCACCGTTGTTCTGTGCCGCACAGCTTCTGCGGGCTACTCGGCCATCATGGCCCGCGACATGGCGACGAGTCAGGACTTTGCGACCTGGACGTGCGGCCCGCTCCTGCGGCCTCGTTTTCTCCTGCTCTGTCTGCGCGTGATGCGACAAGACCTGCTTGGCCGCCTTGCGATGGGGTCAACGCACCAGACGATCTACATGCCTGACATTGAGGCGATCAGGGTGTCGGTACCCCCGGTTCTTGAACAGGACGAGATCGTGGATGCGGTGTGGGAGCGGCTCAAGACGTTCGACGTAGCCGACGATCTCCTGCGCCACCAGATCGCGCTTCTCCTCGAACGGCGACAGGCTCTGATCACGGCCGCCGTGACAGGAGAACTCGATCTTGCGGAGGCGGCGTGAAGGCGAACGAGCGGGCGTTCGAGGACGCCATCGAGGCGTCGCTGCTCGACCACGGCGGCTACGGGAGCGGCAGCCAGGAGTCATTCGATTTCGCCGTCGGTCTCGACCCGACCCTTCTGTTCGCGTTCCTTCGGGAGACTCAGGAGAAAGCTCTTGCGCAGCTTGTCTCCCGCTACGGCGGGACGGGTGCGGATGTCGAGTCCGGCCTTCTCAGGCGGTTGGCGGCTGAGATCGACGGCCGGGGCACCCTCGACGTGCTTCGGCACGGGGTCGTTGACCAGGGCGTCTCGTTCCAGCTGGCCTACTTCAAGCCCGCGCATGGGCTGACGCCGGAGCTTCTCTCCCGCTACGAGGCGAACCGTTTGACGGTCGTGCGCCAGCTTGTGTACGGGCAGGGGAAGAACACGCTCGACTTGTGCTTGTTCGTGAACGGTATCCCAGTGGCGACTGCGGAGTTGAAGAATCCGCTGACCCAGCAGACGGTGGAGGACGCGAAGGTGCAGTACCGGACTGATCGTGACCCGGCGAACGTGCTGCTTGGCCGTAGGGCGCTCGTCCACTTCGCGGTCGATCCCGAGGAAGTAGCGATGACGACGAAGCTGGAAGGGCAGCGGACGCAGTTCCTTCCGTTCAACCTTGGGCATGACGGTGGCTCAGGGAACCCGCCAAACCCGGACGGGTATCGGACCTCGTACCTGTGGGAGCGGGTGTGGCAGCGAGACGCCTGGCTTGACCTGCTTGCCCGGTTCATCCACGTCGAGATGCCGACCGAGGGATCGAAGGCGGAAAGGCGCGCGCAGTCGCAGATCATCTTCCCGCGCTTTCACCAGTGGGACGCCGTGCTCAAGCTCGAAGCCGACGCGTGCGAGCGTGGCGCTGGTGAGAACTATCTCGTGCAGCACTCCGCTGGGTCGGGCAAGTCGAACACCATCGCCTGGCTCGCCCACCGCCTCTCCACCCTGCACGACGCGGCCGACGAGAAGGTGTTCGACAAGGTCGTCGTGATCACCGACCGGGTGGTGCTCGACCGGCAGTTGCAGGAGACGATCTACCAGTTCGAGCACGTACATGGGGTCGTCGAGAAGATCGACAAGGACTCCAAGCAGCTTGCCCAGGCGCTGATCGGTGAGCAGGCGCGGGTGATCATCACGACGCTCCAGAAATTCCCGTTCGTCCTCGACAAGGTCGCCGAGCTACCGGAGCGCCGCTACGCGGTGATCGTGGACGAGGCGCACTCCTCGCAGACCGGGGAGGCCGCGAAGGACTTGAAGCTCGCCCTCGGCGAAGGCCCAGGCGGGGAGGCTGCGCTGGCTGCCGCCGAGGCTGCTGATCTCGCCGACGAGGAGACACGCGGTGACGGCGAGGACTTCCTCGCCCGGCAGGCGGAGGCGCGGGGGCGGCAGTCGAACCTCAGCTTCTTTGCGTTTACGGCGACCCCGAAGGCGAGGACGCTCGAACTGTTTGGCACGCGCGACCCCGTGACGAACCGCTACGCGCCGTTCCACCTCTACACGATGCGGCAAGCCATTGAGGAGGTGTTCATCCTCGATGTGCTCGCCAACTACACGACCTACGACACCTACTTTCGGATCGAGAAGACGATCCGAGACGACCCTGAGTACGAGAAGCCGAAGGCGAAGGCCGCACTCGCGCGCTTCGTCACGCTGCACCCGCACAACCTTGCGCAGAAGGCGGAGATCGTGGTCGAGCACTTTCGCGAGCACACTGCTAAGAAGATCGGCGGGAAGGCGAAGGCGATGGTCGTCACCTCAAGCCGCCTCCACGCTGTGCGCTACAAGCTCGCGCTCGACCGCTACATCCACGGCAAGGGCTACTCCGACGTGCACGCACTTATCGCCTTCTCCGGCACCGTGTTCGACGACGGCGACCAGTTCAGCGAGCCGTCGATGAACAAGTTCCCGGAGAGCCAGACGCCCACCCAGTTCGAGGAGGGCGACTATCAGGTGCTCGTCGTGGCGGAGAAGTTCCAGACCGGCTACGACCAGCCGCTGCTGCACACGATGTTCGTGGACAAACCGCTGACCGGGCTGCACGCGGTACAGACGCTCTCCCGCCTCAACCGCATCCATCCGCAGAAGAACGACACCTTCGTGCTCGACTTCCGCAACAACGCCGAGGACATCCAGGCGACGTTCAAGCCGTACTACGACGCGACCGTCGCGATCCCGACCGACCCCAACCTGCTCTACGACACCCGCCGCGACCTCGACGCCTATGACGTGCTCCGCGAGGACGAGGTCGAGAACGCAGCCCGGCTGCTCGCCTCACTCGGCGAGCGCGACCACCCCAAGCTCTACGCGCTCCTCGACCCCGCCGTGGAGCGATTCAAGGCGCTCCCCGACTCGCTACAGGACGAGTTCCGAGCCGCGCTGCGCCGCTTCGTGCACGTCTACGCCTTCCTCTCGCAGATCGTCTCGTTCGCAGACACCAAACTCGAACGCGACTACCTCTATGTGCGCGCCCTCGGGACGATGCTGCCCGGCTCGACGGAGGGACGCCTCGACCTCGGCCGGGAAGTCGAGCTAACCCACCTCCGCTTGGAGAAGGCGTTCGAGGGATCAGTGTCGCTCGACCATGGCGAAGGCGAGGTGCGGACGATCTTCGACGGTCGAGGCCCTCAGCACGAGCCGGAGGCCGAGCATCTTTCCAGGATCATCGAGGTCATCAACGAGCGGTTCGGCTTGAAGCTCACCGAAGCCGACCAGATTCTGTTCGACCAGTTCGAGCAAGCCTGGGTCGAAGATCAGACACTCGCGACCCAGGCGAAGGAGAACGACCTCACCAACTTCCGCTTCGCCTTCGACAAGACCTTCATGAGCACCATCGTCAACCGAATGGACGCCAACAGCGAGATTTTCAAGCGCGTCCTCGACGACCAGGACTTCCGCAGCCTCCTCTCCGACTATTACGTCAAGAAGGTCTACGGGCAGCTTCGCAGGGCTGCCTAACGAGCGGAGGCTGGACAGTGTGATCGATGATCTCATCGCCGAGGCGGACGCGCTCAAGTCTGAGTCTTACAAGTCACCTCGCATCAAGCTCTGGAAGCGTCGCGCCCGCGAGTTCGTCGAGACGCAGTACGGGCCGGACTACCTGAAGATCCTCAACCAAACGCTGTTCTTCGGCCGTGTCGTCGGATCTGTTTCAGAAGGCGACCGCATGCACCGCGAGGCGATGGACGCTGCGATCACATTCCTCGACGGCCTTCGTGGCGAGCCCCCGGCAGCGGCCGAGACCGGTGTCCCTCCACCCGGATTGCACCCCGCGATCCAGGAGACCTGCGTGCCACTGTTCGACAACGCCCACTATGCCGAGGCTGTCGAGAAGAGTTACAAGGTCGTGCGGGATCGCCTCCGCGCCCTGACCGGGTACGAGACAGGATCAGACGCCTTCGGTAAGGGAAAGCTGCGTATCGGGGGTGCGGCGGCACCGCATGTCGCCGATGACTTCAACGAAGCGGTCAAGTTCCTGACGATGGCAATCGACAAATTCCGCAACGAGAAAAGTCACTCGTCGGATGGTCACACCACCGACCCAGACCGTGCGCGTGAGTACCTCGCCATGAGCAGCCTTGCGATGCATCTGCTTGACCAGGCGGAGACGCCCGAATAGTCACGGTTCGAGGATGTCCCGCTCGCCGTGGAATTTCGCGGCGGCGGTCCCGGTGTGACGGTCAGGCGTTGAGGACGATAGCGGCCTCCTTGGTTGGGGTGCGAGCGGCGTCGGGGTGGTAGCGTCGGTCGTGGTCGCGTTCGATCGCGACGACGAGGGTGGCGAGGTCGCGGTAGCCGATGATCTTCCGAAACTGCCGTTCGGCTTCGAGCATGCCGGCGGCGGTCCAGCGCAACGCCATCTCGCCGGAGGACCAGCGCTTCACGTTGCGCTGGGTGCGGCGGACGATCTCGATCATCGACTCGCACGGGTTCGTGCTCTCGAGCGTTCGTTTGAGCGAGCCGGTGACGCCGAGCCGGGCGAGGGTGAGCGTCTCTTCCATCCCCTCGCGGAGCGAGCCGGCGGCGCCGGGGTAGCTGCGGTCGAGCTCGCCGGCGAGCAGGCGCAGCTGGTCGAGCGCGCGGGCGTGGTCTTCGAGCGCCCACGCTCGGCGCAGCCGCTGCTTCACGGCCGGCCGGTCGCGCTCGGGCAGGTGGTCGGTCACGTTTCGCTCCTTGTGCCGCTTATGCCGACGTCGGCATAAGCGGCACTTCCTCCGCGAAGCGCTCGGCCACGCCCGCCGCGAGCAGCAACCGATGCTGGCCGCGCTGCTGCGGCCGATCTTCAACGCCGACAGCGGAGACGCGGCGCGCGAGCTGCTCGGCGAGGCGCTCGAGCGGCTGTGCAAGCCGCTGCCGAAGATCGCGGCGCTGCTCGAGGAGGCCGAGGAAGACCTGCTCGCCTTCTACGCCTTCCCGGCCGACCACTGGGCGAAGCTGCGCTCCACCAACCCGCTCGAGCGCTTCAACCGCGAAGTCGGCCGCCGCACCGACGTCGTCGGCATCTTCCCCAACGACCGCGCGCTGATCCGGCTTGCGGCCAGCGTCGTGATCGAACAGAACGACGAATGGCTCGTCGGCCGCCGCTACCTCAGCAACCACTCGCTCGAGGCGGTCCTCGATCAACAAAACGAAGACAACGACAGAGAGGAGAACCGCGAACTCACCGCGGCCTAAGCAGCC
>Ga0187885_10004888_pt1 | contig 10700 bp, 9 predicted proteins | sample June2016WEW_20_1_3_FD_132970 | JGI IMG/M metagenome (GOLD analysis project Ga0187885, IMG submission 132970) | Peatland microbial communities from SPRUCE experiment site at the Marcell Experimental Forest, Minnesota, USA - June2016WEW_20_100 | ecosystem: Environmental > Terrestrial > Soil >... | reverse complement strand
GCCGGGCTCGCCGGGCACTCGACGGCGACGGTCGCGGACGGTTTGGAATCCGCGGGCGATGTGTTTTCTTCCGGCATGGTTCTGCTGGGCCTCACCGTCAGCTTCAAGCCCGCCGACCGGAATCACCCTTACGGCCACGGCCGCGCGGAAATCCTGAGCGGCCTGCTGGTGGGGTTGGTGCTGGCCTCGGCCGGCGCGCTGATTTCGTACGGCTCCTTTCTGCGGCTGGGCCAGCCCCACGAGCCGCTACGCTGGTTTGTGATCTGGCCTCTGGTGGCTTCGCTCGTGGCCAAGAGCGCGCTGGCAACCACCAAGTTCCAGGTGGGGAAAAGAATGCGCAGCGCGGCGCTGATGGGCGACGCCTTGCACGACACTACCGATTGTCTTTCCGCCCTCACCGCGCTCACCGCGGTGGCCCTTACCCTCGCCGCCCCGCAACGTTTTTTCAATGCCGACCGGTACGGCGGTCTCGCCGTGGGCATCATCGTCATCGTTGCCGGCGTACGGGTGACGCGCGAAACCATGCTGCAGTTGATGGATACCATGCCCAGTGACCGAATGATGGCGGAGATCCGCGCCGCGGCGGCGCAGGTGCCCGGCGTGCTGGGCGTGGAGAAGTGTTTTGCCCGCAAGACCGGCCTCAGCTACCACGTGGACCTGCACATGGAAGTCGATCCCGAAATGACGGTCCGCCAGTCGCACGACATTGCCCACGAAGTGCGGATGCGCGTTGTGGATCAGGTGGAGTGGGTGGCCGACGTGCTGGTGCATGTCGAGCCGGCGCCCGGAGTGGGGGCGAGCGTCAACCCGCGCGAGCATCAGAGCCGGTCATGAGGTATTCGGTTCAATCGCGGCGTGACCGCTCCCTATGGTCGCGGCTCCGATAAGCGCCGTGGCGCGGGCCGTCCGGCCTGCAGAGTCGAGAGTCGTCTCGACTTTTCTTCCCGCGCGGCGCGTTCTTCAACGGTCGTTTCTTCAAGCCTGAAACCGCCGCACTGCTTCGCGGGTGCCCGTTTCGTAGGCGTCGATCAGCTTGTCCCAGGTCGCGTTGGCCTCGGCGTCAATCTGTTTTCGCGCGGGGTCTGCGTCGAACCAGGCCAGCGTCTGGCGCACCCCGCGGCCGAACGGCATGGTGGCGCAATAGCCGGGAACGAAGCGCTTGATCTTGGTGTTATCGAAGACCACGCTGACGGCCTTATCGCCGGCGAGTCCGCCCAACTCGCCGGGCAGGCAGGCGGCGATGAAATCGGTTGGCATGTGGACCAGTTGTGGCTCCGCGCCGGCGGCCGCGCCCACAATCCGGTAGAACTGGTCCCAACTCATCACTTCATCGGCCGTGATGTGGAAGGCGTGCCCGATCGCCTGCTCATTCCCGAGCAGGCCTACCAGGCCTTTGGCGAAGTCGGTGTTGTGCGTGATCACCCAGAGCGACGAGCCATCGCCCGGCACAATGACCTTCTTTCCCCGCCGGATGCGGTCCACCGCCGTGTACGATTTGGTCCAACTGTTGATGGCGAGCGTGATCTGCGTCTCGCCGTAGGTCAGCGAAGGTCGCACGATGGTAACCGGGAAGCCCTCTTCGCGGTAGGCCTTCATGAGCCGCTCTTCGCAGGCGATTTTGTTGCGCGAGTAATCCCAGTATGGATTTGCGAGCGGCGTCGATTCGGTAATCAGATAGTGAGACGCCGGCTTTTGATAGGCGCTGGCGGAGCTGATGAAGATGTACTGGCGCGTGCGGCCGCGAAACAGTTCCAGGTCGCGTTCGATTTGGTCGGGCGTGTAAGCGATCCAATCCACCACCGCGTCAAAGGACGCCGCGCCACCGAGCGCTCGCGCAGCCGACGCAGTGTCCGCCATGTCGACGGTCAGAGTCTTCACTCCGCTGGGCAGATCCGCCGCGCGCCGCCCACGCGTGAGGAGCGTGAGATCGATACCCAACTCGGCCGCCAGCCGCGTGCACGCGGTGCTGATGATGCCCGTCCCGCCAATGAAAAGAACTCGCATGGAGCTGTTGTACCACGCCGGTGGGGCATGCTTTCCGCTGCGACAAAAGAACCGGCGGCAAGACCGCCGGCGCTACCAAGAAACTCGATCGCCTTGCCGTAGCGCCGGCGGTCTTGCCGCCGGTTCTTCGCGAGCCACGTAGCCTACACCTCCACAACCATCTTTCCGACGCCGTCCGCGTAATGCTCGGCGATGCGGAACGCTTCGGCGATCTGATCGAGCCCGCGCGTATGGGTGATCATGGGGGCGAACCAGGCAGTGTGCTCGAGCAGCAGCTCGATGGCGGCGTGCGATTCGTGATTGGAGCGGCGGACGTTGAAAATGGCCAGCTCCTTGCGCCGCATGGGCGAAACCTCGAAAGGCACGAACGAAGCGGAATGGATGCCGGTGAGCACCACGCGGCCGGCATTGCGCGCGGCGCGGATGGCGTCGTTGGTGGTGCTCTGCTTGGCGGCGCAGTCGATGGCGCAATCCACGCCGCGGCCTCCGGTATCTTTGACGATCTCGCTCGCCACGTCGCAGGCGTTCGGATCGAGCGCCACGGCGGCGCCCATTTCGATCGCCATCTCGCGGCGGTGCGCCACCGGTTCCACCGCCCAGATGCGGCCCGCGCCGGCCAGCCTCGCACAGGCGATGGTGACCAGTCCGATTGGCCCGGCGCCGAAGACGGCGACCGTTTCGCCGATTTCGATGGATGCGAACTTCATCGAGTGCAGGCCGATCGCCAGCGGTTCGGCGAGTGTGGCTTCTTCGAGCGACATCCGCGGCGGAATGCCCAACAGGTTGGCCGCCGGCAGGTTGACGATTTCGCGGAAGAAGCCGGGGTGGCCGGGTGTGCTCAGGAAGCGGATGTTCGCGCAAACGTTGTGCCGGCCGCTGCGGCAGAACTCGCAGTGATAGCAATAGATCGCTGGTTCGAGCGCGGCGCGGTCGCCCGCCGCCCAGCCGGTTACGCCGGTCCCGGTCCTCACCACTGTGCCGGAAGGTTCGTGCCCCAGCACCATGGGGTAGACGCACGGCGAGTCGCCCACGGCGCCCTCTGCGTAGGAGTGCAGATCGGAGCCACAGATCCCCACCGCGCGCACGCGGACCTGCACCTCGCCCGGACCGGGCTCTTCGATCGTCTGTTGCGCCAGGCGGAACGCCCGCGGCGCGGTCAATTCGGCAATGAGCATGCTTTCCCCTACTGATAAGATATCCGTAGATGCAGAACTTCCGCCAGTTCGAAGCCGGGCCGGACCCCTTCGGCCGCAAGTTTCAGGTGTGGTTCAAATGGCTGCAAACGGCCATTTCGATACGCGGCTCCGATACCGTCGACGTCAAGTTCGTTCTGGAAAACGAACAGGCTGGCAGTGCGCAAAAGACCATCGCTCTGCCGCACTTGGCTCTGCTGGCGCTGAGTCGCGAAACGGGCCGCCCGATGGATGACGCGTGGTGCTCGCGGCTGGCAGCGCTGCACCTGGTTCGCCTGGTGGAAACCGGCGAAGACATGGAAAAAGACATTGTGGCCGTCGCGCCGGCCACCCTCAAGCAGTACGCTCAGGAGTTGGCCCGGCAGGAAGTCAGCGCAGCCTGACGCCGCGTATGAAGCCGGGGGGCGCGCGGGTTGACAGACGAAAGCGTCTGTCCCACTTTGCTGCCGAAGGATGCTCAGGCAGGTGGGGCAGGCGCTTCCGCCTGCCAACTGTTTCTCTTAAGACTTCTGACACCGCCGGCCCCCTTGTCATTCCAGCGTCATCCATTGTTCATCTCGATGCAGTAATCTGAAACGAATGGATTTCCCATGCCGCGGCTTCGCATAACGGTTCGGCTGCTGCCGTGTTTCATTGCGCTCACGGCCTGTTCCGCCTGGCTGCTGCATTGGCTGGTGCCGGAAGCCCTGCCCGGGCAGTGGCTGCGCGCGTCCGCTGCTTTGGGCTTGGCGGGTACCATCATCCTGGCCCTCTGCCTGGCCGTCACCGATCGCCGGGCTCTCGCATTGCGCCGCACCCTGGAGCGGCTGCTCGAAACGGGCAAGAGCGAAAGCCGGAGGCAGGCCAGCGGCGACGAGTTGAGCGCCCTGGCCGCCACCATCGAGCACGCCACGCGCCGCGTGCGCGCCATGGTGGAAACGCTGCAACGGGAGAATGCGCGGCGCGAGGCCATCCTGGGCAGTATGGTGGAAGGCCTGGTCGCGGTGGACCCGCTGCTGCGCATCACCTTCGCCAACCGGGCGTTCGCCGAAATGATGGGCGCCGCCGCGCCGCCCGCGCCCGGCACTCCATTGGTGCAGGTGGCGCGCGACCACGCGTTGCACGAAATGTTCGCCGCCGTATTTGCCGAGGGCCAGCCGCTGCAGCAGCGGCTGATCCTTTCCGCCAGCACACGGTCCTTTGAGGTGCAGGTGGCTCCGCTCGCCGGCGACCCGCAACGCGGCGCCATCGCCATGCTGTACGACATCACCGGTCTGGAGCGGCTGGAGCGCGTGCGCAAGGACTTCGTCGCCAACGTCTCTCACGAGCTGCGCACGCCGCTGGCGGCTATCTGCGGTTATGCCGAAACCCTGATCGAAGGCGGCCTGGAAGATCCCGCCAACAGCCGCCCGTTCGTCTCCATCATTCTGGCCAAGGCTCGCCAGCTTACCAACATCGTGCAGGACCTGCTGATCCTTTCCAGCCTGGAAAGCGCCAAGCCGCCCGTCGCCGAGCCCATCTCGCTGCAGCAAAGCATCCAGTCCGCGCTGCGCACCGTGGAGCCGATGGCCAAGACCCGCGGCATCAGCCTGGTGTGCGAATCGTTTCAGGATATGGAAGTGCTGGGTTATGAGATCCGGTTGGAACAGGTTTGGGTGAACCTGCTGGAGAACGCCATCAAGTTCAATCGGCCCGAGGGCGAGGTGCGCGTGGACGTGGCGCGAGATCCCGAGCGCGCGCTGGTGCGCGTTTGCGACACTGGCTCGGGAATTCCCTCCCGCGACCTGCCGCGTATTTTCGAACGCTTCTATCGTGTGGATAAAGCCCGCTCGCGCGCCACCGGCGGCACCGGCCTGGGTCTCGCCATCGTCAAACACGCGGTGGAGCAGATGGGCGGCTCGGTGAGCGTAGAGAGCCACCTGGGCCAGGGTTCAGTATTCACAGTAGCTCTTCCCCCCTTCGAGAATAACCTCGCCGCAAACGAACATTAATCGTTCAGTAACATTGAGCCGATATACTCGCAGTTCCACCTATGAAACTCACTGTCTCTACACTTACCGTGTGCATGCTTGCCCTGACTTTCCTGCCTGTAGGCAAGGCTCAGGGAAGCGACGCTAACGATATCGAACTCTTGAAAGCGAAGCTGGCCGAGCAGCAAAAACAGATCGAGGTGCTACGCCAGTCGGTCGATGCGCAGCAGAAGCTGATTGAGCGATTGACCACGCCGGCTGCCAGGCCGGCCGAGCAGGCCGCAAGCCAGCCGGCGGCGCAGGCGTCCGGCTTCACCCGCGCGGGCGGCGCAGTTGCCAGCGCCACTGGCGCTCTGCCCGACCTTTCTCCCGTGGCTCCGAGCCCCAAGTATCCGGTGCAGGATCCCCCGCAGGGCGCGGCAACCAGTTCCCCGCTGCAAATCCAGATCGGCAATGTGACCATCATGCCGGTCGGCTTCATGGATGCCACCGCCGTGTGGCGCAACGAAGCGCCCGGTTCGGGCATTGGCAGCAGTTTCGGCAGCATTCCGTTCGCCAATGCGGTTCCCGGCGGCAAGCTCGACGAAATGCGCTTCAGCCCGCAGAACTCGCGGCTCGGCTTCCGCGTCGACGGTGACTGGAAAGGTTACCGTTTCATTGGCTACAACGAGTTCGACTTCCTCGGCACCAGCGGCTCCAATGCCATCGGCGTCACCAACGGCGCGTTCGTGCCCCGGCTGCGCCTGTTTTGGGTGGACGTCCGCAAGGGCCCGTGGGAATTTCTGGGTGGCCAGAGCTGGAGCATGTTGACCCCGAACCGCACGGGCATCTCCCCGTTGCCGGGCGACATCTTTTATAGCCAAGTCGTAGACGTGAACTACATGTTGGGGTTGACCTGGACCCGCCAGCCAGGATTCCGCTTCCTGCTGCATGCACCGAAAGACGTCGTGACGTGGGGAATCTCCTTCGAGAACCCCAACCAGTATATGGGCGGATCTGGCGGCGGTCCCCAGATCACCCTGCCGACTGCTCTTGCCGGGTTGTTGGGCACCCAGTTGGACAACACTTCGACCAGCTATCTGAGCACTCCGAACCCGATGCCGGATATCATTACCAAGCTGGCGTTCGACCCGATCCGCAGAGTCCATTTCGAAGTCGCGGGCCTCGTGCGCGACTTTAAAGTCTACAATCTCACTACCGGCCAGCCGACTTCGGGCCAGACTTTCTCGAAAACCGGCGGCGGCGGATCGGTCAATGGGAACTTCGAGCTGGTCAAGAACTTCCGCCTCGTCACTAACAATTTCCTCAGTGATGGCGGCGGCCGTTACCTCTTTGGCCAGGCTCCCGACCTGATTATTCGCTCCGACGGCAGCATCAGCCCGATTCGCACTTTGAGCACGGTGGATGGTTTCGAAGCCACGGTGGCCAAGAAAACCCTGCTGTACGCCTATTTCGGCGGTCTTTGGATCGGCAAGAACACGGCGCTTGACGCGAACGGCACCACCAAAATCGGTTACGGCTTCCTGGGTTCCTCAAACAGCAATAACCATATTGAGCGTGAGTACACGTTCGGCATCAACCAGACCATCTGGAAGGATGCGAAATACGGCGCCATCAATGTGATGGGCCAGTACGAATACCTCACACGGAATCCCTGGTACATCGCCTTGGGCGCGTTGGACCACGCCAGCGACAGCACCATCTACTTCAATGTAAGGTATACCCTTCCGGGCGGCGTCCCGGCCATGAAGTAGCCGGGAATTCATCCAAGCTTAACTGATTTGTAACAGTCTGCATTCGAGAATAAGAGGAGTTATCTTACATGAAGACGTCGATTGCATTAGCTGGAATCCTGCTGGCGGGCACGTCGATCATATCCGCGCAGGCCATCAACGGCGCGGGTGCGACATTTCCGTATCCGATTTACGGTAAGTGGTTCGAGGAATTCCGGCAGAAGAATCCTTCCATCGAGATCAACTACCAGTCCAAAGGTTCTGGGGCCGGTATCGCGCAGCTTACCGAAGGCACGGTGGATTTCGGCGCGTCCGACATGCCGATGAAGGACGAGCAGATCGCGGCACTGAAGGTGAAGGCGCTGCACTTTCCGACGGTGCTGGGCGGCTTGGTGCCGACCTACAATCTGCCCGGCTTGGCGGATCTGAAGTTTTCATCGGAGATGTTGGCCGGCATTTTCCTCGGCAAGATCACCAAGTGGAACGACGCAAAGATCGCGAAAGCCAATCCCGGCATCAAACTGCCGGCCACCGACATCATCGTGGTGCATCGCTCCGATGGCAGCGGTACCACTTTCGTGTTCACCGATTATCTTTCGAAGATCAGCCCGGAATGGAAAGCCGGTCCGGGAGCGAATACCTCCATCAAGTGGCCGACCGGTGTGGGCCAGCAGGGAAATGAAGGCGTCGCCGGAATGGTGAAGCAGACCCCGGGCGCGGTCGGCTACGTGGAACTGATCTATGCGCTGAAGAACAAGATGGAGTACGGATCCGTCCAGAACGCGGCGGGCGTGTACCTGAAGGCCAATCTGGAGTCGGTGACCGCGGCGGCGGCGGGCGCGGCCAAGAACATGCCCGCGGATTTCCGCGTCTCCATCACCAACGCTCCGGGTAAGGACGCATACCCCATCGCGAGCTTCACCTGGCTGCTGATTCCCAGTCAGATCCAGGACGCCCAAAAGCGTACTGCCCTGGTGAGCTTCCTGAAGTGGATGCTCGCGGATGGCCAGAAAGACTGTGCGTCGCTCGGTTACGCGCCGCTGCCCAAGGAAGTAGTTGCACGGGAGCTGAAGCAGATCGCGCAGATTCACTGATATGGCCGCGACGGCAACCGCCTCTGTTCCATCCCGCCGTGCTTCCGGAGCAATGGGTGACGAGATCGCGCGTCTCGTCACCCTTGCTTTTGGAGCCACCGTCGTCCTCATAACCATCCTCCTCATATGGAACCTCTGGGGCACTTCCGCCCCTTCGCGACACAAGTTTGGTTTGGGTTTTCTGTGGGGCACCAACTGGGATCCGAACGCGAACGATTTTGGGGCCCTGCCGTTCGTCTATGGAACGGTGATGACGTCGATTATGGCGCTGGTAATCTCCGTCCCCCTGGGCGTGGGTGCGGCGATTTTCCTGGCCGAGCTGGCGCCACCCGGCCTGTCTTCGGGCTGCACTTTTCTGGTGGAATTGCTGGCGGCGGTGCCCAGCGTGATTTACGGAATGCTGGCCATCTTTACAGTGGTGCCTTTGATGCGCGAGTACATCGAACCGGCGCTCAAGGGCGCCTTCGGATACCTGCCGCAGTTCCAGGGACCGATGCTGGGAGTGGGCTACCTGACGGCGGCCGTCGTGCTGGCCATCATGACGTTTCCCTACATCATCGCCATTTCGCGCGAAGCCCTGCTCGAAGTGCCGCGCGACCAGCGGGAAGCCGCGCTGGCGCTCGGCGCCACGCGCTGGGAGACCACGTTCAAGGTGGTGGTGCCCTACGCGCGTTTGGGAATCCTGGGATCGATTTTTCTGGGCCTGGCGCGCGCGCTGGGCGAGACCATGGCGATCACGATGGTGATCGGCAATGACAGCACGCTGCACGCTTCCTGGTTCGCGCCCGGCTACACCATCGCGGCGGTGCTCGCCAACGAATTCGCCGAGGCCACGGGCAAAGTGTACACCAGCGCGCTGGTGGAACTCGGCCTGGTGCTGTTCCTGGTCACCATCGTCATCAACGCCCTGGCGCGGCTGCTGGTGCTGGCCACCACGCGGAAAGGAACCGCCAAGGTCGTATGAACCGCCTGACCTACCGCAAGATCGTGAACAATGTGATGCTGACGCTGACCGGCCTCTGCACGCTCTTCACTGTCTCGATACTGTTCCTGATCCTCGGCTACCTGGTGTATAACGGCGGCAAATCGCTGGATTGGGCGTTTTTCACCAGGCTCCCCCTGCCGCCCGGCGAGGACGGCGGCGGCATGGCCAACGCCATCGTGGGCAGCGCGGAAATGGTGGGGCTGGCGGCGCTGATCGGTTTGCCAATCGGTTTCATGGGCGGCATCTACCTGGCCAAATTCAGCGGCAAGATCATGGGCTTCGCGATTCGCTACACCGCGGACCTGTTGAACGGCGTGCCCTCGATTGTGATCGGCATCTTCGCCTGGGCGCTGGTGGTGGTTCCGCTGCACAGCTTTTCGGGCCTGGCCGGCGCGGTCGCGCTCGGCATCATGCTGATTCCCATTTCGATGCGCACCACCGAGCAGTTTCTTTCCACCGTGCCGAACGCATTGCGGGAAGGCGCGCTGGCGCTGGGAGCGCCCAAGTGGAAAGTGCTGGCCACGGTGGTGGTGCCGGCCGCCATGAAAGGCGTTCTCACCGGCATGATCCTGGGCATCGCGCGCGTGGCCGGAGAAACCGCGCCGCTGCTGTTCACCGCGCTCAACAACCAATTCTGGCCGCGCGGCGTAAACCAGCCGACCGCGTCGCTGCCGGTGATGATTTACACGCACGCCATCTCGCCTTACGACGACTGGCACCGCCAGGCCTGGGCGGCCGGCCTGGTGCTGCTGGCGATGGTGCTGGTGACCAATATTGCCGCCCGCTGGATCCTCTCGCGGGGAATCAGCGTGCAGAAGGGATAATCGATGGACCCCATGCCAGAATCGCTTGCGCCGGAGCAACGGGCTCAAATGCCCGCGATAACGCCGGCAGCCTCCGAACACAAGGCTGCCGGACACACCAAGATTTCCGTTCGGAACCTGGACTTTTATTACGGCGGCTACAAGGCCCTCCACGGTATCGACATCGAGATTCCGGAGAAGCAGATCACCGCGCTGATCGGCCCCTCGGGTTGCGGTAAATCGACCTTCCTGCGCACGCTGAACCGCATCAACGACATGGTGCGCCACGCGCGTTTCGAAGGCCTCGTCGCGCTGGATGGCGAGAACGTGCTCGATATCGACGCCACCAACCTGCGGCGCCGCGTCGGCATGGTGTTCCAGCGGCCGAATCCATTCCCCAAGTCGATCTTCGACAACGTGGCCTATGGCATCCGCATCAACGGGCTGAAGGGAAACAGCTCGATGCACGACAAGGTCGAGCACAGCCTGCGCCGCGCGGCGCTCTGGGACGAGGTGAAAGACAAGCTGCACCAATCGGCCTATTCGCTTTCCGGCGGCCAGCAGCAGCGGCTGTGCATCGCGCGCGCCCTGGCGGTGGACCCGGAAGTGCTGCTGCTCGATGAGCCATGTTCGGCGCTGGACCCGATCGCCACCGCCAAGATCGAGGACCTGATGTTCAGCTTGAAGGACCAGTGCACCCAGGTGATCGTCACCCACAACATGCAACAGGCGGCGCGCATTTCCGGCCGAACGGCTTTCTTTTACCTGGGGGAGTTGATTGAATATGATGAAACCAACCGGATGTTCACCAGCCCCAGGCAAAAGCAAACCGAAGATTATGTGACCGGGCGCTTTGGTTGAGCGAAAACCGGCGCAGCTTATGACGATGAGACATTTCGACGAGGAACTGGCCAAGTTCAAGGAGACCCTGCTCACCAT
>Ga0187885_10004871_pt1 | contig 10723 bp, 10 predicted proteins | sample June2016WEW_20_1_3_FD_132970 | JGI IMG/M metagenome (GOLD analysis project Ga0187885, IMG submission 132970) | Peatland microbial communities from SPRUCE experiment site at the Marcell Experimental Forest, Minnesota, USA - June2016WEW_20_100 | ecosystem: Environmental > Terrestrial > Soil >... | reverse complement strand
GCCGCGAATCTGCAGACGGGCCGCGGGGCTGCTACCGGGTGAGGATCTCAGCCCCCGGCGGGATCGGGACCGAGTGTGCACTTTTGGCCGCCGATTTCGTGCAATCTGGGGCCGCCGCTAACAAGGCTACTCTTTCGCTGGAAAGCCTCTGGCGAAGTGATTGGTATAGAATGACTTAGGGATTAGATGCACGGGATTCCAAGTCCTGTAAGTCTGAACAGACACGCGGCTGGCGGCACCGGTGCCGCCGTCTGGGACTTACAATGAGCCGGCCCAATTGATCTCGGCTGGCCCCCCCTTGCATGAACTCTCCACGCGAGCCATGGTATATAGACCATAAGCCGGTTTGGCGGCCAGTACTGCGAGAGTGGAGGCGCCGAGCCTTGAAAGACCACGAGTGGCGAATTCGACCTCAGGCTGGGAGTGCTGCTTCTACGAGGACACCCGCGGCCGGAAACCCGTCAAGGAGTTCCTCCAGGACTTGGAGGCGCGGGATCCGGAACAGGCGGGCGCGGTGTACGCGAAGTTCGATCTGTTCACAATGCGAGGATGGGGGGAATCACTCCGGTCTGGCCTTCTCTGCCCGGTGGCGGGCAAGGTCTTCGAACTCAAGCTGAAGCAGAGGCAGGTTCGAGTCTTGGGTTTCGCCTGGAGGAATCGGGCTACGGGTCGCAGGTACTTCGTCGCGGCGGCTGCGGAGATCAAGAAGGAAGATCAACTGGAAGAGACTACCAAGCGGCAGGCGGAAGAACGCCGCCAAGATTGGTTCACGAGAAAGCGATAGAGTTAACGATGATTGAGACCATCCGTGGTGTCCCCGGGCAACGCAAGCTGACAAAGCCCCGTCAGGTTCAATGGGCGGGTGAGGATGCACTTGTTCGACTTGCCCACCGTGTGAACCTCCTTCGGCGCGCCAAGCATCTCAGCCAGCGCGAGCTCGGCGAACGCTCTGGCATTGACCAAGCCAACATTTCGGACATTGAGAACGCGGACGCCAATCCGACCGTTCGGACCGTTGGCCGCCTTGCAGCCGCTCTTGGAGTCGATGTTTCCGAACTCCTGACCCAAGAGCATGTCCTTGAGAAGGAGATGGAGCGGTCCGGCGTTGCCGGCTTCATCGACGGGGACACGGTCGCGGCCCGTTACTCTGCGCCGCAACTTCGCTCGGCACGAGAGGCGGCGCACCTGCACGACGACTGGTATCGACAGGCGCCAACAGCCCGCCACTTGTTGCGGGTGAAGACCCGACACGCTGAGTTGGCGGGCGACACCGATGAGGCGCTGGGATGAAGCCAACGAGCAGACCGCCCAAGTCGGGGTTCAGGTTGGACGCGGTCCATTTCTACAAGCAGTCGCAATCTCCTCCGCCACGAGGCAAGGTCACCGCGCGGAAGCGCCCCATTAGGGTTTCGTGGGACTGGCGCAGAGTCGCCAAGAGTCAGGTGCAGGTGAAACTCAGCGTGGAGATCGGTCCCTCCCTCGCCGCGCCAGAGACTCTTGCCGTTAGTCTCTTCGGCGACTTCTCGTATCGAGGCAAGACGGCACTGCCCGTGGAGCGATTCGTCGGTGTCAACGCCGTAAGCATCCTCGTGCCATATGCACGTGAGGCGCTCAGCAATCTGTCGAGCAGGGGGCTTCACGGTACCTACTACCTGCCATCCATCAACGTCGTTGAGTTGATGAAGGTGTTCAATTTCAGCAGGACCACGGGTGCTCGCCAAGCGCTCGGCGCCACCAAGGGTGGGGGCTGACCCGAGACTGATCCTGCCCCAGCACAAGGGGTGCTACCTCCGGAAGTTTGGCGGATTCAATGCGCTACACCGACGACGACCTGCGATGGATCTACGATCGGACTTCCGGCAAGTGCCACCTTTGCCACAAGATGCTTGCGTACACCAACTATGGGAGGTTTGGTGCTCGCGGCGCCTGGGAGGTCGAGCACTCAAACGCCAGAGCGCGTGGTGGGACAGATAGCCTTGTGAACCTGTATGCGGCTCACATCTCCTGCAACAGATCAAAGGGCACCGCCACGACACGCGCGGCGCGAGGCTGGCACGGAAGATCGAAGGCACCGTTGTCGCGGGAACGGCGACGTCAGGTCAGAACGTCGAACACCGTGGGCGCTGCAGCGGTCGGCGTAGTAACTGGGGCCGCCGTCGCTGGCGCACCCGGGGCGGTGATCGGTGGGCTGGCGGGACTCGTGTTCGGCAGCGAGATCGACCCGGATTCCTAAGACGCGCCAGCCAGCTCGGTATCACCTGGTGCTAAAGTGCAGTCGCGTCGCAGCGGCGTCTTCGCGTAGTAGGAGGAGTAAGACTACAAATGGTGCCCACAGCAAATGGCTACTCGGTACGAGCCCCGTGTCCGGACTGCGGTGGCGCGCTCTCCAACTGGGACTACAGCGACGCTCGCGGTGAATTCGGTTTTGTTTTGGTCCAAGCCCCTCACACGTTCGCGAATTCACCTTACGCGCGCGTGCATTACAGAATGCTGCGGTGCGCCGGATGCGGCAGAGCCGGCCTGGCGAAGTTCCACGACAACGGGGGCTTGCCGGCCAGCCTTGAGTGGTTCTTCCCTCGGTCACTCCAGACTGCGGCTCTGCCGACTGGAGTGCCGGAGTCGATAGTCCGAGAGTACCGCGAGGCCGAGCTCTGCGCGTCGGCGGACGCCTGGCGCGGTGCGAGCGCCTTGCTGCGCTCCGTTCTCGAAAAGACGCTCAAAGCGAACGGGTATGTGGCCGGATCACTGGAGAACAAGATCGACGAGGCAGCTGCCGACGGCGTGATCACGAAGGCAAGATCACAGAAGGCTCACGAGGACATTCGCGTTCTTGGCAATGAGGTCGTACACGACGAGTGGCGCCTTGTCGAGCAGGGTGAGGTAGTGTCGGCCCTCCACTATGCCCAACGCGTCCTGGAGGATCTGTACGACGATCGGTCAACCGTGGAGGGTATGCTTCGCGGGAAAGGGCGCATCAAGTAGCGACAGGCGCGCTGAGCCACCAACCCCTCGCTATGTAGCAGGGTTGATTCCGCGACATGCCTCAACCACCAGCTGGCTGAAGGGCTGCGTGCGTATGTTGTCGCGATGGAGGTTGCCAGCAGCCGCCCCCTCAATCACCTGAACCGCTCGGTGAAGTAGCTCCTCGGCCCTCACCGGATCCCAGAAGAGCGCGCTCAGGTCATCCGCCCAGCGGGCGGCATCACGGGAATTGGGCCGTGGAGGTCGTTGGCCTGACGCGAGCAGACGGGCGGCCAAGAGTATGTGATACCGGGCTGGTTTGAACTTTGCATCGATCGAGCCGTTCCGGAACAGATACTCCAGTCGGTACAAGGCGGAAGCGGCCAGGTAGTATGGTTCCAGGCGATGCTCGGCGTGGAAGATCTCGGCACCGACCTTTTCTCTTAGAGCACGGAAGTTACGCGTCGTGCGATGCGGCTCTTCAAGCACAACCGATGCGTATGCGCGAATGAGGTTGGTGAGGGTGATAATGCGCGTCTTCTCGACCCCCGCCACTGTGTCATACTGCCGCGACCTGCGCTCATAGTACAGTCGACGAGCTGGGTCGAAGGTGGCGAAGAACGCCTCGAGCTTCTTCTGGAAATCGTTGAGGGCTAGGAGTTGTTCCTCCTTCACCTGGGTCTGTCTGTTAGTAGCCTTGACGATCGCAGCGATGACGTCCTCATCTTGAGTGGCGATAAGGCGCAGTGGGACCATAACCGACCCGTCGATCACACTTCGCTGGTCAAAGAGAACATGACTGGTCTGGCAGCCGTTCACGATCTGATAGTCCTCGATGTGAAACCTGTTTCCTGTCGCGCGAAGCGTCTTTGCTATGACAGTGACTCCATTGTTCATCAGCGCGAACCTCGCGCGCAGATCCGGCGCTTCGAGTGTGCGCCTGATCTCCGTATTGACGGTGTTGTAGTCCTGCCAGTCGCGGACGTTGTCGTCGAAGATCGTCTTAATGAGGTTGCCGCTGTCGTCCTGCAGCAGGGCCAGGAACGCGGGCGCCGGCAGAAGTCCGATGTAAGCCTCCGAAACATTCGGCATGTCCGGTAGGACCGTTTTGTCCGCGAACGTGAAGTCCCTCGCGATAGCGTTCTTCGACTGATTGTAGAGCTTCTGTACCTCGTCGGCACCGAGGCAGGCAAACGTGACTTCCCGAAAGAGGCGTGTGGCAGACAGATCGTCGACAACGGCCCTTCGTCTTGCCACGAGGTTCGCATCTTCAAGCCACTTCCCGGTCGTCACATAGCATAGCCGGCATATCGGGTTGCCACGGACGAACCGAGGACTCAGCGCATATATCGCGTTCATGGTCGCCGCAGCTTCTTGCACTGCCGCATTTCGTGGCAGGGTCGGCGGCTCCCTGAAGAAGTCTGTTACGCCAAAACCGAAAGTCCCAATCTTGGCAGCCTCAAAAGCGGCGGATCGCTCGGCCTGCACAAAGACGAAGACCACGTCGAGATAGCCGTTCGCTTCGACGAGCTCTGGCACAAACTCAGCGTCCGTGACCAGCGAGCCATTGACGATGATCGCGATGGCGTCAATTCCTGTATCGCCACCGGCTCCAGTGGCCAAGTCGCCGGTGTCCGGCGTGTCGAGGAGGTGGGGGGCTACCGCCAGGTACGCGGCGAAACGCTCGAAGCGATGCTCCTCCTCGAGAGCCTCAATGCCATTGTCATGTGAAAACTCTGCGAGAAGTGCTGTCGTGATGCGATCCATCCTGCGCCCTCCAATGAAGTCGGCAGGGTCACTTCCGGTTTGCCGTCCTCTCCCAAGCCTCAACCGCCTTCAACACCCCCCGCCGCGCCCATGTCGATTGGTCAAGATGATCTGCCTCTCAGCTAGGCGCCTTCGCAGGTCACCCACTTGGCCTAAACGGCACTCTCGATCATCTGCACGTCCGTCTTGTCGAGGCCGTACATCTCGTTGGCCAACGCGTCCACGCCAGCTTCGACGGCCTCAATCTGCCGGACAAATGCGGTCTTCTCATGCTCAAGCCTAGTGCGGCTCAGCTGCTCATTCAGCTCCAACAGGCGGTTCACCAACTCGCGAACTTCCCGCACCCGAAGGTCTTTCGAGCTCAATGCGGGGACCGGCAACGAGGCCAGCTTGGAAGCCTTGACCTGAGGGATTACGCGCGACTCGCCCTCGTTGGCAGCACGATAGAGGAACAGAAACGCCTTTGACTGCATCACCGCCATCAGCACAAGAGGATCGACGCCAGATCTTGGCCTGAAGACATACATCGCGTCAGTGACGTACAGATCTCCATCGTGGTCGTACACAAGCTCGATGGTCTTTGTAGTCGTAAGCCCGATGATCTTCGGGGACTTGAAGATCGAGGGGTTTCGAGGCCGATGCAGCATCCACCATGGATGGCGACGTTCACGAACCTCGGGACAAGTGTTCTCTACGCGATACTTCGCGAGGTGTTTCTCAGCCTTTGGGAACTTCCTAATGTCGATGTCCCTGCTGGTATACAAGACGAACTGATCGCTCCCGCAGGTACTGTAGCGCCGAATCTTCGAGCCACTGATTCCCGGTTTCAGCAGGGCTCTTTCGATGCCAGAGCGCTTGGCCTCTGAGCGTGTCAGCACGTGGGCGGCAACCACATCCGGTGTCACACCCCGCTGAATCTCGCCGTCAATGAGTTCCTCCAAGGCGGGAAACGAAGACTGGAGTCTCTGCAGAAGAGCGGACGCCGCGCGAGAGCCGGTGAAGAACGTGCGATGTGTGTCAGCCTCGACCGTTGACCGCCAGCTGACCCACTCCGTCGGCTCCAGCTGCGACATTGCGGGCGGTCGCTCGCTCGGATGCAGGGCCGATACGTCTCCCAGAAGCAACTGACGGCGAGCGCCGGTACCATCGGTGACAAATACTGTCGAGGTATTGAGGACCTTGGGTCCGAAAACCCCACGGCCAACATTGACTAGGACTGAGAGCCCGCGCTCAAGTAACCTCTCCCGCACCGGGCGCGCATCGACCTGGTTTAGAAGTGTGCTCGGAACAACAAATCCGACCCGGCCCCTGGGTTTGGTGAGCTGCAGGGATCGTTCGATGAAGTAGAGATACGAATCTGTCATCCTGGCTACCGCGCGCGGGTACTTCCTTCGCAGGTAGTCGCGCTCTGCGTCATCAAACGACGCGCCCCAAGGAGGATTCCCGATAATCACGTCGAACCCACCTTCGGCCATGATGGAGGCGAAACCCTTCGTCCAATCAAAGGCGTTCTCCTCTAGCGTCCTCTTCTCGGAGAGAAACTCAAGCTGGGTCGATTCGGGGAAGTCGGGCTCCACCAACGAGTTTCCACAGAGCACGTTGCTCTCCAGGTCGGGGAGCGCCCGCTCGTGCAGGAGCCGCAACTGCGAGTCAATGGTGTCCTGGCTCTCACCCTCGAGCACCTTCAGAAGAAGCGACAGCTTTGTCACCTCCACCGCCTGCTGATCGATGTCAACGCCAAACACGTTGTTTAGTAGAATCCGTCGCTTCTCGGCTGTTGTTAGCCGCCAGGCTCCACCCGGACCTTGGTACAGAACGCGCCGGTGCTTGGCGGGGCCGTCGTCAACATACCAGTCGCGATGCCAGTCAAGCAGGCGTTGGTAAGCGACTATTAGAAACGAGCCAGATCCGCATGCAGGGTCCACGATCCGCAATCGTCCGAGGTGCCGAGGAGACTTGCCTGCCAAGATCTTCGCAAGGGTGTGATCGACGATGAAGTCAACAACGTAAGTAGGCGTGTAGTAGACGCCGCCTGCCTTCTTCACTTCTGGTTTGTCTTCGACAACTGCTCTGTGACCCGGCGTGAGCCTTATGACTCTGCCCAGGAATTGCTCATAGACCTGCCCTAGGATGTCGGCGGGAAGAACTGAGAATTCGTACGGGCTGTCTGGATAATAGAGGCTCGCGATTATCTCCTTCAACGGCTTGTCCTCAAGAACGAGGCGCAAGGACAGATCGTCGGGAGGTTGGTTGCGGCCCCTCTCCGTGCGGAAATGGAATAGGCCGGAGTTGTACCTGTCGTCAGCCTGCTGGAACAGTTCGCAAAGACGCCTGTAGACACGTTCTGCGTTGAGCAACGCCTGGAGCCGCCCGTAGGGTTCCACGCCGCGGTCCTCGCAGATCCGTAGGAAGATGATGCGATCTATGGTTTGTTGGACTGCGAAGTTGAGTTCGTTGGCCGTCAGATCGAAGTTCCTCAGCGCAAGGTGCTTGGCAAGCATGTCCCGCCAGGCCTCGATGTCCGCCAAGAAGGCGGCATCTACTTCAGCGGTGCCCCGCTTCGCACCCTTGGACTCGACGAACCTATCGAAGCCACCTTTGAGGATTGCGTCGCGCCCGAAGATGCCAAGGAGATCTGCCCATTGCTTCTCGTAGTCCTCGTATGTGAGGTAGAGAACTCGGGCGACTGGGGCCCGGTCCGTCGGCGACGGCCTCAGTCGGCAATCGTACACCGCCAGCTCCTCGAAGTCCGTTAGAACAGACAGCGGTAGTTTTGCAGACCACGCGTAGCGGCGAAGCTGAAAGGCAGGATGTGGATCACCCTTGATGTCGATGGAGGGCTTCTTGGCTTCCACGAAAAACTTCCGCACCCCTCCTATGCGGAAGCAATAGTCGGGAGCTTTCGTGAGACCGCCAACCTTGATGGCGTCCTCGTGGATCACGTCCTTGTACGCTTCCGCGTAGCCCTGCTCGTTGTCAACGTCCCAGCCCAGAGCCTTGAAGAGCGGGTCAACGAACTCGCGCCGCAGTTGCGTCTCATTGTACCGTGCCGACCTGTAAGAATCGCCTTGCTCTCGAAACCGCTGTATGAGCGCTGAGACTTCCTTTGGAGCAGTCATCGCAGCGTCACCACCTGGCCGAGGAGCTTGCAGAACTCGCGTGGATCCCGGAGCGGACGGCGAAAGTGCCGATGAGGCTGCTGGCGGTTGCGAGTTCGGATACCCCGCGCGGTTCTGTCGTAGATCACTCTGCGAATGGTCATAGCCTCATGAGTCGAATGCCAGGTTTCGACGCCGGCGCCTCCTGAGTGACTGGCGACCGGGATTGGCGAGCGCGGGATCACGGAAGATCGAACTGAGAAGACTATGTAGTTGTCCATCGGCGGGTACGTGAGCGGATGCCCGGCAACATGAGATAGACTGGCTTGTACCACCGGCTCTTTGCGCCGGCCGGTGTTGTCAGCGATGCGCCATAGCCAATCCTTGTGCCAGTAGCGCACTGCAAGCGCTGGTTCGAAGTGCTCCCATCCCCGGCCGTGGGGACGGATGAGCAGATTGAGGTAGTCACGGAATGGCTGGGGGTCCTTCCAGAGGCTGACATGGGAGATCTTCCGGTCTACACATAGCGCCCCAACAAACAGGTATGTGGTCTGCTGGTTGTCCCGATCTGCAGCGAAGAAGGCTGCGTAGTCTCCCGGGCGAATCTTGGCCCGGACGTCGGGTCTGCAGATGCCCCACGTGATGGGGCTGCGGAGATAACGGGCGGCAAAGAACGCCGGATCATCCCCGATGTCGAAGGGGAATTGACTTTCGGCACAGGCTGCACGGAATGCTCTGACTACTGGCTGCGACCCCTCGACGGGCGGCCGTTTGCGCGGGGCGAGATACGCGGCGGCGAACAGCGTGCACACTAGATCGGATCCTTCAAGGCCGCACACAAGAAGTTAGTGGCGAGAACGCCGGTAGCGATCAACAGCGTCACTTACGGTTCACCTTCCTCTCCCACTCCTCAACCGCCTTCAACACCACCCGTCGCGCCCAGGTCGATTGGTCAAGATGATCTTCCTCGGCAGCCCGCTTGATCCGCTTCTTGTCCTCGGGGGAGACCCGGATCTGTAGAAACTCGGTCTTGGCCATCGGCAGTCCCAGCGCGAGCGGTTCGTGGCACGACGTGACACGACGAACATACGGCCCGACGAGCTTGCCGTCCGTCGCACAATGTGTTACGATGCCCTCGGCGGGAGGTCGCGGGAAGGCAGCACAATGAGACGCCACAAGTGCGGCGTGGGGTCGTGGAGTAGGGTGGTCGGAGCCGAAGAGGAGCGAGCTGGAGGCGGCTGAGAACTTGGCTTGAGGGGCCGCAGGCGCAGTTAGCGTTTCAGTTAGCGATTGCCTGTCTACGTGTGCCTAAACACGCCCATGCCAGCCCCAGTTTCGTAGTCAAAACGGCCGCATTGTACCTATTAGGCGAAGCCCGCTACTCTGTCGGCGAGCATTCGATTCCCACACGCTCCCGCCACGCCAGTCCTTCCCGGCGGCGCGGTGCACAAGGAAGCCCATGAAGGCGATTGTCTACCGTAGCTACGGTTCGCCCGACGTCCTGAGGTATGAGGAGGTCGAGAAACCAACGCCCGCGGACGACGAAGTCCTGATCCGCATTCGCGCCGCCGCCGCCAATCCGATGGACTATCACCTCATGGGCGGGGCGTACCTCATGCGTCTGATGACCGGCCTGCTCAAGCCCAAGCCGACCTGTCCGGGAGCTGATCTGGCCGGTGAGGTCGAGGCGGTTGGCAGGAACGTCACGCGCTTTCGGCCGGGCGATCCGGTGTTCGGCGGAGCCCGGCGCGCCTTCGCCGAGTACGCCTGCGCCGCCGAGAACCGATTGGCCGCCAAACCGGCCAACCTCTCCTTCGAGCAGGCGGCGGCCATACCGGTGGCGGGGCTGACGGCCCTGCAGGGCCTTCGCGACAAGGGCCGCCTTCAGCCGGGGCAGAGGGTCCTGGTCAACGGCGCGGCGGGTGGCGTGGGGACGTTCGCGGTGCAAATCGCCAAGGCGTTCGGCGCCGTGGTGACCGGTGTGTGCAGCGCGAAGAGCGCGGACCTCGTGAGATCGATCGGCGCGGACGGTATCATCGACTATGCCCGGGACGATTTCACCCGGGGCGCGCAGCGATACGACCTGCTGTTCGATGGCGTGGGGAATCGTCCGTTGTCGGCTTGCCGGCGCGTCATGACCCCGAAGGGGACGTTCGTCGCGGTCGGAGTGAGACCTGGCGGTCGCTGGGTGGGCCCGCTGCCTCACTTGCTCTGGCTATTCGTATCCTCCTGGTTCGCGAGCCAGCACGTGGCCTTCTTCGTCGCGTCGGTCAGGAGCGACGACCTGACCGCGCTCAAGGACCTGATCGAGGCGAAGAAGGTGACACCGGTCATCGACCGGACCTACGCCCTGAGCGAGGCCCCCGCGGCCATCCGATATCTCAGGGAAGGACATGCGCGGGGGAAGGTCGTCATCAAGATCTGAGCCCGCGACCTTGCCGTTCACGTACCATGCCCGGAGCCGCTATGCGCCATTTCGCTCGAGTCCTCTGCGCCGCCACGATCGCGCTCGCCGGCGGCGCCGCCGCCGCCACGGCCCAGCTGGTGCCGCCCACCCCTGTCCAGGTGACCCCCGATCACCTCGTGTGGACGCCGTATCCAGCCGGGGGTGTCCAGGCGTTCCTGCTCGGCGACCCGTCGCAGCCGGGCACGTACGTCGTGCGGATCCGCCTCCCTGCCGGCCTCAAGCTCGCGCCCCACGCGCATCCCGACGGGAGGATCGTCACGGTGCTGTCCGGCACCATGTATTTCGCCTTCGGGGCGAGCGGCGACTCGACGCGTCTCAAGGCCTTCCCGCCGGGCAGCATGTGGACCGAGCCGCCGGGGGCGCCGCACTACGCGTGGGCGCGCGACTCCGAGGTCGTGCTCCAGATCGTGGGAACGGGCCCGTCGGGATC
>Ga0187885_10004865_pt1 | contig 10736 bp, 8 predicted proteins | sample June2016WEW_20_1_3_FD_132970 | JGI IMG/M metagenome (GOLD analysis project Ga0187885, IMG submission 132970) | Peatland microbial communities from SPRUCE experiment site at the Marcell Experimental Forest, Minnesota, USA - June2016WEW_20_100 | ecosystem: Environmental > Terrestrial > Soil >... | reverse complement strand
TTCCTGGTGGGAGCCGAGAAGGTTCAGTTGGTGGCAAAGGCAACCTGCGCCCCAACAGATCCCTGCAACTGGACTCTGCTGCGCGGCATCGAGGGGACCACTCCCGCGCAACACGCGGCGCAGATTGCCTTGAGCGGAGAACCTCAGAAACCCGGAAGCGCGGGCGGAGCGGCGAAGATGTTCTGGAACTACGCGGCCGACCCGCACGGGATGAACCCTACCGGAACCGAAATGATCTATGCGCCAGATGGAAGCCATCCGAATGCCCAGCTTGGCGAACTGATTTTCGGCAACACGGGCTACATTGGAGGGGCCTGGAATGCGGTGCGCTGCCCCACTACCATTGCGTCCTGTTGGGTACGGAACACGGGAACCGTACCGCAGATATCCGCTGGAACGGGGACTCAGGTTTATGTGGCCGACTCGGCCCGGTTTGCGAATCAGCCTGTTCTGGCCACGGGCTATGGGGACTCGCACCCGTCCTATCTTTACCGAACAGGCTGGATTCTGGACGGCAGGCCGAGTGACCAGAACTCGGGGAGCATAGTATGGACCCGGCAAGTCTCCGGGTTGTACACGGCTAGCAACGGGGTTGGTTCCACGAAACATCTTCCCCTTGAGGGATTGTGCAGCAAGAAACTGCTGCTGGATGTCAGCCCCGGTCCCATCGACTCAACGCGCGGCGGCAACTACACGATGTGCATTGGGGCAGGCTGCGACGCGGGGGCCAGCGCGTCCGACATCTACGTCAACTGCCCGGATCAGACGGGGGCAACCGTGACCTGCTCGGACTGGACGAGTCTCTGCGTTTACTCCACTTCCAGTAATCTGCACCAGTACCAGCAGGTTGATATGACACGGAACGACCCGTTCGGGACGAGAGTGCGAAACTTCAACAACCTGCTGTCCCGCAACGCTTTTGATAGCTACAAGAACATGAAGCCGCTCGGCACCGGGTATGCGCTGTATCGGATTTTGGGTGGGGATGGCGTGCATGACGAGATGGCGCTGGTGAAGCTGCCTCCGCTGGAGTTCGATAGCATAAACCGCGCCACGTTCGTTCCTGTGCAGATCCAGCTGGGGTCGGTTCCGGCCGGAACCGACAACGTGATTGCGGAGTTTGGGTATGACACGAACTTCTATTGCACCTCCCGGCGTGAGACATGCGTGGCGGTAGGCACGGGGCAAGTCAACGAGGCCACGCCATTCTACTGGGCCTCGGAATCCTTTAGCGGCTTGCCGTGCTCGTCGGGCTGTACGCTAACGATTCCAGCCGTTTCGCAGCGGGTTCTCTACTACCGCCTCTGGTACCGGGACGCCAGCAACGCCGTCATCGAGACCGGGCCGACGCAGGTCCAGGTTTCGGAATGAGCTGTGGTGGCAGCCCGCTAGCCCGATCTTCTCACACGCCTTCGGCTGCGGCTTGCGGGAGGCCGGCATCTTCTGCGTTGCGCTCGGGGTGAGTCCTCGATCCGTAACGGACCTGCGGGTGCCGACCGCGAGCGCGCCTTGTGGCGTCGCTTGATGCTTTTGCAGCCCGCTCATCGCGCCTCGCTACGATCGTGGTGAAACATCCGGGCTAATCCTCAGGCAGGCTGGCCCGGAGACACGCAAGCGCCGACCAGCCGTATCCCATTCGCCCCCGGCGAGTGGGCCGCCCGGTACTTTAGGTCTGGTACCCGGTCCTTCCGGCTAAGTCCAATGATTCATATAAGTGACGCATCCGGGGCGCATAATCGGGCCTAGGATGAGGCGATCCCTGGCTTGCGCTGTGCTTTCGGTGCTGTCGGCCTGTGCCGGTACGATCAACGTCACGGCCGAGCCGTCCGCCACGTTGGCGCCCGGCCACGAGCTCCAGATCGACTTCAGCGTGTGGAACTACGGCGCGAACAACCCCGGCGCACCGCCCTATCCCACCCACCTAGGCCTGTTGATCATCGGGGCGGCGCCGGGGCTCGCGGCCGTCACCCTGCCCGACTCCACCTCCCAGTACTACCCCGGGTTCCTCTTCGAGGCCTGGCTGGAATCCCTGGACGGCGAGGTCCGGGCGCCCTTCCCGGCCCCGTTGCTGCTCGCGCCGGGGGTGTTCACGCAAGGCGGCGGCGCCGAACTCGATGTCGCGGTTCTGGCCAGCTCGCTGGATCTGTCGCTGGCTCTCTCCGAGGCGATCTTTGGGCAGGATTTCTCCGGCCGGATCGTGGTACGCAACCTCGGCGGCGCCCTCGATGTCGGCCTGGGGCCCGGCTACACAATTCGCAATGCAGTCCTCGAGCCCGACGTCTGGGGTCTGGGCCCGAGCACGGTCGCAGGCCTGACTCGACAGGTGACCATCTCGAACCCCGAGCCTTCCACCGCACTGCTAGTCCTCGGGGCGGCCCTCCTGGCCGGCCTCAGAGGAATGAGGCGGCGTCGCGCGGCCGCAGCCAGACGCGCAAGTTCGCAGTCTTAGCCCGCATTTCTCACCAACAACCTGCTGCGGCGCGCAATAGGGCCGCATCTACTCAAGTTGCGCTCGGCCGGCGTCCTCGATCCGTAACGGACCTGCGGGTGCCGACCGCGAGCGCGCCTTGTGGCGTCGCTTGATGCTTTTGCAGCCCTCTCATCGCGCCTCGCTACGATTGTGGTGAAACATCCGGGCTAGAAGCTGGAGATGTAAGAGGGCGCCGACGGGGTCCCGGCGAGCGGTGCAGGCGCACGGGCGGTGCACGCCCCCAGGCTGCGACCCCGCCCGAACAAGCGGCCGCCAACCGCCGGTAGACGATCATGCTCGCCTTCACATCGCCCGTTCCTGTCGGCTGGACGCGCTGGCGCAAGGCCGGCAAAAAGGAGGCGTAGGCCGTGCTGAGCATTCATCGCAGGCACACCCCGCGATGCCCGCACCGCAGCAAGGGCAGCGAGTGAAAGAAGTGCGGTTGCAGTGTAAATCCCAGGGGCCCGGCTCATTTGCTCGAAGAGCGACGCGCTTCTATCCGTTGGTGCTGACTAGTTGGCCCGGGTGCGATGCCCAACTCCTCCTGCACCAGCCTCCGCACCCGATTCTGAAGCTGCTGGGGTAGCTCGTCGCCGGAGAGTTCCGCTGCCAGGCGCTTGCGGATCGTCAGCGTGATCTTTCGTTCCACGGGTCAGGCCGTCCTCCCCTCAAGGTCCGGGCGCTCCTCCAGCTTGAGCAGGTAGACGAAGACTTCGCGTAAGGCGGCCACGACCCCCGCTCTCGGCGACACTGTCCGCGCCGCCGAGTGCGGTCAGGCGATCGCGCACGATAGCATCGGGATGTCGTCTACACGATCCGCCTGACAAACAGGCCGCCGGATGGGTCGTCCCCCAGTGTCGCAAGGCGGAGTTGACTGGGAAGACTTGGAACAACTGGTGCTGCACCAGGTCCGGAGGTTGTAGCATTGCAGCTTCCTGTACAGCGTCGTCCTCCCGATGCCTAAGATCTCAGAGGCTCGTTCCCGATTGCCGTTCGTTCGGCGGAGGGCGTTGCAGATCGCCACGTATTCGTAATGAGCGAGCGACTCTGGCGCAAGCTTGCCGCCGACATCGGATCTCGGGAGCTGCGTCCCCTGGTCGAGCTCGGGTTGGACCGCCTGTATTGAAGCCAGCGTGTCGCAAGACATCTCACCATTCCCCAGCATTGGGCAGCAGTTCAGACTCACCATGCATGTGATGCAGTTCTCCAGTTGCCGGACATTTCCCGGCCAAGAACCTGCGGATAGCTGATTCACGACAGCAGCCGACAGCTGCAAGTCGGAATGCATACGTCTCAGGAAGAACTGAATCAGAACCGGGATATCCTCGCGTCGGCTTCGCAACGGGGGAATCCGCAGGTGTGCAACCGCTAGCCGGTAGTACAAATCTTCTCGGAACCGGCCTGCGCGAACCTCGGCAAGCAGATTCACATTCACGGCAGCGATCACGCGGCACCCGGCGCGCTTGAAGGTGCAAGAGCCGACTGGACGGTATTCCCCTTCTTGCAGAAGACGTAGTAGTTTCGACTGGAGATACAGCGGCAGATCCCCGATCTCGTCGAAGAATGCCGTTCCGCCCTCAGCCAGCGCGATCAGCCCAGCCTTGTCACCGACCGCACCGGTGAATGCCCCTTTGACGTATCCGAAGAGTTCACTCTCCAGCAAGTCCGCCGGGAATCCCGTGCAGTCGATTGGGATGAATGGCCGCCGGTCACCGCCCATGTCATGAATCGTGCGCGCGAGGGCCTCTTTCCCAGTTCCGGTCTCGCCGGAAATGAGAACAGGAATGCTCTGTTTCGCCAACAGTTGGGCTTGTGCGTGCAATTGCTTCATTGCCTCGGCCCGCCAGAGCATTCGAGGAGGCTTCGCTGGTTCTGTCTGTCCTGCCATCGCAAACATTCTGGATTGATCCCTTCACAACACAGGTGATGCACGGAGCCGACTTGCTCCTGGCCGAGTCGTCGAATCGGTACCATGCCTCGGGAGTCCGGAGTTCTAGGACTCCCGGAGTCGGAGACCACAGGTGAGGGCATCTCAGGTCAGGCGTCCCAAGAACCAGCGGAACCAGGGAGAGCGTGCGGCCACGTGGCGAGGGAAGGGCACGACGCAGCACATGGGGTTCGATACAAATACGGCTCGTTGTTGCATTTGTCAACAGCGCGAGCGCCACGGGAAGTGACCAAGCGCCCCCGCGTCACGCCGCCCATTGCCTCGGGGGACGATGAGCCCGTTCGAAAGTGCAGTTGTTATCTGCACGGGTGTCCGTGCGGGTTCTACGGCGATACCACGCGCGAGTGCCGCTGCACGCCGGCCATCATCCAGCGCTACCTGGCACGCATCAGCGGGCCGCTGCTCGACCGCATCGACCTGCACATCGAGGTGCCCGCGGTGCCTTACAAGGAGATGCGCGCCGACGAGCAGGGCGCCTCCTCCGAGGAGCTGCGCGCCCGCATTCAGGCGGCGCGCCGCATCCAGCGGGAGCGCAAGCACTACAATGCCGAGCTTCCGCCGCGGCTGCTGCGGAAGGTCTGCCGGCTAGATGAGGCCGGCGAGCGCACGCTCGAGCTGGCCATGCGCAAGCTCGGCCTCTCGGCCCGCGCGCACGACCGCATCCTCAAGGTGGCCCGCACCATCGCCGATCTCGACGCCGTCGAGAGCGTCTCCGCCAAGCACCTGGCCGAGGCGGTGCAGTACCGGAGCCTGGACCGGACTTACTGGGTATGACGTGGCGGTTGCAGGAGGAAGAACTGCATGGATTTGCACGACAGCTTGAAGCTTGAGCGGTACAAGTTCGTCACAGACCGGCAAAAGTACTTTACGGAACTTGCGCGTGACGCCTTCGCGTCGTATGCGAGACTTTTCTCGGGGTTAGCGGCAGCCGGTGTCGCCCTGGTCTCGACGAGAACCAAGCTCGAACTCAGGCCCGCCGTGCTGCTCTACTTGATCAATGGGATCCTCTACCTCACCACGTTTCTCGGCTTGGTCACATCGGCTCAAATTGTCTTCTGTCTGGCACGTTGGTGGGAATTTCGGAATGCGGAACGGAAGATGAATCCCGACAGCCCGCCTATCGGGTGGTGGTGGTGGCTCTTTGAAACGCTTTACGTCATGGCAATCCTGGTGGCGGTCGTCGGGGCATGGTGCGTCGCTCGACAGCTTCCGGAGCTGCTGCGCCAGTCAGCGCCGTGACAGCAACGCGTCGCCGATCTGCGACAGGCGCGCACGACCGCATCCTGAAGCTGGCGCGCACCATCGCCGATCTCGACTCCGCCGAGAGCGTCTCAGCCAAGCACCTGGCTGAGGCGGTGCAGTACCGCAGACTGGATCGGAACTGCTGGTGCTGACACCAAGGCGAGTGGTCGCGACCGGCGCTCGCGCCCTAAGCCGAATGTCGCTTACGGCGACATCCACCCCATTTCCTGTTTCTCCGAGAAATCAGCAGTGTGAGACCGCCTATGGCCAGCAGGCTGATGGCGCCCGGCTCGGGGACTGCGCTGCCAGAGGCATATCCAATCGCATAAACCCCTGAGGTGTCCTTGCCGCTGAACCACATCTGATTGCCAATCACCATCGGCGTGTAGGTCCGATCGTTTCGCCAAGCCACCCCGTCGTCAATGTGAAAGATCGGGTTGCTGGGATCCTTTACCCAGTTGATGCCGTCACTGGAGAAGGCATAGCCTATGCCCTGATTCAGGACATAGCCGCTGCCCCCGCTGTACCAGAAGTCGAAGGCACTATCGCTTTCCCTGATGACAGTTCCGTAACCTACGTACCCGCTGTCCCAGCCGGTGGGACTGCTATCCAATACCGGAAGCGCGCCGCCATTGTATCCTTGCCAGTTGACGCCGTCATTGGAGACAGCCAGGCCCACGAATTCATCGGCTCCCGTTGTGCCGTCGTAATACATGACAAACCTGTTGGCCCAGACCGAATCTTTGTCGATTGGATCGACAATCGAGGAACTGCCAAGAGGATTGTACAAGATGTCGCAAGGGCCGTAGGATCCGGTGTTCCATGACGGCCATGTCCCCGTGATGACCGTGGTTCCTACCTGCGTAATGGGCGTGTCATTGGACCAGGTCACTCCATCAGAAGACGTAGCCGTTCGGATGGCATCAATGGAATACAGTTCACTTGAATCGTTGTACCAAATGCGATACTCAGCGCCGATTCTCTCCACAACGGTATGCCTGGGATTGAGCAGCCCGGAAACCTGGCCAACGGTCGTCCAGTTAATACCATCGGGGGACGTCGCCATCTGCTCTCCAGTGGCGTTGTCAGACCACATCGTATAGGTGCTGCCTTCCTGGAGGACAGTCGGATAGTAGGCCTTGCCAGGGCTATAGACCGGATTGAGAGGATACTCCTGCCAGGATATAGGAGACCCGTGTGCAATCGTGCATGCTGCCAATGCCACTGCAATCGACATCTTCGCGAGGTTCTGGCATCGTTTCATGTGCTCATTCCCCATATCCACTTGGATTTCCTCCCCGCCCCCTACAGGGGTCGGATTCTGCTCTTGACCTGGCCGAGTCTACCATCAATGTGGACGGGCATCCAGATAACTTGTGTCCTGGAGCCACACGCCTTGGTACTGGCGGTACCTTTGTGTCTACCAGTGCGGAAGGAACGCGGCGCCCCGCGGACGCAGCCTCGCCTCCTCTGCTGCAAGTTCATGTAAACACAGGATTAATCCGTCGGCCCATCGCCACCCACAGGATCTCGATGACCGGCCCGCCGGGTTCCGGCGAGACGCTGCTGGCCAAGCGCCTGGCCGAAGCCGTGCAATACAGGAGTCTGGAATGGAGTTACTGGAGCTGAGGGGCGGCAGGCTGGCCGGGAGCCATCTGCGCCGGGCTTGGAACAAATGTGCGACACTGCGGGGTGGAGCGGCACGGCCGTCAGGCTGCTGTCCGCGCGGGCGGTTAGCTCAGTTGGTTAGAGCGCCTGCCTTACAAGCAGGAGGTCGGAGGTTCGAGCCCTCCACCGCCCACCAAAACACCACACCTGAACCAGTTCCGTAGGCCGCGCCGGCCGTCCCGCCGCTACTTCCTCAGCGGCTCGAGCGTGAGCGTCTCGTCCGCGTCCACCCGCCGGAACTGCAGGGGGAAACTGGTGGCGCCATAATAAGCCGGCCACTGGTCCTTGTAGTGCCGCGAAAGCACGTGGCCGGACTCGCCGGCGACGATGTTCATGTACGAGTTGTCGAGGTCCGCCAGGTCCACACCCGTGCGCATTGAGGGACCGATCCGTCGCGTGGTTTGCTTGACCGTGGTGGCCGAGCCGCTCTGCGGCTCTGGGCCAATGTTAAAGAGGCCCGAGACCAGCGGCAGACGGCTGCCCACCGGATGCGCGATCAGGAGCTGGTTGTACCGGCCGTAATCCCACTTGCGGATGTTTCGGCCCTCAATCCGGCGGCCCTCCTCGATGGCGCCGAGGAACTCGGCCAGCAGGAGCTGATCGTAATCCCTGAACCAGGCCGCGGGCCGCTCGCGCAGCAGCCGCTCGATCACCGCGGGCGCCATCCAGTAGGCTGCGCCGCTCGCGCTCTGGTAGAGCAGGCCCTTGCCGGGCGAGGCCCGCTCGGCGATCGCCTGCCGCAAATGCTCGTAGAGCAGCGTCACGATCAGCGGGGCGGCGGAGCCCTTCTCCATCTGGCCGTTCCAGGAGCGCAGCTCGGCGACGGCGTCGTCGATACCCGCGCTCTTCGCGCCGCGGCGATCCCAGGCCGCCAGGATCTCCCGCGCCAGGAACCGCGAGAACGTCGAGTAAACGTCCTTCTGGACGGCGAGCATGTCCGAGGCGCGCCACGAGCGGCGGGCTTCGAGCAGCTCGCGGATCCGCGCGGCCCGGTACGGCGCGGCAAAGCCGCCGTGCACGCGATAAGGATAAGTAAGTGGAAACGAATCCTCGTTCGCCGATACAACAATCCCGCTTGCCGGGTTGTAAGTCTGCGGTAACTCAGCGAAAGGAATCCAGCCGTCCCACTCGTGCTCGCCCGAGGCGCCGTCAACCGGCACGTCGCCGTCGTAGTTTCGCCGCAGGGGCAGCCTGCCCGCGGCGTGGGAGCCGATGTTACCGTCCACGTCGGCGTAGACGAAGTTCTGCCCGGGTCCGGGATAGCGCGCCAGCGCCGCCAGGAACTCCCCCCAGTTCCCCGCCCGGTTGAGGTCCAGCATGGGAAACGCGAAGCCGGGCTCGGCGGCGGACCAGCGCAGCGCCAGCGCGCGTCCGCTCTCGACGAACACCGGCCCGTGCCGCGTCACCCATTGCGCGAACTCGACCGGCGCGGCGCCGCGCGCGGGAATCAGCTCCCGCTCCCGATGCGCCTGCTCGATCTGCCCGCGGAAGAGGTAGCGGCCGGTTTGAAGGTCGATCCTCTCGATGTAGAGGTCCTGGTCGTCATAGCCGAGGTTGGTCACGCCCCAAGCGATGCGCTCATTGTGCCCGATGATCACGCACGGCACGCCGGGCAGCGCCACCCCCGAGACGTCGAGGCCCGGCGCCCGCAAGTGAACCATGTGCCAGATGCCGGGCAGCGAGTATTCCAGGTGCGGATCGTTGGCCAGCAACGGCCGCCCGGACGCGGTGCGCGCGCCCGCAATCACCCAGGCGTTCGACCCCGGCTGGACCGCCGGTCCCAGGCGCAGCGGATAGAGCGCGTTCACTAGCGAGGCGTCCCCGCCCTCGAGCAGCGCGGCCTTCTGGAGCTTGTCGCGCCAGGTGAAGCTCAGCCAGCGGTGCATCTGGAGCGCGATGGCCAGCGAATCCTGGACCGACCAGGGAGGCGGATCGTAGCGTCCCAGCGCGAATTCCAGCCCCAGCCGGCCGCGGTGCGTCTCGATGAACCAGTTCACGCCGCGCGCGTAAGCCGCCAGCGGCGCGTGGTCCGCGGGCTGCAATGACGCGGCGGCCGCCTGGGCGATGCGACTGATGCGAAAGCGGCGCGACTCGCGGTCCGATTCCAGCGCCTCGGGCCCAAAAACCTCGGCGAGCCGGCCGGTGGCCAGGCGCCGCAGCGTGTCCATCTGCCAGAGCCGGTCCTGCGCGGCGGCGTACCCCTGGGCGAAGAGTGCATCTTCGACGCTGGAGGCGGAGACGTGCGGCACACCGAGTTTGTCCCGCGCAATCTCAAGCCGCGCGCCGACTGGCGCCTCGAGCGTGCCCGAGGTCTCCGGCAGCGGGCGCCATGCCACCCAGTAAATGGCGACGGCGCCGACTAACAGCGCCACGAGTACCGCTATGTTGAAATAGAAAAGTACTCGTTTGAGGGCCACGCCACGATTGTAGCGGAAGGGTCATCGGCGCGGCTGCCGGCATTCGCAGGGGAGCTGTATGGGCGAAACTTACCTGGCTTATCGTTTGCTGCTTTTGTCGGCCATCATCGGCCTGAACGCCTTCTTCGCCTCGGCGGAGCTGTCGCTCATCTCGGCGCGGCCGTCGCGGCTTCGGGAGATGGCCGCGGCGGGCAACGTCGGGGCGCAGGCCGCGCTGCACCTGCTCGGACATCCGGAGCGGCTGCTGGCCACGGTGCAGGTGGGCGTCACGCTGGCTGGGCTAGGCGCGGGTTGGGCGGGCCAGGACACGGTGTACCGCCTGCTCATGCTGGCCATCGCGCCGCTGGTGACGCCGCATACGCAAGCGCTGCTCCACGGGGTCAGCTTCGTGATCGCGTTCCTGGCGCTGACCTGCTGCATGGTCGTTCTGGGCGAGGTGGTGCCGAAGAACCTCGGTATCAAGAAGGCGGAGCGATACGCGGTCGTGGTCGCGCCGCTGCTGCTGGTCTTCCACCGCCTTTCCGCGCCGTTTATCTACGTGCTGGAGCGGGCCTCCGCGGCGGTTTCGCGGCTGCTGGGCCTGGGCGCCGAGGAGAGCCGGACGGCGCACTCGGTCGAGGAGCTGAAGCTGATCGCCAGCTCGGTGCGCGCCTCCGGGCGCATGTCGCAGTTCGAGGAAGCCGCGCTGCTGCGGCTGCTCGACCTGGGGAACGTGGCGGTCCGCGAGGTGATGGTGCCGCGCAACGCCATCGTCTCGCTGTCCGCGGACGCCTCGCTCGACGAGGCACTGCAGACGCTCGCCGAGTGGCAGTTCACCCGGGTGCCGGTCTACGACGGCAAGCCGGAGCAGATCGTCGGCATCCTGCATTACAAGGACCTGCTGGCGGTCTGGCAGCGCCTGCGCGGCGCCGCGCGCACCAACGCCCCGGTCCCGCCTTTCCGCCTGCGGGCGCTGCTGAGGAAGCACCTGGTGGTGCCCGAGAGCAAGCCG
>Ga0187885_10004842_pt1 | contig 10771 bp, 9 predicted proteins | sample June2016WEW_20_1_3_FD_132970 | JGI IMG/M metagenome (GOLD analysis project Ga0187885, IMG submission 132970) | Peatland microbial communities from SPRUCE experiment site at the Marcell Experimental Forest, Minnesota, USA - June2016WEW_20_100 | ecosystem: Environmental > Terrestrial > Soil >... | reverse complement strand
AGAATCCAGTCCGCATGACGCGACATCCAGCCGACTGCCTGATTATACCGTCGGTATTGGCCGAAGCGTTTCTCGAGCCAGGTCTTCCCCCGCGTTCGCGCGACCATATAGTAGGCTTGATTGGCCACGCAGTTGGCGACGATGGCAGTGGAAATTACAAAAGGCAGTTGGAGAATGCCGCGGTGGGCAAGGAAAGTTCCTGTTAACAGGAAAACCTCGCCTTCCACCATCACTCCAAGAAACAGAAGTACGTATCCGTACTTGATCAGCAGCAGTTCCATCGAAGCCGCCATCCTTCATTCTGACAAGCCCTTATTCTAAATTGCAGTTTTGAGAGTAACAAGCACTCCGCCGCAATTGAGAGAGTGAAATGCAAACAGTGGTCTGCCTAGTCCAGTCTTGGGGGAGTTGGCGGTCTATGCCAGAGGAGTGACAAAAACGCTGGTTTCCCTTTCCCAGCCAACATTTTGAGCCTGCAGTGATGCGGTGAAAGCCGCAATTGTAACAGCACGGTGATTAAAGGCGAGAATTCTCGATCGATATTGGAATTTATGTATTTGGCTTTCTTTCAGCTTGTTGGTTTGCTTTTCGGCGAAGCAATAGCGTGAAGTGCCCTAAAAACAACAAAGCCTTTCGAAAAGCATTTCGAAAGGCTTTGTTCGACTTTGCAAATCTCAGGGTTCTTTGGATTCCCTTTTCATTGGAAAGTGCTTTCTCCGCTGTCTTCCCCCCAATGTCTCGCCGGTCCGGCTTTTCGGAACGATGCGCAACAATGCCTCATCCCATTGCGCATACGCATTGAGCAACAACATGAAGACATTGTTTGCATTGCTTTCATTTGACCCATAAGACTCACTTCAACTCAGTTTTAAACGGATATGCTCTGGAACAAGATGGACGATTGATACCGGTCACTGGCGTCGGGCAGGATCACAACAAGTAATTTGTCCTTGTTTTCCGGCCGTGAAGCTACTTTGACCGCGGCCGCAACTGCGGCTCCCGAAGAGATTCCGGCGGAGATCCCTTCTTCTTTGTGGAGGCGATGAGTCATTTCAATCGCCTCGTCGCTCGATATTTTCTGCACCTCGTCTACGATGCCCATGTCGAGAACATCAGGCTTGAAGCCAGCCCCAATCCCCTGAATTTTGTGGGGACCCGGTTTCGGAGGCTCTCCGTTCTTAATAGCCGTCAGCACCGGAGACTCCGTCGGCTCCACCGCTACGCTCCACAGCGGCTTCTTTGCGACCTGTTCGACATATCGGCTTACTCCAGTGATTGTTCCCCCGGTCCCGACTCCCGATACGAAGATATCGACCTTGCCTCCGGTATCGCTCCAGATCTCCGGGCCCGTGGTCTGGAAATGGATCTCCGGGTTCGCCGGATTCTTAAACTGTTGCGGCATCCAGTACTTTTTCAACGCTGAAGCGGCAATTTCCTCGGCTTTTGCAATGGCGCCAGGCATTCCCTTCGCGCCTTCGGTCAGGATCAATTCCGCGCCGAAAGCCTTCAGCAGGCGCCTTCTTTCGAGAGACATCGTTTCCGGCATCGTCAATATCAGCGGATAGCCACGCGATGCGGCCACAAATGCTAATGCGATTCCCGTATTGCCGCTTGTGGGTTCGACTATTGTTACGTCATTGGAACCGCGCTTTAGGATTCCTCTGCGTTCCGCGTCCCAGATCATGGCTGCCCCGATCCGGCACTTGACCGAGTAGGATGGGTTGCGCCCCTCAATCTTGGTCACGATTGTACCCGGCAATCCGGCAGCAATGCGATTTAGCCTGATCAGCGGTGTGTTGCCAATCGACAGTGAATTGTCATCGTAAATTCTTCCCATTTTCCCCTCCTTGACTTTGAATAAACCAGATTTTGATTGCTCTGAAAATGTGTTGATCGGAAACGCGCAATTTCAAAGGCGCCGAGTTACCCGCTATGGATTGTATATCTTTGGGAGGGTGTGCCGACCGGCGCGTGATTACGGGATTAAGCGGCAAAAAGAGTGTGCCCCGGAATCTATGCCGTCGGCCTGCTACAACAGCAGCGGCGGGGAGAGTAACACATCTGCATACGAAGTAAATTCATAGCATGCTCTTTTTAGCAATCAATTAGCACAATGTCAATAGAACTAGTATAAATTATTTTCTTGACAGCTCAGAAAGGTGGAATATAGTCTTGTAACTGTTTGAACTTATCAAGAACGGTCGAGGGATCAGGCCCAGTGACGCCGTAGCAACCGGTTCTGCAACAAGCCGGCAGAATGGCAGGTGCTAATTCCTGCCCCGCTTGCCCTAAAGTGGGGAAAGATGAGGAAGATGCTGGCAGCTACGCTCCGTTGCCTCTTCCCATCATTCGAAGAGGCTTTTTTGTTTCACTTTACTCGTTAAGACGGAGGCATGTCATGCATCTGCAGACCAGGACTATCCACACGGGCGTCGACAAAGATACCGCTTACAACAGTATTATGACGCCCATCTACCAGACATCCACTTTCCGCTTCGCTGATATCGGCGTCACGCGTGGATACGATTACACCCGTACCTCAAACCCCACGCGCAAAGCACTGGAGGAAAACATCGCATCCCTGGAAGGAGGGGCCGGGGCTATTGCAGTGGCAACTGGAATGGCCGCTATCACGACGGTTCTTCAGCTATTTCGAGCCGGTGACCACATTATCTGCACTCACGATTGCTACGGCGGAACCGATCGACTTCTCCGATTGTATCAAGAGCAATTTAATTTCCAGGTTAGCTATGTCAATCTTCAGAAGGCCGAAAACCTTCAAAATGCATTTCGATCAAATACAAGGGCCGTGTGGATCGAAACGCCAAGTAATCCCCTGCTGAATATCCTCGATATCCGGGAACTCTCGAGAATTGCTCATGCACATGAAGCTCTCTCAATTGTCGACAACACTTTCCTGTCACCTGTAAACCAGCGGCCATTCGAGCTGGATGCCGATATCATTGTTCATTCCACTACAAAATACCTGAACGGACATAGCGATGTGGTTGGAGGAGCAGTCGTGGCGAAGGAGCAGCGGATGATTGAAAGGCTCCAATATCTCTGCAATACGCTTGGGCAGGGGGCTTCGCCATTTGATTGCTGGCTTGTGCTTCGGGGCATTAAGACTCTTGTTCCCCGGATGAAGCTTCATGAAGAAAATGCGAAAAGCGTGGCTGAGTTTCTAACCGGCCACCCGGCAGTTAAGCGCGTTTATTACCCCGGACTCGAAACTCATCCGCAATACGCAATCGCGTTACGGCAGCAATACGGGTTCGGCGGAATGGTTTCGTTTGAGGTTGCCGGAGGTTTGCCTGAGGTGAACCACATACTTCGGTCCGTGAAAGTATTTGCACTGGCAGAATCGCTGGGAGGTGTGGAATCTTTGATCGACCATCCTGTCAGCATGACCCATGCCTCCATGGATCCGACCTTGCGCCAAGAAGCCGGGATCACAGAAAGTCTTATACGACTCTCAGTCGGGCTGGAGAACATCGAGGACATTCTGGGTGATTTAGATAATGCCTTGAATACTCTGTGGAATAAAGCGGCCGAAGCTCCTTGACGATTCTGAACTCGGGAAAGTTCCTGGGATCTCGGGCTGAAGCAAGCTTCAGCCTCTTCCTGTAAGCCAAAGGGCGCAGCGGCAGAGCCCTTTCGAGTCGCGCCGCATCAGGCGGCGGTTTACAGGAATGCAAATTAATAAAACACTTCCACGGGGACGGGAACCCGGGATCTTGCAGCGGCTCCGATTTGATCCAGGTCATCGGGCAAAAGCGAGGAAGCCGCCGGATCAGATGGGTCCCGCGCAATGGTATATAATTGCAACTTCTTAAGCCGGCCGCCCGCTGCAAGAATTGCGTTCAGTTGACTGCAGTAGGCTTCAATCTCCTCAAAAGGCGGCGCAGAACCCTGAATCCGAAACCAGAGCGACTGTATGACTATGGGCCGGATTCGTGCTGCTTCGAGAATATTTTCCGTTATCCTTTTCAGGGATACATTCGGGCGGTTGACCCGGCGAAAATACTCCTCGGTCCCAGCATCGAGTTTGGCCCATATTTCGCCATTGTTGTCATCCAGGGTTTCCAGGGCGACACGAACGCGCGGTCTGTTCAGATAAGCCGCATTCGTGATCAGGACCAGCTTTGTCGAGTTCAAATGGAAGCGGCGCCTGGCGTCGGCCGCAATCCGGACAGCTTCGCCAAAGCGGAGGAAGGTCGTCGGTTCGCCATCGCCGGAAAAGGCGATGTCCCGAACTCCGCGTTCAGATGGGGTCAGCAATTGGAACCGCTCATCCTCATACAGAGACCCGTCTTTCTCCGCGCCTAAAATCAGGTCGAGTTCCTCCGAGAGTTTTTCCGGGCTCACTTTTCGGATTTCGGGAGCTATGTCCCGGTTCACCTGACAGTAGATACAACCGAAATTGCAGCGCTTGTCAGGATTCAGGTTTATCCCGATTGAAACTCCCCGGCTTCTTCGGGATACAACCGCATAGACATACTTGTTGCTCTTCCAGCGTCGTTCATGACGCCGCCATGCTTGCTTCAGTCTCACGAAAAGATCGTTTTCCGATTGCTGCATTGGTTAATTATAACAAAATGGGAACGCTCACCTAAATTATCGGGGTCGGTATCGGAATCGGTATCGAAAATAAAAAGCTCGACCCCGACCCCGGTGTTTTAAAACAGGAGAGTGTCCCGGTTTTTTGATTGACAGGAATTGTTATGCCCTGTTAGGCTTTGCGACACTCTTCCACTGAAGAGCGAGAAATGAATTGGAGGACGGGTTGAGCATGTGCTTGCCAGACTCGAAGTTTAAAACTCATTCCCTTCGAGATACCTTTCTGCCCGTTATCGTAGGAATCGTAATCGTTATCAATCTTAGCATCCTTACCGGAATTTCCCGGTTCGGATGATGGCGCCAAAACTGGGCATTCCCAGGGCCGTCACCCGAACCGGGGTTGACGGCCTTTTTTATTTTGCTCCATTCTTGTGAGCGGAGGAGATAAACACCATGGCATTCAATCTTCCAGCTTCTGGGACCGAAAATCCGCCGGGCACGCGAACGCTTTCCATCCTTGTTGAAAACCGCTTCGGCGTTTTATCCAGAATCGCCGGGCTTTTCAGCGCGCGCGGCTATAACATTGAAAGCCTCACGGTAGCCGGCGGCTCCGACACGGGACTCTCCAGGATAACAATGGTGGTGCGGTGCGAGGCGCTCCTGGCGCAGCAGATTTTAAGACAGGTGGATAAAATCCCCGAGACGGTAGAGGCGACCGACCTGACGGATGCCAATTGCGTTGAACGGGAGTTGATTCTGGTTCGAGTTCGAGCCCCGGAGGGAAAAAGGACCACTCTTTTAACCGAAGCGGAAATCTTCCGTGCCCGCGTGGTCACTGCCACGCCGGAAAACTACGTATTTGAGGTCACCGGGGACTCAGGAAAAGTCGAAGCATTTCTCGATGTCGTCCGGCCGTACGGAATCGATGAAATGGTGCGGACCGGAAAGGTCGCGCTGCATCGCAACTCGATGCCAAAGACATCGGATACCAACGAAGCGGTTTCATCAACAGCCAGATAAACTTTCGAAAGGGATAGAAAACATGAATGCACAACTCGAGAGCAAAAACCGCCATCCATTCGCAGGGAAACGCATGACAGGGGCGGAAATGATGATCCGGGTTCTGGCGCAGGAGGGGGTCGATACCGTTTTCGGGTATACCGGAGGGGCGATACTTCCGACTTATGATGCAATCTTTCGTTACAACGTCGAGCATGAATCCTGCAGAAGCAAGCAAATTCAGCTGATAGTTCCGGCAAACGAACAGGGTGCGGGTTTTATGGCCGCCGGATACGCCAGGGCTAGCGGGAAGGTGGGAGTGTTTATCGTTACCTCCGGACCTGGCGCTACCAACAGTGTGACTCCCATTCGCGACTGCATGGCCGACTCGGTTCCGGTCGTGCTGATCAGCGGGCAGGTCGGCCGCGCCGCCATCGGCACGGACGCGTTCCAGGAAGCACCGGTATTTAATTTGATGAGCTCCTGTGCCAAACACGTGTTTCTGGTTGAAGAGCCGGAGGATCTGGAAGTCGCCGTCCGGACCGCATTTGAAATCGCCAGGAGCGGCCGCCCCGGGCCCGTGGTGATAGACGTGCCCAAAGACGTGCAGAATTGGGAGGGCGCGTTCAAGGGGGAGGGTATTTATCATTTCCGCGGTTACGAGAACCGCATGAGAGAACTGTCAAAGGCGCGGATGTCCGAACAGGATTGTGCGAATTTCTTCAAGCTGCTGCAGAAATCGGAGCGCCCCTTGATTTGCGCCGGCGGGGGAGTCATATGCGGAGAGGCTGCGGCCCAGTTGCGTGAGTTCTCCCGGACCTTCCGGATACCCGTTGTGACAACCTTGATGGGCATCGGCGCCGTGGACACCACGGACGACCTTTCGCTTCACATGCTGGGAATGCACGGCATGGCTTATGCGAATTACGCGGTGATGGATTGTGATTTCCTTGTTACCATCGGCGCCCGCTTCGATGATCGTGTCGCCGGAAAAGTCCAGGAGTTTGCTCCGCGGGCGCGGTTCCTTGCCCATATAGACATCGACGCAGCAGAAATCGGCAAAGTCAAGTCCGTGACGTGGTCCCACGTGGGACCTGCACGCGAAGCCCTGATCGATCTTATGAGCGGGAGGAAAAATTTTAAAAAGGATTTCTCAAAGTGGCTCGCCCATGTCGATAAGCTGAAAAAGCAGCACGTCCGGAACTTCGATCGGGACAACAACAAAATCCAGCCGCCGGAGGTACTCGAATGCCTCAGTGAAATTACTCGCGGCGAAGCCATTGTTTGCACCGGAGTGGGTCAACATCAAATGTGGGCCGCGCAGTACATGGACTTCAAACATCCGCGGTCCCTGCTGACTTCGGGCTCGATGGGAACTATGGGCTTCGGCCTCCCCGCAGCTATTGGCGCCCAGGCGGCTTTTCCGGATCGTCTTGTAATTGACGTGGACGGCGACGGCAGCATGCGGATGAATCTGGGCGAACTGGAGACAGCAACTACCTATAACCTGCCAATCAAAGTGCTGGTGCTCAACAACAGAGGGGACGGCATGGTTCGCCAATGGCAGAAACTATATTTTGGAAATCGCTTCTCGGGATCCGACAAATCTCTTCGTCAGAAGGATTTTGTAAAAACCGCAGAAGCGGATGGTTTCGGCTTTGCCGTGCGCCTGGAAGAGAAAGCCTCTTTGGCAGAGACGTTGAAAAAGTTTGTGCAGTTCGATGGCCCGGCATTCCTGGAAGTGATGGTGGACCCGGAGGCCTGCGTCTACCCAATGGTCGGACCAGGGATGGGTTATAAAGAAATGATCACGGGTGATTTCATTGTGGGCCGAACTCCGGATGACAGCATTCACGACGAGCGAACTAAACCGCCCACCGATTCCTTTTAAAAAACCGTTTCCGGTCCCCTGTTCCCCGTTTCCCGTTGGGAAACGGGAAATGGGAAACCCGAGCGAACACTCGATATCAGTAATCCCGAAAAAGGAATTCCAGCAGCTCTTGCCATGAACCGCCAATCTCATTCCACCGATCATCCCATCTTTTCCGGACGTCATTTATTTATGACCGGAACCTGATCGGCTCGGAATCAGGCCGGCTTCCTGATCCGATTATTTCCCGAAGATCGAGATGAACGGAGCAGGAGTAGTGAAATTTGGGCGCGCAATCCATGGCATTCTGCCGGTGCGCTTCCCGGCGGTTCCGTTCGTATTCCTTCCTTTTCTCCGGGTCACTTAAGAGCTCATAAGCATCCTGGATGTCACGGAACCTCACGGAACCTTTCGGCAGACGAGCCTGCTCCGGCATCGGGGTGATATTTTTGGGCCATTTTTCGATAGGCAGTCCGGATTCCTCCCTCGTCCGCATCGGGAGCGAGTCTGAGAATTTTGTAGTAATCGGCCATGTTAATTCACTCATTGCTACAATATATTTTATATTTTAAGCAATAGAGTGTGGGCCAGAAATTCAATTTTCGGGAGCTTAGCTGTCCGGACGGAACGCGCGCTCCCAGCGGAGGTAAACCATGGCGGAAATCACGTTCAAGGGAAATCCAATCCATACAGCCGGTCCTTTGCCAAAAGTCGGCACTGAGGCGCCGGATTTCACACTCGTCAAGACCGACCTCTCTTTGGTGTCACTGGGCAATTTCAAAGGCAAGAAGGTGATCATGAATATCTTCCCCAGTCTTGATACTCCGGTCTGTGCGACATCCGTACGCCGGTTCAATGCCGAGGCGGACAAGCTTGCCAATACCGCCGTTCTCTGCATTTCAAGAGATCTCCCTTTTGCACAAAAGCGCTTCTGTGGCGCAGAGGGATTGAGCAACGTCGTTACTGCTTCCGAATACCGGGATTCAAATTTCAGCAATGCCTACGGAGTTCTGATCAAGGACGGTCCGTTGGCAGGACTGTTCTCGAGAGCCATTGTTGTTGTCGACGAGACCGGCAAGGTGATTTACACCGAGCAGGTGCCGGAAATCGGGAAGGAACCCGATTATGAAAAGGCTATCGCCGCAGCAAGAAAATAGGAACATAGCCTTTTGGGGCTTTCGCAATGTTTTATGGTTTGATTGCAGTCGCAGTCGTCGCACTTACGGCGCTGTTTGCTTTATTGCGCTCCATCACGCGACGACACGTAGCATCACTCTTCTGTTCGACCGTCCAAAAGCTCATGGCCGGAGGAACCGGAATCGAACCGGCAATGCGAGAGGCAATCAGCAGATTTGCGCGCCGTCCGCCCTTTAATCTCATCAAAGCAGATGAGTTGTCAAAATTTATCTATGTGCTCCAAGATCTTGGTTCCCCCGTGCAAGTCGGAGCCGAGATCCTGCAGCAATGCGAAAACAAGCACAGCATTTCTGAAATCCGGGATCGCAAAAAAATGATCCGGCTGGCCTATTCCACCGATCTGAAGCTCAACATGCAACAGCTGATTCAGAATGCAAAAACTCTGCACAAGAAAGTCACTCACCGGTATCCGAATATTACCATCGCATTGCTGGCATCCCTCAGCGCGCGTGAGGGGTGGACCTTTGTTGAAGAACAGAACGACGGGCTTATCTTCGATTACCGGCAGGGGAGAGTCCACATTCCAAAACAGGGAAGCGGCAAGGATGCTGCAAGGCTCATACTTTTTGAAGAGATGGCGCACAGACCGATGTTGGCCCGGCCGGACACCGATCTTGAAACCAGGAAGTCTGCCCGTCAGGAATTAATCGATAATTTTGACGATCTTTTTGACGAGGCGTTCCTCCAGATGGCTCATCCGGCGTGAGCCGGATTCGGTCTAATCCACCGCTCTAATTTGCCGATAAATTATTCATGAGCTTAGATCGTCGAGAGTACAGGGAACTCTGTGCGGATCTGGTTAAGATTCAGTGGAAACCTGAGTCCGGGCCTGCTCGCAGCGAATGGGCGATTCTGGAGGATATCTCCGCTTCGGGCGCCTGTCTCGAGAGTGAACAGCCGATCCCGCAGGACACGATAGTGTCCCTCCAGTTCAAAGGCGACCAGTGTCAAGCCCGTATAAAGTACTGCAACTTAGATCGAACCAATTACTTGATCGGTGTCCAATTTGAGCAGGGATATCGCTGGTCCCGCCGCAAGTTTAAACCCGATCACCTCACTCAATTCCATCTGCGGCGTGTGGCAAAAAAATAGTCGCCAGTCGCCAGTCGCTAGTGGTCAGTCGCCAGTATTCATTCGTCATTTCGGCACAGAACCATTCTCAAGAGCAAAATCCGATTGACCACTATCTGTTGGCGACCGGCGACTAAAATCGTTTGTTCGGTTTGCGATTAACTGCTATTCTGATCGCTGAATAATTTGCGAGCTGATTTAGGGAAAGACTATGTCGCGCATTTTGAAATCAACGCTGCTTGTGGTTGCATGTTTCGCCTTTTCGTCCATCTTTTCGAGATCGGCGGAGCAACCATCCGGCCAAATTCTGGGGGGATCACTGAACTCGCCCATCAGAATCGAGGTGTTTTCAGATTTTCAATGTCCCCATTGCCGGGAGTTTTATCTTGGCACGATTCGGCCGCTTCTTCAGGAATATTCAAGCAAAGACAAAGTATGCGTGATCTATCACGAATTCCCGCTGCCCAATCACCCTTTGGCCATGGAGGCCGCCCGATATACGGAAGCAGCAGCACAGCTTGGACAGCAAAAACTGCTGCCGCTATATGATTCAATCTTTAAGGACCAGGCACAATGGTCCGAGGACGGCAAACTGGAGGCAACAGTGGCGAAAGCTTTGCCACGCGATGATTTCCTGAAGGTTAAAAAAGCGATGCAGGATTCCAGCATCAATGAGGGGATAGAAAAAGAAATCCAACTGGGAAATCAGAACAAAGTGGGCTCAACCCCCACGTCGCTCATTTCCTACATCGGCCGTCAGCAGAGAGTTGAGGGTTTTGTCGCCTATCCGGTGCTGAAGCAGTTTATTGATTCAATTGTAAAATAATTGTGAGATTGCCCGATTCAAAGAAACCTAGAGGGGACCTGCGATGAGCATCCACGCATTCGCCCGCGCAATTTTTGCAGTGCTGCTTGCTGCCACATTTTCCCTGCCGGTGCAATCGGCCGAAGCTTCCGGTCAGATATTGGGAGGCGCCCCGGACGCTCCTATCAGGATTGAAGTATTTTCGGATTTCCAGTGCCCCTCCTGCCGAGGGCTTTACCTGGACGTGATGCGTAGAGTTTTGTCTGATT
>Ga0187885_10004841_pt1 | contig 10772 bp, 14 predicted proteins | sample June2016WEW_20_1_3_FD_132970 | JGI IMG/M metagenome (GOLD analysis project Ga0187885, IMG submission 132970) | Peatland microbial communities from SPRUCE experiment site at the Marcell Experimental Forest, Minnesota, USA - June2016WEW_20_100 | ecosystem: Environmental > Terrestrial > Soil >... | reverse complement strand
TGGATCGTCGTCTTCGTCCCAGGCCCAACCTTCGGTAGCGCTCTCTTCGTAACTGCTTCTCCATTTCATGATCGATGATATCAACATTGAGACGCGCCAGTTTGCTTACCTTTTCAGTCTTCATTCCTTAGTGGACTTCATCTTCGACTTCTCTTTTGCCTTCTGACGTTCAGCAGCGATGTCGAGCGCATGTTCCTGGCGGCTGTGGATCAGGCCCTGAACGTGCTCCGCCGTCCGGGCTTCGTGCTCCAGCCGGTGCTTGGCCGCCTCGCGCTGCAGGTCGCGCTTCAGCTTCGCGTCCTCACGCTTCTGCTCCAGCTCGAACTGAATCTGCCGCTGGGCGGTGCGCTGGGCGTGAGACTCGCGCGTGTTCTCCATCTTGGCCTGTGCCTGCATCATCGTCGCCTGGACTTTGGCCTGCGCCTCCGGGTCCTGGCCTGCGCCCTGTTGCTGGGCGGCCTTCTTCTGCTGCTCCTGCAGGCGCTGGGCAAAGCCCTTCACCAGGTTCATCATCACGGTCAGCTTCTTCTGCCAGGCAGTGACGCGCTCCTTCTCGTTCTCGTCCTGCGCCACGATCTGGATATGCTGAGAGACGTGCTTGGCCATCGCGGCCAGTCCTTCGATCTTGTCCTGGGTAGTCATGCCGCCGGATTTCTGGATCTTGGAGATCTCCACCATCATGGTGGCCATCATCGCATCCACGTACTCGATGTGGCTGATGCCCTGCTTGATCCCCACCGGCAGACCGGCCATGAGGGAACCGGCGGCCAACTGAGCCGTCAGCACGGAATCGCTCATGTGCACCGGCTCCTCGGGCACCATGACTTCGGTGCGGCCGGGATCGTCGGTGGTGGCCAGGGTGAAGTCGCGCAAGATCTGGCGCTGAGCGTCCGGATCGTAGAGGTTGCGATACTGCATGAGCTGCTCGGCAATGGCCATCTCCAGGGTTTTGTTGCCCGCGCCCAGAACCCGTTCCGGCTCGATGGACCACGCCTCGGGGATTAGCATGGAAGCAGGCACACCCTGGGCCTGGCACCGGGACCGGAACAGGTTCACATCGGGATCGCGCGAGTCCTTCAGGCAGAATCGGCGGAAGATTTCCCGGTACTCGAACTCCTGGTAGCGGTACGCCTGCTGCATACCGGCGGCGATCATGGAGGTCATCTTCTGGATCTCGGCCATGACCTCGAACTTGGTCTTCTGCTTCTTGTCGGGAGACTGGTTCGTAGACTGGGTGTAAGAGGCGGTGTGGCCCTGGATGATCCGGTCGAAGTCCTGCAGGCCCAGCTCCACCAGGTTGGAGTTGACCTGGTAGCGGTCGGCGGCGGGGATGAACTGAACCGTGTCGTCGATGAACCCTCGATTGACCAGGTTCACCTTGAGCGCGCGCTCGGTGTCCTCCATCGTCTTCACCCGGAAGTACATCATCAAGGACTCGAAGATCGCCTCGTTGAACTTGCACCGCATCCGGTTCTGCAAGTTGATGACGGCGTAGAGCAGCCAGCCCAGGGAGCGGATCGAATGGTAGCGGAAGGGGGCGACGGCGGAGAGGTCGGCGAACTGGAAGGAGACGATCTCACTCCACTTGCTGGCCACCTTCCGGTTCTTCGAGTTGAACAGGAACTGGTTCTTGGCAAAGTCCACCTTGCTGTTCCAGCCCATCTGGGCTTGGGCCGGGGCCCCCGTCGGAGTGGACCAGGAGTCCAGGATGATCCGACGCTTCCAACCCTCGGTCTTGTCGTCATCGTCCCAGAAATAGAAATCGAAGCAGTCGATGGTGGGGACTTGGTCCCCGGCGTAGAACCCACCGTCTCCCTTGATGCGCTCGCTCATCTTCTCCGGGCTCCAGACCTCGGGCCAGTTGGTGCCCATCAAGTGGGTGGCCTCGTCGTCGATGTACTCCAGGCAACTGTCCACCAGGTCCATGTTCCAGCCCACCTCGGTCGAGCGCTTCCGGTCGCGCGTCAGCCGGGCCAGCTCCGGGCCGGTGTAGCTGCTGTAGAGAGAGAAGAACGGGAGGTTCTTCATGGTGAGTAGCGTGTTGGCCGGGATCAGCACGTCCTCGATCCCCTTGCCGTCCGGACACCAGAAGTCAGGCTTGTCCCAGGCGGAGGGGCCGATGCCGTGAGCCACCAGCAAAGCGAACTTGGTGCGGAAGGTCTCGTAGTAAACGCTCGAAGCCTTCATCAGCTTGGCGATCTCCTTGGTCACGATCGCGGATCGGGTGACCCGCTTGTGCTTGGGCCCCATATCAGTCATGCCGGTGAAGAACTTGCCCGGCTTCAGGAAGTTGCCCGTGTACTGCATCCGGGCGTCGTGGCTCAGGGAGGTGCCGCCCAGGAAGTTCACGTTGACCTCGATGTTGTTCTGCTCCTTTTCCTCGGGCGTGTAGGGCGGGACGCCGTTGAGCATGTCGTTGATCAGCTTGCGATCCAGACCACGAGGATAGTCGGCGAGTTTGAATTCGTAGCACACCTGCTAAACTTCGGCCGCTTTGTTGAACTTCATAGGGCTACCTTATGCCTCGAATGGGTTGTATGCAATGAATCATTTACCAGCGGATGTTATCCCAAGGTCCGAGAACCAGGTTGGCCATCGCCACGTTGAGGTCTCGGACGAAGTGAAAATCCTCTGGCCCGTCGTGGTTCTGGTGGACGACGGTAGAGTCGGGTCCTGGCATAGTGACGTCGGCGATTCCCAGCCTCACCCGCTCGCGCAGAAAGGACATATCCTCCGCGCCCCAGACCTCAGTTTGGGGATGGCCGCCAATCAGCCGCCAGGTGGCCCGGGTCATGCCGCCGAACAAATCCGTGTGAAAGGTTTCCGCCTGGTCCACGGCGGCGTGCTGATATTCCGGGCAGTTGCAGTGGTCGGCGGTAGGAGATTCGTAGAACCCCGGGATCAACCGGACGGCAGCGGAAGGGCCCAGCTTCCTCCAATTCACGGTATCCAGCTTCAACTGCTCCTCGCGCGTGAGCAGGTAGGGCCGGGCGTTGTAGAAGTTTAGGAATTGAGTGGAGGCGTGATCCGCCATCTCGGTCAGGGTGGTGCGGCCGACCATCACCTCCGGCGCGGTGGTGATGATGAGTTCTCCCTCGGCGGCCCGCAACCCGTAGTTGATGAGCTGGGTATGGCTGCGGGGATAGAACACGCCCTTCCGCTGGAACCAGAAATACTTCAGGTCCAGACCCAGGGCGGAGGCCCAGCATTTGCAGGTGTGCTCCAACTCATCGCTGGAATCATCATCCAGCAGGATGATCTCCAGGTCTTTGTGCGGCTGGAGCGCGTAGCATTCCAGGCTGCGGCGGAAGTAGCTCGCCCGGTTGTGGGAGCAGATGACGACAGAGATTCTCATTTCTGGATTACGAACGTAAAACCGTTGCCCACCTTGTCGTCGATATCCTGAAGCGCCAGCAGGTGCCAGCCCATGTGGCGGCACAGCTCCACCGCATCTTCGGTGACCCAGATCGTGTGGTGATCCTCGGGAGGAGGCGGTACGTCAGCGCGTGCCAGCTCATGGCGTTTCAACAGCTCCTCCAGCTTGGTGCGTGGTTTGTCTTTGTCGAAGGTGCGTAGCTTATGGGGGAAGATGACAAAGACCAGCCCCCGGTCCTTTACCACCCGGAGCCATTCCTCCACTGCCTTGATCAGATCATGAAAGTGTTCCAGCACATGGGAGCAGAGCACGAAGTCAAAGTAGTTGTCGGGGAAGGGCAGGGAATCCCCCTCGCAGATGAAGTCCAGCCTGGCATACTCGCCGCAGAGCCTGACCTCCTCCTGCTCATAAACCGTTCCCTTGGTTTCATGCCCCACCGAGATCGTGTCCAGACCAAACGGGTTATGGGCGGAGGGCCCCACCTCGATGCCTTTCTTGCCATCGAGCAGGGCATGGGCCAGGGCTGACTGAGGAAATTTCATGCCGGACAACTCATAGGCCAGTGCGGGGCAAAGTCCAGCACCGACGGGTTTTGTTTGCCGCTGCCGATCCACACCTCGGCGTCGTAGCGCGCGGCGTGGGAATCGGGCGGGAGCGGCGGCAAAGTCATCAGGTAATCACTTCTCGCCCACCAGAAGTTTCCACCCCAGTAGCGGTGGGAGCGGTGGACCATTGAGTACTTGTTATGGGTTAGCCAGTGGGCCCCGACGGTATCGTATCCCTTGGCCAGCGCATCCACGCACTCCTCCCAGTTCCAGACGCAGACCTTCTCCATACACTGACGCCAGCGTTCCCAGACCGGATTTCCCGGATAGCAGACCCCCTTCATGTGGTGGTACATCACAAACCATCCCGGCTTGAGCCACGCCTGCAGATCGAGCAGTGTTGCCAACTCGGACTGTCCGTCCACATGGATCTTCAGAATGCTTTTACCCGGGGCAAAGGCGCAAAGCAGAATAGCCGACCCGTTGTTATCATTTATGCCCAGGTGAATTTCATCGGCGGCATCGGATAGTCCGCTGTCATTGAGCGCGTTCATCTGGGACTGCAGCAACACCACCGCATAATCCTCGCTGGGTATTCGGGGTCCGGACAGGACACAGTGATAGAAAATGGCGATCTTCACTTGACCCCCGTTGTCATTGAGAAACTGGCACCGCGAGGGAAGCCTCAGCATCAGGGAGCTTGGTTCCCTCTTTGGAATCAGCAGTTCCTCGGCATGGTCTATTGTCAAGCGATATACCTGGAATCATATTTAGTGAATGTGCTGATCTCGCACAAGTATCTCGTCACGATTCGGAGCGTGATCCCTCCACTGATCAAACGGAAAACATCCCTTCCAGGTTACCATCACACAAGGGAATCCCAATTCCAAAACATGTCGGGTAAATGATCCGCTGCCGTGCTCGAAGAAATACCTTGACGCTCGGGTGCTGCCAATCTCGTACGGGTAGCTGCTCAATAGTTCTGGCGGCATGGCGAAACTTGTGGTGCGGACGTGCCAGTTGGGAGAAAGGTAGGCGGCGCACCCGTAAAGACCAGGCCCGTACTCCAGGTAAGCGTCAACCATTTTATCCAGCCAGCCGGATCGGTAGAAGTGAACCGGAGCCCCCAGGCATACCAGAAGGTCGCAAGGGATAGACTCGCAGGCCCACTGGAAAGCACCGATGTCCCAGCCGACGTTGGAGCAAGTGTGAAAGGATTGAGTAAGGCCTGCAAAGGGCCTCTGGTCCATTGGCCCGGGGTTGCCCCCGTTACAGAGGACGTGGAGGGAATGGCCGGGATGCTTGCGCCAGGTGTCGCAGAAGCGCTGCGCGAGGGGGAAGTAAACGCGCTGGTTGACCATTGGAAAAACATAAACTACAGCTACTCGCATAGCGCGAACTCCTCCGGCATCTTGCCCCACTTTCTTCGGTTACACGGAGCGCAGGACCGGCAGATGTTCTCGGGAGTATGATGGCCTCCTTTGGAAATCGGGATGATATGGTCAATGTGCATTCTCTTGGTGGGAAAAGTTAGGTGACAATATGAGCATTCAAATTCAGGAAGCTTCTTCCACTTTCTGATAATAGAGGCAGTCTCTTTGTTGGAAATATCGGCTCCTCTTTCCCTGGCCCTTCGACGAACATTGTACTCACGGTATCGCTCGGGATACTTCAATCGCTGGCGACGACCCTGTTCCGTTTCGTATCCTGGGTGTGACGATCTCCATTTTCTTTGCCTCTCAGAGCAATATTTCAGATTCTTGGAGCGCCACTTTCTGTATGATGCGTGGATTGTTTCGGAGCTGGTTTGGCGTCGAAGCCTGTCTCGAATTCTTATAGCCTCACGATGACCGGCTTTATACCTTCTGTCATTAGCCATCACCTTGTCGTGATTGTTTATAGCCCATAATCGCTTCTGATTAAGTATCCTCTCCCTGTCAGCGAGGTATCTCCTGTGGTCGTACTCCTTCTTGTCCTGGGCAGTCATAGCTTTTCGCTTAAAATCCAGCATCGAGGATCAAGCTTCGCCCGCTGTTCATCCGTCAGGCGCTTGGTGATCCAGCGAAGTGGGACGTGGACCTTCACGGGCAGGGGGCAATGGCAGGCGGTGCAGACGTGGAGGGACTCGTCGTGGATGGTGGAGAGGCCCCGGCTGTGGACCTTTTCCACCCGGCGCTTGATCAGCTCGGCCGCGCTGGTGGTAAACCACTCGGTCCAGTCGCCTTTCTCGTTCCGGGGACAGGTCGAACAGACCAGGGCCCGGGATTGGGCCTGGTCCCGGGGGACGCCGTCCTCGCCGCTGTCGTCCCATTCCATCAGGCTGCGGGCCCCCGCGACCAGCTCTTTAACGCGCGCCGCAGCAGCGGCTAAGCTTGCGAGGCTGTGGGGCGGGGGCTGAGATTTTGGGAGCGTTCCACCTCCTCCTCCCGAAGGGGTGATGTAGGCGTCCCAGCCCATCTTGGCGCAGAGGGTGGCGTTGTAAGCGTCCACCCAGTCCTCGATCCCGTGGCGGTCGGTGGGCCAGCCGTGCTTCTTGGCCAGGTAGGGATTGGCCTTGATCACCGCCTCCAGGCCGTTGCAGACGACGGTGAAGGAGGGGAAGTTGGAGGGGGCGTGCCACTTCAATTCCGGGAGATAAAAACAAAATCCATTAGGAATACTTTTATTTCTATCCTTTAGTCTTAACATAATATGATAGCGTTTTCCATTTGTTCAAGGCAGAGAAGATCGTTGTCGGCTTCAAGTTCAAGTGTTTAGCCAGCGAAGCATACGTCCAACTCCCGGTAGAGTAAAGCCTCCTGATCTCGATAACCTGTTCCGGTTTAATCTTGGGCCTGCCCAGATATCTGGCTCTGCCCTTCTGTATGGCGTCGTGGTTGTTCTCGTAAGGGGTGCCATCGAACAGGTGGGCCGGGTTGACGCAGGCCCGGGTATCGCAGGAGTGGCAGACGTAGGGCTTGTCTGGAAACTTTCCATGCCAGATCAGCCACATGAACCGGTGGGCATCGACCTTTTTTCCATTGTAGCTAAATGATCCATACCCTTGCGCAGTCAGTGGTCCGGTCCAGATCCAGCACTCGCCCGCCAGGTGCTTGTCCACCATCTCCAGGAAGTCCATTATTCTTCTGCCCAGAGGAACACTGGCGTGGAACGGAAGTCCGGCTCCGCTACCCTTAGGACGACCCTTCATTCTTTCTCCTGATTCGGTCTATTTCTGCGGCTATTAGGGCACCAGCCTTGACCAGGTTCCTAATGGGATCATCGCTGGGTTTCCACCAGGTTTTATCCCAAGGCCACTCTTCAGGAATTCTATTCACCGGTTTGGAATTGACCTGCCAATAAGAATAGTGGACGTAAGCTCCGGCACCCCTGGACAGCTCTCCGGATTTATGCCCGTCATCGTGGCTGGCCGTCCATCCCTCTTTTTCTATTAGCCTGGTCCGCTCCTCGGCAATTAACTGAACACTATTGGGTATTTTATATTTCATATACACCCAAAGTAATCTATTCTATATCCCATGTCAAGCCCTCGGATGCTCTTGTTCCGATCTTTGAGCCGTAACATATTTTCCACCTTCGCTTGACAACCTGGTTAATGCAAATAAATTCTGTTCATGTATATCGACGAACCCCCGAAAGACTGGCGGCAGATCAGCCGGGAAACGCTCGATAATCACCTGATGATCTGCAACGATTACTTCCGTGATCCCCACGTGGGCGGCTGGGACAATTACTGCTACGCGCACAACCATGAATGTTTTGCGGTGGTGAAGGTGCCGGAGGGCCGGGTCTATGCCGACCCGAAGCTGCTGGAGCCGATGGAGGAGGAGCCGTGAAGAAGTGCGACAAGTGCTGGGGGACGGGGGTGGAGCCCAACCACGCCGACCTGGGCCGGGAGGCGAGGGAGTGGAGGCGGCAGAGGAAGTTCACGCTGGGGGAGATGGCCAAGCGGCTGGGCATCACGGAGGGCTACCTCTCCCTCCTGGAGAATGGGAAGCGGAAGTGGACGGAGGAACTGTACCGAAAGGCCACTAAATGACCTCATTGACAGACTGGTTCCAGGGGGTATGGTTGAGGGTAATGGCAAAGAAAAAAGACGAGTCCGGCCAGGAATCACTTGACGAGCTGCGCCACCTGTGCCATAGAATTACGGAACTGAAAGATTCGATCATGATTGCTTCAGCAACTTTAGATGCCTCGGTGGCGAACCTGACGGCGGCGGTCAATGCCGCCGCGCTGGCGCTGGCTTCGGCCAATCCGGTGGCTTCGACCCCGGACACAGTGGTGACGGCCTATGTAGCGGCCGTTGATGCGCAGACGGTAGCCCTGGCTTCGGCCACTCCTCCGCCTACGCCGGTGCCAACCCCCACGGTTAAACGCTAATGAACTCCACGGCTCGTAAGGCCGAAGACTGGGAAGCAGAGAAGATTTCGGCATCCCAGTCGAATTCGCCGGTTAAACCCGGCACCGCCCTCGGTTGCTTACGACAGCCGAGGGCATTTGATTTTCCCCGTACGGGAGGTCCAGTGTCCCACCTGTTGCTACTGGACTTTAAGCGGCCGCCCCAAGCAGTCAAAGGGGCACAAGGCGGCTACCCTTTTTCCAGGGCCTTCCCTGGCGTTCTTTGAGATGGCAAGCGCAGATCAGGGTGTGGCTCGAGCCCACTCTATGGAGCGGGGATAGTCAATAATCCCGCTGAGAAAACCTTGCAAGCCGCCGGTCTAGCGGGGGTATTAAGGCCCCCGGCGACCGTGAGTCACGGGCCATACACCAAGCATATTCGCCGTGCCAACCCAAGTCCGCCGCACTGCTGGACTCCGGACTAAGACTCACGGCCATCAACGCGCCTCTGACTCCCTCAAAGCAACGTAAAACCCATCCGTAAACTCGGATGGCGGCCTGTGCCCAAGAACAACACCTAAACCCCCTATGGTATGGCCTTTATACAGGAAAGGGGGTCTTTCATAAACCCCCTTCTTTTACAGGAATTTGGTCACAATGGGGAGGAGGGGGCCCTATTCGATCTCGCACCCCCCGTCCGATTCCCCCCTAGGGTAGGACGGTGCCCCCACGGGGGACAGTCTAAGGAGACTCCCTAAGCAACTTAGGGGGCAAGTATAACAAAGGTTAATGCAATGAATGAAGCAACATCGAACACTGACACGCTACCAGTGCCTAACGTAGCGCAACCTATCGCAACGCCTATCGCGCCACCTAAGCCCAAAGCGAAAGCCAAGGGCAAGGGCAAGGCTAAGTCAACGTCGCTCGTCAAGGTTGACGCGCAGAGCGTAGATTGGGCGCACTTGCCCAAAGGCGTCATTGCCCACCGGAAGGGTGATGAATACACGGCCTATAGCAAGAAGCTGGGAAAGGATGTCAAGCGGACATACCCGTCTGATGTCCTGTTCATCCCTTCAGTCCGCAAGCTGATGGACCTTAACCCGGGCATGACGCAACAGGCTGCTGAGACGCTGGTTAGGGATGCAGGCACCAAAGTTAAGCCGGGCGTAATGGGTGAATTGTCAAAGGCAGGGGCAAGCGCCGCCTTTGTGGTTCGCCGCTACTCCAATCGGCTTAGTGACAAAGCGCAGGACATCGCCGTAACGCTGCATCGGGTAAACGTCGAAAGCACGGTTGACAAGCTGGCCCGTGAATACAACATGACGCCTGAGGAAGTCCGAAAGCGCCTGAACATCACGGAAACCGCAGTCTAAGCAAGGAACGGGGGCAAGTGCCCCCTTTCCCCTTTTTTACGGTTGAAGCGCGGGCCGGACTGGACTCGCGCTCCCTCACCCCCATTGTGTCCTAATGTTGGACACGATAGGGTTGAAGGAACAGAAATATGTATCTATGCCATAAATGCTCCGGGGTGCTGAGTGCCTCGGATGAGGAACGCAAGTCATTGGCCTACAAGAATAGAAAGGACACACCATGACGATCGAATTAACCGACGATGAGCGCAGCCTGGCAGCCTATGCGCTGCGCGAGCTGACAATCCGCAGGCTGGAACAGGCTATTGACGCCCGCTCCCACGGACGCCACGAAATGGCTAAGGGCCTGCTTAAAGACGCCCGGCGTTGTGAGGCGCTGGACCTGAAGCTGATGCAATCTTAGCCCTGAACTAACTAACCGGGGAGCCGTCTTCGCTTCGCTACGACGCGCCCAGGGTCTCCTTGACGCGCCGAAGCTTTAGCGGAGGCGGTTCCCCACCCTTATTTTATGCCTAAAGCATCAACCAAACAACAACGGATGGCCGCTAAGAAGCTGCACGACGAACTGGACCGGGCGCAACAGGAACGATCCTGCCAAAAGATCGCCATTGCCCTATTGGCTCTGGAAACCATTGACCGACTGAACAGCGGAGTCAACTACGGCAGCGCCAAAGAGGGGCTAATGATCTCTGGCTACATCGCTCAAACCGCCCTCCATCACATCAAAAACCTATGATCCTCTGCGAAGACTGCTCTAAGAAGAAACTCAACCAACAAGGCCGGTTCTGGTGGTCCCTCTCGGGGCCAATCCTCGGCCCCTGCGATGGGTGCAAGACCACCAAATGGTGCCGACCGGTCGCTGATCCCTCAACGATAAAGAAAGGACAAACTCATGGAAGAAGATGTCGAAAAACTCAAGTCGCTGCTGCGTAAATCCTTGCTTTCCCTTGGCGATGTGGAGGCGATTGCCCAAAGCTATCCCCAGCGCGTCATTGCCCATTACGAGAACGCCTCAGATCGAATCGCCGTCTCAACCTCACGGGTGACTGACGGGTTCAAACCCTTTGAAACCGCCGTCTCCCACCCCCGCTACTACCGTGGGAAATGGATGATTGTGGAGGCGTACGACACTCAGGAATC
>Ga0187885_10004833_pt1 | contig 10784 bp, 10 predicted proteins | sample June2016WEW_20_1_3_FD_132970 | JGI IMG/M metagenome (GOLD analysis project Ga0187885, IMG submission 132970) | Peatland microbial communities from SPRUCE experiment site at the Marcell Experimental Forest, Minnesota, USA - June2016WEW_20_100 | ecosystem: Environmental > Terrestrial > Soil >... | reverse complement strand
GCCCGCATGCGTCAGATTGCGGACAAAGTTGGCGCGCTCTATCTGGTGGATATGGCGCACTTCGCGGGACTGGTGGCAGGAGGAGCGCATCCTTCGCCCGTACCGCACGCGCAGATCGTGACTTCGACCACGCACAAGACGCTGCGCGGGCCGCGCTCGGGCATGATTCTGAGCAAGCAGGAATTTGCGAAGGAAATCGATAAGACGGTCTTCCCCGGAATGCAGGGAGGGCCGCTGGTGCACATTATTGCCGCCAAGGCGGTGTGCTTCCTCGAAGCGTCGCAACCTAGCTTCCGCGAGTACGCGCGGCAGGTTGTGGCCAATGCGAAGGTGATGGCCGAAACGCTGGCGGCCGATGGCTATCGCATCGTGTCCGGCGGAACGGACACGCACCTCATGCTGGTGGATGTGTTCGCGAAAGGCATGCTGGGGAGCGAAGCGGAGAAAGCTCTTGGTGAGGCCGGGATTACGGTGAATAAGAACGCGATTCCGTTTGATGTGAATCCGCCGATGAAGCCTAGCGGCATTCGCATTGGTACGCCGGCGGTGACTACGCGCGGCATGAAAGAATCGGAGATGCGGCAGATTTCGCACTGGATCGCGGAGGCGCTTGATCATCGGACGGACGCTGCGGTGCTGGGGAAAATCCGCAAGCAGGTGCTGGGGATGGCGGAGGAGTTTCCGCTATATGCCGAGCGACGCGCGCGGGCGCAAGCGGAGGTCAGGGCGTAACGGTCTTACAATTTGTCATCCTCGCGCAGCGAAGGGTCCCTACGCGCACGGGAATGTGCCGGGGGTAGGGGTCCTTCGACTCCGCAGAATGATCCGCTTCGCGAATCGTTCTGCTGCGCTCAGGATGACAGATCTATCTATCACCCTGCGCTCGGGATGGCAAATCTATCAATCATCCGCGAATTCCCTGTGTTCCTCTGTGGTCTCTGTGGTTAAATTCCATTCGTGAAAGTAGCCATCGACATCCGTCGCATGACGGAATTCGGGGTTGGCACCTATATAAGGAACGTGGTCCGCACGCTGGCGCGCCTCGACCGCGAGAGCAAATATTTCCTGATTGGATCGTCGGACAGGGTGGCGGAGTGTGGGGCGCTGCCGTCGAACTTCCACGCAGTGGCGCTGGCCGAGGGCGATGACACGCTGCGAGGGACCCTCGATTTCCGGGCGATCGTGCGGCGCCTGAAGTGCGATCTGGTTCACATTCCGCATCTGTTCTGGATTCCGCGGGGGCTCGGTTGTCCTTACGTTCTGACCGTGCACGACCTGCTGGAGCACATGTATGGATCACGCGACGCCTCCAGTTTGCGGCGCAGCCTGCACTTTTACCTGACGCGGCGCGTGTTGCGCAAGGCGGCGCGCGTGATCGCGGTTTCACAATTCACCAAGAATGAAATCGAAAAATTGCTGGCCATTCCTGACGACCACGTCGAGGTCGTATACAACGCCATTGACGAACGCTTTCTGCGCGGCCATGCCACCGAAGCGGATCGCGAATTGATTGCCCAACGCTATCTGGTGAACTATCCGTTCATTCTTTATGCGGGCGCGATCCGGCCACACAAGAATGTGGTGCGCATCATCGAAGCGTTTTCGTCGCTGAAGAACGAACTACTGAAGGAGCAGCAGTTTCCGGACCTGAAACTGATCATCATCGGAGACGATCTCTCGAGCCATCCCCGACTGCGACGCACGGTGGTGCGTAGCGGAGTGCAGAATGATGTGCGTTTTCTCGGATTCGTGCCCATCGAAGTGCTGCGCATTTTTTATGATGTCGCCGAGATCTTTGTATTTCCATCGCTCTATGAAGGATTTGGACTGCCGCCGCTCGAAGCCATGGCCCACGGAACTCCGGTGGTCACTTCGAACACTTCGAGCCTGCCGGAAGTGGCGGGGAATGCGGCGTTGCTGGTGAACCCGGAAAACGTGTTCGAGATTCGACGAGCGTTGCAGCGCGTGCTCCTTGATCCGGCCATGCGCACACTGATGAAACAACGCGGCTATGAACAAGCGCAGCGATTTTCTTGGACTGCTTCGGTGTCAAGAATCCTTGAGATTTATCGAGAAGTGGCGGGCGAACATGCTGCCCGCGGTGTTGCCGCGGACTGAGGCCGCTCCCGTATAATAAAGAATTCCACGATGAATCGCAGCGCTGCGCGCAATCTCGAGCCACCGACAATTGAGACCGAGATCCATCCGGCATTGGCGCCGAGGACAACGACACTTCCGACAGCAAATTGTCCGACAATAACGCGTCCGAACCGGTTGCTTTCGGACTGGCGGATTTCGGTGCTGGCATTGATTTCGCTGTGGGCGGTCATCTATATGGCCGGACTCTCGCGACCCGCTTTACTCGATGATGCGGATACAGTTCATGCCGAGGCGGCGCGGGAAATGGTGCAACGGCATGACTGGGTGACGTTGTACGCCAATGGCATCCGCTATCTGGAAAAAGCTCCGCTGATGTATTGGGGCGTGGCCGCGAGCTACACGCTGTTTGGCGTCAGCGAGTGGAGCACGCGGCTGCCGCTGATGCTGGGCGTGTTGGCGATGATTCTCTCCACGTACGGTTTGGGGCGCTGGGCCTTGGGCAGCGAAGGCGGCTTCGATTCCGGCCTGGTGCTGGCAAGCGCGCTTGGGCCTTTTCTTTTTACGCGCTTCCTGATTCCAGACGTGGCGGTAGGTCTGTGGCTTACCCTGACGTTCTGGCTTTTTCTGGTGTCGTTAGAACAACCGCAACCGACACGCTGGACCTGTTGGGGGCTCGCCGCGGTATGTGCGCTCAACGTGTTGACCAAGGGACTGATCGGTCTTGTGTTTCCCATAGGAGCGATCGGGCTTTACCTGCTGCTGACGGGGAATTTGCGGCACTTGCTCAAGCTGCGTTTGGTTTCAAGCACGCTCGTGTTTCTGGCCATCGCCGCGCCGTGGCATATTCTGGCGGCGCTGCGAAATCCGACGCAGGGGAATGTGCGCGGATTTCTGTGGTTTTACTTTGTCAATGAGCACATCCTGCGTTTCCTGAACCGGCGCGTGCCGCGCGATTATGACACGGTTCCGCTGCTGCTGTTCTGGGCGCTGCTGGTTTTGTGGCTGATTCCATGGACCGTGTTTCTTCCGCAGTCGCTGCAGGAGGTGCCGCGGCGGTGGCGCGAGTTCTGCACGCAGATGACGCGACGGCAGCGCGCGTATTTGATGTTTTTCTTGTGGAACATCGTGATCGTGGGTTTCTTCAGCCTCTCGACGCGGCAGGAATACTACACGATCCCGGCGATTCCGGGGTTGGCATTGCTGGTGGGCGGGTGGCTGCAGCGGGAGAGAGCATCGGCTGCGGAAAGCCGCGAACGGCGCAACGGGCGGATTTCGTCGGCGGTGTTGCTTGCGTTCGGCGTCAGCATCGCGGTGGTCGGTTTCTCGTTGCTCTTTTTTTCGAAGGCACCCGCTCCAGGCACGGACCTCTCGGACCTGCTGCGGAAGAATCCGCGGGACTATGCGCTCTCCTTTGGGCACTTTCTGGATTTGACGCCGCAGGCGATGGGGGCATTCCGGGTGCCGTTGTTCGGTTTTTCACTCGCGTTTTTGCTGGGCACTCTCGCTAACTGGATTTTGCGCCGTCGCGGAAGGGCGGGGGCGGGGAATGTCGCGCTGGTAGCGATGATGGTGGTCGTGCTGGCATGCGTACGGATTGCGTTTGGCATCTTCTCGCCGATACTTTCTTCGAAAGATCTGGCGATGGCAATACGCGAGCAGTACAAGCCGGGCGATCAGATCGTCGTGATAGGGCTGTATGAGAATGCGTCCACGCTGAATTTCTACACAGGGATCCCGTTGCACAGTTTGCGCGAGCCGGGCGGAAACATGTGGTACGGCACGCAATTTCCGGGAGCGCCGAGAGTCTTCGAGACACAGGCATCGTTTGTCGAGATGTGGAATGGTGAGCACCGCGTTTTTTTGTGGGCAGAAGAGGATGATCCGCCGGCGCTTCGGGGACTGATGCGCTATGTAGTTGCGCGCCGCGGCGGCAAGACTATTTTTTCTAATCAGCCGACAACTTCTTAGGTCAGAGGTCAGAGGTTAGATTGCAAAGGTCTACCTCTCTAACCTCTAACCTCTAACCTCTAACCTACTCTCGGCTCAGGCGGCCATCTTTCAGATCGAAAATATCGCCACGCCAGTGGATGCGGTTGCCCATAAGACCTGCGGCCCAGATGATGGGTGCCACAAGGTCTCGCAAGAGAATGTTGCGGAACCCATCATGACGGAAAATCCGGAAGTCGCGCAGCACAACCACCGCGGCAATCGCCCCGGTCGCCAGCCGGGCGGCCAGCGTCAGCATGAATAATGCGCCGGCCCACGGCGCCAGGTGAGCCGCCAGTAACATTGCCAAGGCCCACGGCAAACCAAAGGTGAAAAGCAATCCGGCGTATCCCCAACGGCGGGCGTCGCGAATGGTTCGGGACCAGCGCAGTTGATGGCGGAAAAACTGCCGCAGCGTATAAGCGGGCAGAAATGTGACGACGGTTGCGGCGCTCAGTTCGATTCGCTTTCCGTTGGCGGCAATGCGCCGGCCGAGTTCATAGTCGTCGGCGAGATAGTCGAGCAGTGCTTCGAAGCCGCCGATAGCTTCGAGGTCGCGGCGACGGAACGCCAACGTCGAACCTAATCCAAAGTGCAATCCTTTCTCGAGAAACCTTGCGCTTAGAACTCCGGGCACAAAGTCGGTGCCAATGCCCAGCGCTTCCAGGCGTGAGCCGAGGGTGGGGGCAGCGCATCCACGATAAAGACAGGTCACAAGTCCGACAGAAGCATCAGCGAACGGCGCGATCACCTTGCGCAAATAATCCGACGGGACACGAACGTCGCTGTCATTCACGAGGAGAAGTTCGTAGCGTGCGGCGGGAAGCATCTGTACCAGGTTGCTGACTTTGATATTCGTCCCCAGAACGCGATCACACATGATCAGTTCAATCGGAAGGTGGGGATACTTTGCTTTTAGCTTACGCACGATTTCGATGGCGGGATCGCTGGGATCGCTGACTCCGAAGATCAATTGGTATTGGGGATATTCCTGTTCACAATGAGTGCAAAAGCTCTCCCACATTCCGGGATCGACACCTTTCAAGGGCTTGAGGATGGAAACGGGAGGTAACTCGCTTTCGGGCAATGGATCCTGCTTGAGTTTCTTGCGTCTGTCGGCGAGGAAGCTGGCCAGGGAGAGAGCGCACAGGAAATAGAAAAACAAACAGCAGATAGTTCCAATCACAGCCACAGCTTCGAGTATTGCTCTTGCTGTCAATGGTGGCATTAACAGTATGTTACTCGTAGCGCAGCGACTCAATCGGATCGAGATTGGCGGCTTTCCACGCGGGATAAATTCCAAAGACCAGTCCGACCGCGGCTGAGGCGACAAAAGCGAAAATCGACCAATCCACGGACATGGTGGCCGGAAGCGATGGAAACGCGACCGGGACGATCGCAGTGATTAGAGCGCCCAGGGCCAGTCCGATCACTCCGCCGACGGCCGTGAGCATGACGGCTTCGAGGGTGAACTGCACGAGGATGTCGCGTTTGCGGGCTCCCATGGCTTTGCGCACTCCGATTTCGCGCGTGCGCTCGGTCACCGAAACCAGCATGATGTTCATGACTCCGACGCCGCCAACGATCAAGCCGACACTCGAGACCGCGAACATGAAGATGAAAATCATGCCCGTGATCTGATTCCACACGTCGGAAATCGAGTCTTGTGTGAAGATGGCGAAGTTATCCGGCTTGTCGGTGGGGACCTTCCGGCGGCGGCGAAGCAGTTCGCGCATTTCGTCCATGGCTTTGGGCATGTCGTCGTGCGAGGTGGCCTTGACCATGATCCAGTATTGCTTCAGTTCGGGATGCAACTTGCGGAAAGTGGTCAGCGGGAATGAGACTTTGTTGTCATCGGGATTTTTTCCTCCGCCGAACACACTCTTCCGGATCTTCTCCACACCGATCACGGTAAACAACTGGCCTTCGATGTTCAGTTCCTTGCCGAGCGGCTGCTCACTCGGGAAAAGTTCTTGCGCGGTATCGTGGCCGAGAACAATAACCGGAGCGCGGCGCTCTTCATCGATATCGCTGAACCAGCGGCCGGAGTCGAGCGAGATGTCAATGACATCCTTGTAGGAACTGCTGTCGCCTTCAAGAATGGTCTGCTTAGCCTTGCGGTCCTTGTATTTGACGGAGTAAGTGCCAACGCCGAGTTCCGGCCGCACGTATTGCACGACGGCGCTGACGGCTTTCACGTGCGGCAGATCCTGCATGGCCATGGCGTCGTCGAAGGTCAGTTCCTTGCGAGTACGCATCTCTTCTGTCGGGCGTCCGAAGGTGAAGGGCTCAAGGTGAAAAGCGAAAATGATATTGGAACCGAGGCTGGTGATGACCTGGCTTACGTTGTCATTCAGGCCGCGCACGATCGACGAAATTCCGATAACGACGGCGACTCCAATCACGATGCCGAGCACGGTCAACGACGAGCGCATTTTGTTGCTGCGGATTGTCTCGACCGCCATTTTCAGGCCTTCGCCGAATTCGCCTTTGACTAGCATTGGTTCACAACCTATTCACCGTCGAGACGCGGAGTGCGCCGAGAAAATGTATTTCTTAAGCCTTTCTTACGTTTCAAACCGCAACGCAGTGATGGGGTCCAGCACAGCCGCTCGTTTCGCGGGATAGACGCCGAAAAAAATACCCACGCTCGCCGCCACCAGCACTCCCGCCACGACTGCCCAGAGTTTGATGGTTGAGGGCATGCCGATGGCGAGCGTGACGCCCTTGGCGACGGTAATGCCGAAGAGCACGCCGATCGCGCCGCCGAGCAGAGCCAGGGCGACGGACTCGATCAGAAACTGTAGCAGGATGTCGCTCCGGCGCGCGCCCATGGCTTTGCGGATGCCAATCTCCCGCGTCCGCTCCGTCACCGAAACCAGCATGATGTTCATGATCACGATGCCGCCGACGACCAGCGAGATGGCAGCGATTCCAATCATGGCGTAAAAGAAGGTGCCGCTGAAGTTCGACCAGATACTCAGCAGGCTATCGTTGGTCTCGATGTCGAAATTATCCTCGTCGCCGGGGTGGACGTGGCGGCGGGCACGCAGGACGGCACGCGTTTCGTCCATCGCTTCCTCGAATCCGGCGCCGCTAGCCGCCGCCTTGCCCGAAATTCGGACACTGGTATGAGAACCATTCTGCTTTTGGAACGCGGTGATGGGCATGATCGCATAGTTATCCATGCTCTGGCCAAGCGTCTTGCCTTTGCGTTTGCCGACGCCGATCACACGATAGACCCAGCCGTCGATACGGACTTCCTTGTCAATCGGATCCATGCCGGGCATCAGGTTATCCACGATGTCTGGTCCGACGACGACCACGGCCGACTTGTTACGCACATCGACATCGTTGATCATGCGCCCGGCGGTGAGGTCGATATCGAGAATCGGCACCATCGAGGGCGTCATACCCCGAACGATGGTATCGCTGATGGACTGCTCGGCGTACTTAACATGTCCGCTGTCGTTGCGCAGCTGGACTCCAACCCATTCGCAATGCTTGCAGGCTGCGAGGACGGCTTCATAATCCTCCGTCGTCAGATCTTTGCGTTTTTCACCCTCGAGAAATTTGTCGATGTTGGTGACGGCGGGTGAAACTTTGAACACGATGAAAACGTCGGCGCCGAGATTGAAAATCTTCGTGGCCACGTAGCCATTGATGCCGTTGACGAAAGTGACCACGGCAATCACGGCGGCAACTCCAATTACTACGCCAAGCAAGGTGAGCGCGGAGCGCAGTTTGTTCGCCCACAACGACAGGAACGCGATCTTGATGGCCTCGGTGATATTCATTAGTCGACGACCTGCGCTTTCGACCGCAGTTGCGTCTCAACGCAATTCCGGACTGCGGAAGCAGGGCTTCTCCAAATGAGTTTAGCAGGACGAGGCGGACGGGGCCGCGCAGGCAGGGTTCACAGTGTGAGGGCGTTATGTGGAGCGACGGGTGTCTCGCTGATCCAGTCGGGCAGCGGGGCGGGGACGCCCGGCTCTCCACTAGCAACCCTCATACCCTGCCAGAAGCAAGACGCATCGAGAGTGTTACGGAAACGAGTGCCGCCAGCAGAGCCAGTGCGGTCCAAATCGCCGCAGACTCGATGCCCCCATGGAAGATGGGCGGCATCGCCGGCGGTAAGGACGACGGCAAGAGCGCGGAAAACTGTGGAGCTGCCGCTTTGCCCGCCTGCGCAATGGCCACAACTACAGCATTGAGAACCAGTGCCAGCGCGAAGCCCGCGGCGACGAGGCCGGGCAAAGCGCGCTTCCAGGGGAACGGGATCGGCGGCGGTGCCGCAGCTTCGCGGCGAACTGCATCCATGACAGAAACGGTAAAGCCCGACGACGGGAGAATTTCATCCTCACGCGAAAGAATGCGATTAATCTCGCCCTCGTCGTTTCCCATCAATCGTCCAATCAGGCGTTTCATCAAGCCTCCTTCAGGCGCGGAACAGCCAACAACTGCGGAAGTTTACTGCGCAAGATTTCCCGTCCGCGAAATAATCTCGCCTTGACCGTACCCTCTGGTAGGCCGAGGCTTCGCGCCGCGGTGGCGACGTCCATGTCGTGAAAGTAAAAAAGAATCAGTGCCTCGCGGTATTTTGCCGGCAGAGCGAGAACCGCGCGCCGCACCGCCAAATCCCGATCATGATCTTCGAGGCCTCCATCGGAGGCGCGCGCGTCCGGCGGCTCGGCAATGTCGTCGAGCGAAACAGACATAGCTCGTGCCGGTATGCGGCGCAGCTCCGAACGATAGAGGTTGGTTGCCAGCGCGAAGAGCCAAGTGGAAAGAACCGCATCCCTGCGCCACTGGCTGAGCGCGCGGTAGGCGCGCAGAAAAGCCTCCTGAGCCATCTCCTCAGCGCGGCCACGATCGTGGCAGAAGCGGTAGGCCAGGTTGATCAGCGGCCCCTGCCAACGACTGACGATTCCTTCAAAGGCGGAAACGTCGCCCGCCAGCACTTTTTCGACATCGGCCTGATCGTCGCTGGCGCTCACGTCATTCTCACTCTGGACTCTGCCTCAAGGGGTAGGACACATCGCCGTTGCAGCCGGTTGCATTATTTTAAAAAATGGCACCGGGACGAAAAAAGTGCAACCGGAACTGCGGGAGGCTGGTCCTACTGATCGAAAGCAGCCTCACGAAAGCAGAAGAACTTCAAGGAGCTGACAATGGCATTCGATGTGGATGGCAACAGCGTCGCGGTTGTAGCAGTCGCGATTCCCGTCATAGGAAGCATTGCACTATTCTCTTTCCTGTCCGTCGCCGCATGGTCCGATGCGCGCCGCAAAGAGAGAGAAGAATACTACAGAAGCGAAACGCTGAAAAAAATCGCGGAGAGCTCAGGCGAGGGTGCCAAGGCCGCGATTGAACTAATGCGGGAACAGAATAAGAACATTACAAAACGCCGCCTCGAAGGCATGAAGCTAGGCGGATTGATCACCGCTGTCGTCGGTATCGGTGTCATGGCGCTTCTGCGTGGGCTGGTGAGCGACGAGCCGGTCTATCTCGCCGGATTGATTCCGTTGCTGGTCGGCTTGGCCGTGCTGACATACACGTTCCTTCTCGCGCCCAAAGAGGTGGAGTGAGAGAATGCGCCATCGGGGTGGGCAGCGTACTGCGGCATTCTCTGACTGCGCCAGCCGCCTCGCACGATCCGCCTGCACTATCGCCTGCACTATAATGGATGGGTTGGCAGCCGGACCGGACGGTCGCTCGCCGCAAGGTGGGAGGAAAGTCCGAACTCCGCAGAGCAGTGTGCCGGATAACGTCCGGGAGGGCCGGTTCAAGCCGGTTCGACGGAAAGTGCCACAGAAAACATACCGCCCGGGCCGCAAGGCCCAGGTAAGGGTGAAAAGGTGCGGTAAGAGCGCACCGCCGGCGCAGTAATGCGGCGGGCAGGGCAAACCCCACACGGAGCAAGACCAAATAGGGAGGGATTTCCTGGTAAGCCTTCGGGCTTTGCCGGTAACGCGTGCTGGCTCGGCGCGCCACAACCTCCGGGTAGGTCGCTTGAGCCCCGCAGCAATGCGTGGCCCAGAGGAATGACCGTCCCGCAGCATTCATGTTGCGGACAGAATTCGGCTTACAGGTCCGGCTGCCACAAAGCACTGGAGGGGAGGGGTCCCTCGGCTGCGCTCGGGATTTCGGCAACGGGCTCCCGCTCCTCCACCCCGCCACGCGAAAACCGCGCGTGTCGGGGACCCCGGCTTCGCTCACGCCCGTTTAGCGCCTCAACTTACAGGTCCGGCTGCTAAACTTTCTCCTGCACATGTCTGATCGGGTAAAAATAAGGAACGCAGCCGACACTTTCAAGCAATTCGTACTTGCCATCAATAATCACGACGTAAAATCCTTGACGGCGCTGATGACGACCGATCATCTCTTCGTTGACTCGGTGGGGAACCGGGTACACAGCGCTACATCGATGGCGGCTGGATGGCACGGCTACTTCGCGATGTGTCCGGACTATTGGATTCACACCGACTGTTTGTTGGTGGAAGACAGCCTGGTGTTAGCGGTGGGGGAGGCAGGCGGGACTATAGACGGCGCGTCATGGCGGACGCCCGCGGCTTGGAAGGCGGTCATTCGTGGCGGCAAGGTGATGGAGTGGCGTGTGTTTGCGGACAACAAGCCGGTTTACGAGATCCTGGCGGGGCGGCAGCAGTAGCGCTCCGAATGGTCCTCATCCTCATCCT
>Ga0187885_10004831_pt1 | contig 10786 bp, 9 predicted proteins | sample June2016WEW_20_1_3_FD_132970 | JGI IMG/M metagenome (GOLD analysis project Ga0187885, IMG submission 132970) | Peatland microbial communities from SPRUCE experiment site at the Marcell Experimental Forest, Minnesota, USA - June2016WEW_20_100 | ecosystem: Environmental > Terrestrial > Soil >... | reverse complement strand
GCGATTCCGGCGGCCACAACCCACGTCGGCACCCGTTTCGCGCGAGGGGTTGAAAGGAACAGCGCGCCGGCTGCCGGGCAAACGGCAACGCACTCCAGGCAACCTGTGCATTCGGCGGAACGGATCGTGATCAGGCGATCCACCGGCAACACGTTGGGGCAGGCTTTGGCGCACTTGGCGCAATCAATGCACAGACTGGGATTGCGCCGGATGCGCAAAGGGCTGGCCAGTGCTCCGACTCCCATCAGCGCGCCGTACGGACACAGATAGCGGCACCAGAAGTTCTGGATGAAGATCGAAGCGATCAGCAGGATTGCGGTCACGATGCCGCCGGTCAGGCCCAGGAAGCGGAAGAAGTTGAGCATCTTCACGTCGTCCACTAACCCGTAAGGTCCGCTGAGAAACGTGCGAATCGCGGGGACCGGCATCGAGCCGACCGCATAGAGAAACAGGCCCAATAGGATGTATTTCAGGCCACGCAGGGCGATGTCCGCAGGGCGTGGCAAGCAGAAATTGCGGTCGAAGGCGCGGCGGCCCAGGCGCCACAGGTACTCGGAAACGGTTCCCACCGGACACAGCCAGCCGCAGAAGCTCTTGCGAAAGATCCACGATGCAGCCAGAAAAGCGATCAGCAGGAACATACCGGCAGGATGGAGTGCCGGCACACTGCCGGACATCAGCAGGACCTTGAGGTTCATCAGGGAGGCGATCGGCAGCCACCCTTCGACACCGGGCGGACGGACGGCGTACGCGGAACGGCCGCCGGTTTCGTAGTAGCGGACGAAGAGATAGAACTCGACGCCGATCCAGACATTGAGCGCCAGGAAGGCAAGCTGGAACGTCCGCCGCAACGTTTGCGAACGGTCCTTGGCGGCGCGCTTCACGAGCTTCTTCCCGATCTTAATCGGCGGTGGTGCGGCGGTGGCAGCCATGGGCGCCCCTACCCTTAGTGCGAACGTTCCATCTCGATCGCCCGCGGGAAGAGAACGTTGTTTTCCAGATGGATGTGCTGGTGCAAGTCGGCTTCGAATGCCGCCAGCGCTCTATAAAGCGTTTGGAAGCTGATGCAGGCATCAGGCGGCGCGGCATATCCGTTGCTGATCTGGCGCATGTTGCGTAGCGCGCTGCCGGCCCCATCGTGCTCGTTCATCATCATCGCGACCGGATTGCGCACGCTGCCGAAGGGAGGCGGCAGCACAGGCTCTTTCGCCACCACGGCCTCTTCCATGCGTAGGATGTACGGGAACAGAACCATCTCCTCCTTCATCAGATGAGTAGTCAACTCTTCGGCGAGCCCGCTGAAGATCTCGCGCAGGCGAGGCAATTCGGGATGATTCCCGCTGTGCACCGAGCACACCTTGTCGAACAGCGGGCCCAAACGGGCGATCTCCTCGCGCGTATAAGCGTGGTGCGAGCCCTGGATGTGCGCCAGCAGCTCGGAAAGAGGCTCGGCTTGCCAGTTTCGGGCTGGCGGGGCGGCGGACGCGAGACGGCTCGCCTCCGCGAGTGAATCCGCTACCTGGTTGATGGATGCATGAGCCGCCTGGCACGCCTGTTCCAAAGTTTGACCACCGCCGCAACAGTAGTCTATGCCCAGCTTTTCAAACACGCGGGTTGCGCCCGGGTTCCCCAGCGCCAGTTCGCCTACCGTCCTTTCCGTCATAACACTCATCGTTATTCTCCTCGATGTATCGAGCGTACTCCGCGTGGGCATGCCGCGCCTATGACTTTTGTCACAGGGAGATGCAAACTCCGGCGGGGTCGCGATGGGGCGCAGCCTATTCGGCGGGGTCCAGTTCGGCTTCGAAAGCCTTCAGATCGAGGATTACGGCGCGCCGGCCTTCCAGCTTGAGAAGTCCTTCCGCCTGCAAGCGGGACAGATTGCGCGAAACCAGCTCACGGACGGTCCCAAGTTGCGCGGCCAGTTCCTGGTTAGTGCCAGGCAGCGAGAATTCCATGCCCGCCGCCGACGCCGTTCCATCGCGCTGGGCAAGATGCAATAGAAAGGATGCCAGACGATGGCGCACGGTGGTGAACGACAGCTCCTCGATAATCCCCACTAGCCGCCGCAGGCGCGCGCCCACCACGCGGAGCACCTTGAGAGCGACTTCAGGGTGCGCCAAACAGAGCGCCTGGAAATGCGGCTTTCCGACAAAGAGCAGCGTGGCGTGATCCACGGCGGCTCCGGAGGCCGGGTAGCTGCCGCCATCGAAAACCGGCACCTCGGCAACGGAGCTGTCCGGGCCATCAATGCTGAGCACCTGCTCGCGGCCGCCGGACGAGCTTTTGAAGATGCGGATGTTTCCTCGCTCCACGATGTATAGTCCCGCGCACGGCTCGCCCTCGCCGAAGACGATTTCTCCGGGAGCGAACTGGCGCGGCACGGCGCGTTCGGCCAGGAATTGCAGTTCCGAATCCGTCAGGCCCGAGAAGATGGCGACCTTCGCCAGCGTCCGCCGATAGTCCGCGCGCGATTCTGCCACGGAGCTTATTGTAGCGAACGCATCGGCGAATGCTGCCATTCGGGCCGGAGGCTCCTAACCCTGGGTCATCCTGGCGTGACCTCCGAATGGATGGCGCAGACGCAGGACTGGTTCGCGCGCGCCCTGTTTTCAGTCGGTGTCCCGAATCGGCGGTCTGTCGCATCCCGGAAATAGATCGTGATACGATATATTCGTGAATACAGACAGCGATCTAACCATTGATCGATATCGCGATCTGGCCGAATTCCGCAGGCAGATCCGGCGATTTCTCCATTTCAGCGAACTGACAGCGAAGGAACACGGCATTGAGGCGCAGCAACATCAATTACTGCTGGCCGTGCACGGTCTGCCGGACGGCACAAACCCGACGATTCGGGAGCTTGCCTCAAGGCTGTTCATTCAACATCACAGTGCGGTGGAACTGGTCGACCGGCTGGAGATTACGGGAGCGATCGTGAGGCATCCCGGAACCCAGGACAAACGCGAAGTGTGGGTGCGGCTGACGCCGGCTGGCCGCGCGATCCTGCGTAAGCTCGCGCTGGCCCACCGCACCGAACTGGAACGGTCTGGTCCCGAGTTGGCGCAGGCGCTGAATTCGGTGCTGCGGCACAGCAGCAGGGCGGTGGCATCATGAGCAACCCCGGCGTCAGAGAGAAAGGCTCCAGCGCCTATTCTCAGGAATTAGGCGATTTCACGACCACGGCGCGCGTGATTCCGCTTTCAGCGGCAGCGATCGGGATCGGCATTTTGAGCACGTTTGTCGCATGGGCGTTGCTTCGACTGATTGCCTTTTTCACGAATGCTTTCTATTACGGGCGGGTGAGCACGGTCTTCCGTTCTCCCGCTGGCAACCACCTCGGCTGGTTCGCGGTGTTGATCCCAGTGGCGGGCGGTCTCGTCATCGGTCTCATGGCGCGATACGGTTCGGAGCGTATTCGCGGGCACGGCATTCCGGAAGCGCTCGAATCGATTCTGATCAACGGCAGTAAAGTGCAGCCACGGCTCGCGATTCTGAAGCCTGTTTCGGCCGCAATTTCGATCGGCTCGGGCGGTCCCTTCGGCGCCGAGGGTCCGATCATCATGACCGGCGGCGCTCTGGGAAGCGTCATCTCGCAACTGTTTCACCTGACTGCGGCCGAGCGGAAGACGCTGCTGGTTGCGGGCGCGGCCGCGGGAATGTCCGCCACATTCGCGACACCCATCTCGGCCGTGCTGCTGGCGGTTGAGTTACTGCTATTCGAATGGAAACCGCGAAGCGCGATTCCGGTGGCTCTAGCGAGCGCGACAGCGGGCGCGGCGCGACGATACGTTCTCGGCCTGGGCCCGCTCTTTCCTGTGCCGCACCACGCCATCTTCATCGGTCCGCAGGGCCTTCTGGGATGTGTCCTCGCCGGCCTGCTGGCGGGTGGCCTCTCAGCGCTCCTGACGATCGGCGTCTACGCCGCCGAGGACTCGTTCAAGAAGCTGCCGATCCACTGGATGTGGTGGCCCGCGATCGGCGGCCTCGCGGTCGGATTGGGCGGGATGATCTTCCCGCAGGCGCTGGGCGTTGGATACGACACGATCCAATCTCTGCTGCAAGGCGACGTGCCGCGCGAGGTGATTGCCGGCGTACTGCTGGTCAAATCGGCAATCTGGGTGATCTCGTTGGGCTCGGGAACTTCCGGTGGCGTGTTGGCGCCCCTGCTGATGATGGGTGCGGCGTTGGGAGGCGTTGAGGCGATCTTCCTGCCCAACGAAGGCGCCGGCTTCTGGCCGCTGATCGGCATGGGAGCGATTCTGGGCGGTACGATGAGGGCGCCGTTCACGGCGATACTGTTTGCGCTGGAACTAACCCATGACGTCAATGTTCTGCTCCCATTGCTGGTAGCCGCAATGCTGGCGCATGGCACCACCGTGCTGCTGCTGAAACGCTCCATCCTGACGGAGAAAGTCGCGCGGCGAGGCTTCCACCTGACGCGCGAATATGCGACCGATCCGCTCGAGGTCCTGTTAGTGCGGGAGGCGATGCGCACGCAGCTTGTCGCACTTCCGGCCGAGGCGACGATCGAGGACCTGCGCCACATCCTGGTTCGCGCGCCGGCGCACCGCCGCCATCATCTCTATCCCGTGGTGGATCGGGAACGAAGGGTGAAGGGTGTGATTACGCGCAACGAACTGCGCAAGCTGACCGAATCGCCCACGGCGGAGGCGTCGCTAGCCGATGTGCTGAGAGAACCCGTGGTGGCTTATCCCGATCAGTCGCTGCGTACCGCCGTGTTGCGTATGGCCGAAACCGGTCTCACCGGGTTTCCCGTGGTCGACCGTGATAACTGGCAACTTCTCGGGATGATTTCGCTTGATGACCTGCTGCTCGCCAGAGTTCGGAACCTGCACGAGGAACACCGACGCGAACGAGTGTTGCGACTGCGCTTGCCATTTGGAGGCCGCACCAAGGTGACCAGGAACTAGGATGCCGTCAGCCTCGCGACATGCCGCACAGCACTGCTGCCCCGTCACCATCATGGCCAGAGACGATCACAGCAATAAGCTCGCCGGCCCAGTGCGGCGTTCAGCGCCGAACAACCGCAGGTCATTGAGCCAGCGAGATTCGGGAGTCAGTGGCGGATCTGACAGGAGGTCCCCAACGTATTGCTCCACTTCGCGAACCTCGTCGTGCTGGTGGTCCATTTCGGTCAGCAGATCCGGAAACGCGAGTCGTAAGCTCGGGTAGAAGACGACCTCTTCTTTCTCGAAATGGATCGAGGACAGGCGCCGAATGTCTCGGACGGCTGCCTGTGCCTCCGCAATCAGTGCAGGACCGAGTTGCTGCAAAGCTGCGAGGAGGTGAACCATGCCAAGGCGAGGTCATGACCTGGAATATGCAATGCCGCCGCCCAGACAACCGCAACGCCTGCCGCCGCGTCCCTATCACCACTGGCTGCGCTGTTCGGACTACAGAAACCCGCTAAGCTCAGACAGAATGACAAGCCAGCAATTGACTGAGAAGGTCGCACCCAAGACTGAATTGGGGAAAGCTGACGTCGAAGTCGCGGTGGGCAACACTCTAGAGCCGATCCCGGAGGCTTTTCGATCCAATGAGCGGGTAACTGATTCCCATGATGGATAGCAACCCGGCAGTGATTGAGGTCGCACTACAGCGGTTGGTGACGGTCTACATCGTCACTGGCCTGCTATTTCTTTTGCTGCCGGGGACATTCCTGGGAGTCTGGAATCTGGTTTCGATTAGCGGCCGGCATTCCCTGGCCGGCCTTTCACCATCTTGGCTCCAAGCTCACGGGCATGCTCAGATTTTCGGCTGGATTGGCACTTTCATCATAGGCATCGGCTACTACTCCTTGTCGAAGATGGGCCGGGTCATGCCCTTTGCCGCCAGCCGTGGCTGGGTATGCTGGGCCCTTTGGACCGGCGGAATCACCCTGCGCTGGGTGGCTAATGTAGCCGAGTGGTATTGGCGCGTCCTGCTGCCGGCCTCAGCGGCGCTGCAACTCGCGGGTTTCCTGATCTTCTTTGCGACCGTGAGCCGTCATCAGTCCAGACCGGCTTCCGCGCCGCCGGCCGCGCTTGAGACGTGGATGAAGCTGGTTATGGCTTCCACCGCCGGCTTCTTGCTTGCACTATTGATGAACCTGGTGGTGAGCATCGATCTGGCCATGACCAGCATGCATCCGGAGATACCACATTGGCTGGACCAACGCTATCTGTTTCTCGCCGCCTGGGGGTTTCCTCTCCTGGCGGTATGGGGCTTCAATGCCAGGTGGTTGCCTGTCTTCCTGGGGCTGCGTAAGCCCTTAGGGGGCGGCCTGATGGCCGCGCTGAGCGCTTGCGGCTGCGGCGTCGTAGCGGCGCTTCTCGGTCAGTTACGTCTGGCGACTGGGCTGCTGCTGACGGCCTGCATCCTCGCCTCCATCGCTCTGAGAGTATTCCAGCGGTCACAAAAGCCGGCGAAGACTCTCGGGGTCTCCCCCTCTTTTCCTTATTTCGTGCGCGGTGCCTACGCCTGGCTTCTTGTTGCGGCCTCGCTCGGTGTGTACGCGGCTCAATCCGATGCGCACGGCGGCATCTGGGGCGCCTCACGCCATGCTCTCACCGTCGGGTTCCTCGCCACCATGGTGTTCGCAATCGGCCAGAGAGTCCTACCCGCCTTCTGTGGGATGCGCCTCCTCTATAGCAAGAAGCTGATGTTCGCTTCTCTGGCCCTCTTGAATCTCGGCTGCCTCCTTCGCGTGGCCTCTGAGATCCCCGCTTACGAGGCCAATCTGCAGGCAGCGTGGACGATTCTGCCAATTTCGGCCATGACCGAATTGACAGCGGTGACCCTGTTCGCGCTCAATCTCGGCATCACGTTGTTGCTGCCGCCCCCGTACCCTGCTGTTTTGACGCAAAGCCCATAGCGGCGTCACTCCGAGCCGGGGACAAAATCGGTCTGGCCAGGAACGGAGGTTTTGAACAACATTGCCGGGGCGACACCTGCATCGAGAGAATAGTGCGTTCCGAAGGGCACAAGAACGATAGCGCCCCGCGCGGTCCGGCATCGGGAAGGCGGTGATGTTGTTGTTGCTGCTGGTGGTACGGTGAAAGAGAAGAATTGAGTTTTTGGGTCACATGGAGCAGGACTACAGGATCGAGCGCGACACCATGGGCGAGATGCGCGTACCGCGGGACGCACTCTACGGAGCTGAGACCGCGCGCGCGGTGGAGAACTTCTCCATTAGCCGGATGCGGTTTCAGCGGCCCTTCTTGCGCGCGCTCGGCCTGATCAAGGCCACCGCCGCTCAGGTGAACGGCCGGATGGGCTACCTGCCGCAGGCCAAGGCCGCCGCCATCGAGGCTGCCGCCAATGAGGTTGCCGAAGGCCGCCACGACGACTCGTTCGTCGTGGACGTCTTCCAGACCGGCAGTGGCACCTCAACCAACATGAACGCCAACGAGGTGATTGGCCACCTGGCCGGCTCGCACCCAAACGATGAAGTCAACCGCGGTCAGTCCAGCAATGACGTAATTCCCACCGCCCTGCATATGGCGACCGTTGAGACGGTTCAATGCCAGTTGCTGCCCGCTATGCGCAACCTGCACGGGGCGCTGGAGGCGAAGAGCCGCGAATTCGACGACGTTATCAAGATCGGCCGTACGCATCTTCAGGACGCCGTCCCTATGCGGCTGGGGCAGGAGTTTTCGGGATACGCGCGGCAGGTGGAAGCGGCACGGGAGCGCGTGGAGGCGGCCCTACCGGCCCTGTGCGAACTGGCCCTTGGCGGCACTGCGGTTGGCACGGGGCTCAACGCGCCCGCAGGCTTCGCCGCCGCGGTAATCGCAGAACTGGCTGTCCGGACCGGCCTCCCTCTTCGCGAGGCCTCCAATCATTTCGAGGCGCAGGGGGCGCGCGATGCCGCGGCCTTCCTATCCGCCGCGCTGAGAAACTACGCGCTGTCGCTCGTCAAGATTGCCAACGACATACGCTGGCTCGGCTCGGGACCGCGTTGCGGCATTGGTGAACTTCAACTGCCCGCCACGCAACCTGGCTCGAGCATTATGCCCGGCAAGGTCAACCCGGTCATTGCCGAGAGCCTGCTGATGGTGTGTGCGCAGGTGATTGGGCACGATTCCGCAATTGCCTGGTGCGCTGCGGCGGGCAATTTCGAACTGAACGTCATGATGCCGCTCATGGCTTGGGATCTGCTGGATTCGATCGGGCTGCTGGCCGCGGGCACTCGAAATTTCGAGACGCGTCTGGTGCGAGGGCTGGAAGCCAACCGCGAACGCGCCGCGGCATTCGTCGAGCAGTCCTTGGCCATGGCCACCGCGCTGGCTCCGATCATCGGCTATGAGCAGGCTGCCGCGCTTGCCAAGGAAGCGAGCGCCAGCGGACGTACAATCCGGGAGGTCGCCCGCGAGCGCAGTGGTATCCAGCCCGCCGAATTGGAGCGGCTGCTCGACCCCCGCAGCCAAACCTGAGGAGCTCCGATCAGTGCGATGAGCGGTGAGAGTGTGCTTGTTACCCAGCCGAAGATCTTGACCATCGGTCATTCGACGAGAACTCTCGATACCTTCGTCGAAATGCTCTCTGCGCTCCGCGTGAAACACCTCATGGATGTGCGGACCATCCCGCGCTCTCGTCACAACCCACAGTTCAATCGCGACACCCTGCCGGAACCACTGCGGCTCGCAGGAATCGCTTACACTCACATGGAGCAGCTTGGGGAACTGCGGCACGCACGCCAGGACTCGCCGAACACCGGGTGGCACAACGCCTCGTTCCGGGGTTTCGCCGACTACATGCAAACGCCGGAGTTCGAAGCCGGTCTGGAGAAGCTTATGCAACTCGCGGCACGCGAGCAAACCGTCATCATGTGCGCCGAGGCGGTACCCTGGCGCTGTCATCGCTCACTCATAGCGGACGCACTGAAGGTACGCGGCGCGCAGGTCGAACATATCATGAGCGCAAGCCGGACACAGCCGCACTTGCTTACTGGCTTCGCAAAGGTCTCGGGCATCCACATCACCTATCCTCAGGAGACAGGTTGACGTCAGAAAATGCGTGGCGGTGAGCTGGAAGCGGTCACGCCGGCAGCTACTCAGCCTCTGGTGCCGTTCGGATGCCGTTTCGTCCAGTTCTGGGATTGCTTCTTTCGAGGTTTCCCGACAGATTCCCGGAAGGCAGAAGCGCAAGGATATACTATTGCAGAGTAAGATGTCCAAATACGTTCGTTTGCCGTAAGGAATTGGAAAGCTGAAATTCCTGTCAGGAAGTGAAGGAGGCATATGATCGCCACATCCGCCAATGCTGCGCGTCTCTCTCCGTGGTGGAGACATTCGGCCATCCTCGTCATGATCGCCGGCTTCTCGGTTCTGACCTTTGTAACGGTCCTGACCTATACGAACGCTCCACCCATCCCCGAGCGGGTCACAGATGTAATGGGAACGGTGTTGTTTACTGGAGCTGACATCCAGATGGGCCAGGAGGTCTTTCTCAAGTACGGTCTGATGGAGCACGGGAGCCTGTGGGGCCATGGCGCCTACTTGGGTCCCGATTACAGCGCGGAGTACCTGCATAGGCTCAGCGAGGTCACCCTGGACACGGTCGCAACCGAGAAGTACGGCAAACCGTTTGCGCAGCTCTCGCCGGACGAGCGGAGCATCGCATCCGCGCGGACGATGACGGCACTTAAGGAGAACCGGTACGAACCAACCTCGCGAACGCTCCGGTTCTCGCCGGGCGAGGTGGCTGCCTACCGCACGCAGCTTCCCGAGTGGAGCGACTACTTCACCAGGAAGGACGCCGCCCCCGGGCTGCCAGCCAACTATATTCAGGACCCAGCGGAGCAAAAAGCGTTGACCGCCTACTTCGCCTGGGCGGCCTGGGCCGCAGCGGCGAACCGCCCTGGGAAGGATTACTCATACACGAACAACTGGCCGTACGAGCCCATCGCGGGAAACCGCCCTTCCACGGAGGCCTATGTCTGGAGCGCCCTAAGTCTGATCACCCTCCTGTCGGGGCTGGGTTTGATCCTCTTCGTGGTCGGCAAGTTCGACTACCTGGGCTGGAAAGGCGAGGGCGCCAGCGCTCACATCATGCACTCCGCTCCCCTTGCTTTGAAGCTCACGCCCAGCCAATGGGCGACGGGATGGTACTTTGCCGTCGTGGCCCTCCTGTTCCTGGCGCAATCGTTCCTGGGAGGTGTGCTCGCCCACTACCGTGTGGAGACGGGAGCCTTTTACGGGCTCGACATCGCCCGCTGGCTGCCCTACACCCTGGCGCGCACCTGGCACCTACAACTCGCCATTTTCTGGATCGCGACGGCATGGGTGGGCGGCGGCCTTTTCCTGGCGTCGTGGGTCGGTGGCGCGGAGCCCAAACACCAGCGAGCCGGCGTCTACGCACTCCTCGGTGCGCTGGTGGTGGTCGTCTTTGGCAGCCTGGCAGGCGAGTCCCTCGGCATTAACAACAAGCTGGGGCAGTTCTGGTTCTGGTTCGGTCACCAGGGTTCCGAGTATCTGGACCTCGGGCGGTTCTGGCAGTACTTGCTGGCCGTTGGCCTCCTCTTCTGGCTGTTTCTGATGTTTCGCGCGCTCAAGCCCGCCTTCAAGAGCCCTGACAAGCGCGAACTTTCCTCGCTCTTCCTGTACGCGGCCGTGGCCATCCCAGTCTTCTACCTGCCCGCGCTGTTCTATGGCCCGCACACCAACTTCGCCGTCATCGACAACTGGCGCTTCTGGATCATCCATCTTTGGGTGGAGGGATTCTTCGAACTCTTCGCGACGGTGCTGGTGGCCATCATGTTCCACCAGATGGGCGTGGTCAG
>Ga0187885_10004822_pt1 | contig 10808 bp, 10 predicted proteins | sample June2016WEW_20_1_3_FD_132970 | JGI IMG/M metagenome (GOLD analysis project Ga0187885, IMG submission 132970) | Peatland microbial communities from SPRUCE experiment site at the Marcell Experimental Forest, Minnesota, USA - June2016WEW_20_100 | ecosystem: Environmental > Terrestrial > Soil >... | reverse complement strand
CCTGCGACAACACGCTGCTGCTGGCGGAAGCCCACGGCATAGGCACGACGGACCTCAGGCGCATCGAGGTTCGGGGCCTTCCCATCGAGGAGGCCCTATACCGCTACGATACATAGTAGATGCCGACTCGTAAACGGACCGGGCGGTCCTACCGCGTCTTCCGGCTGGAATCCTGGGAGGCGTTTCTCGAGCTCATTGTCAATCCGCCGTACTCGAACTGGGCATTTCGCGGCGAGCGCGACGAGCGCTGGCCGCTCTACAGCTCGCTCTCCCGCTATTTCCGGAATTTCGGCGTGGCGCGCGCCGCATGGCCGGAACAGGAGGGCCGCATCCTGCGCATCTTCAAGCGCAAGGCTCACCAGTTTCTGGAAAAGCCGCCCGACCCCGACGACGACTTCCAGTGGCTGGCTCTCATGCAGCACCACGGCGCGCCCACGCGCCTGATCGATTTCACCTGGTCCCCGTATGTCGCGGCGTTCTTCGGCCTCGAGCGGACCCTGGCCGACGGCGTGGTATGGGCCATGAACCCCGCGCACATCGACAGCAGCCGCGCGGACAAACCGGTGCGCATGGACCCGCGCGTCAAAGGGAACTTCCGCCGCTATTTTCTGAAGGGCAACCATCGGTTCATCTGGATGGGCGAACCCCACACCATGAACCGGCGCCTGATCGCGCAATCCGGCACTTTCGCTGTGCCGGGCGTTCTCGACGTGCCCATCGAGCGAATTCTGAGCGGCGCCCGCCAGGAAAATATTCTGGCGAAGTTCATTTTGACGAACGCCGTGCGCGAGGTGGGAATGCGCGAGCTGTACCGCATGAACATCACCTACGCGACGCTCTTCCCGGATCTGGACGGCCTGGCGAAATCCCTGGCCTACGAACTGGAGTTCCACTGGGCCTACAACCCGCGGACCATGGAGCGGTATCACACGTAGGCGGCGCGCGGGGCCGGTCAGAGCCGGAAGAGATAGCTGATCTTGGCAAAGAACTGACGTCCGGTGGTGGTCAATGGAAAACCGATCCGCGCCACCATGGGCGGAGAGCCGGGGAACAATCCGAGGTTTTCCAGCCGGTCGATGCCGATCGCCTGGCCGGTCAGGGTCCAGTTCTGATTGACTTTGAGGCGCGTGTCGAAGGCCTCCACGCGGTTGAAGCTGCCGGCGAATTCGCGGTCGGTCAGAAGGAAACCGGCGTTGGATTGTTTGCCGAACTCGCGCTGCGCGCGGACCACGCCGATCACGGCGTGATCTCCCTGGTTGGGGTCGCCGGGATCGGTGGTCTCCCCCGGCGCGCGCTTGTCGATGCCCAGCAGGCCGATGTTCCAGCGGCCCAGCTTGCCGGTGAGGCGCGCCCCAAACTCCGGATCTACGGTGCGGCGCGAAAAGAAGAGGTTTTCCGGCGTGACGAAGAAGCTGTTGTTTTCGAGGAAGAACGGACGCTTTTCGGGGAACTGCACTTCGTCATCATGGCGGCATAACCTTCGGGCGTGATGCGGCCTTCGGAGTACCACAGCGTATCGAAAGTGAAATCGTCGCCCTAGCCTTCGGTTTCGATGGCGTCGGCTTGAATGCCAAGAGGATTGACGAACAACTCGTACCCCCGTTGGTGGGAGTGATAGGTATCGAGGAAAAAGCCGACCACGTCGTCGCTGAAGATGTCTTCACGCTTGGAGAGGCGCGCGCGGGTCTTGCCGGCGGGCGACTCGCAGACGAAGACAGCATAGAAGTTGCTCTCGTCGTAGCCCACCCATGCGGACGTCTTCCGGCTGACGGGAGTGCCGTCGCCGGGCTGGCGCTGGCGGAAATCGCCGATGCGCACCATGTCGGACCGCGAGTTGCCATGGAGAAACTGTTCCAGTTGCGGCCTGCCCTGAATCTTGGGGATCTTGACGTCTTTGACTTGTTGAGCGTGGAGCGCCACACCGATCGCCAGCAAACACAGTACAAGTGTGGCTCTGTCAGGCACTGAGAATAGTACGAGCGTACGACAGCATTTGTTGCGCGGCATCCGCCCTTCCGAACCCCCATGCTACAATCGGGTGAAAATACCCCCCATTGCGAGGTTGCCTTCGTATGGCACAGCAGAATGATGTTTCCCGCCGCGATGTATTGAAAGCCGCCGGGGCCGTAACCGCGGTCGCCGCCGCCCTCCCGGCTGTCCAGGGAGCCCCTTTCATCCAAACAGTGAAGGCCGCCAACGAACAGGTGCCATACGGCATGATCGGTTGCGGCAGCCGCGGCACCTACCTGCTGAAACACCTGAAGAAGATCGCGAGCGGCCGCTGCGTGGCGCTGTGTGACATCCTGCCGGAAGCCCTCGACCATGGCGTCAAAACCATCGGCGGCAATCCGAAAACGTACAAAGACTACCGCGATCTGCTGGCGCGGAAGGATATCGATGCGGTGTTTGTGATCACACCGCTGTTCGTGCACTTCCCCCTCACGCGCGATGTTCTGCTGGCAGGCAAACACGTGTTCTGCGAAAAGTGCCTGGTTTTCAAGCCCGACGAAGTGCACGCGCTGCGCGCGCTGGCGCGGGAACATCCCAAACAGATCCTGCAAACCGGCCTGCAGCGGCGCTACAGCTACTTCTACCAGGTGGTGAAGAACATGGTGGACAAGGGGATTCTCGGGGACGTCCACCACGTCCACGCGCAGTGGCATCGCAACATGATCAACAAGCCAAGCGCGTTGTGGACCATGAAGCCGGGCGGCGAGTCGAACATCGCCAACTGGCGGGTCTACCGTTCCATGTCGGGTGGTCTGCCGGCTGAGCTGACCTCGCACCAGGTGGATGTGGCGGACTGGATGTTCGGCTCCTCGCCGGAGTTCGTCATGGGCCTGGGCAGCCTGGACACCCTCAAGGACGGGCGCGACGTCTACGACAACGTCCAGTTGATCTACCGCTACCCCAAGGGCCAGAAGCTCACTTACTCTTCCATCAGCACCAACCAGTTCAACCCGTTCTTCAACGGCGCGCGCCCGGAGATGGGCGAGATCATCATGGGCACGGATGGCACCATCGAGATTACGGTGGGCGACGACTTGCACACGGCCGTCGCCTGGTGGTACCTCGAGCCGCCCAAGACCACCACGGTGACTAACGCGGACGCCAGGAAGAAGGAAGCCTTCGTAGCCGGCGCCACTATGGTAGCGTCGGGAGGCGCCCGCGGTCCCATTCCCATCATGACCAGCGACCTGGACTTCACGCCCAATGCCAGCTTCCTGGCCCGCGAAGCCAAGTTTGCGCGGCGATGGCTCACCGCCAAGGGCGTGCTGGTACAGGAGGAACAGGACAACCCCGTGGATATCGAACTCGAAGGCTTCTTCCGGAGCTGCCGCGATCTGACGCCTCCGAAGGCGGGCCTGGAGATCGGCCTGGCGGATTCCGTGGCCGTGATTCTCTCCAACCTGGCGATGGATGAGGGCCGCAAGGTGTACTTCAACGAGATCGACAAGATGGGCCGCGGCGGAGAGAAGGGCAACGGGCGGCAAACGAATTAGGGTGCTGTCCCAGCCAAGAATTGACAGTGAACTTGTGGGGCGGCCATTCCTGGCCGCAGCCGGCTTTCAGCCGGCAGGACCCGCTGGAGAGCGGGTCCGCAACCTGAATGGGCTGTCCCACATCGACCAGCAGTCGCGTTTGAGTCGCGGGTAGCCCCTGGTCGAGGACGATGCGCGTCATGCGGCATCGATCTGAAGATCGATTGTGCCGTCCACAGTGGCCGCTGCGAACTCGAGCGCCTGTTGAAGATCCGGGTAATCCTTGAAAAGCTCCAGCCTGCCCGGATATGTCGCCAGGATTTCGAGTACGCGCCGGACGGTGATCCGCATCCTGCAGGTGCGGGGCTGACCGCCCAGGAGGAAGAGTCCGTTGACGATTTTCTGGCCGCGGTGCGCGAATGGCGTGGGCACGCAAGAACTGACCCGGCCGCATGAAGCGCATCGTACTCGACACGGATGTCGTGCCGTTTCTCTTCAAGGCTGACACCCGCGCACAAATATACCTTCCACAGCTTCGAGACCGGCAATGGTTCATCTCGTTCAATTGTTCCTCCGCTGCTTTGTAGTCGCGCCTTCGTCACATGACCTCGTTCTGAAGTGGGCGGAAACGATGGTCGCTGCTCGAAGAAACGGCCGGCGGATCGAAACCGCCAACGCTTGGATTGCCGCGACAGCCCTGCTCTATGATGTTCCGCTGCTGACGCACAACAAGACCGATTACCTCGGCGTTCCGGGGTTGCAGCTTAGCTGAAACGCGCCAAGAGTTGGAAACGCATCCACGATGGGGGGCCTGCCGAGCGGATCTTCGCCACCGTGAGCGGGATGCTGATTGCGCCCCCTACCGCTGGATCGTCAGCAAGACTCCCGTCTGCGTGGAAACGCCGCCAATGGTTGCCACCACGGCGGCATCGCCGCTGGGAAGATTGGGCGCCGTCACGTTGAACTGATAGAGGCCCGATTCCACCAGGCCGGCGTACGCCGCGGACGCTGCCACACCCCCGATGGTGATTTGGACGGCGTTCGCCGGCGGGGTCGCCGTGGTGACCAGTTGGCCCGAGGGCTGCGGCGGGTTGGCCGGACCGAATCCCACGCCATACAACAGGATGATCTCCCCGGGTTGGGCCGGGGTGGTCACCGCGCCCGGCAACAGGTTCGGCGCTCCCACCAGGCTATAGTCCGCATGGAGCGCGGCCACGTGAGTGCCGTCAAAGGTCAGGAACGCCGGCGCAAACAGGCTCTTTTGCACGGTCACGGCGTTGCTGGTCTCGCCTGCCGTGGTCACCTGGACCGGGACCGGGCCCAAGGTGTCATCGTCGGGAGCCAGCGCGTTGATTTGCGTGGGGCTGATGTAGTCCACGTAGGCGGGCAGGCCGTTGACGGTGACCGACACCCCTTGCAAGGAGGTGGGCAGCGCCCCGTTCACAATATCGCTGGCCTGCCACAGATAGGTGCTCTGGGAAAGGTTCGTGCCGAAGATGGAGATCCACGTGCCCGAGGCGATGCCGGGCTGGTAGCTTCCAGCATTCACCACGGCGGTGACCGTGACCGCGGGCGCCGCCGGCGCAACCGTCAGCGTCACGGCCACCGATACCGGGCTGTTGGACGCACCCGCGGCCGAGATCTGAATGGAGCCGTTGTACGTGCCCGCGCTCAGAGCTGCCGGAGAGACGGATACGGAAGGAGTCGACGGAGCCGTACCGGACGCGGCTGATACGCTCAACCAGGAATCGCTCGCCTTGGCGGTCCAGGAGAGCGCGGCGGTCCCGGTCCCGCTATTGCTGATCTGGATCGGCTGCGCCGAAGGAACCGTTCCGCCCGCTGTATAGGTGAAGTGCAGACTCGCCGGAACCACGGCGATGGTGGAGGGCGCAGCCACCATGATCCCGATGGTATCGGTTCCCGATGCCGCGGCCGCCAACACTTTGAGTGTCAGCAGGCCCGTCAGGTTGGCCGGAAGCTTTACCGAAATCGCCGCGTTTTGCCACGATGTAACGGTCAGGGCCTGCGCCGTGCCGGAGCCGGCCGGATAGGCCAGAACCTGGCAGCCACTGCATTGCGAACCAAGATTCGCGCCGTTGAGGGTGACGGTGGTGCCGGCGGCCAGCACCTGCGGGCTCTTGCTGGCCAGCGGCGTGACCGAAGAAACGGTCGCGCCCATCTTTCCGCGCACCGCCGAAGTGTAACCCAAGGCTAGCGCCAGCGAATTGAAGCTGACGGCGCCCAGCGACTGGCTGGTAGCTGTCAACGTGCCCGTGCCCGAGGCAAGGTCGACGTAGAAAATGGTATCGATATCGCCGCCATTTTCGAGCGGCACGGTTCCCCATGACACCGCGCTCATATCCGAGACGTAGTTGCCGGCGCTATTCACCAGCGCGAAGAACATTCCCCCATACTTTGCCAAATAAGGGTCCGACGCCGCCGGGTTTCCAATAGAAGACCAGGCCGTTGTGCCGGCGAGGAAGGAGCGAACGATTTGGCCGGTGGGGTGCGATGTGTCGGTGACATTGGCGATTCCGGGGGCATTACATGCGGAAGCGCCCCAGAGGGGGTTTGTATACGCGCTGGGATCAATGTGGCAATATGGCACGACGCGGGTGGGGAATGATTGGCGTGGATAGGCAAAGCCGAGAGAGGCGCTGGTCAGCGTTACCAGCCCATCACTGGCATTGTTATTCATATTGCTGGATGACAGGTTGGGTATGTAGGAACCGGCATTGCCAATGACCGCGATGGCGTCCACGCCACGCAGATCGTCGTAATACTGGTTCCACGTGGCTAGGTTCCATAAGAGCTCGCTGCCCGGCGCCAGCTCGGCGGATTGGCTTCCCGCCACAATCGAGTTTACATAGTTCCCGACGACAAACGAGCCGAAGTTCGGCGTGGCAATCAGGACCAGCTTGCGAACCAGCGTAGGCGCCGGCGGCAAGAATGTCTGGTTGGGCTGAATCCCGGCCAGGTATGCCCGGGCGATCAACCCGCCCATACTGTGGGCCACCAGGTCGATCTGGGGCACCTGTGCGCCCGAGTCGTACTTGATGGTGTTCAGGAACGCGCCCAAATCGGCGCCTAAAGCCTCGATGGTATTGCCCGGGTCCACTGCGCAGTTGTCGAAGAGATACACCACGGGGACGCCATCCGACACCAAATACGGGGTGAGATTGCCAAATGTGTCGGCGGAGGTGGTCGCTATGGGGCACGAGTTGGTGAAGCCGGTCAGCCATCCATTCAAGAGCACCACCGGGGGGCGTGTCGCGCTGGGTGGCACGGTCGCTTGAGGCTTCACGACTACGGCCAGAGTGGTTTGCCGCTCCTCACCCGTTTCGCTGGTGGCGGAGAGCGTGACGGTGTACTCGCCGGGTTTCGCCCGCGGCGATGGCGCCAGAAGGATTTGATCCGGCGTATAGCCCGGCCCAACCACCAAGCCGCTGGTTTCCATGCCTGCGATGGACGCGCGCCGGGTCTTGGCATGCAACAGGAAGTCGAGCGTTTCCGCCGGCGCCGCGATCCGCGCCGGCTCGCCCGCGCGGATTTCGTACCGGGATTCGAGCAGAGCCATCGGCCGGACCGCGCGGAGGTTGCCGGACACCTCGGTGGTCTGGGCTAAGGCGCAGATAGCGCTACACAGTAGCAGGCTGGCGGCACGAGACATCTCTGATTAAGAGAGACGAATCCCTCGCGGAAAGCGCGCAGGCAAATTCGCCGAGGGTGCGCGACTGGAAAGAGGGAATCTTCCGCTTCCCCCATAGTGGTTAAAGCGCATTTCTCACGGCGTCACACCTCCGTTACCCGAATGGTCTGCGAAAACCTGGGGACTGAACGAATGTGTCGGGGTGCCCGGCGCAGCCGGGCCCCGCGCGCATCCCTCGCCCAACACCGGGGTGCCCTCTGGGCCCGGCACACCGCCGCGTGGACGCATCCGTCCCCTGGTTTTCGCCCCTTTACCGAAAACCTTGCTCTCGGGGGTGTGAGAAATGCGGGTTAAGCACCCCCCGGCGCCCGCCTTGCGCTCAAACGCAAATACCGGCATGATTGTCCTTAGTGAGGTGCGGTGATTGAGATGAACAAGCGAATCGTAGGGATCGGCATCTTCTGGGCCATGCTTTCGTGGGCGCAGTCCCCGGCATTGAGCGGCATCGCGCATGTTGCCTTTCGCGTTGCCGACGTTGCGGCCGCGCGCGCGTTTTACCAGAAGCTGGGCTTCGAGCAGGCCTTCGAAATGACCAGAGACGGCCAGACCACCGAAGCCTTCATCAAAATCAGCGACCGCCAGTTCATCGAGCTGTACCCTCGTAATGGCCAGCCGGGCGGGCTGATGCACGTCTGCTACGAATCCAGCGGCCTGGACCCTTTGTATGCCGAGTACGTCAAGCGCGATCTGAAACCATCCGCCGTCCGAAAAGCGGGGGCCGGCAATATGCTGATGGTCGTTCATGGTCCGGAAAACCAGACCATCGAATACACCCAGTACATGCCGGGGTCGATGCATTTCGAGGACCACGGCAACCATCTGGGGGAAAATCGCGTTTCCCAGCATCTCCTGGGGGCGACCCTCGCCGTGAAGGACCTGGCCGCCGCCCGCGCGTTCTATACCGGCAAACTGGCATTCGAGCCCCGCGAGGAGAGTGCCGGCGGAGTCTTTCTGCGTCTTCCCGGGGACTCCGGCGAAGAAGTCAAACTCGAACCGGCTGGCGACGACACCAAACCCGGCCTGTTTTTCGCGGTGCCGGACCTCCAGCGCGCCGCCGGCGACTTGCGGAGCCGCGGACTGGCGGTGAAGACCACTCCCACCTCCGTCTCCGTCACCGATCCGGACGGCGCCATCATCGTCTTTACGCGAAGTGGCGCTCGCTGACAGTCACACGGCCCCGGATCGCGGGCCCGACGCACCGCGTGCCCGGAGCCGGGACAGGGAGAAGGAACTCACTTCTGGCTGTCATTGGGTGTGACGCGCGGGAAGGGGATCCGGTTATAGCCAGTATTGCCACTGATCCATCGTCAACACGTACACCGACAAGAGGCCGTTGGTGACCGCGTGCGCCAGCATGCAATCCGCCAGGTTCCGCGTGCGAGTAATCCACCAGTTGTAAACGATTCCGGCCGCCAGGCCGACTTCCCAATAGGGCCCATGCTCGGAGGCAAACAGCACAGCCGTAATCCAGAACGCGGTGGGCGCATACGTTCCCAGCGGCACCTTCAGGAAGTCTTTGCCGATCAGCCAGCGCATCAGCCAGCCGCGCCAGAACAGCTCCTCTAGAATCGGCACCAGCGCCACCGAGGTGGCCACCCGCAACAACACGAATATGACGTTCCGTTTGAGGGCGGGAGCGATCGAGCTGGCAGGGACGCCGGTGATGAGGTTCTCAAACAGCCAGTGATGTCGGTATGCCCACAGGATATCCGGGCCGATCCAGATCAGGAAAACGGCCATCCCGATCCCTATGCTGGCCAGCGGGAAGGCAGCGCGAAAGCGTAAGACCCGCCGCGAAACCACACCAATGGTCAGCAAGACCGCAAGAAACTGCGCGGGGTAATACCAATGCGCCGGCGGGTGGATCGCGGCCTGCATCGCCATGAAGGCGACAAATACTACGAAAGGCGCTATATAGGCGAGGGTGGCGCGCTGGCCGGCGGCGTGGTCTGAAGCAGGATTCGAGACAGGCAAGCTATCTATCATAGTACGCTGAGCAGCGGTAGCGCCGCCGGCGCCGCCTTGGTTCACCGGTTGCGGCGGGAGGCGGCAGGCCCAGACGGCATCCCGCCTGGGGCCGGGGCACGCGCACTCACCACGGGGATCAGACTGTTGCGGCCCTCCATCTCGGGTGGCTGCGCCGTTCGCGCCGCCAGTTCGCGGTTCAAGGACGCGATAAACTCCTGAATCTGGGCCTGCATTTCGCCCATCTTCTCGCGCATGTTGAGAATGATCTCGACGCCCGCCAGGTTGACCCCCAGGTCGCGCGTCAGGTGGAGAATCACTTCCAGGCGCTCGATGTCGCTGTCCGTGTAGAGCCGCGTGTTGCCTTCGCTGCGGGAAGGCTTCAAAAGCCCCTCCCTTTCATACAGCCGCAGCGTCTGCGGATGGATCTCGTATTGTTCCGCCACCGCGGAGATCATGTAAGCCGCTCTGGATCTGGCTTTGGCCATGTCAGACCTTGGCCCACATTGCGGCGCGCGGATCCTCGGGATGCAGCTTGGCGAGCTTGCGCAGCAACTCGCGCGTGTCCTCGTCGCGCGGATCGGGCGCCTGGATGGCCACTTCGACAATCTGATCGCCGCGCTGGTTGGTGCGCGAATTCAGGACGCCCTTCTCCCGCAGCCGGAAGCGCTGGCCGTTGGTGGTTCCCTGCGGAATCTTGAGGAGCGTGCGGCCATCGATGGTGGGCACCTCGATCTTGGCCCCCAGCGCCGCCTCCCACACCGCGATGGGGACCTGGATTTCGATGTTGTCGCTCTCGCGGTGGAAGAAGGGGTGTTCCTCCACTTTGGTGGTGATGTAGAGATCCCCCGGGGGGGCTCCCATGGTTCCGGCGTTGCCTTTGCCCGGCACGCGCAGGCGGGAGCCGTTGCGCGCGCCCGGGGGGATGCGCGTCTCCACCGTCTCGGTGCGGGTTACGCGGCCCTCGCCGCCGCATTCGGGACAGGCATTCCGCAGTTTCCCCGTGCCTCCACAGCGCGGGCAGGTCAGGTTGAACTTCATGGCCCCGGCCATCTGGGCGACGTTGCCGGTCCCCTTGCATTGAGCGCAGGCGGCCTCGCCGGTGCCGGACATCCCCGAACCCGATCCGCGGCACGTGCCGCACACGTCGTAGCGCGTGATATTCAGGCGCACCTGCGTGCCCTTGATGGCCTGCCAGAAGTCGATGTCCATTACGTATTCGAGGTCGCCGCCCTTTTCCGGTTCCGGTTGCGCCGGGTGGGCCGCGCCGCGGCCCCCGAAGAACTGCGAGAAGATGTCGCGGAAGCCGCCGCCGGCGGCATCCGTGCGCCTGCCCGCGCCACCCGCCGCGCCGGAGAAGGCATCCGAAAAATCGAAGCCGCTGAAATCCATGCCGGGATGGGGAGCCTGGCCTCCCGGACCCCCGGGGCCGGCGCCCGCGAAGCCGCTCTCCGAATAGAAGCCAAACTGGTCGTACATCTGACGCTTTTTCGGATCGCTCAGCACGTCATAGGCTTCCTGCACGTTCTTGAAACGCTCCTCGGCGGACTTGTCCCCGGGATTCACGTCGGGGTGGTGCTTGCGCGCCAGTCTCCGGTAAGCTTTGCGGATTTCATCCGCCGCGGCTTTTCGCGGAACGTTCAGCGTTTCGT
>Ga0187885_10004816_pt1 | contig 10821 bp, 7 predicted proteins | sample June2016WEW_20_1_3_FD_132970 | JGI IMG/M metagenome (GOLD analysis project Ga0187885, IMG submission 132970) | Peatland microbial communities from SPRUCE experiment site at the Marcell Experimental Forest, Minnesota, USA - June2016WEW_20_100 | ecosystem: Environmental > Terrestrial > Soil >... | reverse complement strand
TCCGTAACATCGAGGGATTCCCAATCGGCTCGGACGAGGATATCCTAGCGCTGTCCGACCCGCCATACTACACTGCCTGCCCAAACCCGTTCATCACGGATTTCATCAAGCACTACGGCAAGCCCTACGATCCGAGTAAGCCGTACAGCCGGGAGCCGTTCGCGACAGATGTGAGCGAGGGCAAGAACGATCCTATCTACAACGCCCACACTTACCACACCAAGGTGCCGCACAAGGCCATTATGCGGTACATCCTGCACTATACCGAGCCAGGTGATCTTGTTTTCGACGGGTTCTGTGGAACGGGAATGACGGGAGTGGCAGCCCGGCTGTGTGGTAACAAACAGGCCGTGGCATCCATTGGTTACCACGTCGGCAGCAGTGGGAAGATTCGGGATTCCGGAAATTGTCAGATATCGGATATTGGGCAACGCTGGGCAATCTTATCGGATTTGTCACCCGCCGCTACCTTTATTGCCAGTAATTATGCTGACTTCTCTTCCCTAGAGACTTTCGCAGAAGAGGCTTTGAAGCTTGTTTCGAAGGTAGAGAAGGAACTGCATTGGCTTTATGAGGGTGTCTTCGGTGGTCAGGTTTTGAGCGCTGTTTGGTCAGATTTATTCCTATGTCCAAATTGCAGCCATGAGTTTGTCTTTTGGGAAGCGGCGCTCAAGGACGGAGCAATGCAAGAGGCATTTCCCTGCCCACATTGCAGAACAAGCGTTGGCAAGGCTGCCTCCAAAACATCTGGTGCTATCAAGCTCGACCGCCCATTCACTACTGCATTCGATCCGATTCTGAATAAGGCGATACTGGTACCGAAGCTTGCACTTGTAGAGGAAACGACTAAGACCGGATCGACCCGGAAAACAAAACACATCAAGGACGAGGGAAGACGGGTTTTCATCTCTCGCTTTGAGGGGCGCTCCTGGCCCCATATTCCAGCGGACGAGTTTTTCCCGGGGCGGCAAACCAACAAACTCATTAACGGCTCAGGCATCTCGCATATTTGCCATATGTATACGCAGAGAGCACTGTTCGCATATGGCTACCTGTGGCAACAGCGGCTATCGTCACATAAACACACTTCGCTTTTCAGATTCGGTCTTAGCTCCATCAACAACTACATATCCAGGAAACAAGGTTACTTCGGTGGGGGTGGCGGGGTGTCCGGGACGCTTTTTACGCCCTCGCTTCACCTTGAGAGAAACGTCTTCGATGTTCTGAGACGCAAGATCAAGAAGCTCCGGTCACTTGCAGTGAAAGACTTTAGACCAGGATGCGTCTCGACTCAAAGCATCGTTGATTTGAGGAATGTCCCGAGCGAGACAGTTGACTATATCTTCACTGATCCACCATTCGGTGAATCACTCCAATATGCCGAGCTGAACATGTTCGTCGAGGCTTGGCTACGAGTAAGAACAGCTGTCGATGAAGATTGTGTTCTGAATTATGTGCACAAGAAAGATTTACGGTTTTATTCGCACATGATGCTTGGAGCGTTCAAGGAGTACGCCAGATTACTGAAAGCCGGTCGATGGATGACCATCGAGTTCCATAATAGCCAGAATGCTGTTTGGAGCGCAATACAGCAGGCCATTGAATCATCTGGGTTGGTCGTCGCAGACGTGCGCGTGCTTGACAAGCAGCAGCGGTCATTCAACGCTGTCAACAGGTCGGGCGCAGTCGACCAAGATCTCGTGATCTCCGCCTATAAACCAAATGGTGGCCTTGAGGACCGCTTTAAGCTGACCGCCGGAACCGATGACGGCGCCTGGGATTTCGTCCGCACCCACCTTAGGCAGCTCCCGGTCTTCGTCTCCAAGGACAGCCAAGCGGAGGTCATCGCTGAGCGACAGAACTTCATGCTCTTTGACCGCATGGTGGCTTTTCACGTGCAGCGCGCCGTAACGATCCCCTTGTCCGCAGCGGAGTTCTACGCCGGGCTTGCCCAGCGGTTCACCGAGCGAGACCGAATGTATTTTCTCCCTGAGCAGGTGGCCGAATACGACAAGAAGCGCATGACCGTCAGGGAAGTCTTGCAGCTCCAGCTCTTCGTCACCGACGAGTCTTCCGCTATTCAGTGGCTTCGACAGCAACTTCTGAGAAAGCCCCAAACAGCGGGTGAGTTAAAACCTCAGTTCATGCAGGAGATCGGAGGATGGCAGAAAACCGAGAAACTGCTTGAACTCGATGAACTGCTGGAGCAGAACTTCCTGCGCTACGACAGCAGGGGTGAGGTGCCGAGCCAAATTCACAGTTACCTGTCCACGAACTTCAAGGACCTGCGCAATCTGCCCAAGAACGACGAAAACCTTCGAGTCAAGGGCAAGGACCGATGGTATGTGCCTGACCCGAACAAGGCTGGAGACCTGGAGAAGCTGCGCGAGCGGTCGCTGCTCAAGGAGTTCGAGGACTACCGGACGTCCAGTCAGAAGCACCTCAAAGTGTTCCGCCTCGAAGCCGTGCGCGCAGGCTTCAAGAAGGCGTGGCAGGAGCGCGACTACACTACCATTATTGCCGTAGCCCGCAAGATCCCAGAGAACGTCCTACAGGAAGACCCGAAGCTCCTCATGTGGTACGACCAGGCGGTAACGAGAATGGGAGGTGATGCATGACAGACTGGAAATGGAACGGATCGCGGTGGTGGAAGTTCGATTTCCACACGCACACTCCTGCCTCCGATGACTACGGGAAGGGCTCTGACCAGGCTACTCTGAAGAGCCGAAAGCCGAAAGAGTGGCTCTTGGACTACATGCGTGCTGGTATTGATTGCGTCGCGATCACAGACCACAACAGTGGCGCGTGGATTGATGAGCTCAAGAGTGCTCTCGCCGAGATGGAACGGGAACAACCAAAAGGCTACCGCCCGGTTCATCTCTTCCCCGGAGTGGAGATTTCGGTCAACGGTGGCGTACACCTCTTGGCAATTCTGGGGCCCGACAAAGCCACATCAGACATCGACTCCCTTCTTGGTGCCGTCGGATTCTCCGGAACGAAGGGATCGAGTGACGACGTAACGTCCAAGTCGTTTGGGGAAGTCGTGTCCGAGATCGGGCGGATGGGGGGGATTGCGATTCCTGCCCATATCGATGGCGTAAGCGGCCTCTTGAAGGTGACGGGGTCAACGCTGAGTCAGAATCTGAATTGCGAACAGGTGATCGCCATGGAGGTGGTTGATCCATTTGCCGCGAAGCTACAGGCTTACAGCGACAAAGATCCGGCATGGACTGAGGTCCTTGGGTCGGACGCTCACCATCCCTCGGGTGATCGAGGACAAAGGTATGCCGGAAGCCACTTTACGTGGGTTAAGATGGGAACGCCCTGCCTTGAAGGTTTGCAGTTGGCGCTTATGGACGGGCTGCTTTCAGCCAAGCGGTCAGACCAAACGACCGATGATCCAAACAAGCATGCGTCGCTTGTAATCGAATCCATCGAGGTGAGCCAGGCAAGGTATATGGGGCGCGCACAGCCTTTTCGGCTTGAATTGAATCCCTGGCTCAACGCCGTCATCGGCGGTCGGGGAACGGGAAAGTCCACCATCGTGGAGTTCCTACGCCGTGCCCTTCGGCGGGATGAGGAATTACCCAAGACACTACAGGACGACTTTTCAAAATATTTCAAGATCTATGCATCACGAGACGATGACGGCCTTCTAACCGAGAATTCACACTTCACGATCATCTATCGAAAGAACGGTGCACGGTATAAGGTACAGTGGAGTCAGCACGGCGATGCCGAGCCCATCCACGTTGAAAATGATGATGGATCATGGAAGCCGGAACAAGGTGATGTAGCGCAGCGCTTTCCCGCGCGCATCTACAGCCAAAAGCAAATCTTTGAGCTGGCCAAAGCGCCGCTCGCTCTCCTTGGCATTGTGGACGATGCCCAGGAAGTGGATCGACGCTCCTGGGAAGAGAAATGGGAAGCGGAGGAGACGAAGTTTCTTTCCCTTCGCGCCAAGGCCAGGGAGATCGAATCGGGATTGGCCGATGAGCCGAGACTTCGCGGAGAGATGGAAGACGTCGGGCGAAAGCTTGCCGTGTTCGAGCAGGCCGGTCACGCGCATGTGCTCAAGGAATACCAAAAGCGGCTGCGGCAACAACGGGCTGTGGAAGAATGGGAAAAGACCTGGGCTGATGCCGGCGAGCGCGTGCGCGTCGTTGCGGATGAAATCATTCCCGATTCACTTGAGGCTTCCGTTTTTGCTCCCGAGGCTTCGGAGGATAGGGATTTGCTCGCAAAGGCGGCATCCTTCCGCGTGCGTGTTGAACAGATAGGCGGCGACCTGAAGCAGATGGCTCAAAAACTCGATGCGGTTGCATCAAGCTGGAAGTCGGAGCGCGGCCAATCCGATTGGAAACAGGCAGTGGATTCGGCAATCAAACAGTACAAGGATCTCCTCGAAAGGCTCAAGAACGAGGGAGCAGGCGATCCATCGGCCTACGGTGAATTGGTGCAGCGCAGACAGATGCTGGAAGCTCGGCTCAAAGATATAACATCAAAGAGGAGTCAGCGGGAATCGTTTAGAAAAGAATCTGAAGAGTGCCTGGGCCGCCTGCTTGAAATCCGGCGTGATTTGACCAAGCGAAGGACAGAGTTTCTCCAGAAGGTGCTCCAGAACAATCCCTATGTCCGTATCGAAGTTGTCCCTTATGGGGCGCGGGACACGGTGGAGGCCGAATTCAGAAGCCTCATTCAGCGCGAGACCGGAGGTTTTGAAAAGGACATTGGTCCAACTAACGGAGAAGGGTTGTTGGGAAGGCTCTATCTCGGTGAGTGCAGCCAAGAGAAGGTAGAAAAACGACTAAAAGACCTGAAACAAAGAGTGCGGACGATTGCAGCCGGCAACCTGGATGGCATTGAATTAGCGGATCGTCGGTTCGCTACACATCTTGCAAAGCTCGCGCCCGAGGCCTTTGATCGCCTCGATCTCTGGTTTCCCGAGGACTCCCTCAAAGTGGAATACAGCAAACCCGCGGACGGGAACCAATTCCGCTCTATTCAAGAAGGCTCTCCGGGCCAGAAGACGGCAGCGCTGCTTGCCTTCCTCCTTTCATACGGGGAGGAACCTATCGTTCTTGACCAGCCGGAGGACGACCTGGACAACCATCTCGTCTACGAGCTGATCGTTACGCAACTGCGCAATATCAAGCAGCGCAGGCAAGTGCTCGTGGTCACCCACAACGCCAATATCGTGGTCAACGGCGATGCCGAGCTGGCGGTGGGATTGGAGGCACATGGCGGTGAAACGCAGCGGGAATGTTCGGGTTGCCTGCAAGAACGCGCAGTGCGCAACATGATATGCGCAGTCATGGAAGGTGGACGCGAAGCTTTCGAACGGCGATATCGCCGTATCGCTTTGGAGGGACGCCATGTTTGACAGCCCGGAAGAATTACTGCGCAAGATAAATCTTGGAGAGGATACTTCACTAGAGCTGAAGAGTGTTCGATTCAAAGAGAGTCGCGTTTCCGAGCCCCATCCAGACGACCTGGCCAACGAAATCGCGGCCATCGCCAATACGCATGATGCAGTTCTCGTGATGGGCGTCAATGACAAGTCTCGCGACATTGAAGGGATCCCATTGGATCGACTCGAATCTGTGGAGCGCTATGTGTACGAAATCTGCAACGAGCGCGTTAAGCCACCGGTTCTTTTTCGTTCCTTTCGCATGCAACTGCCTGATGGCACTGGGACTCTTCAGCCTGTACTCAAGGTAGAAATACCCCGCAGCCTTTTCGTCCACAAAAGTCCTGGGGGATACTTCCATAGGCAAGGCAGCTCAAAGCGAGAAATGCCGTCCGACTACCTGGCACGATTGTTCCAACAACGAAGCCAGGCCCGGCTGATTCGATTTGAGGAACAGCCGGTACCTCAATCGAGCATAAACGATTTATCGAAGAAGCTGTGGGGCAACTATACAACCCGATCTATTGAGCCTGCAGAGATTGTCCTCCTGAAGCGAGGCCTTTTGTCAAAGGAAGAAAATGGGTCTATGCGCGCATCGGTTGCCGGTGTCTTACTCTGCTGCGAGCATCCTGAGCTTTTTCTGCCCAATGCGTACATCGAAGCGGTACGTTATCGTGGGACGAAGCAGGATTCCAATTACCAGGTGGACGCCCAGAAGATTCATGGCCCTTTGAATCAACAGATTGATCAAGCGATGGCCTTTCTCAAAAGAAATCAGAAAATCTCAGCCGTGAAAGCACCGCATAGAGTTGAAGTGCCGCAGTTCAGCGAACGAGCAGTCTTCGAAGCGGTCGTCAATGCTGTAGCTCACCGCGATTACTCTATCTCCGGGTCGAAGATCCGGTTCTTCTTGTTTGACGACCGGCTTGAACTTTACTCGCCGGGCGCCCTTCCGAATACGGTCACCATTGAAAGCATCGCCTTACGCCAGGCTACGCGGAATGAACTGATCACAAGTCTGCTTGCGGAAACCCCAGTTGCGGAAGCGGTCGGGAGTATTGGACGAGGTTACTATATGGAAAAGCGGGGTGATGGTGTTCCAATTATCTTGAACGACAGCGAAAAACTCTCTGGAAAGAAACCCGTTTATCAGCTCATTGACGATTCCGAGTTGATCCTCACCATTTATGCTGCGGCAACGGATTGAATAGATGCGGATTGATGCCAACATCTGGTTCTACAGTCCGGATCACTGCCAGCTCTGCCAGGTCATCGAAGCCCAGACCCTCTGGGGTGAGACGACCTGCCGCGTTTGGCTGCCCGCCTGCGACTCTGTGGTCCGCATCCCAGCTCCCACGGTCGAGTCCCTGGAGAGCGCCGGGACCGGCTCGCCGGACGACATCGCCTATATCGCCGCTGCCGCGCGGGTGGCCGACGCCCTGACTCAGTATGTTCTACTCGCGCAAGATCAGAAGGCCTTCCAGGAAGAACTGGACCAGAAGGCCCAAGCGTTTTTGGAGATGGCGCCCTTGCTCATAGTCCGCGTCGAGGACGGAGTATGAGACCGGGAGATAAGTTTGTCACAATTTACAACGAACTGACGATGGTTCTGCAGGAAGCGACGGCGGCCTCAAAGCAGGTTGCATTTTTCGAACTATTGGAAAGTGCTGCTAAGATCAGACCTTCTATCCGCCGTGAATTGCCTTTCCTCAAGAGTATGGGAAACCTACGAAATGCCATCGTGCATGACAGACAATACCCAGAGGCCATAATCGCTGACCCACGCCAAGAAGTTCTTGAAAAGTTTCAAAGAATACTTGAAACGATCAAGTCTCCTACGAAAGTAATTCCCAAATTCCAGAGGCAAATATTGGTTTTTGCACTTCAAGATTCGTTAGGCGCAGTATTGGCCCACATGCAGCAGAAGGATTATTCACAGGTTGTAGTGCATGTGAATGAGGAGTTTCGAGTTCTATCTTCCGAGGGCATTGTTAGATGGTTGAGTTGTGCTCGAGAAGTTGGTCTTGCAGATATCGAAGGCGCATCTATCGGAGATGTTTACATACATGAAGAGAAAATAGGTCACTGCTACATGGCTCGCAATGAAACGACTGACGCGGCAATTCTGGCCTATGAAAACGCCATCTCGGAGGGCATACCGAGGCTTCCAGCGATTTTGATAACGAATAGTGGGAAACCAACCGAGAAACCCTTGGGAATCATAACACCTTGGGATCTGATCGGTATTACAGGTAACAAATGACTTGGCGCGATCAAATCCTGAGAGAGTTCACCCCGAAGGTTGCTAGACTTACTCTGGTGGCCGACCCGGATGGGCTCCTTCTTGAAGAGGGAATCCTCGAAGGTATTCGCGAGCGCGGATTCGAGCTGATCCCGTTTGAAGACCCTATCGCTTTCCGCTACGCCTACGAATCGAAGTTCCGCTCCCGCTGGGACCGCGGCGAGCACACGGAACTCGTTGTTGTGTTGCGCTCCCAAGCCAGCAACGTCAGTGGATTGCCTTACGATCTCCTTCAGGCCGGCCGCTGGCTTTCGTTCAATCTCGGCGACATCTTTCCGAACCTTAGTTACCCGGTCGTGACCGCCTTGGACCGGGCAGACCTCGATGCCTTGTACGAGGCACAGAAGCGACATGCGCCCGGCCAGATGGGCGAAAACGCCACCAAGGAGTTTGTCCTTCGGCATGTCTTTGAGATTGCACCCGAGCTGATCAAGCAGCCATCGGACCTCTTGCGCGTGCTTCTGCGCCGCCATTACCGCAGCCAGCGAATCCCGACCATCCTCGACGAACGGTTCATCCAACTCCTACATCAAACCAACATCTTCGACGACTGGCCGCTCGAAGCGCTGGTTACGGACCGGGAGACCTTCTTCGGATTCCTCCAGGAGCGCTGGCCGATCTTCCTCGACCGTGAAGCAGGTAAAGGGGCATCTGGAGTTCGTGAAGACCAGAAGCAGTACGGTCTAGCCATTGAGGGACCTGTCGATCTGCCATTCGGCCATCGTGACATCAGGGTCTACATCGACAACCTGTTCGTCGAGTGTTTGTTGCACCCCGTGTCACACGACCATGCAGGCACCCTGTCCAAGACATGGGTAGGCATTGGCATTCGCACCGCCCCAATCGATGACAGGTCTCGTCGCCTGGGCAAGCTCATCGACAGCCTGCAGACATCCATTCCGGCCGATGACGCAAAGCACACGGACTGGTTCCACTTTGCCCGTGGATGGGCGGAACTGGTTCTGCTCATGAACGAGCAACCCGACGCCGTCCTCGGGGAAACGAACGGCCACGCGAAGAGCCTGCAGGCAAAGGTGGACACCGGTTTTGCGGCCTGGCTCTTCAAGCGGTACGCCGGGCTTGTCAACCTGCCGCCAGTACCTCCGGTCATGGTGCATCACCTCCCGCGGTTTCTTGCCCGTCAGTTGGGAGAAGACGGTAAGGCGAAGATCGCACTGATAGTGGTGGATGGCCTTGCCATGGACCAGTGGCTGGTAGTCCGTAGCACGCTCGCCTCAAAACAGCCCGGTTTCCGATTCCGGGAGCAGGCTGTCTTCGCCTGGATTCCTTCTCTCACATCTGTTTCGCGCCAAGCTGCCTTCGCTGGCAAGGCGCCCATCTTTTTCCCAAACAGCATCCGGACCACGGATAGAGAACCTGCACTATGGGCGCAGTTCTGGGCCGATCAAGGATTCACGCCAAATGAGGTCGTGTACATCAAGGGATTGGGTGACGGCAGTTTGGAGAGCGTTGCCGAAGCGCTTTCTCATCCCAAGGCAAGGGTCGCCGGGCTGGTCGTAGACAAGGTCGACAACATTATGCACGGGATGGAACTGGGCACCGCCGGGATGCACAACCAGGTGTGCCAGTGGGCCAATCAGCCGTACCTAAGCACACTCCTCGATCTGCTTCTGGACCGGGACTTTCGTGTCTATCTGACTTCTGACCATGGCAATGTTGAGGCGGAAGGTTGCGGCCGTCCGGCCGAAGGGGCTGTGGCGGACCTACGCGGTGAACGAGTCCGCATCTATCCCGACGCAACCCTTCGCGGTAAGGTGAAGAAACGGTTCCCGACCGCGATGGAATGGGACCCCATAGGTCTCCCGGAGGACTACCTCGCTCTCCTGGCTCCTGCTCGGCAGGCGTTTGTCCAAGAAAAGCAGCGCATCGTGAGCCATGGCGGCATTTCACTCGAGGAACTTATCGTCCCTCTGGTTCAGATCGAATGGAGGAGTGAATGACCAGACGGACAGACCAGATCGGATTCAGTCAGCGCGTACGTCTGGAATGGCTTGAGCAGACAGCCAACCTGGTCCTGGCTGGGAACGACAGGGCTACGGTTGATGATACCTTGCAGGAGCTTCTGAAGGACAAGGTGTCCGTCGGCGGCCAGGCCGAGCGCGGCAATCGCGAGAAAATCATCACGATTCTCCTCAAGACGTGGGTGACGGTTCCGAGCGATCTCGATCCGCTGCGTATCGAGGGCCTGGAACTGCTTAAGCGTGTTCCTCGACGCGATCATTTGGCCATCCATTGGGGCATGGTTATAGCCGTTTATCCGTTTTGGTCGGGCGTGGCGGTGCAAGTGGGTCGGCTCTTGAGGCTTCAGGGTTCCGCTGGCGCGGCCCATGTCCAGCGGCGGATTCGCGAGCAATATGGCGAGCGGGAGACCGTTTCCCGAGCAGCCCGCCGCGTGCTGCGTTCGTACCTGGACTGGGGCGTGCTTCAGGAGACCGGCACAAAGGGAATCTATGCCGCCGGAAGGACGCTGGCCGTTGATGATTCCCGACTGATCGCCTGGCTGGCCGAAGCATCCCTCCATGCCCGCGCCAACGGCTCGGCCCCGCTGAAAGATCTGATCGATAGCCCCAGCTTTTTCCCGTTCCGGATCAAGCCGATACACGCCAGGAGCTTCGTGGCTGCGTCATCCCGGCTAGACATTGTTCACCATGGGTTGGACGACGACTTGGTGATGTTGCGGAAGCAAATCACGAGATGATAGGAACTGCAAACTACAGACTCAAGATATTCATGAATCGCGCCACCGACGTTCGCCATCAATTAGGCTTGGAAGATCACGTTCCGAGGACACTCGAGGTACAGAATGTGTTCCTTGCTGACTCGGCAGATCTTAGCATCAGCAGTAATACTGAGTCGTTGAACCTGCCGTTCGCTCAGTCGGTTCGATATTAGCCTGACGAGGAGCGACCGCGGTCGTCCGCCCTGAGACTGCGGCTGTGGCCGATGTGAGGGGATCTGGGTCGGGGGGATTGGGGTCGGACCTGGGTAAATGGTGCAGTGATAAGAGATCATGCTCTCAGGAGGGTCCAGGGACAGGCTTAGCTGCTGTTTTTGCCCTCCTTTTTTGATCGCAAGAACAATCGAAGGC
>Ga0187885_10004814_pt1 | contig 10828 bp, 10 predicted proteins | sample June2016WEW_20_1_3_FD_132970 | JGI IMG/M metagenome (GOLD analysis project Ga0187885, IMG submission 132970) | Peatland microbial communities from SPRUCE experiment site at the Marcell Experimental Forest, Minnesota, USA - June2016WEW_20_100 | ecosystem: Environmental > Terrestrial > Soil >... | reverse complement strand
GTTTTTTACGGTGCCCTGGTCTTGCAGTACCAGCTTTTCCTGGTCATCCAAAATTTGTTTTGCGATGGCGTTGCGCGCCCACGAAGCACGGTAGCGTTCAAGGTCCATCTGGGCTTGTGCCAGCACGTTCTCATCTCGCTCCAGCGCGCCTTGCGCCTGCAAAAGCGTGGCGCGGTAGGGACGCGAATCGATGTCAACCAGCGGGTCTCCCTTACGGACCAGTTGACCCTCCGTATAGTGCACGGCGACGACCAGGCCATTCACCTGGCTGGTAATCGAATCGGTGTAGACAGGAGTGACGGTACCGATTGCGTCAAGGTAAACGCCGATGTCGCCTTTCTTAGCCGTCGTGCTCGTAATCGTGATTTTCGGCGGCGCGGGCGCGACCTTTTTCGCGGCGTCGTGATGGCGCCAAAACAGCACGACTGCGAGCGCAAGGACCAGCAATAACAGAATCCATATGACCCACACTACCGTTTTGTGTCGGCGGGATTGCGAAGCATGGGCCGGAAGTTGATGGCCACGCTCGATGAAACGGGGCTCATTGTTGTCAACGGTCAAAAGGGATAATCCTGTCTTGGCTTAGAGTCGCTCAACATCCGTGACCAGAAGAAAGGGCGAATTTGCCATCGCGACATCCCCTGCGGCCAATATTGCCATTGCCTCAGCGCGTTCCCGCCAGTGTAACGGCGACGACGCGCCGAAAACAAGGCGACGCTATAGCCATTGCCCGAACATGTTGATGAGGAACCTGACACCGTGCCATGGTACGGCTGGCAGCCATGCACCAACTGTTCACAATTGCTCACTCTTCGCTAGTGATTCGGGGACTTTGTAACCGGTTATGAGGAAGGCGCCACCGATGAGGTCCCCAGCGAAAGGAAGATCGCGCACAGAGGGAGCGATCTTCATCTCGCCGATGACGAGGCGTTCACACGCTCAGGACCGGAGTCGGCACTGCGCAAATGGTTCCGTAGCCGTGGATCCGCAGGTTACCGCCGTAGGGATAACACACGGTGACCAGCAGATCCGCCTTTGTCTGCCTTGCTGCTTCGTTCAGCACCTTGGCCGCGTCACCGCTGCCGATGAATACGTCCGCCTTGATGTCCAGCTCTTGTTGAAGCTCGGCGAGCTGCCGGGAGGCGTCGCTGACAAGCGCCTCTTTCCACGTTGCACTGACATAAGTGCCGCCGGGCCCCCAAAGCTCCACCCCGGGCGTGACATGGGCGAGCGTAAGACGGGCACCGAGCTCGGCGGCCATTTGCGCGGCCCACCATGCAACACTGTCACTGCGAGGACCGAAATCCACCGCGCACAGTACGTTGCGGATCGCAAACTCCTGCGCGGGCGATCCTTCCACGTGCGCACTGGTCCAAACCGGGCACTCGCACCCGCCCAGGACTTTCGCCGTTACAGACCCCAGCAGAAACCGATTGAACGTGAAGCCATGGGACGGCATCATGATCAGGTCGGCATCTTCCTCCTGGGCCATCTGCACAATGGCACGGGCCGGATCGCCTTTGACCAATGCGGATCGGATGGCAAGGCCGTCAAGCTCCGGATCGAGAGACCTGTCCAAGGTTTTCCGGGCCCGTTTCGAGATTTCCGCCAGCACATCCCAGGCAGCGAACTCGGCGCCGTCCTCCGGCACGCCGGCGGCATGGCTCTGCGCCGTCACCACGTGGAGCATCACGATCTCAGAATGGAAATGGTGGGCGAACGTCGCAGCCTGATGAACCACCTCCAGCGAGGTGCTCGGGAAATCAACCGGAAGAAGAATCTTCTTGATATTCAGCATGACGCACCAGTCGAAGAGTCGGAATGTTCCTGGCCATCTCGCTTAGCCGGGGCATTCCCAGTTTAAACGTGGCAATAGCGGCCTATACAAAACACTGTCTCCCATCTTAGTGTGGTCAACCCCACGTCCCTGTGAATGTTCAATACAGTGTGCAATTCTATACAGACAGCGGGAAGACCAACGGACTATTTTGCAAAAGACAGAGTGGTGCAGCCCGTCAATATGCGATCGGCCGGCGGCTCACTACGGGGCTCTTGACTAGGAGGATCTAAATGCTAGCCAATCCTGACGCAAGCTTTCAGACCGCAATCTCACCGCCGCTCAGGTTCGCCCATCGTGCGCTCAATGATGGCTCGGTCGATTCAATCTGCATGAACTGCTTTCTCCCAATCTCCCGCTCCTGGGGTCATTTCAAGGTGACCGAAAAAGAACTGCTTGAGATCGAAGCCGCTCACAGGTGTGATGAATCGCCTAAGTCGACACGGTTGGCCATCTCCGCAGGATTCTGAGTTGCGGGGCATATCGAGAATCCTATGCCGGTTTTCGCCATGTGCAATATTGCACAGACACCCGAAGCGCATTGTCCCAGACTGTCATCAAAGCTTAAATTAGTAGTACCCCGTGGAGTTGATCCCAATGGTTTCTCTCGATAATTCCCGCGCAGAACAATACTGCGTCGCTCAGCCTACCACGCAAGACAGATAGCTGCGTCTCTATCTCGTTCCCCCCACCTCCACGGGTTCTATTTTCTATCGACTTGCGCGCCGCCCTCTTCGAGTCACGGGAAGGATTTCGGTTTGACACTGCTCCCGATTGTTTTATACTGATTCTCATTCGATAATCATGCGCTTTACCCATGAACAGTTCCGTGAACTGGCCGCGAAGCACGGTCTGGCGGTCACGCACCAGCGTCAAGTGGTCTATGAGGCCGTTATCGCTTCCCACGGACACCATTCCCCAGAAAGCATTTATGCCGCGGTCCGGCGTCGCATTCCATCCATTTCTCTCGCCACGGTCTACAACAATCTGCGGCTTTTTATCGAGTGCGGGTTGCTGCGAGAGGTCACTCCTCATGCGTCCACGTTGCGCGTAGACGGCAATCTCAAACCCCATCACCACTTGGTCTGCTCCCGCTGCAAGTCGGTGCAGGACATCGAAGGAGAGTTCATCGATTTCAAACAGCTGTCGCGGCAAGCGCCGGGCGGCTTCGATCTGACGCAGCCGTTGATCGAGGTCTTTGGCCTCTGTCGCCGCTGCAGTGCAAGAACCTGAGCAAAACATTGTGTAACCAATGGGGATCTTTATCCCATATTTCGAAAGCAAGAAGCTTGATAAAAGCGCCGATTGCGCACATGGGAAAGCCAGGATGCGCTCGTAGTTCGTCATAGCCTTAAAGAAGGAGCAATCATGTCAACCGAAGCAAAGTGCCCGTTCACACACACCGCGGCTGAGGCCGCGACGAATGCCGACTGGTGGCCGAATCAGCTGAACCTGAAGATCCTGCACCAGCACTCGCCCCTGTCCGACCCGATGGACAAGGAGTTCAATTACGCGGAAGAATTCAAGAGCCTCGACCTGAATGCCGTGATCAAGGACCTGCATGCCCTGATGACGGACTCGCAGGATTGGTGGCCGGCTGACTTTGGCCACTATGGGCCACTGTTCATTCGTATGGCGTGGCACAGCGCGGGCACCTACCGCATCGGCGACGGTCGCGGCGGGGCAGGCTCCGGCGAACAGCGTTTCGCGCCCCTTAATAGCTGGCCGGACAATGTGAACCTCGACAAGGCGCGCCGGCTGCTGTGGCCGATCAAGCAGAAGTATGGGCGGAAAATCTCATGGGCCGACCTCATGATTCTCGCAGGCAACGTCGCCCTCGAGTCGATGGGCTTTAAGACATTCGGTTTTGGCGGCGGGCGCGAGGACGTCTGGGAGCCCGGAGAGGACATTTACTGGGGGCCTGAGGGCAAGTGGCTGGCGGACGAGCGCTACAGCGGCGACCGTGATCTCGCGAATCCTCTCGCCGCGGTCCAGATGGGCCTGATTTACGTGAACCCGGAAGGTCCCAATGGAAACCCGGATCCCCTCGCCGCGGCAAAGGATATCCGCGAGACGTTCGCCCGCATGGCGATGAATGATGAAGAGACGGTTGCGCTGATTGCCGGCGGCCACTCGTTCGGCAAAACCCACGGCGCTGGTGATGCGAAGCTGGTGGGCCCGGAGCCGGAAGCCGCCAGCATCGAGGAGCAGGGCCTCGGTTGGAAGAGCAAATTCGGCACGGGCAAAGGCGGTGACGCGATCGGCAGCGGCCTGGAAGTCATCTGGACCACGACGCCTACGAAGTGGAGCAACAACTTCTTCACGAACCTGTTCAGCTACGAATGGGAACTGACGAAGAGCCCCGCCGGGGCGCATCAGTGGACACCGAAGAATGGCGCAGGCGCTGGTTTGATGCCGGACGCGCACGACCCATCCAAGCGTCACGCGCCCACCATGCTGACCACGGACCTCGCCTTGCGGTTGGATCCTGCTTACGAAAAGATTTCCCGGCGCTTCTACGAGAATCCGCAGGAGTTCGCCGACGCGTTTGCCAAGGCGTGGTATAAGCTGACCCACCGCGACATGGGCCCTCTCTCGCGCTACCTTGGCCCGCTGGTTCCCAAGGAAGCTCTGCTGTGGCAGGACCCTGTTCCCTCAGTCGATCATGAATTAATCGGGGACAAGGACATTGCCGCTCTGAAGGCCAATATCCTCGCATCCGGACTGCCGATCTCCCAACTGGTCACGACTGCCTGGGCATCGGCGTCGTCGTTCCGCGGCTCCGACAAGCGCGGTGGAGCGAACGGAGCGCGCATTCGCCTGGCGCCACAAAAGGATTGGGAAGTGAACCAGCCGGCCGAACTGGCGAAGGTCCTTCAGAAGCTGGAGGCGATCCAAAAGGAGTTCAACAGCTCGCAATCCGGCGGTAAGAAGGTCTCGCTGGCTGACCTGATCGTTTTGGGCGGCTGCGCAGCCGTCGAGGAAGCTGCGAAAAAGGCCGGGCACGACGTGAAGATTCCCTTCTCGCCGGGACGCACGGATGCTTCGCAGGAGCAGACCGATGTACACTCCTTCGCCGTAATGGAGCCGGTCGCTGACGGGTTCCGCAACTATCTACGCAAGCAAAACGGAACATCGCCGGAGGAGCTACTGGTCGATCGGGCGCAGTTACTGACGCTGACTGCCCCCGAGATGACGGTTCTTATCGGCGGTATGCGCGTTCTGAATGCCAACTTCGGGAAGTCAAAACACGGCGTCTTCACCAACCAGTCCGAGACACTGACAAATGATTTCTTCGTCAACCTGCTCGACATGAATACGGAGTGGCAGCCTTCTGCATCCGAAGGCGTGTATGAAGGGCGGGATCGCAAGACGGGCGAAACCAAGTGGACGGGCACGCGCGTCGATCTCCTCTTCGGTTCGAACTCACAGCTCCGGGCAATCGCAGAAGTCTATGCGTCTGACGATTCGAAGGAGGCGTTTGTGAAGGACTTCGCGGCTGCGTGGAACAAGGTGATGAATCTTGATCGCTACGACCTTGCCTAAGCTCGGCGAGAAAGTTGTTGAGGCGAGAGAGAAATTTTCATCGGCTACCGCCCAAGATAAACGGACCTGAAGTCAGCGCTCTTATAGCAGTGCTTCGAATCGAATGTCGAAGCCCGCGAATTAGAGCACTAACACCACGACCGAAACTTCATAGGAGAATTTCATGGCAACAACCGTCGCAGTAGCAACGATGAAGGTGGTGCAAGTCTCCAATCCCGGAGCAGATTTCGAGATCGTCGAGCGCGAGATTCCTAAGCCGGACGCGGGACACGTGCGGATCAAGGTACAGGCGTGCGGTGTCTGCCACAGTGACGTGCTTACGAAAGACGGCTTATGGCCTGGAATTCAGTATCCCCGCGTACCAGGACATGAAGTTGCAGGCATCGTTGATGAAGTGGGCGCCGGCGTTTCAGCATGGAAGAAGGGGCAGCGCGTCGGTGTCGGCTGGCATGGCGGCCACGATAACACGTGCCGGGAGTGCCGGCGCGGAGATTTTCGCAATTGCCGCAATCAGAAAATCTGCGGCATCAGCTATGACGGCGGATATCAGCAGTACATGTTGGCTCCCGTGGAGGCACTGGTGCCGGTCCCCGAAACTCTACGTGACGTTGACGCCGCACCGCTGCTCTGCGCCGGCATTACCACCTACAACGCGTTACGCCACAGTGGTGCGATGCCCGGCGACCTGGTTGCGGTGCTGGGGGTCGGCGGTCTGGGTCACCTCGGAATTCAATTCGCAAACAAGTTTGGGTATAAGGTCGTGGCCATCGGGCGCGGGTCTGAAGACGCGTCACTCGCCAAGAAACTCGGAGCGAGCGTGTACATCGACAACCAATCGACGAACGCGGCCGAGGCCTTGCAGGACTTGGGTGGCGCGCGGGTAATTCTGGCGACTGCCCCAAGCTCGAAGGCCATGTCTGAGTTGATCGACGGTCTGGGGCCGAACGGCGAGCTCATGGTGATCGGAGCGACCTTCGATCCCATTCAGGTCACGCCGGTACAGCTCATTAATGGAAGTAAAACCATCCAAGGCTGGGCCGCTGGTACTCCAGCCGACTCCGAGGACACATTGCGCTTCGCCGAACTGAGTGGTGTGCGTCCCATGATCGAAACCTATCCGCTCGAAAAGGCGGCGGAGGCTTACGCCCGGATGCTGAGCGGCAAGGCACAATTCCGTGTCGTTCTGACAATGTGAACTTGGTCAACCGCATCGTAGGTAACGAGGAGCATATGGAAGATCCAAACTTTACCGTTGGAACAGGGTCGGAGGTCGATTCAACTCGCGGCTCATCGCCCTCGCCGGTCCCGCAGCCCGTGGACGAGAAACTACAGAAGTTGCTCGACAAAGCTCTGTACGGCGGAGGCCACCCGTCGGCGCAAAAGGTCAGAAATTTCCTGAATGGCACTTGGCTCGGCGAGCCTTTACACGTCGTGCTTACTGATGTGCCCGTAGGGGCTTGGACCGTTGCGATGGCGTTTGATGCTCTGGACCTCGTCTTCGATCGCGGCGAGTTCGCGCGGGCGTGCGAATCGTCAATCGGAATCGGGTTGCTCGCGGCGGCAGGCGCAGCCGTAACCGGCGTGACGGATTGGTCCGATGTTGATCCTCCGGCTCGTCGCCCTGGATTGATTCACGGTCTCCTCAACTTGAGTGGCGCCGCGTTATTTGCAACGTCGCTGTTCCTGCGAAAAAGGAAGTCTCGTAACGCGGGTCGCATCGTGAGCGTTCTGGGCTACGCGGTTATGAGCTACGCGGCCCACCTCGGCGGCAAATTGGTGTATGAGCACAGAGTGGGCGTTGACCGCACGGATGGCCAGGTATTCCCAGAGCAGTTTGTTGCCGTTCTGCCTGAAACAAGTTTGGTGGACGGCAAACTTACTCGAGTAATGTATCAGGGCGCGCCGATTCTACTTGTCCGTCGCGGAGATCGTCTCTTTGCCATGGCTGACACGTGCTCCCACTTCAGCGGGCCGCTCTCAGAAGGCAAACTCGAAGGGGATACCGTTGTGTGCCCATATCACTTCTCGCGGTTTGCATTGGAGGATGGCCGAGTACTCGACGGGCCAGCTGTTCACCCGCAGCCCTGCCTGGAAGTCCGCACGCAGAATGGACAGATTGAACTGCGGCATGCGCCTGCTCCGAGCTGAAAGCCCCATTGCTGGCTTCTATGCCCACGTCATTTCACTTGCTGGCACGACCCCAGGGAAGGAGCGAAGATCAAGGAGACGAAATGATGGCAACGGCAACGATGACAACCCGTCCCCCTGTGCCTCCGTTCACGCGCGAGAGTGCGATTCAAAAGGTGCGTCTCGCCGAAGATGGCTGGAACACTCGTGACCCCGGGAAAGTGGCTCTGGCATACGCTGTCGATTCACGATGGAGGAACCGCTCGGAGTTCATCAACGGACGAGACGAAATCATCGCTTTTCTCTCGCGCAAGTGGGCCAGGGAGTTGGACTACAGGCTCATCAAGGAGCTTTGGGCGTTCAATGGGAACCGCATCGCAGTACGCTTCGCTTACGAGTGGCACGACGATTCGGGTCACTGGTATCGCTCCTATGGCAATGAGAACTGGGAGTTCAATGATGACGGGCTCATGGCCTCACGGTTTGCGTCGATCAACGACCTCCCCATTTTGGAATCGGATCGCAAATATCACTGGCCGCTCGGGCGCCGTCCCGAAGACCACCCAGGGTTGAGCGACCTAGGCCTCTAGTTCTCTCACACGATATTGGATCCAGAGCCGTCGAGCAAAGGGTCGGCTCTGTCAGACAGGGAAACAGCAATCATCACGGGAGCATCGGGAGCTGTCAGTACTCAGGCGCTGTCAGATTACAGGTTGGCGGTGCTTGGGCGGACAAATAGAAAAGGCTGTGACTTTGGTTATGCTCTAGCCGCCAACTCCTGCGAGGGAGTTACCAGCGTGGATGCATGCACCGTCACAGCCCTTGATGCGATCACCGCTTTCGCAGTTCCAAACCCCGGCTGACACCTCGCAGCGCAGTCGGTTTTTTCGGGTCTGGCGGTTCCCGCAGGTCGCCCCGCCGAACCGATCACTCAGCGTACTTCGGGTTGGCTACGATTTGTTGCCCGCCCTTTTCTGCCGTCGACGAGAGTGATCCTATCCTATGGTTGAAAATTGTCAACGCCCAAGGTTGGTGCAAACGCAACTTATTTTTATGTGAGAATCTTTCCATCTAAGCGATAGAATTCAAGATGGTTACCAATGCTGATCCAAGATATCCAAGATCAATTCACATCTTTTTCACGGAACCGTAGCACGTATCGAGTAGGGTTTCGGCGCCGGAACTCGGACTCGTGTGCGCGTTCCCTTTTCTGCCGTTCAACTGGAGTGTGACATTTGGAAAATATTATTCCTCGCTGGGAATGGAGAACCTTCGGCGAGAGCTTTGGCGTGTCTGACGACCGATTCGCCGCGCTCGATCCTACCAGCACCCAGGAAAGCGATGAACTCTACCTGCTCTCTTCCGTCACCAATGAGAACGTCAAGGTCCGCGATCTACTGATGGACATCAAGGCGCTTCAGCGGGTCAATGCGGATGGTCTGGAACAGTGGAAGCCGGTGTTGAAGGGCGCCTTTCCACTTCCCGCCGCGGAAGTGAAGAACGTCTTTACCGCGCTCGGTGTCGCTCCGCCACCGTTGGCACGTCCGGACTACACGCTCGAACAGTTCGTTGGGGAGCTGGTAGAGCCAGGAGGGCGCTTGCGCGCGGTGCCGGTACACAAGAAACGCGCCCAATACAAGATCGATGGCTGCATAGGCGAGATGACTGAAGTGGTTGCAGATGGCAAGAAGGCACGCACGGTCGCGCTCGAATCGGAGGATCCTGATCAGGTGATCGCCACGGTGCGCAAACTTGGACTGGACCGGTTTGAAAACATTAGCTACCCGCGAGGTCTGAAGCAACTAGTCGGGACGAGGAGCTGAGGAGTGTTTGCCATGCCACGCTACGCGGTCATTGATGTAGGCACAAACTCGGTGAAGTTCAATATCAGCGAGAGGCACGACGACGGAAGCTGGCGCACGGTAGTAGATCGCGCCGAGGTCACGCGGCTGGGCGAGGGGTTGGAGAAGACTGGCGAAATCAGTGGCGATGCGCTATCGCGGACCGTCGATGCAATCGCCGCGATGGCGGCCGAGGCCCAGGAAAATGGAGTAACCGCCATCGCGGCGGTCGGCACCATGGGACTGCGGACTGCGCGCAATAGCCAGCAGTTTATTGACGCGGTCAAACAGCGCTGTGGCGTCCGCATCGAAGTAATCCCCGGCGAAGAAGAAGGGCGACTGGCATATATTGCGGTCAAGTCTGGTCTCGGCCTGGCGGAAGGCTCGCTGGCGATATTCGATACCGGAGGCGGAAGCACGCAATTCACTTTCGGGCACGGCGCCGTGGTCGCAGAGCGCTTCAGCCTAAACGTGGGCGCAGTTCGATATACCGAGAAATATGGCCTGGGCGGTGTCGTTTCCGCCGAACAGCTGCGTGCCGCGCTCGATGCCATCGCCGCCGATCTCGCCCGGCTGGGGACGGAGCGCTCCCCTGACATGTTGGTCGGGATGGGAGGCGCAGTTACGAACATCGCCGCGGTGAAGCACGGGCTTGCGAAATACGATCCCAACATCATTCAGGGATCGGCACTCGATCGCGCTGAGATCGAGCGGCAGATCGAACTCTATCGCTCCCGGTCGCTGAACGATCGCCAAACAATTGTCGGACTCCAGCCGAAGCGGGCTGACGTGATCCTGGCGGGCGCCTGCATCGTCAAGACGGTGATGGACAAGCTCGGCAAAGACAAGCTCTCGGTCAGCGACCGAGGGCTGCGGCACGGCCTGCTTATCGACCGATTCGCAAGCTAATCTGGATTGATCAAGACCATGTGTTAGCAGATTTCGTTAGGGAGTCGATTCGCTAGTGTCCTAATTTGGCCGGACTGCTTGCCGACTCCAGCCGCTTGTTTTGCGGCGTTTGGTTAGTCATGGTGGAAATAGAAGAGGTTCCCGTCCAGGTCCTTTACGGTGAATTGCCGTAATCCCCAAGGCTTTTTTTCCAGAGGATCCACGATGTTCGCACCTAACGACTTCAGTTCCTGGTACGACGCATCGATATCTTCGGCAAACACCCAGTGAACAGCAGGTTCGAACGGTGGCTTCCTCTTCCGAAAGAATATCGCCGCATTACCGCGTGAAACCGCCCCAATTTCTTTGCCTGGGTAAAGCCATCCGATCTCAAAGCCGAGTGCATCCCTGTAATGCTGTTGTGCGCGTTCGACATCAGCCACCGGCAACTCCGGCACTGGCTGGCCGATTGAGCTCATCTTCTCTTTTGCGCCCACAGAGATCTCCTTTCTTACGCGATAAAACCGCTCACGCGTCAAATCAGGACACTACCGTCGCTTCCATCCAGGTCTTCCTCAAACCCGAAGAG
>Ga0187885_10004805_pt1 | contig 10837 bp, 8 predicted proteins | sample June2016WEW_20_1_3_FD_132970 | JGI IMG/M metagenome (GOLD analysis project Ga0187885, IMG submission 132970) | Peatland microbial communities from SPRUCE experiment site at the Marcell Experimental Forest, Minnesota, USA - June2016WEW_20_100 | ecosystem: Environmental > Terrestrial > Soil >... | reverse complement strand
ATCTGCACGCGTCGACTCTCCCGCATGCCTTGAAATGCGATCAGACAGTCAGGATTCGTTCGGCTCCCTTTTACCAGGGCTTCTGCATATCCGAGCGAGGGAAATGGCGCTCGCTGGATGCCCTCGCTCAGCCTTTCATGGAAACTGTTGAGCAGACTCTGATTTGTTGGGCCCGTCGCGCCGGCGCGACCTTGTGGTCCCACCTCCCGCGCTAGTCGTCGGGAGCACGTACGCGAGCGGTGCGCGTGAACGCGAATCCTGACCAGTTGAGCGTGGTGGGAAGAGGAACCAGAAACGCATGATCGAATGGCAACCACAGGCGCCGAAGATAGGGGCCAAAGACCCTACCGGGTGGGCAGACGCGACCCTAACGTCTAGATCAAAGTCGAAAACATCGCGTGAGAGGCCGGACCTGCACATAGAGGCCAGAGACTCTACTTAGCTCGGGCATGTGGGCCTAGCCTTCCAGGCAGGCTCGAAATCATCAAAGAGGAGATGGAGACACCATGTTGCTTGAACCACCCACTGTGGTTTCGCAGAATGAGATCACCCTGAACGTGCGCGAGATCGAGCCGCTGCTGCAGGCGCCGCCGATGGACGTTCCGCATTGGCCTGGCGCCACTATTACCCTCAAGGACGGCCGCACCATGTACATCCGTGAGGCGACCCTCGAGGAAGCCCCGGCAATGATGGGCTACATGAAGCGCGTCATGGAGCAGGATCACGACTTCTACGACGTAGTCGGAGCTCGGGTCCATGCAGAGATTGCCGGGTGGTACCGCAAACGGCTGAAGGATCCCTACACGCTTCTCGGGCTCATCGACGGCGAATGGGTGGGATTCGCGAATGGGCGGCTGATGAACGAGGACATCAACATCAGCTTGCACACGATGGCACTGGCCCGCGGTGGCCGCATCGGCGCGATCATGTACTACGTCAAGACGTACTACGCCTTCGAGATCCTCGCAAGCAAGGAGTTCTGGGCGACGTACGAGAGCTACAACGGCTGGCACCGTTGGGGGCTCGGGATGGCGCAACCCTCTTACCCCTGGCCTGAGTACCAGCACGAGCTGGGAGGGGCACGGGTGTACTACGTCACGAAGAAGTATTGGGACGCGGTCGTCAAGGACTACGTCCGCCAGATGGTCGGTGCCGACCTCGTGTTCGACGTCCCAGCAGACATCGTCAAGGCGAACGAGCAGCTGAAGATCCCACAAGACGTGACCGTGTGATCATGGCCGCGGGACAGCCGCCCGGGGGTGAGCGCAAGGACGTTACAGAACCGGACGTGACGATCGAGCGTGAGATCGCCGAGGTCGTTCGCGGTAGTTATGCACGAGTCACCAGCCAGCCGACCAGGCGCCGGATCGGTGCCCGCGAGCTCTTCTCGGAGGTCCTCGATCCGGACAGCTTCCGGAGCTGGGACACCGTCCTTGTGACCGTGCCCGCCGGGTCCGAGTACCTGGATCAGCTGAGCGAAGCCCGTCAGGCCTCCGGTGAGGACGAGGCCGTGATCACCGGGGAAGGGAAGATCCTCGGCCGTCGTGTCTGCTTGGTTGCTTGCGAGTTCGCTTTCCTGGGAGGCACGATCGGGGTCGCGGCAGCCGAACGGCTCACCCTGGCGATTGAGCGCGCCACCGCGGAACGACTTCCGCTGGTGGCCTCGCCCGTGTCAGGCGGCACGCGTATGCAAGAGGGGACCGTGGCCTTCCTGCAGATGGTCAAGATTGTCCAGGCGCTCATGCAGCACCGCAGGGCCGGCCTTCCCTATCTGGTGTACCTGCGCCATCCGACCACCGGTGGGGTTTTCGCCTCCTGGGGGTCGCTCGGACAACTGACAGGAGCACAGCCTGGAGCGCTGATCGGGTTCCTCGGGCCGCGGGTTTACGAGGCGCTCTACGGAGCGTCCTTCCCTGAAGGGGTTCAAGTGGCCGAGAACCTCTATCGCCTGGGCCTTGTCGACGCCGTGCTCGCGCCGGCGGACCTCGCGGAAATAGCGGCCAGGGCGCTCGACGTTATGTGCACGGCGCCCAGCGAGGTTCCCGCCGCGAAGGCGCCGCCGGACGAGCTGATCGACGACGTCCCTGCATGGGAGTCGATCGAGCACACCCGCCGGCCCGAACGCCCCGGAGTGGAGGCACTTCTGCGCGCCGCTTCGCATTCGGTAACGATCTTGAGCGGGACCCAGGAGGGCGAGCGCAGCGGCGGTCTCATCTTGGCCATGGCCAAGTTCGGGTTGGCGCCGTGCGTGGTCGTTGGACAGGATCGGCTCTTCCCCCGAGAGGGTCGGCCGCTCGGGCCGGACAGCCTTCGCGAGGCGCGGCGGGGGATGAGCCTGGCCGCCGAGATGGGGCTCCCGCTGCTCACGATCATCGACACTCCCGGAGCTGCTCTCTCCAAAGAAGCGGAGGAGGGCGGGCTTGCCGGGGAGATCGCCCGATGCCTGGCCGACATGGTGACGCTCCCAGTGCCGACGCTGTGCCTCCTGCTCGGAGAGGGAGCGGGCGGGGGCGCGCTTGCTCTCCTGCCGGCCGACCGTGTGGTGGCGGCGCAGCACGGGTGGGTGGCACCGCTGCCCCCGGAGGGTGCCTCGGAGATCCTGTACCGGACCGTCGATCGAGCGCCCGAGCTTGCCGCTGCGCAAGGCGTGCGTTCGATCGACCTCGCCTCTGCAGGCATCGTCGACCGGATCGTGCCCGAGCGACCTGACGCTGCCGAAGAGCCGCGGGAGTTCCTCGTACGGCTCAGCAGGGCCCTCGAGTTCGAGCTGACCTCCCTGATTCACCAAGAAAAGGCGGAGCGTCTGGCCGCCAGGTACCGACGGTACCGAAGCCTGGGCCTACATCCAGAGCAATAAACGAAAAGGAGTTTCGAACAACATGCTGCAGCCCATCGAAGTCAGGAAGGTTCTTCTTCAGAAGGTAACCGACGCGTCAGGGTTGGAGGAGCTGATCGACAAGGGCGTCTTCCGTGCCGATGACGTAGTCGGTGTCGTCGGCAAGACCGAGGGCAATGGGGGGGTCAACGACTACACGCGCCTCCTCGCCGATCGCGCCTTCCGCGAGGTCCTCGTGGCCAAGGGGACCCGCAGCTGGGAGCAGGTCAGGCAAATCCCGCTCGCATGGTCGGGCGGCACCGACGGGGTGCTCAGCCCTCACGCCACGATCTTTGCAACGGTTCCCGCGGAGAGCGCACCGGTCAGCGATGAGCCCCGCCTCTCGGTCGGTGTTGCCATGAGCGACCAGATACTGCCCGAGGAGATCGGCCGAACCGCGATGATCGAGAAGGTCGCCGCCGGAGTGCGCAAGGCCATGGAATCCGCCGGTATCACCGATCCGGCGGATGTGCACTACGTCCAGACCAAGACGCCGTTGCTCGTCCTCGACACCATCAACGACGCCAAGCGGCGCGGGCACAAAGTGTGGACCGAGGACACCCTGGAGTCGATGGACCTGTCCAACGGAACGGCGGGGCTCGGGATCGCCGTGGCGCTTGGCGAGATCGAGATGCCGACGGACGACCAGGTGATGAACGACCGTTCGCTCTATTCGTCGGTCGCTTCCTGCTCTTCGGGAGTTGAGCTCGACAGGGCACAGATTGTCCTAGCCGGCAATGTCCGGGGGATCGGAGGCCGGTACCGGGTCGGCCACGCGATCATGGAAGACGCCCTTGACATGGACGGGGTCTGGCAGGCCATCCGCAACGCAGGACTCGACGACCTTCCCGCCGACTGCCCCCATCCGCGCCATTTGAAGGGGCGGCTCGTCAACCTGTTCCTCAAGTGTGAGGCCGACCCCTCCGGTCACGTTCGCGGCAAGCGCAACATCATGCTCGACGACTCCGATGTCCACTGGCACCGGCAGATCAAGGCGTGCGTTGGTGGCGTAGCGGCTGCGGTGTGCGGAGACCCTGCCATCTTCGTGTCGGTGTCGGCTGCACACCAGGGCCCGGCCGGTGGTGGCCCTGTGATCGCGATTGTTGACCTGGGATAGAACTATTCGCGAAGACAGTCGGGCCCGGTGGGCCCGACTGTCTGTTTCGGAACTGGAGAAATGATGGCGCAGCCGCAGGTATCGCCAGCGTGGGCGAGCACCGCTGTCGGCGATTTGCTCTGCGGTCGGAGCCAGGATGCCGTCGTCCTCGCCGCTACCAGGGCGGCGTCCTATCTCAGCGTGCCGGAACCTGGGTCGAGCACGCCGGTGATAGCGCTCTTGACCGAAGAAGCGGTCCGCCTGCCTATAGGTGTCAGCGTGGCAACGGGGAAGCTGCCGGAAGCCGGGAGCACCGTTCGGATAGGCGACGGCTCGATCGTCGCCGGAGACCACGTCTGGCGGCCGGCACGGTGGTGGGACCCGCGTCCTCGTCTGGCAGCCGACGACCTGTTCCGGCATGGATCGGAGCTCCTCGAAGTGCTCGGGGAGCAGCCAGATTCCTCGTTCGGGCTCCCACTCGCCGACGCGCTGGGTGTGGCTGTTGTCCTGGCAGCCGGGGACTTCGGGGCGGCGCTCGAGGTGATCGGGCTTGGCCCGGGCCTCACGCCTGCTGGCGACGATGTCGTGGCTGGGGCGCTGGCGGTGCTCGCGCTCGGTGGTCGGCTCAACGAGCGGGCAAGAGACGCCATCGACGCACGCGCTTGCACTCACACCACCGCCCTGTCGGGCGCCCTGGTGGCCGCGGCGGGCAAAGGACAAGTGATACCGCAGGCCGCGGCCGTGCTCACCGTCCTCGCGACGGGCGGGCCATTGGTTCGCCTCCAGTCGGCCGCCGCAGAGCTGTTCAGTGTCGGAGCGACGTCCGGCCACGACTTGTGCGCCGGAATGGCGGGTATCCTCGCTGGATCCGTGTTGGACAGGACGTCCCGTTCGACCGGCGAGGTCACCACGAGCACGAGGAGCCCGCGATGAGTGCACGGGTCGAGCTGAGACGTGGCATCTATCGCGATTCGGTGGTCCTGATGCAGGTGAGCCAGGCCGTCGCCGCATGTCGCGGCGTCGCCGCCGCGATCGTGGCCATGGCTACGCCGCTCAACATCGAGATCTACGAGCGATTGGGATTTGATCCGGCTGCGGTGGAGGGAGCCTCCCCCAATGACCTGCTCGTCGCGGTCCGGGCCGAGGAAGACGCGCTCGATGCGGCGACAGCCGAGCTGGAGCGGCAACTGGCGCCATCCGCGACGTCGCAGACCGGCGGCTTCGGATCACCCCCTGCCCCCCGGACTCTTGCGTCCGCGCTTCGCCATGGCGGCTCGCTGGCGCTGATCTCGGTGCCGGGTCAACACGCGTTCGTGGAGGCGATGGACGCCGTTCAAGCGGGCGTCTCGGTAATGCTGTTCTCCGACAACGTGCCCGTTGAGCAGGAGATTGCACTCAAGGACGAGGCGGCGGGTCACGACGTGCTGGTCATGGGTCCCGACTGCGGGACTGCGGTAGTAGGCGGGCTCGGCCTTGGGTTCGCCAACGCGCTCCGTCCAGGCCCGGTCGGCATAGTGGCCGCTTCGGGAACTGGTGCGCAGGAAGTCACGTGCCTGCTCGACGCGGACGGCGTCGGCGTCACCGCCGTGCTCGGCGTGGGTGGGCGCGATCTGTCCGCCGCCGTCGGCGGCCGTTCGACCCTCGCTGCCATGAAGGTGCTCGATGAGCACCCGGCTACCGAATTCGTCGTCGTATTGTCGAAGCCGCCCGACCCCAAGGTCGCCGAGATGGTGCGTGCCGCGGCCGGGCAACTGAGCACCCCTTCGCTTGTGGCATTCGTCGGGATGGGACAGGGCGACCTCACCGCTGCCACAGCGCAGATCCTGGCGGCGCTTGGCAGGTCTCCGACGGCGCCGCCGGAGTGGTCGGCAACTTATGAGCGGACCCCCCGGCCCGGGTTCATCCGCGGCTTGTTTTCTGGAGGGACGCTCTGCGACGAGGCCATGGCGATCGCCGCAGAGCGCTTGGGGCCGATCGCGTCCAACACACCTCTCCAAGCGGCATGGGCGCTCGGAGAGGACCTGGAGGCGCCGGGCCATCTCATGATCGACTTCGGTGACGACCGCCTGACCGCGGGAAGGCCACATCCGATGATCGACCAATCGTTGCGGCTCGAACGGATCGCGCAAGAGGGTTCCGATCCTGCTTGCGCGGTGCTCCTGCTCGACGTGGTCCTCGGCTATGGAGCCCATCGGGACCCGGCGAACGAGCTCGCTCCGGCCATTGCCGCCGCCCGCGACAGCGCGAAGCGCGGCGGCCGTGACCTTGCCTTCGTCGTCTCGCTCGTCGGCTCGCGGTCCGATCCGCAGGGTCGCGACGCCACGGCCGAGACATTGGTCGCAGCTGGCGCAAGTGTTCACCTGTCAAACGCCGCTGCTGCGCGGACAGCGCTTGGTCTCGTCGAGGGAGCAGGACAATGATCCAGCTTGACGAATCGCCCGCGATGGTCACCGTCGGCGCGTCCCTGTTCGCCGACGCGCTCACGGCGCAGGTTGCCACCCCGCGTCAAGTGCAGTGGGCCCCGCCCGTTCCGGGCAGCGAGGCTGACTTGGCGTCCATCGCCAGCGACGTGCGGACGCACGCGGCGACCGCCGACTCTGTCCGGCGGCTGATCACCGCCCGTCCTCAGTGGGTGGACGTGCTCCCTGCCCGGGAGGCGCTGGGCCTCGGGCCCCGTGAGTTCCTGCATGCGGGACCACCGGTCACCTGGGCCGATGCGTCCGGTCCAATACGTGGGGCGCTCGCTGGCGCCATGATCTACGAGGGGCTGGCCGAGAGTTTCGAGGAGGCCGGGCGCATCGCTGCGCAGGGTGGCATCTCGCTCGCGCCCTGCCACTCGCGCTCGGCAGTCGGCCCGATGGCCGGTGTGGTGAGCGCCTCGATGCCGGTGTCGGTGCTCGAGGACGAGGAGAACGGTCGGCGGGCATACTGCACCTTGAACGAGGGACTCGGGAAGGTCCTACGGTACGGGGCGTACTCGGCCGAGGTAATCGATCGGCTTCGCTGGCTGGAGCGAGTGCTCGGCCCCCTGCTGGGCACAACCCTTCGCCAGCGGGGTCCCGTTGACGTGCGCAGCATCATCGCACAAGCTCTCCAGATGGGAGACGAGTGCCACAACCGCAACCGTGCCGCCACCTCGCTGTTGTTGCGGGAGATCACTCCGGACATGCTCGAGAGCGACGCTCGCAGCGAGGACATCGTGGCGGCGTTCCGGTTCATCAACGGTAACGACCACTTCTTCCTCAACCTCTCCATGCCGGCCGGCAAGGTCGCAGCCGACGCCGGTCGCGACATCCCGGGATCCACCATGGTGGTGGCGATGGCCCGCAACGGGACCGAGTTCGGCATCCAGGTCTCTGGGACCGGGGACGAATGGTTCACGGCTCCTGCACCGCCTGTGAAAGGGCTGTATTTCGCAGGGTTTGGGCCCGAAGATGCCGGCCTCGACATCGGTGACTCGACGATAACCGAGACGACCGGGACAGGTGGTTTCGCAATGGCCGCGGCGCCGGCCATCGTGCTCTTCGTGGGCGGCGAGGTGTCCGACGCGCTGGCGAACACCCTGCGGATGTACGAGATCACCCTGGCCGAGCATCCCTTCTACAAGGTGCCAATACTCGCTTTCCGCGGCACACCTACAGGTATCGACGCGACGCTCGTTGTGCGAAGCGGCGTGCTGCCCGCCGTCAACACCGGGATCGCTGGCCGCGAGCCGGGCGTGGGCCAGGTAGGAGCCGGCCTTGTCGTCCCGCCGATGTCAGTGTTCGTCGATGCCGCGCGAGCGCTCGCCCAGCGGGCTGAGCCTCGAGGTGCGCCTAAGGCGATCGGAATGAAAGAGCCATCATGAACGACATTTTCAAGTATCGTGCCCCTACCTCACGGGCGGAGCTGTTCAGCCTGCTGGCGGCCCACGGCGAGGGCGCGAAGATCCTCGCGGGCGGCACCGACCTGCTCGTCGACATCCGCAGCGGCCTTGTTCGACCCGAGTTGGTGATCAACCTCAAGAAGGTCGAAGACTTCTCGGAGCTCACGTGGAGCCAGTCCGAGGGGCTGATAATCGGACCCGCGACGACCGTCAACGATGTTCTCCACGATGCCAAAGTCCGCGATTGCTACCCGTTGCTGGCCGACTGCGCCCTGACGATCGCCTCCCACCAGCTCCGCAATCGGGCGACGGTGATAGGCAACATCGCTCATGCTTCTCCCGGTGCGGACATGGCGCCCGGGCTTCTCTGCCTGGGCGCTCGGGTACAGATCGCGTCCCAGCGGGGCCGGCGCGAGGTGCCCCTCAAGGACTTCTTCACCGGGGTGAAGCGGACGGTGCTGAGCCATGACGAGATCGTCGAGGCCATCACCGTTCCTCCCGGCACGGCCGGGTCCCGCGGTTCGTACCGCAAGCTGAAGCGGATCGACGGACACGACCTCGCCTTGGTCGGCGTCGCCGTCACGAGCAAGGACGGCGCCGTGCGGGTGGGGATCGGCTCAGCCGCCCCCACACCCCTGCTCATCGAAGGGCTTACTGACGCAGACCCTGCAGATGCGGTGGTGGCCGCAGCGCGCGAGGCGATCCGTCCCATCAGCGACCTGCGGTGCAGCAAGGAGTACCGGGAGTACATGATCGAGGTCTTCGTCCGCAGGTTGCTCGAGGAGGTGCGGTGATGTGGATGTCAGTTGAGGTCAACGGTCACATCTACGAGCGCGAGGTAACCGAGCACTGGACCCTGCTGCGCTTTCTCCGGGAAGACCTGGAGTTGACCGGGACGAAGGACGGCTGCTCGGCCGGCGAGTGCGGCGCCTGCACGGTGATGCTCAACGGGGAGGCCGTGAACGCGTGCATGGTCCTGGCGGCGGAGGCCGACGGCGCGACGGTCGAGACGATCGAGGCGGAGGCCGCCAAAGGCGAGCTGTCCGAGATACAGGCGGCTTTCGCCCGCAATTACGCAGTGCAGTGTGGTTACTGCACCGCCGGGATGGTCATGTCGGTCCGGGAGCTCCTGCGACACAACCCCAAGCCGACGGTGGCCGAGATCAAAGAGGGCATCGAAGGCAATCTTTGCCGGTGCACCGGTTACCAGCAGATCATCGAAGCTGTGCTCGACGTGTCGGGTCAGATCACCAACGAAACCAGGGGGGGATTGAAATATGTCTGATACCACTGTCTCATCGGTGGCCACCCGCGTGGGCGACAACGTCCAGCGGGTCGACGACACCGCGAAGCTGACCGGCGGGGCCATGTACGCGAGCGACTTGGTATTTGCCGGCATGCTCCACGCCCAGGTGAAAAAGAGCCCTCACGCCCGGGCGAAGATCGTGGCGATCAACACCTCCAAGGCCGAGAACCTCCCAGGCGTCCACGCGGTCCTCACCGGCAAAGAGCTGAACTACCGCATCGGCTTGTATGTTGCGGACAAGGACATCCTGGCCAAGGACGCCGTGCGGCACTTCGGCGAAGCTGTCGCCGCTGTGGCGGCGGAAAGCCTGGATATCGCCAGCCGGGCAGTCGACCTGATCGACGTCGAGTACGAGGTCTTGCCGCCCGTCCTCAGCCAGATGGATGCGCTCGACGAGAGCTCCCCGCTGGTCCATCCCGATCTCGGCAGCTACGACTACGTCAAGGCGTCCTTCAGCCCGCAGCCGGGCACCAACATCCCCAACATCACCAAGATCCGCAAGGGCGACATCGATGCAGGCTTCGCCGAGGCTAAGTGGATCGTCGAGCGCGAGTACACGAACCCCTCCGTTCAGCACGTGCCGCTGGAGACCCACGTCGCCATCGTCGAGTGGAAGGCGGGGGACGAGGTGACCATCTGGTCGAGCGCTCAATCCCCGTTCACCTTGAGGGACCTGTTCTGTCGCGCGTTCAAGCTGCCGCACAACAAGGTAAGGGTGGTCATACCTCATGTCGGAGGTGCTTTCGGCGGCAAGGCGGGGATCCACCTCGAGCCTCTCCTGGCCTGCCTTTCCCGCAAGGCAGGGGGAAGGCCGGTGAAGTTCCAGGCCACCCGGGAGGAGGAGTTCAGCCTCCTGCCGTGCCGGAGCGCCCTCACCTACCGGATCAAGACCGGCGTCGATGCCGACGGCCGCATCACCGCGCAGAAGCTGCTCATGTACTGGGACTCCGGTGCATACGCCGACTACGCCGTCAACGTCACCCGCGCGTCCGCGTACTCGGCGGGGGGCCCTTATGACATCCCTAACGCCTGGGTGGACGCCTACACGATCTACACCAACAAGCCATGGGGCACGGCCTACCGCGGCTTTGGCCACGTCGAGTTCTTCTGGGGCCTCGAGCGGCACATGGAGCTCGTCGCCCAGGTCATCGGGATGAACCCTTTGGAGTTCCGCAAGAAGAACCTCTTGAAGCCAGGCTCGACCACGCTGACGGGTGAGAGGATCAACGAGCACACAGGCAATCCCCTCAAGTGCCTCGAGGCGGCGGCCAAGGCCATCAACTACGGCCGGCTCACCCCTGAGGAGGAAGAGCGTCAGGCGCGTACGGGGCGCAGGATCGGCAAGGGGATCGCGACACTTCACAAGGCTCCGGCGATGCCGAGCTTCACGACGACAGCAGCAGTCATCAAGATGAATTCGGACGGGTCAGTTGTCGTCAACATTGCGCTCACCGAGATCGGCCAAGGCACGGCGACCGTTGTCGCCCAGATGGCGGCGGACCGTCTGCGCTTCCCCGTCAGCCTGGTGAAGGTCGCGGTCGAGAGGGACACGGACAAGGACCCCTTCGACTGGCAGACCGTGGCGTCAAAAGGGCTTCTCCTCACCGGCAACGCAGTCATCGCCGCCTGCGACGATCTCCTGCGTCAGGCGTACTCGGACGCGGCCCAGGTGCTGCGCGCCCAAACGGTAGACCT
>Ga0187885_10004801_pt1 | contig 10847 bp, 14 predicted proteins | sample June2016WEW_20_1_3_FD_132970 | JGI IMG/M metagenome (GOLD analysis project Ga0187885, IMG submission 132970) | Peatland microbial communities from SPRUCE experiment site at the Marcell Experimental Forest, Minnesota, USA - June2016WEW_20_100 | ecosystem: Environmental > Terrestrial > Soil >... | reverse complement strand
CCCTCCCGTCGTCCTTGTACCCGTTTTCCGGGGAGGCCACTTACCCTTGCGGGTCAAGCCTTCTCCAACGGGCAGGGTTTACCGCTTGCTCTTACTGTGTTTCTTGCGCCGCTTATCGCGAGTGATTTCCACGGTTTTCTCCTTTCTAGCGCTTGCCTGACTTCCGCTTGCGCTTCCGGTGCTTTGCTGTCCCTGCGACTGCCGCATTAGCTTGGCGGATTGCGGACCCTTCAGAAGCACCGCGCTTCAAAGCGCTGTCAGTGACGTGTTTCCACTGGCGTTTCTTCTTTGGCGTCCGCGCTTTCTTGGTGAATCGCTTCGCGCTCTTCGATGTCCAGGGCATAAAAACAAAAAGAGCCACGAAGGGAAAATCCCTTGTGGCTCAATTTACTTCCCGCCGAAGCGGGCTAGATTGATTTCCAGTTACGAGTCTATTCTAGTCCTTTGATTTGTCAAGCACTATTTTTTCCTCAAAAGACGCTGCCACAGCCCCACCCTCTGAAACGTCTACGGCGAGATGCCCCGACTTTTTTTTGTAGACAATCATCGCAGCCAGTTCCTTGACGCGCTGCTTCCCCTGGACGCCAATGGAGGCTTTGAGAGTTACCTTTGGTTCATCGCTCATGCGATTTTTTTCCAATAACCTTGTTAAATATTTTTATAATCTTGTTCAATTCTCCGTAGGTTATCTTGTATTCTCCTTCTCGTCTTGAACTATTGCAAGCCGCCCATACGTCGTCATCGAAGTGGCGTCCAGTGCGAGATGCAAGATCGAGAAAGGGAAGAATTACCCTAATTGCGCTCTTAGTATCCACGATAGGAGCGTTTTTAACTTTCGGGTATATGTATCCGCTCATCGGCTCGTCTGCGTAATTGGAGGATTACCACCTTGGCTCGTTTTCCGCCTTTCAAACCACGCTTGAATTGCACTCTTACGAAAGAATATAATGGCAAAATGTACGGGATTATGCTCTTCTTCATGTCGCTTATATTCCCAGGAAAGATTGGTACGAAAACCGCAAATTGAAACATAGCGACAGCGATACATCATGCCCTCTTTTGCAGAATAATCAATCTCTTGCTTTTCGGCATACTTTACCTACTCTGCTGACTAATAGGCTTCCCGTCAGTTCTCATTTTCTGCTGGGGAGGATGCGTTCCCCCAGGCTTTCTTCCGGCAGGCTGTCCTTCTCCACCTTCTCCGCGCATTTCTTGTTCCAGCATTTTCTGAGCCATAAACTTCTGCATGACGGTGTTGCAGCCTTCGGGTGCCTTGCCGAAGTTCGGGATATTGAAAATCTTAGCCAGCGTCCACCAGTCAATAGGCACAACCCCGCGCATGGCGAGTTGCATGTACTTTAGCTGCTCGGTCAGTTGCGGAATCTTATGCAGACTCCCCGGCACGATGCTGCAATAGAATCCTGCGATATGTCGCCGCGCCCGTTGAAGGTAGGATAGTTTCGGCTCTCCCGGCTGGCTTTCAGGAATCATATCGCCTGACTTGTACTCAAAATCTTCCTTGGTCAGCATGTCGTCGCCGCCAATCTTCATGCGGCGGTCCGCGCGATACCACTGGAAAAACATGAATTTTAGAATCTCCATTAGCCGAGCGATGCTGCTTTCCTGTTGGCGCACCATGTCCTGAGCGATAGGACCAATGGCTTGCAGGAATTTCTCCATCCCATCTGCGCCGGAAGTCCTGGCTTTAACTAAGGCTTGCAAGTCCGCTGTACCCGCCTGATTATCCATGCGAGCTTCGGTCTTGTCCTGAGACTCAAGAATCCACTGGGGAACCTGCTGATAGCCGGTTTGCAGCGCTGCCTCAACGGGCTTTCCCCCCATAGGATCATATGCTATGCGAACGCTTGCCTTCCTAACGAGCAATCGCTCAGCGTCAGCCTTCGGAATCTGGTTCTTGTCGAAAAGTAAGGGCGGGTCAAGCGCCACTTCAACCTGATCGTCAACCGCACGCATTGATTTTTCCAGTGAATATTGAAGAGACCAAAGATCGTGAGGGGCGGAGAATCCTCCAAACATGAACGGCCAATCGTCGTTGACTATTGGAACGAGCGGAAAGAGACCGCTCCAATCAGGGGCAGGCCCATCGTAGAGAAGCAAATCTTTGACGCTTGCTGGGCACTTAATCAACCTGCCGAGAGGGTAGAGCATCGCATCTTCCGCGGTAGCCTTACGGAAAGTCGGGTGTCCTTCTGCGTCCTTGTTGCCTGTGTCAATATCGGAACCAACGGAGGGGACTTCATAATACCAAGACGTATCCGGTTCCCCCATCGGAATCGTTTTGCGTGTCTCATTGATGGCCGTGTCGTGCACGTAGACGTAGTTGATGTCAATAGTCGGGAATACTGGCTCATCCTCTTTCTTGGCTACGCCCATTGCATTCAAGGCGGGACTGAGATATTTCTTCACGGCCTTTGCAGTACGAGCCAGCCAAGAAGGTTTTGTGCGGCTGGGGATAAGTTGGTCTGCAAATTCAGGGAAAAGCGCATGAGCGCGGGCAATGGGCATTTCTTCGGTCACGATTATCCCATAGCACTTCTGCTCGTCGTGCTCCCGGCCCATTTGAATTGGCCTGACATCTCGCGGCCCCAAGATTTTCAATTCAATGTCTGAGTGCCCGAACATCGGGAAATCTTTGGTCCATACAGGCCAAATCCACCCGATGCCACCAACCTCAGCCCACATCTCAGCTTCACGGATGCGGCGGTCAGCCATCGTGAAGTACCACCAGAACCTAACGAGTTGATTGAGTGCTGTGTTCGCTTGCTCATCTGTCTTGTCTCCGACTTCAAACTCTGGTGGAGTGCGGAAGTTCGAGAGCGTACTGCAACGCTCACGGATAATCCGTTTGATTTTGTTGTACTGGACATGAGAAAGGCGCGCAATAGGCTGGCGGTTTGAAGTTCCGCAAATGATGTCAATGCCACGATCTAGGTCTTTCCACCAAGGCTGCGCTTCGAGGTAGGCCGTGCCATCGCTAAACATGCGGTTGACCCAGGATACTATCTCTTGCGGCGGGGCATCTCTTGGCGGAACTTTCCAATCATCGGAGGTACTAGGAGGCATTAGCGTTTGTCCTTAAAGTCACTGTCCACATCATTGTGCGGAAGTCTGTTGCTTGAGTCAAACGAAAACGCTTGGACATGGAAACCAGGGTCATAGGCTTGCGCTTGGCGGGAAAGGGAAGGACGCTCATCAGACTTCTTCATAGCGAACTCAGCGAACTTCCTGCCAGGTCCGCTGAAGTTCTGCATCTGGCTCTTGAGTGCTTCGCGCTTGGCTCGCTTCAGGGGACGGAAAGCACTGTCCTCTCGTTCCAGCTTTTGCTCTTTGACGGACTTTAGGCGGGCATTCTCCCTGCGCTCAAAATCTCTCACTGCTTGGGCGCTTGTCAACTCTACGCGCTGCATTCCCTCTGGAGTTGCCTCATTCGATCTTCCAGGAAAGTAATAACTTCCATCAGGCTTCCTAAAGAGCGTCACAGGATCGAAGCGGCGTGCCGGACTGTGGGCAAGGGTACCGGGGAACTTTAGCCACGTTACCTTGGCATCGAGTCCGCAGAGGCATAGCATCTCCTCGATGTATCGGTCAACCGTCATCTCGAAGATATGCCCAGCGGGGCAGCGGTAGTCATACTTGCGAAGGAACGACACGAGGCCTTCCCTCCATGATCTTAAAAATCTGTTCTGGCGTTTCCATCACCGCGAAATCTCTATCATGGCAGGCTACTATTTCTCCGCCTCCATTTTGAAGCATCGGCTCATGGATGGCAATAATTTTGTCGATCAAAATAAAGAGTTTAACTTTTTGGTCTGCTTTAGATGTCAATTCAAGCCAATGAAGATTCATTTCACCACTCCGCCATATTATCGCCGCCAACCTCCGAAGGCACAAGAGCACGGTCAAATTCGTCACACTCTTGAGGGGAGCGAGGAAACCCAAACAACTCTTGAGGCATTTCTTGGTGACGCATAACGTCTGCTGGAATCTCTTCCTCATTCGAACTGGGCATCCACACTCTTCCTTTGAAGCGCTTCTTTATTCGCTCAAGCGCCACAGAAGGATCAGTTTCCACAAGTTCAAAGCTATGCAACGAGTGAAGCACGAAAGCCATCGCACAAATTCGGTCATCGTGATGTCCCCTGTCCGCCCGGAAAGATTGAGTGGACTCGTCCCGACTCAGTGTTTTCATTTCCTTCACAAACCACGGCGAGTTGATTTCCAGTAATTCATCGCGCAGGAACTTCACAATCCAGTCCATCATCTGCGGGCGAGACCAAGAGTTTGTGTACCAGCCGATTTTTTGCGACTGCAAATGCTGTTGCGGCCTGCGATTGTCGATGCGGCTCCACAAATGAAACTTCGTCCAGCCGCGCAGTCGCATCTGCTGTTGCGTGTTGTCTCCGTTGCCACGGACTTCGATCACACACCTGGGTTGGACAATCTCGCCCTCACGACAAACCGAAAACAAAGTACCCAAGGCAAGGGACATCGGCCACATATCAATAGAATTTACATAGCCGCTTGCAAATTCAGCGCATTGTGCTGCCGGTTCGTAGTGCGTGATCTTACGCATCATCTCGCAGACGCTTCGATCCTGACCTACTCCGTCACCCATATCAATGCCTTCTGCGTAAACGTAATTGGGATCAGGCCAGTGCCAAATGTAGAGTTTATCGAGACCATCATCTTCCGATTCACCTTGCCATTTCAGGGGCATCAAGCGAATAGCATTGATCTTGTGCGCCTGACCCCAGGCAGGAGTTATGATGATGGGCTTCTTATTTAGGTCGATCTCCCGGTCAAGGGGCTTGAGCCTTTCAGGGATGTCAATTCCCTCAAAGGCGTAAACTCCCTTGGGAGGCTTACGGCCTTCTTGGTGTCGGATGATAGTATCTAAATCAAAGACCGAAATTGAGCGCGACTGGAAAGCCTCAGTCGCATTGGCTGGCATCTCCGCAAAGAATTGGGGAAGGATTTTCTTCTGCCGAGCAGTCAGGTATTCACATTCCCAGTACCACATCTGATTACGAGGCAACTTCCAGTTTTCTCCGAGATAGTGCCGCAGGTAGTCGTTCGCCTTCACGTCTTTCTCGCAATGAGCGGCGTGCTGATAGGTGATGTCGAGCGGATTCCAGTCGTCAGGAATCGGACGAGCTTTCATGTCGGATTCTGAAGGATAGATGTCAGAGCCGACAAACCAAGGTAGGAACACAGGCCGGATAATAGTCTGGTGTTTCGGCCATGCCTTTACATTCGCATCCCAGGTGTGATTCCAATAGTCTCCCATCTCCCCCGCCGTGGACTCTTCCATGAGAAACATCCAGGGGCTTGCGTGCATGGCCTTAAGCAGTGCGGCGTCAATTAAGTTTTCGGGGTCTGACCAGTCCGGGATTTCACTTAAATGCACGACTGATGGAGTAGTACCGCGAGCAATCCCGGAGAATTGATTGCCATGTTGAATGCTAATAGCGCTGTTCTGGTTGCCGAAAGTGATTGAGATTCCAATTCGGCTAGGCGGGGTCATGGGTGCCTGCATCCAGTAAGGCATGTGCTGATAGCACAATTCTGCCATAGCTGCCAGCTTCATAGACTTGTCAGGGTCAGATGAAGCGACAAGAGCATTCACATCCGGCCAAAAGTTCGCACGATGGAGGATGGCGCTTATAGAAGTGGTGGAAACTCTTAACTGGCGGGCCTTTAACTGTTGAATCGCAATCGCAACCCGCTGTTCTTCCATCTCACCCCAAATATCCACGATGATATTCTGAGCCACTGACATCTGAGGTTGATGGACTAAAGAGTGCCCATCCCAGTGCATGACTGTGGCATAGCGGGAGTACCAATAGCGGAAATCAAGCTGGCAAATTCCGTTTTCGTTCTTAATCCATTTTTCTTCATCCGGTCCGAACTGTTTATGTCCATCTAAAATTCCGTCATCATTCAAGAAGGTATCGAGATGGGAGTTTGCTGACTGGACTTCTTCCAGGGAGTGACGAACCGGCTCGAATGCCCACTTTGCGTGGAGTTTCTTGAGCCGACGTTCAATAACTTTGGGAGAGTACATTACTCATCCGCTCTAACCGCTTCTGCTATTTCCCTGCGTTGGGAATCAAACTGAGGTAGCGAGGTTTCGCTTTTGGCGGCGGCATTCGCGGTGTTGACATTGGATTGCACAACATTGACATTCGTTCCGCGAGAGGTCGGCATTACGCCTGCGGCCTTAAGGAACAAATTGCGATCACCAAATCCTGCCTTCCCCGGAAGAATGGCGTTATCTGCATTCGCTTGAGCTACCTTGTGAGCATTCTTGGAATGGATAAAGCGGATGGTTTGCTGACCTTCTCGATAGGCTCCCTCGGATGCCCAAGCCCAAATAATCGAAGCGTCAACGCCTTTTTTTTTGGCGTATTCGTCCAGGAAAAGATTTTTGTTATTCCCCCTGGCCTTACGGAATCCTTTAGCGAATTCTTGCGCTCTAGGGTCGGACATCGAAGCCGCGATGAACGATATGAACTGCTCCATGCTTTCCGCCACATGAAGGGCTTTATAGTGCAGGCTCTTCGTATGGTGCATGTCGAGAGGCAGGTATCCGCCTTGTTCTGAATCGAGATTAACAATCACTCCCTTGGGTCTACCTGGTCCCCTCTCTATCAGCTTGATCTCTTTAATCATGTCTCATCCTGGTCCCATGGAACATTCCCAGCCCGTTCGTCAAAGGGCAGCTTGGCCTCTTCCGCCTCGTTAAATTCTACCACTTCGGCAGTCGTTGAGTTTTTTTTCTTCGCAGGGGGGTAAGCACGCTCCAGCGCGTCCGCAATTCTATTGAGACTTCGGAGGATTCGCCACGCCATACGAAGTTGAGCAAAACCGGGTATTCTCATCCCTCTTCTTTCAACTGATAAATCTTAACGGCTTCGATACTATCAGAGGCAAGCCAAATTGATTTTATTCCGTTCTTGGAGAGGGAATGCACCGCATTATCTGCCGTAACTCTACTTATCCAACAACGATCGTAAACCACAAAGTACACCCCATCCCTAGAAAGCAGTGTATCGGACACTGAGATCGGTTCCGTTTTCGTCGCCTTGGCGATGCGGGAAAAGAAAGGAAGTGTCATCAAACTTTGCACGAATTTTCTCCTTAACATTTTAGTACCTCACCATTGGATTTAGTAGGCCGAGATTCTCATTTTCTTTTTCTGTTCGCTGCTTCAATGAGTCTGATTATTGCTTTGAGTGGACGAACCCCGAGTCTTATGGGCTTCTTGAAGAACCAAGCGTGGGCTCTATTCTTTCTGTCCCAACACATTTCTCCCAACACCTCGTCATTCTTTGAAGGCCGATCAGTAATGGATATTCTTGGCGTTTTCAATTCCCTATCCTCACCATTGGATTTAGAGGGCCGGGCTTCTCCGATTCCTCTTCAGGAGTTCGAGGCTCCTGCTGCATTTCAGGGCGCAGCGAGTCCGGGTCCGTGACCATTTGTTGCTCGAAAGCCAATTCCTTCGACTCGCCCAGTTTGCCAATCGGCGTTCCTAGTTCTCCCGAAGTTTGAACCGCAATAGGCTTTTCATCCGTGTAGTAGGGAGTGATTACGATAGCCACCCTCCAACTCACCCGTGGGTAAGCGTAGATAGCTGACAAGTCGGAGTGTTGATCGAGCAGCGCTCTGAGATTACGCAGGACGCATTCCTTGACTTCGGTTCCTGAAAGCGGTTCGTAAGCCATGCTTCTCCTTATCGCGGTCCTGTGTAATCAGTGTCGAATGCCTCTGCCGTGATAGGCAAACCTCTTGCGGTCTGGAAAACTTGCTGCACTCGCCCCGCCGCTATGTTCCCAGATACGTTCTCAGCTTCATGGGAAACTCGCGGCACCGTAGGAGTAGGCGCAACCCCAGCCTGAGCTAGTTCGGCGTCAATCGCGGCATCTTCGGCGCCAGGAATAATAGGCGGTCCCGGCGGCTGCGCACCTTGTAACCGATCAACTGTGTCCAGTAATTCGATGATGTCTTTCTTTTGCTGCGCATTCTCCGCCCGAAGCCGCTTCACTTCCTCCGCTAGATTAGACGGCTGCGCTCCGTACCGCTTTCGGATGTCGTCAATAGCCATTATATCTCCCTCACCGCTCTTCGTGCACTGTAACGGAAAGGCTGGAGGCAGGACTCAAACCTGCGTCTCTACGGTCGTCAACAAGCTGACTCCGAGGTTCTGCCCGTTGAACTACACCAGCCATACATGCCCAGTTCCTAGATTTGCACCTCGGGCACTCGACCGGGCCCGCTACCCTCGACTTCCAACTGTACCTGCATTTCTGACAATTACAAAACATAGTCATAATCATATTAGGGTTTCGGTTGCTGTCAAGAGAAATCGACGGGAAAAGAAAAAAAGAAAACCAAAAACAAAATTCGTGGTGACTCAGGGCATACGTAAGCGCAAAGGGGCCAGCCTCGGACTATGGGAAGGGGTAGAGGTTGTGGTAGTCTATACGATCTGTGACGCATCCTGGTCCATCCTATGTGACCACCCGGCGCCCGGTCACGGTCGCAAACTTCACCGAAAGTGTGCGTAAAGTCTGCTAATGGGCTAGGGTTAGGGCTTTTTCGATACTACGTAGCCTGCTAAGTATTTGATAATAAAGGATGTTTCGTAAAGTTGGTCTTATAAGTAGTCTTATGTTAACCTAAGTAAATTACCCAACTTTACTACCAACTGCCTATATTTCGGCACATATATGGCAATCCGCATATATAGCCTGAATAAGTCTGTGCGCCGTGGTTTTGACCTATTCTGACTTGTCAAATGACACTTAGGACTTAAAAGCCAGTACTTAGCTTTTCCCTTCCGCTTTATGTATACCAGCCAAACAGTAGTCAATCAGAAAGGATTACACGCAAGTCAGGGGCTTAGGGTCGCAAGTCAGCGGAGCCGGTTGTATCCGGTGGCCTGACCTAGCAAGGTAACTTGACTTGCTTACGAGGCTCACTCTTGAATCTTGCGCCTTGTGCCTTTGAGCATAAAATCTAGAGTTGAGCGGGACTTTACCGCATGTGCGGCTGGCTCGCCCGCTATTGTCTATTTTTTTCTGGTCTGATTGTGATGGCGTGGCATTGTTGCGCAGTATCCCGAGCGACCGCTTTAGCTGGTCCTGAGTTGTCAGGTCAATTGTTTGGGGGTCGAATTTTGGCTGGAAGTTGTTCATTCCCGCTTCACCCGGGATACTGGGCTTGAATGGGTGAAGCATCCAAGCCCGAATCTTGATCCATCCTGCTGGCTGCGCAAGCCAACATTAGGCTAAGGGTATTCCTGGGGATTGTGATTGTCAAGAGAAATCTTCATCCCTTCGCAGGGTAGTGGAAAATGTTTTCCACTAATAGTGGTAAACGCTTTCCACTAGTAGCAAATGCTTACAACTATTCGGTCAATGAGTTTTTGGCTATCTATTGTATTATCAACAACTTGCGATTACTCGGTGTTTGGTTCTTGCATTGCTCTATTCCATTGTGCGCAGAAACGGAAGCGCAAACGAGGGAACCATGAGGATAAAATGCTTGGACGGATTCAGTTTCACAGATGTGCTCACTTTGGCGGTTGCGCTAGAAATTGTTGTCCTATATTACTTCGGCTGGTGCCGCATCTGAGCCCAGTGCTTAGCATCCTCGGGTAGGCAGTACGCTTAGACAAGGGAGGGAGTGACAATGGCCAGCACATTCAACATAACGGCTCGTGAGACGGAAGAGGAATTGAAACAGCGAGAGATTCCCCCGGCGCTTTGGTTCGACTATCCCAATCAAGCGTGGGTGAGGAATGGTAGGTACATCCGCTGCGGTCATCCTGAATCTATGGATTGCGGCTGCTATGGCCGTGAGCACGAGAGCCAAGTTGCTGACTCTTCGCTTTATAACCAAGCCTGACCCCTGCGGCCAGCACGCGACTGGCCGGAGTAGTCAAAAGGGTGGCGACCTACGCCAGAAAGAGAATGACAACCAATGAGCAAAGGTATTCGACGTAATAGCCCACTACTGAAAGCTATTTTCGAGAATGCGCGAAACGTGCAATGCTACACTCTTGACAATTGCTTTTCGGGAAAGCCAATGAGGGACCGGCCTTGCTACTACGAGAATGGCGAACTCAAGCAAACAACTCAAGGCGGATATCTGGCTGCGATTTACCGCATGTTCTCTTTCGCTAGAGTCAGCGATGATGGGGGTGGACGCTTTAACTTACACGTCACGATGCGGGAATGGTACGAGTTTATGTCTGAAGCGAGACAACAGCACGCCTTGTGTTACTGTGCTTCATTGCCTGGAACGACCTGCGATTTTTGCGCCGGTTTAAGACACGGGACTATTGACGATTACCGATCGACAATTGAGTGGCTTGAAGCCACTCCGGGCGGGTGCGTGGATTTCACGGCGAGGATCGCCCGATTAAAGGCCGGGCTACAGGAATTGGGCGAAGCGTGATTGACCAACGCAAACTCGAAGCGCTGGACCGCCGAATCACGATTCTGTTACAGCGGAGGATTGAGGCTGGTTCGCAAGACTCGCTGGAAGAGTTTGACCGGATCGACGATGAATTGAGCGCCTTGCGGATCAAGAGAGTCGAGCTAGTTACCCAAGGGAAAGAGGCACATTCTGAATGAGGGGGAGGAAACATGGAAGCGCAGGAAATCCCTGAAGCCGAAGAGGTAACGGATTTTGGGTGTGTGGTTCACAGCGCATGTATTGGTAAGCTCGCGCTGGCGCTTGCGAAGGCGCAAGGGCAGATCAAGGGAGCGTTGAAGGACAGCACCAATCCCTTTTTCAAATCCAAGTATGCCGACCTG